>Ga0187894_10003983_pt1 | contig 16133 bp, 12 predicted proteins | sample GBC1701081metaG_FD_136650 | JGI IMG/M metagenome (GOLD analysis project Ga0187894, IMG submission 136650) | White microbial mat communities from a lava cave in the Kipuka Kanohina Cave System on the Island of Hawaii, USA - GBC170108-1 metaG ... | reverse complement strand
CTCCTTTTGCCAGTGTAGCAAGTGAAAATTTTGTGGCTTAACTGACTGTCTCATTTTTGGGGTTCACTCCAGTTCTTCCACTTACGGCTGGGCAGGATGTGAGAATCTGTCTCTCCATTCTCAAGGATAAGAAAATACGGTACCCCGAAGATCCGATAAAACTCGCCAGCACCCTGAGTGCGTATTTGCGTCCTACCGTCTTACAGCATGTATTCAAGGTGCTGTCACAGTGGTCCGCAGAGGTAATACGCCGAAGAGCTCTTTTAAGAGCAACGAGCTGGGCATATGTTTCAGTAGGTCAGACTCAAAAAGCGATACTATCTGAGCCAGGCAACTCTGACAGCGGCGCTGCTGATTCCCCTCTAAGAATGTTGCATGCTCTTTCAGCGGAACTTGTTGACACGGGAGAAATGCTGGAATTGATCGGCAGCTCTGAATTTGGCAATTTGGCGACCGACAAAGGGGAGTTCACCGGCTCTACTTACATGGCAAAAATCGTGCGCATGGCAATTGAGGATCTCAGCGACGAGTTGCCTTTGAATGCAATCAGTGTCGAAGGTGATTGTGCCCTGTCAGCGGTACCCGAGGAGATGTACGTTGCTACCTTACGGGTGCTTCAGTTTTTTGCTAACAGAGCAAGCGAGGAGTCGCAAAAAGTGTTGCCCTGGATTCGAGTTCAATGCCTGTCTGACAGCAATCGTTCAATGGTCGTCTTCGAAGATCGCAGTCTAAGATTAAGTGCAACTCTGCGCCAACATCTCTTTTCTCCGTTTAAGAGCATTCTCTCACCCGTCGAAGTGCAAACAGTAAACCTGCACTTTCCACTGTTTATCGCCAAGGCACTTGTCGAAGTGAGGAACGGTGGAACGTTTGAAGATCGATCAGATGAAATCGACGGAGATCTGGGCCATAGATTTGTTATCTCTTTCGTGGGCTCGTAACGCTCATGTTGAAGAAGGGCGTGTCAAAGTTGGGTACGGACAAATCAGGCGGCGACTCTGTGAACCTCCTCTTGTAATCCGTCTTTGAAGTTCACGCCTTGGACCACCTGTGTGTTTACTTCAGTATTTGACTTAGCATCATCACAAGGTCGCTGCCTGACCCACTCGCGACAAATATTCAGAAAGAATGCGGACAGCCCGTAACATTGACTTTGAACAATATGCTCAGAAATTGGAAGCCGATAGCTTGCGACTGGAAAGCGTTTTCCAAAGGGCGCTCGACGTTGTAGGAATGGTTCGTGCGCAAGTGTCAAAATCATTCGCTGATTTGGCGGATGACTTTAGTAACCGATAAGTGAAGAGTGTCCGCTCGAGCGGACTGTTTGTCCGGCAAATCAAACTCACCATCGCGTGTCGGGTCGGGCAGAAGCGAAAAATTCCCGGAAATCACTGGAATTTACTAAGTTCGCTTATGGCATGAGGGATGCACATGGTCGTGGCGTACAGGCAATAAAGCCTGAACATAAGGAGAATGAGGCCATGATTACACAGCCACGAGTTAAGTCCACGAAACACAGGAGAGGGTTGATTAAATTGCCGCGTTTCCGGCTCTGCTTCTAACACGTGCAGCGGTTAATGTCCTCACCGGACACTGACACTAGGCTGTGTAGAAGGCTGAAGAAAGGAGGTGGGTTTATGGAGTACAACGGCAATGGCAATGATGAACAAAATTTCCCTGACTAAGGTGAGGTAAACACCATGTGGCAAGTCAACGATGTCGTAGTTATCAGCGACACACATTTAGCCCGACGGAGAGGAGGTGCCGGAGAGAACGGTCAGGAACTGTTCCAAGCCGATGAGGCCCTCGAACAGTTCCTGACTTGGGTTCGCTCGGATGTTAAAGATGCGCTACTCGTTCTAAACGGCGACATCCTCGATTACTTAGCGATTCCGCCAGACGAGGAGGCCAGAGCAGCCGTCGCGGATTTATCACGACTGACCGAGCGCACTAGTGACATCATTCAAGATCACCAGGCTGTTTTCGACGCTATGGCGCGCTTAGCCGCCTCGCCGCGCCACCAAATAGTTATCACAGGGGGCAATCATGATCCGGAACTGATCTTTCCTTCAGTGCAACGTATCATCGAGGAACGACTCACCACACGGTCTCCAAAGTGGCTCGTTCAAGGGGAGGCATTCTCTCTACAGATCGGCCAAGCCAAGACTCTCATTGAGCACGGGGACGTCCTGGACGCTTGGAACAGAATCGATCGCTCCGCTTTACGCAGTGCCGTCAGCTTGGAGAGCCGGGGGCTGCTGAGCTATCACAAGTATGAACTCCCGCCCGGCTCGAAGCTCGTGCTTGACTGCTTGATAGACCTCAAGCGGGATTACCCGTGGATCGAGTTATTAAAACCGGAGACGAGTACAGTGCCTCATCTGGTTAGATACTATCTTCCCAAAGACCGCCTGCCGGAATTTAAGAATGCCCTATTTCACTATATACAGGCTGCCAGGAAACACGTCGTTGTGCAGTTGTACGAAACCTTCGACCCGCAACAACTATTTATGGCGACCGATGGCGACCTGTCGAGCGAGGAGGCGCACTCACCTTTGGATTATTTCCGCGCCCTTTGGAACGACTTGAGTCGTCAAAAAACCAGTTTGAGGAAGAACAGTTTGATTTCAAAGCTACGCAAGGCGGCCGTCACAGACGGTTTCTTCGACATCGATAAACCCGAGGCGGAAAAGCGAGGGGTCATTTCCTTTTTACTGAAGAATGGGACCGACCTGTTGATTCACGGGCATACCCATTCGGCGAAGGCGTATAAAGTCGAGGCCAGAACCGCCGACGAACAGAAAGAGGGACTATATATGAACGCTGGCACCTGGGCGCGTATGCTACGCCTCCCGAAGCACGACGATGTGGATGACGTATGGCAAGAGTTCGTCGATGATTTAAGCGGTGGGCGAGCGAAAGGCTTCGAGCGGCTGACTTTCGTGCGAGTCAGGTTCGACGGTAAGCGAACTGTGGCACACCTCCAAGAGTGGAAGGGTGACGCGCCGGTTGACCTTGCCACCTACACCTTCATACCCGGGCACGCGACCTGGGCGCAGGAACATTGAGAGCTCACGGCAATGGTTACTTACAGTCTTTCAACCAAGAGCATGTTCAGAAGCCGCTCCTTACTCCAGCGCGTCAACTGGAGCTTGGTCGCGCTACTCATTACCCCATACTTAATAGCCACGATCTGGTTTGTATTCCCTACTAAGTTTTGGTTGTTGGCGGCACAGCCTTTCGCGGAATTAGTCATTACGCACCGCTCCTTGATAAGACTTGGCACGGCTATCACGGCCGTTTTGTCCGCTCTCTTCTGTTTCTGGCCTCGGAACGGCGGCCGTCTGGCTGGCTGGTGGAGCGGTTTCGTGGGGCTGGCTTTTGCCACCTTCTTCGTGCAGTACTCGTTGCGCTTCATCGATCAGCAGTTACCGAGCGCGCTCGGCCCTACGGCCCTATATATCATCCACCAGGGATTCGAAGCGATTATCTATCTCTGCTCAGCATTCAACAACCTGCTATTCCTCGCGGCAGCGAGAATCCTGCTGATAAAAAATAAGAAGCCCCGCGAGATCCCTCCGCCCACACATGGCGGCACCCTCGCGAGGATGAAACATAGTGCGGTTACAGGGTTTGAGGAATTGCGTAGTGCGTTGCCCACCTGGACCTGGGTGGTGGCCTTACTGGCCCTACTCGCTCCTCTCGATGGGCGGCCCTATTTGGTGTGGGCTCGTTTCCCTGATGCCATCTTCTCTGCATATTGTCTGGCCTGGTTCGGTTACGCTACAGCCTCTAACTTTAACGTCCGCAGTCGCCCTTTTATGGCCACGATCGCTCTACTGGTTGCGTTAGTGTACGGCGCCGGACAGGTGGTCTTCGCCATCAACCCGATCATAGCCTATACAGCTCCTCCCAATAAGTCGCAGACTTTTCCGCTCCCGTGGGTCAGGGAAAAGCTGGGCAACCCCGTCAATAGTCTGACTATCAACATCAAGGACCATTTGAAGACACAGTTTGGTGGGAGGATCTCGACTGACGATATTAACCCGAAGGACGTGCTGGATGGTGCCGTATACGCTGTGCTGCTACCGATGAAGGGCGCGCTCTTCATCCCGGCTTTCTTCCTCTACTTGCTGTTCATAAACTCGGTCAACGACTTTCGCCAAGCCTTGGGTGACGCCATTAGTACAAGAAAGGACTACCTTTCTGCCGATGGTATCGTCACAGGAATCGGAGAGAGCCTTGAGGCCGACACGGTAACATTATTCATCCGAATCCCCGGGGTTCAAAAGAGGCCCGGAGGGGAAGAGGAACGAGTGCTCCCGCTTGCGTGGGATGCCAACGACAGCACAGTGAGTAACCTCCAGGAAGACCCGTTTCCAATAGATGACGACGAGTTGTTAGTTGAGATCATGAAGACGAAGGGCGAAGAAATACTTGGCCCATCGGTGGGTGAAGGAGAGAGCAATGCTCCTTCCCAGTGGCTCGTCCCCGTCAAATTTCACGGTGGTGTCATTGGGGTGTTGAAAACGACTCTCAAAGGTTATCTCAAGAATTACACGACACTTCAGAAGCTCCGGTTGATGGCTGAAATCGTTGCGCCATCTGTCCAGGATTTCAGGTCGCTTGCTGCAGCCGACCAGATCGGGTTCCGCTTCACACGCTTACAAGTGGACCACCCCAAAGACGATCTTAATAAGGCCACCGAGAGGATGGTCAATGTTCTGCACGACGTTCTGGCCCCGCTGGCGACGAGGATGGACATTGAAATCGGTTTCGAACAAGTTCCTCACACCTACCCCGAGGACGGCGATGACAGGAAGTTACTCGAGGAGCCGAGAAGCACCCGCATCAACAACGAGGAGGTAAGCGTCCAAAAAAGCAAGATGCTTATCTGGACGGGAGTCGGACCGGAGGACGGCTACCAACCGGTAGGCACTTTGTCGTTAGCGATGTGGGCCGACAAAGACAGATTCTCTCGCCCCACTCTGGCCGCATATCACCTGACCCGTAAGATGGCCGCCTCGTTTGCCACTGATGGGCTGTTTGACGTCGCCCGCAATTCTTTAGGGGCGATTATCAAAGACCTCGGCGTTGAGTTCAGCAAGGAGGGTCTGACGCTCGAAGAATGGTTCGCTGCCATCTTGCACGCGAGCACCAAGGCTGGTCTGCTGTGGGCCGTGGCGACCAACGGTATTAACGAAGAGGTTCAAGGAGCTTCTCAGGCCGTTGAGGTCGTCCCCAAATTCAGCGATACAGAAATAGAAGATCTATTGAATAGTCCGTTAAGTAGTCTCGGCCAGAAGAGTCCCGTTGTTCCTGCTGTCCGTCTAAGATTAACCAAGTCCAAACAACAACTTTGGTTCGGTCTTGCTCGGCCTAACTTCCGCCCAGAGCTTGACTTTGAGTCCCCCTGGAAGGTGTTTCTGTACGAACTGAAAAACGTGGCGGACACGGCCCTCGACAGCCTGCAACAGCGTCAGTTGGCCGAAGCTGAAAAAAACAAAACTGCCCAGTACCAGGGAGTGATGACCATCGCTGTGACCACCGGAACGTTAATGCACCAGTTGCTCAACATGATTAAAGGCCAGCTTTCGGCGACGGAAGTTCTGGAGGAGGAACTGCGTGATGGCCTGGTACAACTCAAGCCGAGATCGGCCGATTTGTTGCGGTCGATGAGAACGTCTGCCGAGAAAATGCAGGCGCTGACCGAGACGTTCAAGAATGTGACTAAGATGGAGGAGCGTCGACCGTGTTCTCTGAAAGATGTGGTGGATCAGGCGGTGAAGCTCTTTGAAGTTTCACTTGTCCAGAGGTTAATCAAAGTCAGAAACGACGTCTTTCCGGACGCCGAGGTAGATGTCCCGTTCTACATCGCGGCCTTCGCTGTGGCTAATCTCGTCGGGAATGCCATAGACGCAGTCAGATCTAACGGCTGGATCGAAATCGGAGCGGAAGATAACGGGACGTTTTTCCTATGTCACGTGACAAACAACGGACCTAGGATTTCAGACCCGGTTAAGGACACCCTTTTCCAGTTCGGCCAAACGAATAAGCCTGGGCACAATGGCTGGGGGTTATACTTCGTGGGGAGATCACTTCAGGAGAGCGGCGGCGGTATCTGGCTGTCCTACTCCAACGCGGAGGAGACTCGTTTCACCATCCGCTTGCCCAAACCGAAACCGACTTGAACAGCGTCTCCGACTCTGCGGCCGTTACGCGCATTCCCTTCTGATCTTCACGTTAGATTGTTCCTTGCCGCATATGTTTATAGACATTATGAGTAGCCAGCACGTCGATTTGTCAGAACGTCGGGCGTGCGTCAGCCACCCGCACGGCCTCGCCATCCAGACTCCGCTATCCAACGAGCTATCCTTTCTCTACTTCTGTGGCTGCGAGTTGGCAGGGCTACGTAGTGGAGTCCCCTTCGCTGATCCCTATGGTACCGCTTTGATTTCCAACCCGTGTAATTCCCCCAAAGGCTGCCGGGCTACCAGATTTGATGAGACACCCAAGTTGTCAGAAAGAGAGGACCGATGTTGAGCAAAACGGTGGTCATCGTAGAGGACCACGAGCCTGAGAAACAGGCCATGCAAATCGCCCTTGAGAATCGAGGCTTTCGCGTTAGGAGCGCGGCGACTGTAGGCGAGGCGTACAACGTAATCGAGGAGCTGGGAGAAGAGATTGATGTGATGGTCCTGGATATGCGGCTTGAGGACCCTGCCGAGCCCGATACCACTGGGGCTGACATCGGCATAAAGCTGCAGAGCGAGCACCCGAATTGGCTGCCCGAGTATTTAATACATTCTGCCTTTGCAGAAGTTAATTATTACAAGCTGGCGTTGCAGCTCGGTGCCGCAGCATATCTGTCAAAAGCGGAGACCAAAATGAAAGACCTCATTCGTCATGTACGCGCTCTGGCCTTAAGGCGAGCCCTCCGCCTGGAACGGCCAGAGGTTGCCGAAAATCTGCGCTTAATCTCCGATTCGACAAAAAACCTCTCTGTTGCAGTAAGGAAGTTCTGCGGAGAAGTTCTGGCTCGTGAACTTGACGCATGTCTCGGCGCGCCGTACGTCCTGCTCTTGACTGACGAGAGCGGAACACAGAACTTTGTCACAAATACGGATCTGCCAGTGGGCTATGAATCTTTCTACACAACGCTCCAGGCAATGGCGCACGGCATCTCGAACTTCTCTTTACCCTACGAAGTGTCAGAATTAGAGATGCGGCAACTACCCGAGCCGACCAATCCTCACGAGTTCAAAATCTATGAAAGACTCCCGAGGGCTGCCTTCATCCCGCTCGCAAACGTCAAAAACTTCCGGTTGTCTCTCGGGCTGTTCGAGCCTCGGCCGGGTGAGTTTAAACACTCAGAGGATCCTGGCCAGCTAGCTGCCGTGTTGGCCCAGTATGTCCGCTCCACAATCATCGAGCATCTCCTTCGCATTCTCGTTCACTTGGACTCGCAAAAGAAAACGATGCTGAAGAGCACCTCCCGCCTGTGTGTATTCTTAGGACAAGATCAGCAGGGCATCGTCGAGGAGGGCGTCATAGCAGCAGATCTCCGGGAGGGGAGCAAAGCGCATCGTCGGCTGATAACCATGGCCGACGACCTTTTGGAGACCGGGACGATCCTGACTGACGTTGCGAACAGCGATTCGACCGAAGAGTATGCGCCTTTCAACCTCAAAGAACTAATAGACAAGGCGGCCGCGGATTTGAAGGACAAGATGAACCTTCGCGACATGAGTTTTGATATTGAGGGCGTGTGCACGGTGAAGGCCAAGCAGGATGACATGTATATCGCGGTCATCAGGGTACTGCAATGGCTGGCTCAGCGCAGAATAGAAACGCCACCGGAAATCGAGCCTGGCATCAAAGTTCGATGTTCCACCACGAAGGGCGAAGCACAAATTATCTTCGAAGACAGAAGCAACAGGTTGCCGGAGAGGTTGCGCGAACAACTATTCACGCCGTTTTCCGTTTCCGTGGTACCCCCCGCTGAAACGGACCTGCGCGGGCCGGGGCTGTACCTGCCACTTTATCTTGCGAAGATGTTGGTGGAAGAAAAGTACGGAGGAGGGCTTGATGATAGGTCGGCGGAACTTGAGGGCGAGCTGGGGCATCTGCTCGTGATGCATCTCGGCTCGGCCCGCGAAAACATTAACGTCGGCAGGACAGCTCTTTCTGCCTAACTGCCGGCTGGCGTGTCAGCTGCAGGAGCACAGCGTTCGCGTGAAGAGACTTCACGGCCGACCGAGCAAACGATTTATGCCAACTTGGGGAGACGGTAATGTCTGTAGAGGTGACCATCTTGCTAGAAGGGAGTGATGAAGCCGTGCCCATAAATGGTGGCCAATGGCACGAGTTCAATTTAGCAAGGATAGATCATCTGCATTGGGCCAATCTAGCACTCGAAATCGCACGCCGGGCAGCCGGAAGGGAACCATTTCAAGTTGACCTCTATCTACACTTTAAGGGGGACCATCTGGTAGGCAGATTCGACTATGATTTCGTTGAAAAGCTGGTAGAGCTAGCGCGGGAGCACACCTGGGGCGGACGGGTTTTCGTTGTGCTCGATCAGGGAATTCTCAGGCAGCCAGACGAGATCAAGAATAATCTTCCATTGATAGCTTATTGGCTGGAAACGGTTCAGAAAGGCCGCGTTGCGGACGTCGCCCTGACGAATCTCAGCCGGGCGAATCCAGAATCGGCGCCGCCGAGTGTTCTTAAAAAAGCTGGTTGCGACTGCCGAATGCAGTTCGACAATCTGCCGTGGCTGGTTGCGCCGGGCATTTGGCATTGTTGGCCTGTTCCCCGGAGCTTAATCGAGCGCTTAGGTTTCGACAACGATCTGCTGGCGAACGGCCGAGAGCCTGACAGGAACTTCCTTATCGTGGTGGATCGTAAAAGCACCTTCACGACCGACGAGAAAAGTGTAATCAAAAAATTTATTAGAAAAAATAGTGGGGGACGCTTTGCCCTCGCCGTAGTTGGCATTGCTGCAAGCGGACTTCCCGCCGACTTGCTCGCCTTAGCCGTCGAACTGTCCCTGCGGGTCATACAATTCCGGGGTTGGTTGGATCTCCGGTTTTTTCTAACACGACTCAACAACCTTTGCGTCACGCAAGTGCCTTTACTCCCTGAGGCCATTGAGGCAGTCTCGGTGGAAACAAACTCGCCATTCGCCAATTCCAGAAAGGCCTTGCCTGGTCTGCTGATCACCAGCGGGTTCAATTATCAACAGGACTCCACGTTGTGTCGCGAGGCCGCTCGAGATGTCGGTAAGTTATTGCATGTCATTTGCCATCGGGCAGACTATCTGATACATCCCTCGCTCAGTGCCAGCGAGTTGCCAACTTTGTTTTCGGCGAAGGAATTGACGGCGTGGTGGTTTATCGGCCACGGCAAGAGTGTACAGGGCTTACAGGATGTTGATGGACAGATGCTTAGCCCAAGCGAATGGCTAGCAAAAATCCCTCGCTATGGTAAAAGACTGCCGCTGGCCTTCTTTTCTGCCTGTCGCTCGGCCGAGACGGCGTATGCCTTTGCGCGGGCAGGGGTCGGGGTCGCCATAGGCTTCGACAGTGACACATTACCATCACCTTGTCGCCTCCTCGCAATCATGGTCATTGAGGCGGCTCTATACAGTCGTGGAAATCCTAACGAAATAATGTCTGCATTTGCGGCTGGCTGTCGGCAACTGCAAGTTAGGGGACTAGCTCATATCAAGCCGAGGGCCTTTTACGCCGTGCACTGATGCTCATATGTCTGTCGCGTTAATAGCTTCTGACAAGATGCCTCTTCAGGAGGTCTGTAGTCTGATCACGAACGAGGGAGTGGCGGTGTCCACACTTTGGTTGGATTCTAATTCTCAAGGTACAGTATCCGCTGCATCGGCAGACACCTTTTTCCTGCTTTTGGGCGAACAGGAACTCATTAGCGGTGGTGAGATCACGGGACGTGTCCGGGAGGCTTTGGGCGACGAGAAGACGCTTGTCGTCTGTATGCCTATGCCGATTGATCGAGCGGCTCTGTTGGAGATGGGAGCGGACGAAATCATCACACCCGCCACGGTTGCCGTACGACAGATCGCCGAGCGGGTCTTAGGGCAACTGATATTGTTAAGGGAGATCGAGCCATGTCATTGTGGTGTTCTTTACGGGGCTTCGTGGCAAATGCGTACGTTGTACTCTCACGTGGAGACTTTAGCTCCTCTTGATGATCCGATACTAATTTTAGGGGAGACAGGGACCGGTAAAGAGTTGGCGGCGAGGGAGATTCATGAGCGAAGCACCCGGCATGGCCCTTACGTCGCAGTCAACTGCGCCGAGTTGAACGCAGAACTCCTGGGCAGTGAACTCTTCGGCCATGAGAAGGGCGCTTTTACGGGTGCGGTACAAACGCGGAAAGGACTGATTGCGGAGGCTGGCGAAGGAACGATCTTCCTCGATGAGATAGGCGACCTCGACCTACAGGCGCAGGCAAAACTATTGCGGGTTTTAGAGGAGAGGAAGATCCGCCGCGTCGGTGCCAACCGTTGGGAAGACGTAAAGGCTCGGGTCCTGCTGGCGACGAATCGCAATCTGGAAGAGGACTGTCAGGCGGGGCAGTTTAGAGAAGATTTATTCGAGCGGATACGCGGGTTTACTATTGAAATGCCACCCCTGCGCGAACGTAAAGCCGACATCCCTTTGTTGGTTGAACAATTTGTTGGGGCGTATAATCATGAATATAAACGCCAGTTGAAGGTCCCACTGGTCGCCGTTGATAGTTTGTTTCGGTATCACTGGCCTGGAAACGTTCGCGAGCTTCGTGCCGCAGTCAGAAGGGCCGCGGCATACGCCGACAAAGATGACTATATTAGCGCTCTGATCTTGCAAGAGGCGACCCGCGGCCGCAAAGCGATCGAGCCGAAGAATACCATCGAGTTCGACCCAAGCTCGGACACTTGGCGTGACGTACAAAGGACAGCGCAGGCGGCTTACTTCAAAGCGGTGCTCGCCGAGGCAAAAGGAAATAAAAACGTTGCGATCAAAATATCCGGACTGAGTAAGTCTCAGTTTTATGAAAAGCTAAAAGATAGTGGACTCCTATAAGCCCCTCTCCATACTGCTGACTTCATAACCTCGCAAGGCAGGAACTTGTCGCTAAGTCTCTTCATCGCGGCGGGAAGCAACGTTTTAAGCGATAACCCATTTAGCGATAACCCGTTGACTTTCTAAAGCGGCTGAATATATTCTCCTCACGGCTTACGATCACCGGTTGATCCTTATAACTGCGAGTGCTTTCATATCTGACCAGCTCGTTAGTTTCTTCAACCGTTTGAGCTGGGGGTCCAAAATGCCCCTCACAATTGATATACATTACGCTATAGCCAAACATCACGATCGTCACTGACAGCCCCCATTCCGCCTCCATTTCTTGCGTTCTGCGGGCCTCAGTCTTCTGTCTTTCATGCAGTAAGTTAACTAACTACTCCTTCCAGTCGCAGTTCTTAGCCCGGAAGGCGATTGAGGTGAGCAGATGTCCTCTGATTCAGAAGATAGCGGGTTGGCCATGCCGGGTTCAGACGAGTTCATATTAATCCCGGACGCTCAGCCCACGTATTCGTACCATGCTGATGAACCTTATCAACGACACGTCGGGGATATGCATTCGAAGCTTTCTGCTACTCAGGAAGAAGCTTTTTTAGGCCCTTACTATCGTTCAGGCGCGCCGTTTCGAGCGAAACTTTCGCCTCCGCACGAACCGGGTAAAACTCTTATAATTAAAGGCCGCGTTTGGGCGCTTGATGATAGGCGCCCTCTTCGAGGGGCTAGAATAGATGTCTGGCACGCTAATGAGGTCGGCAAGTACGACAACGAAAGTCAAGAAAATCCGCCTGGTGAAAACGACTTCATACATCGCGCACGTATCTATTGCGACGACCACGGCTACTACGAGTTTGAGACAGTTCGTCCTGGACCTTATCGCCGAAGGGGAACGTGGCGTGCCCCACATATACATTTCCGCGTGGAGCGGCCGACCTATGTAACTGTAATAACTCAACTGTTCTTCGAAGGCGGGCCTCATCATGAGGAGGATCCTTTCATCAAGGATTCCCTTATCATCAAACTTCGAGAGAAGGAGCGCCACGGGCACAAGTATGAGGAAGGTGTCTTTGATATAGTTCTTGTGCGCGAGGTATAAGGCTTTCGAGCCTTGTGTCACGTACTATTTAGCTTAGATGCAAGGATGTTAGCTTTGTTCAAAACCTCTTCATCTAGAATGTCGATGTGCCTCCCGGCAAAGTGGAACGTCGGCCCGGATTATTGCAACGCACATCGATCAAACTGGAGCCCGTTTTGGATTATCTTCGATGTGCAGTAACCTTCTCGCAGTATCCACATCAAACTTCGACGCGCGGTAACTGTCGACTGTCCTTCTTGATTGTCTGCGTAAATGTCCTTCTTGTACGAGCTGGCTAATGATCCTGTGGTCGACTCCGAGTTGTTCAGCCAGATCTCGTGAGCCTAAGGACTGCTCATATCTGCTTTTGATCGTTTCAATATCGTCTAGCCGAAGAAGATAACGTAGAGTGCTGTTCTGGTTCCGTATGGCAAACGCGATTTCTCCCGTCTTCACGAGATCTAATATTGATTCGTGACTAAGCTTCAGCAATCGTCGGGCTTCTCTGACCGTAATGTATTTGTCGTCGTCGGATCTGGGACCTGAAACGAATCCATCTACATTCTCATACTGCGCCCTCAATCGGTTGTTCAAGTAGTGTGCAAAAGCCTCGCGCAGAAAATCGAATTGAGATCCTCGGAGATCGCCGTATAGCTGTTTGAACAGGGCGCCGAATTCTTCTTTCAACGCGCTATCAAGTTTTCCGTCGCGTGGATGTAAACGTAAGTCTCCTTTTGATTTCTTATCGAGAAACTGATGAAAGTTATGGGGCCAGTCTTGGAATACTTGATACGCGTTGGTGATGTGCGTATGAAGATCCTCATTCCGTAGCTTTATTGATTTTGAAGGTCTCCCCGTGGCCCATGACATTACACATTCAAGGCCCGCGATAAACGTGAGGATGATGACAAAGTCCTGAAGGCCAAGGCTCTGTAACGGATTAAGCCGCTCTTTCGAATGATGGCCCAATGGAAGAAGACCGCAGAGTTGATAGATACGGCGCGACACTGTGATCTCATGCTCGGGCCTGAGATCTGGCTGTAGCTCACTCCAATCACATCCACAGACACAGACGCTCAGCCGATTCCTAATGGCTTTGAGACGCCTTTTGCATTTTGGACAAGTATCCACAAGCAGACATTCGTGGATGGGGCATACCGTTACAAGTGAGCAATCCCAAACGCGACGACAGTAGCCGGATTCAGCCAAACATTGAACGCAGACTTTTGGGCAATGAGGTCGGATGATCGAACGGTTGAGGAAGGCCCCGTAAAAATTATAGTCGGCCTCGCCAATTGTGTTTTTCGATGAGGGTGCAGGGAGATAGAGAAGTTCAATCAGATCTGCTAGCGCGTTTCCCGTGAGCTTGGCAAATTTCTTGAATCCTTCTGAACAACTAAACACGAAGGTGAACTTCCATTGAAGCTCCATGTAGTCGATTCCGCTTAATGAAAGTATCCAGGAAGGCGTGTCGTAGCCGTTGGCTTCTGTGAGGCGCAATAGATAGCTTATGAAACTCTCATCCTTTTCAGGCTTCGGGGTAATTGGCAATTTCACTTAGGAACTTGTTTACAGACCGGAAGTTTTAAAGACGGCGTCTAAGGCCGGAAGAGTGCAGACCGCTGCATTTCTCCAAGTGGATACTTATTTATCGTTGATTTAATCGGCGGAGGGAATCGAGCTGATGTTATTGAGTTACTGGCAGCGTGAGGCGAGAAGGAGATTTTGTTTTCTGATGGAGAACGGCCTTCGAATGCCGTTCGCGTTTCGACCGGCATTACAATAATAGCGTCTGAGTGTTTCAAAATCGCTTCGCGAGTAGATGATGTATGGGAAAGCTAATGGATATGGATTATTAATAGGTTTGAGCCGTTCTCTGCGCAAAATGGTCTTGATGTACTCTTGGGATACTCCAAGCATTATTGCTGCCTCTGGCCTTGTCACGATCGAGTTCATAAAGGAGGCAATGTGTTCAACTTCGGACTTGACCAGAAAGCGCTTCTTTCTATCGCATGAGATTTGGTATTTCAAATAGCCGCTCTTTATCCATCGGCAGTAGATACTGGATGAGTTTATTTGAAGAATCTTAGCAGCAACCGCTGTAGATACGAGGTTAGTTAAATCGATGAACCGACCGACGAATCTTTCGATTAAAGATCGATTAAAGAAGTATTCTCCCGCTCTTTCGGGAGGTTCAGAATAGCGTGTAAGCACTCCATTCTTGACCAACTGCACTACTGTTTTCTTTTTCACTGAAAGTATCTCTGCGGCCTCTCGAGAATCGACAATATGTGATCCTTTTTTCTTGATCTTAAGATGGAGCACATCTTCCCGTTTATAGATGTAGAGTGGGCCGCCGTCGACTGATCTTCCCGACACTGGAAAAACTTTCCGATACTTAAGGGCTCGCACCAGACCTGCTCCCGATGTGCGTATTTCACGCGATAATTCGTCCGCCCCGACGTAACGTGACTTGAATGCCAGGATTGCTTTTGCGGTAATCACTTGGCATTGGACGCCTTTTACACTTCTTCGTTCTGTCTTGATGAATCCTTTCTGCGCCAGGAAATAAAGAGTCGAAGATTTGAAGAGACGCTCTGTTGTTCCTTCAGCGAGTCTTATCGGGTCAGTTGATTGTTCGTCAAGTTTGGTGCGAATGTATCGTTTGATATCGTCGCGAGAAAAGTAAAGATCATTGAGCGCCGGTTTTTTAATATAGCGGCACTGCGGAACTATTACGCCACATAAAATGTCGTCAATCAGCGTGTGTATTCCCCAGGACGCGGTTACTAACCAAATACATAGAGCGTCTACTAAACTTCTAAATCGCCACATTTGATCGACAGACACGGAATGCACTTTCTTCGCGCGTGCAAAAACGTTTGAAAGCAACTTATCAAGATGAGCCATGTCGAAACGCCAGAGTTGGCCGCTATCTCCTGAGAGAATGTTGGTACCAATCAGCAACGAGTGCTTGACTAACATTAGCGTTTGTGGCGGTCTGATACCGAGGTATTTTGAAGCGAGAGGTAATGAGAGACTTTGAGCCCACTCTTGTCTAAGTCTCTCAACGCTTTCTGCGTCCAGGATGAAGTCCCTTCGCTTACCAGTTGCTCTTATAACGCCTCTTAGCATTCCGCTAGATATCAGTTGATCGATTACGGGAAGATCAACTTTAAGAATCTGCTGGGTAGCCATCTTAGTTACGTACTGGCCCGTACGCTTTGTTCTGAGCCACTGCGCAGTGCGGTATTGACGATCCCAGTTATCCAAAAAATAATTATCGAACTCTTGGTCCAGAAGATGTTTAATCCCGGTTGGAAGAGAATAGAGTCGGTGCGTGAAAAGTTTAAAAGCGGCACGGAGCCCTGTTTTCCGTTGGGACGCTTGGCTGAAGTGCCGGTCAACAAAGTTATGGAAACCATTGGGCCAGTTGTCAAAAACCGCGAATGCGCTGGACAGTTTCCGATGGATTACGCTGTTTGTCTTATCAAAAGCGACTGGACGTGGACTTCCGTCCAAGCTTGCGATTACGAGTAGCCCACTCATCAAAGAGTTGAAGTCAAGGCTCGAAAGCAGATTGTTTGTGTCCTTAACAGAACGTGGGATTAAGCCAAACGCTTCATGTAGAAGTTGGGCCAAACCAGTATCTGATTCAGATAAGCCTGGAGTTCGTGCTCGACGCCAATCTGCACCGCAAGGGCAGTAACATACGCGCAGTCGATGCCACCTGATTGGCCTCCGACATTTAGGGCACTCCTGTAGGAGCATCCGATTATGAATAGCGCAGCAAGTGAAGAATCCAAGTTCCCACTGTTTGCGACAATACGGCGACTGTGTGGGGTGAACCCCTCTGCTGAGACAAAAAGTTAAGACACTCCCTTGGACCAGCGAAAAAGGTACTTGCTTTCGACTGGGCCATTGTTAACAATCAGCTCCGGTTGGTGAAGCGGAGGCGAGCG
>Ga0187894_10003982_pt1 | contig 16134 bp, 8 predicted proteins | sample GBC1701081metaG_FD_136650 | JGI IMG/M metagenome (GOLD analysis project Ga0187894, IMG submission 136650) | White microbial mat communities from a lava cave in the Kipuka Kanohina Cave System on the Island of Hawaii, USA - GBC170108-1 metaG ... | reverse complement strand
CTCACCGGTCGCCGGCCGGCTCCGTGACGCGCTTGCCCTCCGCGAGGGCCTTGTTGTACTGCTCGAGAAGCTCGCGGTAGCGGTCCGGGAACTGCTCCTTGAGCGCCTGAAGGACCTCCTCGCGCTCCTTGTCCCGCATCTCGCCCCACGCGTCGCCGGGCTTCTTCTTGGGGTTCGGGCGCAGGTCGCCGATGCGGCTCGCCCCGGTCGGGGCCCTCGACTGGTCGGCGGGGTTCGACGGCTGCTGGTTGCCCTTGGGCTGTCCCCCGCCGCCCCCCTTGCCCCCCTTGCCCCGTCCCCCGTTCTCCTCGGCCCGCTTTGTCAGCTCGTCGATGAACCGGACGATCTCCTCCTGCTTCTCCTGCGTCGGCTGGCCGGTCTCGCCGCCGTCGATCTTCTTCGCGACGTGGCTCATCCGCCCGGCGAGGTCGTAGAGCGGGCTCTCCCACTCCTGGACCAGCTCGTTCTTGAGCTGCTCCATCGCCTTCCGGTATCGCTCGGGCGCGTCGGGGTAGTCCTTCAGGAACGCGTTCGCGGCGGCGATCGCCTTCTCCTTCTCGCGCTCCTGCCCGAGGCAGACGACGAGGTAGAAGGCCGCGTCGGTGTCGCAGCCCGTGAACCGGAACTCGTTGAGCACCTGCGTGAACGCCTGCCCCGCCTCCTCGTACCGCTCGCGGTTCATCTGCGCGAGGCCGTAGCGGAACGTCGCATAGCCGCGCACGTACTCGTCCTCGCTCTTCTTCAGCGCCTCGAACCGCTCGACGGCCGCGCCGTACCGCTCGCTCTGGAGGAGCGCGTCGGCCCGCTGGTAGTCCGCGTTCATGAGGAGGAGCGCCTGGTGGATGCAGTCGTACTCGCCGCCGAGGAGCCCGGCCTCGCGGAGCTTCAGCACGTCCGCCTTCGTCGCGGCGGCGAGCGCCGCGTCCGCCTCGATCCGCTCGAAGAAGCGGGAGAGCTTCTTCTGCCGGAGCCGCTCGACGAGGTCGGAGCCCGCCGTCGCGGGGCCGTCCGCCCGCGCGGTGGCGAGGAGGAGGAGGGGCACGGGGAGGAGGAGGATCTTGCGCATGTTCACTCGTCCTGCTTGTTGAGCTTGTCCGCCATCGTGCGGGTGAGGGTGCCCACGCCCTCCTGCTTCTCGGCGATGCGGCCGCGCTCCTCGTCCTCCTTCTTCACGTACTTGTCGAAGTCGGACGTCCGCTTGTTCACGCGCAACTGGAGGGACTTGAGCATCTTCAGCTCGGCGGAGGTCGGGAGGAGGTCCTCTTCCTGGTCCCCCTCGCTGCCGTCGTTCTGGCCCTCGCCGCCCCCCTGCTTCCGATCGAGCTCTTCCTTGATCACCTCGAGGAGCTCGCGCAGCGTCGCCATCACGTCCTGCTGGACCTCCTGCGTGTACTCGCCGGTGTCCAGCTTCCGGAGGCGCGCGGCCAGCCCGTCGAGGTCGAGCTTCATGTCCTCCACCACGTCGGGGATGACGATCGTCGTCCCTTCCTCGCGCAGGATCTCGAGCACCTTCTCGGCCTCGGCGGAGAGCTCCGCCTCGCCGTTGCCGAGCTCCTGGCCCTTGTCCACGACCGCGCGGGGGGGAGTGGGGGAGTCCTTGAGGCGCAGGTTGAGCGACAGGGTCTCCTTGAAGATCCGCGTCTGCTGCTGGAGCATCTTGTCGAAGCGGCGCTCCAGCGCCTCGAGGAGCATCAGCTGCTCCTCCTCGCGGAGCTGGCGAAGGATCTCCTCGAGCTCCTCCTTCGCCTTCTCGAGGCGCTCGATCGCCTCCTTCTGGTCCTTGTTGGCGCGGTTGGCCGACTTGCCGCGGAGGTTCCTCTCCGCGCGCTGCATGGCCCCCTTGGCCCCCTCGACTCCCTGCTGGCCGGGCGCGCCGCCCTCGGCGCCCTGCTTCCCGGCCTCCTCCTTCATCTTCTTGAGCAGCTCTTCGGTCTCCTCGGCGGTCTTCTGCTGCTCCTCCGCCATCTTGTCGTAGTCGGGGAGCTCGATGAGGCGCTTCAGGTCCTCCTCGAACTTCTCGAGCTTCTTGTACGCGTTCTCGAGCTCCTTTTTCGCGGACTCCTCGTGGGGGACCGCGTCGGGGCGGTTCCCGGCATCGAGCTTGTTCTCGGCCTTGCTCATGTCGCCCTGGGACTTCCGCACCTCGCCGGCGCCGGAGTCGGTCCCGGGCGCGCCGCGCTGGAGTTTCTCGAGCTCGTCCGCGAGGCGGCCCGCGTCGTCGCGGATCCGCTGCTGGTCCTGCCCGAGCTTCTTCTCGCGGTGGTCCTCGAGCCGCTTCGCGAGGCGCTTCAGCGCGTCCTGCGCCTCGCGGAGGTCCTGCTCGGCGCCGTCCTGCGGCTCCTGGAAGGCGCCGCCGCCGCGCATGCTTTCCTGGGCCTTCCCCATCCCCTCGGCGGCGCGCGCGACCGCGCCCGCGGCCTGGTCGGCGGGGTTGCGGCGCCCCTCGGGCTCCTGCTTGAGCGCGTCGGGCAGCGTCTCGGCGAAGCGGCCGAGCGTCTCGGCGAGATCCTTGGCCTTTTTGGCCAGCGCCTCCTGCGCCGCGGCGTCGTTCTTCCCGCGCAGCGCCAGCTGCTCCTTGAGCGTCTCCGCGAGCCGCTTCTCGATCTCGTCGAGCGTCGGGTTCCCGCCCTCGCCCTTCGTGTCCTCGATTAGCGCCTGCTCGCGGGCGATGAGGTCGCTGAGCTTCGCCTTCGCCGCGGCGGCGCGCTGGAGCGCCTTCTCGGGATCCGCGAACTTCTCCGACTTCAGGTGCTGGTCGCGCTCCTGCTCGAGCACGCGGTTCAAGTGTGACTGGATGTCCTCGAGCCGCTTGATCTGCTCCTGCTTGTCCTTCCGCTCCGCGTCGTGGTCGAGGAGGATGTCGAGCAGCCGCTGGAGCGCGAGCTCGAGCTGCTTCTGCTTGTCGAAGGCCTCCTGGAAGTACTCGGAGCGCAGCAGCGTCTCGATCTCGTCGATCCTCTCGAGGTTGCGGTCGTCCTTGCTCCGCTGCCAGGCCATCTTGAGCCGCGCCGCCTGGTCCGGGTTGTTCTTCGCGAGCTGCTTCATGATCCGCTGCATCGTGTCCTCGATGCGCTTCAGCCGCTCGCCGACCTCGTGCTGCTTGTCCGCGATCTCGCCCGCTTTCGGGGCAGGCGCGGGCGCCGGCGGGGCCGAGTCCTGGGCGAGGGCAAGGCAGGAGAGGAGCGCGCTGACAAGAAGGGCTCGCTTCACGGCTTGACTCCCGGGTTCGGCGGGCTCCGCGCGCCCGCCTTGTCATTCTACCCCCCCGCGAGGGGCTGGCCGCCCGCCCCGGAGGCCGGTTCCCGGCTCTTCGCCGGCGCGACCGGATGGTCCGGAGACGGGCCCTGAAACGTGCAACCGCCCCTCGCGGGGGGGAGTTCAGCCTTTTTACGTTTCCGGGACCTACTTCCCTTCGTCGGGCGGGCTGTCGCCGAAGATGTCCCGGAGGGCCTCCTCGTACTTCTTCCGGGTGAGGTCCCTCACCTTCCCGTGCTCCGCGAGGATCGCGCGGACGGTCTCGACGATCTCGGTGAACCCCTCCGCCTTCTCCATCCGCGCGAGCATCGCCTCCATCGCCTTCAGGACATCCTCGTAGCCCTTCTCGACCGCGTCGCCCTCCGCGCCCCCGAGCGCGAGCTCCGCGGCGCGGACCGCGGCGTCGTCGAGCCGGCGCGCGTGGGGGTCCATGACGTCGGTGCGGAGCTGCTCGAGGCCCTTGACGATCGACGTGCGCAGCCGGTTGATCGCGGCCGGCTCCGCGATCCGGTTGTAGAACATCTCGTCGAAGATCTGGTCGAAGGCGCGCTCGATCGCGTGGACGCGCCGCGCGATCTCGCGCTGGTCCTGCGCCTCGCTCTCGAACTGCGCGGTCATCTCCGCGGGGGCCGGGGGCTTGTCGCGCAGGTCGAGGAACCGGTCGCGCAGCCGCCGCTCGCGCTGGATCAGCTCCTCGAAGAAGGTCCGCTGCTCCTGCTGCCGTCCGAGCAGCTCGTTCGTGAGCTCCTCGAGCGTCACGACCTTCAGGGCGACGGCGTCGGACTTGCCCTCGTGCGCCTCGGGCGCGTTGTCCTTCCCGTACGCCGTGAAGGCGAGGAACGCTCCCGGGGTGAGGTCGAGGGTCCCGAGCTCGATCTCCCCCTCGACCTCGACGCTCTCCGTGCCGAGCCTCTCCGCGGGGAGCGCGACCGTGTGGGGCAGCGGGGCCTCGCGGTCCCCCGAGCTCTTCACGACCTCGAGCCGGCCCTCGACCACCTTCACGTCGTCGGTCGCGCGGATCGCGTAGGGAACGAGCGCCACCGGCACGACCATCGACCCGACACCGCGCTTCTGGAGCCGCACGCGCGGCGCGGCGTCTTCCACGACCCGCACGACGAAGCGCGGCGCGAGCGACGGGTTCGAGAGCCCGTCGACGTCGAGGAGCCGGATGCCGACGAGCACCGTCGCCTCGGGGGCGATCGTGACCTCGAACGAGTCCGCGCCCGTGAGCTTGCCGGGCACCGCGTCCTCGCCGCCCTCGCCGAGGACGAGGTCCACGGCCTTCAGGGGCTTCGTCGCGCGTCCGCGGAGCGTCACCGACCCGCCCTTGAGCATCTGCGGGTCGCCCTGCGCCGGGTCCACGGGCACCGGGGCGCGCCCGGCGTAGGCCGGGAAGCCGACCTCGACCTTCAGCTCCGTGACCTCGGGCGCGTCCATGAGCTCGATCCGGTACTCGTCCGTGACGTCGTCGCCTCCCTCGAGGTGGAACGCGATCGGGAAGGCGATCGCCGTGAACTCGTGGCGGTAGACGTGGCCCTGGAGGTCCGACTTCATCGTCGCCTTGCCGCGCTCCCCCTCGCTGTCGCGGTAGTGGATCACGACCTTCTCGGGGTGGACCTGCCCGACACTCCTCGCCGACACCACGAGGTCGGCCCCGCGCACGATCCGCGCCACGCGGTTCGGGAACATGTCGGGGTCCACGACGAGGTAGGTCTTTTGCGGCCAGCGGATGTCGCGCAGGAGGACGTTGCGGCGGAACCAGATGCCCGCCGACGCGGGGTCGGCGGCGGCGCCCGCGGCCAGGAGCCCCAGCGCGAGAAGGCCGAGCGCCGCCCGGCGCGCGACCCGGCCGGTCGCGAGGATCTTGCCGAAGTCGAGGTGCTTCACCGGTTCCACGACGCCGTGCACCGCGTCCTCGATGAGCTGCGGGGACATGCCGTACCGCTCCGGGTCCTTCTCGCGCGCGAGCTGGAGCGCCGAGATCAGCCGGTCGGAGAGGTCGGGGTAGCGCGCCTCGACGGCGATCGCGAGCGGATCCTCGCCCGGGAGCCGGCGGAGGCGGCGCACGAGGAAGCGCCAGGAGACCCAGCCGAGCGCGCCGAGCGCCGAGAGCAGGATCACCGCGCGCGCCGGGACCTCGAGGCGGAAGACGCGATCGAGGAGGAAGCTCGAGAGGACCGCGACGAGCAGGACGGCGGCCACCCGCGCCCCGCCGTCGAGGGCCAGCGCCGCGGCAATCCGCCTCCGCAGCGCGTCGAGCCTCTTGCGGATCTCCGGGAGGTCGTTCATGCGGCGCCCCTTCCCATCTCACACCATGCGGTAGCGCTTGCGCAGGATCCACTCCGCGCAGAGGAGGAGGAGGACGATGAGGACCGTGGTCCACGTGTCCCAGAGCGGCACCGGCCGCCCCTGGGTCACGACGCGCTCGCTCGCCGGCGGGATCAGCTGCGGGTCGCCGAGCTTCGCGATCTCGTGGATCTCGGCCATCGCGCCGCGCGTGCGGGCCGCGAGGTCCTTCAGGAGCGGCCGGTCCGCGCGCACGTCGCCCATCTCGCGCTGCGGCTCCTCGGCGCGGAACGTGGCGGCGGGGGCGTCCGGCCCCTCGCCCCGGAACTCCTTGGCCGTCGCGCGCAGCTCGTAGTCGCCGACGGCGGGCGGCGCGAACGAGCCGGCGAAGTGGCCGGTCTTCCCTTCGACCGGCTGGAGGACGACCTCCTGCTCGAGCTGCGGCCCGTTGACGGTGATCCCGACCGACGGCGCCTCGAGCGGCTCGAACGACGCGTCGACGACCTCCGCCGAGATCCGCACGGAGTCCCCGAGGTCCACGAGCTCGCGGTCGAGGTAGACGCGGAAGCGGCGGCGTGCCCCGCCGATCCGCCCCTCGAGGAGGAAGCGGGTCGTCTGCACCCAGAACCGGTCGAAGATGCTCTCCGCGGTGCCGCGCCAGCGGTACGTCTCGTCCGCGGCGAGGAAGAGGACGCGGCCCGCCCCGTAGCGGTGGACGGCGAGGACCGGCCGCCGGCCGTAGGGCTCGACCGTCTCGCGCGGGTCGTCGTGGCGGGCAAGCACCTGGGCTCCCGGCTTCGCCTTCAGGACCGGGAAGCACCAGTAGAAGGGGGGCAGCCGGTCCCAGACGAGATCGCGCGCCAGCTTCGGGTCGGAGTGGAACCGCGTCGCGGGGTGCGCGAGGCCCAGGGGCTCGGGGACCATCCGCCACGGGGAGCTGAAGAACCCGCCGTAGCCGATGCCGATCCCCGGCTGGTCGGCGCGGTCGATGTCGAGCACGACAGGCAGGAGACCGGAGATGTCGTTCTCGCCCGACGGCGTGTCGCGCAGGAGCGAGAGCGTGTGCTTGTTGCCGGCGACGAACGCGAGGCCGCCGCCGTGGTCGGAGACGAACTTCTTGAGCATCGACTGCCAGTCGGGGGGGAACGCGGACGGGTCGGGGTCGTGGAGGATGACCACGTCGTACGCGAAGAGGTCCTTCTCCTCCTTGGGGAGCTCCTCGATCGAGACGTTGCCGTCCTGGCGGAACTGCGGATCCGCGCTCTGGAGGAAGCAGGCGAGCGTGATCGTCGAGTCCCGCATCAGCGTGTTCTTGATCGCGTAGTACTCGTACGCGGGGGCGCCCGCGACGAGGAGCACCTTCGCCTTCTCCTCGACCACGCGGGTGACGAAGATCTTCTCGTTGTCCTTCGGGTCGCTCTCGTCGGACTCCGGCTCGATGCGCGCGCGGTACTCGACGAGCCCCGTCCTGGGCGGCCGGTCCGTGAACTTGAGGGCCGCGGGCTGGTCGCCGGCCGGGAAGGCCGTCGCCTCGCTGGCGACGTGGTCCCACGTGTCGCCCGCGTCGGGGTAGCGCCGCATGAGCTCGACCGTCGCGCTCGCGTAGCCTCGTCCGGTCGCCCGCACCTCGAACACCGCGGGGTCGTTCCGGAAGATGCGGTCGGGGCCGGCGAGCGACGTGACGCGCAGGTTGCGCGGCGGCTCCGACTCGCCCACGACGACCGTGAAGAGCCGCAGGTCCTTGTTCCGGAGGTAGAGCGCGAGGTCCTCCGGCGGCGGGCCGAGGTTGTTGCGACCGTCGGTGACGAGGACGATCGCGGCGACCCGGTCGGAGCCCGCCATCTCGACCGCCTGCCGGACGGCGCCGGCGAGGTTGGTCCCCCCCGCCCCCCTTCTTCGCCCCTCGTCGGTGCCGAGGTCGATCCCCTCCACGCGGGGCGGGTTCCCGCCGCGTTCCAGCCGCGGCACGACGATCGGCGGGGACAGCGTGTCCGAGAACTGGTGGATCACGACCCGGTTCTGGCGCGCGAGCAGCGCGACGAGCCCCGTCGCGTCGATCGCCTCGTTGACGATCCGGTAGCGCGGGAGCTCGCGCGGGTCCCTCCCGATGGCGTTCCGGATCGGGGCCCAGAGGGCCTCGTCCGCGTAGCGATCGCGCGCGGTCATCGACAGGGAGCCGTCGAGGAGGACGAGCGTGCCCTTGTCCACCTGCTCGACCTGGTCGATCGCGAGGACCGGCTCGAGGAGGAGCAGGAAGCCGAACGCGAGGACGAGCGCGCGGAGCGTCGCGAGCGCGATCTTCAGCCGGCGGGGCGCGGAGCCCTCGCGGCGGTAGACCCAGAAGACGCCCGCGCAGAGCGCGAGCACGAGGAGCAGGAGGGCGAGGCCGGCCGATCCGTGCGGGAGGCTGTTGAACTCGAACGACGTGACCGCGTCCGGCGGGATGTCGGCGTCCTCGACGCCGAGCAGCGCGCGCAGCCAGTCGCTCATCGGACGAACACCTGCTTCCCCTCGGTCTCGACGCGCTTCGCCGCGTGGTGGCCGAAGCGCCACGCGAGCACGGTCTCGACCGCGGCGACGAGGATGAGCGCGACGACGAGCGCGCGCCAGAACTCCGACCGGTCCTCCTCTTCCGCGCCGACCGCGGCCTCCTCGGTCCCGCGCTCGATGCGGGCGCCGGGCGCGGCCGCGCGGAGCTTCTCGAGGTCGACGCGCGCGAGGTCGCCCTCCGAGGGGTCGAGGTTGAACGCGTAGAGGCGTTCGAAGGCCTCGCCCAGCGGCGTCTTCATGCGTACCGCGTACTCGCCGGCGACGGTCGTCCGGTCGTAGCGGTAGAAGAGCTGCTTCGTCGTGTCGTCCTTCGCGGAGGCGAGCTGGAGCGGCGTGCCGCCCAGCTCGGGCGGGGGAACGACGGCGACCTGCGGCGCCATCTCCTTCGGGTCGTAGCGCACGACGATCGGCTCGCCCACGATCTTCGTGAAGATGTCGGGGTCGCGTCGGACGACGTAGCGCGCCGCCTCCTGGAGGATCGGCACGTAGAGGATCGAGTGGGGGAAGTTGGACCACTCGAGGTCGGCGGCGGTCGTGAAGAGGAGAACGCGCCCGTCGCCGTACGACTTCTCCGCGAGCGCCGGCGAGCCGTCCTCGTCCGTGAGGGTGAGGAGGACCCGCGCCTCCCCGCGCTGCGACGCGTCGGTCTTGACGAAGCGGTGGACGGCGACGGTGCGGTAGACCACGGGGTGGAGCGCCCGCAGGAACCGCACCGCCGGATGGTCCGGCGCGTTGGGGGCGATGTTGGCGTAGTCGTCGGAGGAGCCTTCCACGTCGCGCAGCGCGAGCGGCAGGAGCCGCTTGCCCGCCTCCTCGCCGCGCCCGTAGAAGATCGAGTTGTAGACCTGCGAGTCGATCTGGTCGCCGAGGAAGAAGACGAGGCCGCCGCCCTCGCGCACGTACTCCTCGAGCGCCTTCACGCGGTCGTCCGCGACGCGGTAGACGTTGCAGAGGAAGATCCCGTCGTACGCGTCCGGGTCGCGGCTCGCGAGCCCGCTCTCCGGGACGACGTCCACCTCGATGCCGCTCGACACGTCGCCGGGCGGCATGAGTGCCGTGGCGAGGAAGTCGGCCTCGCCGCGGTACGCCTCCGGCTCCGGCTCGCCGTCCACGAGCAGGAAGCGGAGGCGCGGGCGGACGCTCACGACCCGGCGGCGCACGTCGTCGCCGGGCAGGACGCCGCTCGGCACGCGCGCGCGCACGACCGCGGGACCCGCCGCGCGGAAGGTGAACTCGGTCTTCACCTCCACGGGCTCGCCGCCGGGGGCGATGTCGCCGGCGATGCGCACGGGGACCTGCTGGTGGGTGCCGAACTCGAACTGGACGGTCAGGTTCGCGACCGGCTCGGGCCCGTAGTTCTTGACCCGCGCGATGAAGGTCGCGGGCACGCCCGCGATCACCGCGCGGTCCTGGGGCTCGAGGCCGACCACGCCGACGTTGGCGACCGGCGGGGAGCCGACGTCGACCAGCCGCACGTCCGCCCGTTCCGAGAGCGCCGAGAGCGACTTGAGGACGTCCGGGCGGATGTCCCCCGCCCCGTCCGCCCAGTCGCGGCGCCGGAAGTCGGAGATGACGTGGACCACGATGCGGTCCTCCCGCTCCTCGCGGTCGGCGAGGATCGCCTCGATCGCCGCGACGACGTCGAGCGACCCGTCCGAGGGCTTGAGCGCGTCGATCGCGCGGGCCAGCCGCGGGCCGTGGGCGCTCGCGACCGAGACGCGCCGGAAGCCCTCCTCCGCGTCGCGAGGCCGGCTGCCGAGCAGCAGCGTCAGGCGGTCGCTGCTCTTCTCGTCGTGGAGCCGCTCGACCAGCCGCTTCGCGAGCGCCTTCGCGCTGTCGAACGCGGAGCGGTTCCCCTGCCCGGCCCGCATCGAGTGCGAGTCGTCGAGGAGGAGGACCCGTTCCGTCGGTCCCGCCGCGCCGAAGAGCGAGGCGAGCGCATCCTGGTCGCGCGTGAAGGGGCGTGCGACCGCGGTGATCAGGAGGAGCACGAGGGCGGTGCGGAGGAGGAGAAGGAGGAGGTTCTCAAGCCGCACACGCCGCCGGTTCCGGACCGCGGCCCGGAGCAGGAAGTCCATCGCCGCCCACTCCATCGTCTTGAACCGCCGGCGGTTCAGGAGGTGGATGATGATGGGCAGGCTCGCGAGCGCGAGTCCGCCGAGCATCGCGGGGTGGACGAAGGAGATCGCGATCATCGCCGGCGCGTGCTCCCGCGCACGACCCGCGCGCGCGCCGCGAGGAAGCCGGCGAGCGACTTGTCGAGGCGGTCGCCCGTCGAAAGGAGCATGTAGTCGATCCGCATCGAGGCGCACATGCGCCGCACCTGTTCGAGGAACTCCCGCAGGATCTGCAGGTAGCCGTCGCGCAGCGACCGCGGCTCCGCGATGAGGTCCGGGAGCTGCTCAAGGCCCATGAAGCGCGTGTTGTCCTCGAAGGGGAAGGTCAGCTCCGTCTCGTCGAGGACGTGGAAGAGCGCCACCTCGTGCCGCTTGTGGCGCAGCTGCTTCAGGCCGTGCTCGATCGTCTCGAGCGGGGCGAAGAGGTCGGAGAAGATCGCGATCAGCGAACGCCGGCCCGCGGCGTCCGCGAAGTCCCGCATCGGGGCCGCGAAGTCGCTCTTCCGCTGCGGCTTCAGGGGCTCGACCATCCGGAGGATGTTCTGGAGGCCGTGCCAGTTGCTGGACACGGGGACCGCGCCCTGGAGCTTGTCGTCGAAGAGGCGCAGCCCGACGGCGTCGCGCTGCTTCAGGAGCAGGAACGCGATCGCCGCCGCGGCCGTCGCCGCGTACTCGAACTTCGAGAGCGGCTGCGTGCCGAACCGCATCGACTCGCTCACGTCGAGCAGGAGGTGGCAGCGGAGGTTCGTCTCCTCCTCGTACTGCTTGATGTAGTAGCGGTCCGCGCGCGCCCAGAGCTTCCAGTCGATGTGGCGGATGTCGTCGCCCGGGGCGTACTCCCGGTGCTCCGCGAACTCGACGCTGTACCCCTTGCGCGGCGACTTGTGCAGCCCCGAGACGTACCCCTCGACGACCTGCCGCGCGCGCAGGTCGAGGCGCGAGATCTCGGCCAGCACGGCCGGGTCGAGGAACCGGCTCTGCCCTCCCGGATGCGCCATCACTGGTGGAGGACGGGGGCGGCTTCGGCGCCGCCGGCGGCGGCGACGTCCTTCGCGGGCGTGGCATCGAGGATGCGCGACACGATCGCGTCGGGCGTGATGCCCGCGGACTCCGCGGCGAAGTTCGTGAGGATCCGGTGGCGCAGCACGGGCAGCGCCATCGCGCGGATGTCGTCCGTCGTGGCGGCGTGGCGCCCGGCGAGCGCCGCGCGCGCCTTCGCGCCGAGGACCAGGTACTGGCATGCGCGCGGCCCCGCGCCCCACGAGACGTTCTCCTTGATGAAGTCGGGGATCCCCGACTCGCCGACGCGCGTCTGCCGCACGAGGCGCATGGCGTAGTCCACCACGTGGTCCGCGACCGGCACGCGCCGGACGGCGCGCTGGCACGCCAGCATCTCGACGGCGTCGAGCGCGGGCGAGACCGAGGCCTCGCGGTCGGACGTGGTCGTCTTGATGACCTCGCGCTCCTCGTCCCAGCTCGGGTACGAGACGCGGATCTTGAACATGAACCGGTCCTGCTGCGCCTCGGGCAGCGGGTACGTCCCCTCCTGCTCGATCGGGTTCTGGGTCGCGAGGACGAAGAAGGGCGAGGGGAGGTCGTGCTTCTCGCCGGCGACCGTCACCTGCCGCTCCTGCATCGACTCGAGGAGCGCGGCCTGCGTCTTGGGCGGCGTCCGGTTGATCTCGTCGGCGAGGATCACGTTGGCGAAGACCGGCCCCGGGATGAACTTGAACACCCGCTCGCCGGTGGACTTGTTCTCCTCGATCACCTCGGTCCCGGTGATGTCCGCGGGCATCAGGTCCGGCGTGAACTGGATGCGGCTGAAGGAGAGCGAGAGCGAGCGGGCGAGCGTCGAGACGAGGAGCGTCTTCGCGAGCCCCGGCACGCCCTCGAGGATGCAGTGGCCCTTGGCGAAGATGGCGAGGAGGAGCTCCTCGACCACCTGTTCCTGCCCGATGATCACCTTCCGGATCTCGCTCCGGATCTTCCCGTGCGCGTCCTTCAGGCGCGTGATCGCCTCGCGGTCGTCCATCGGCTTCCTCCCTGTTGTCGGGGCCCCGAGGCCCCCTCTTGTTACGCCGCCCTCGTCCCGCGCCTCCCGGTCACCGCGACAGGATGGGCAGCTGGTTGAAGGGGATCTGCAGGATCAGGAGCCCGATCGACGTCCCGTAGACGAGGCCGACGCCGTCGCCGCTCCACGCGCCGTTGCCCCCCTGCATGCGCAGGAGCACCGTCTTGATCCCCGGATAGTACTCGGCCCAATGCTTGCCCGCCTTCTGCCAGCACGCCTGGGACATGTACAGTTGCGTGTAGAAGTAGTGCCCGTCGGCGCCCGCCGTGGGACGGCAGTGCTTCCAGGCGTAGTCGAAGGCCTTGTGGGCCATCTGGCTGTCGTACTGCCCCGCGTTGTAGAGCACCGCGCAGGCCGCGGCCGAGATCGCCGGCCGGCTGCCGCGCGACCGGATGCTGTACGAGATCCCGCCGTCCGGGTTCTGCGACCGCTCGATGTACTTGATCGCGCGGTCAACCGTCTCCTTCGGCACGAGGATCCCCGCGTTGCGGCAGCCGCGCAGCGCCTGCACCTGCGTCACCGTGACCGATCCCTCGTCGCCGTTCGCATCGGGCGTGTAGAGCCAGCCGCCGTCGTTCGACTGCGACTTCGCCGTGAGCACGATGCCGCGCTCGAGCGCGACGCGGATCCGCCGCTGGCGCTCCAGGTCCTCCTCCATCCCGTACGCCTGGGAGAGGAAGAGCATCGCGAAGCCGTGGCCGTACATCGACCGCTGCTCCTCGGCCGGCGCCGCGAAGAGGCCGTTCGGCTGCTGCTGCGAGAGGCAGAAGTTGACCGCGCGGCGGACATGCTTCGCATAGGGGCCGCGCTCGGGCGTCGAGCCGCTCGCGATGAGCGCGAGCCCCGCGAGCGAGCTCATCACGACCGGGTACGTGCCCATGTTGCCCGCGGACCGCCAGGAGCCGTCCTTGTTCTGCTCGCGCGCGAGGAACTCGAGGCCGCGCTGGATCGCATGCACCGTGTCGCCGTTGACGCCCTCGGGCAGCGTCGGCACCGCGGCGTCCTGTCCCCCGGCGCGCGGGGCGAGGAACCCCGCGAGGAGGAGGAGCGCGACACCCCGCATGATCAGGAGTCTATACGGAAACGGCGTCCCGAGCGCACGAGGCAGAGGGGGCTTCGGGGGCACTACCTCCCTCCTTTCGCGGGTTGCAGGAGACGGGCGGCGCCCCACGGGTGGCCGACGACGAGGCCGCCCCCCGCGGCGGCCACCCCGATGCCCGCCCCGAAGCGCGTCGTCGCCGCGGCGCGGAAGTCCATGTCGGCCGTCTCCCTCCCGGTGGGGTCGATGAAGAGGGGCTGCGGGCCGCGCGACGGCACCGAGGCGTCGCGGTCGAAGAGGCGCACGTGGGCGCCGCGCGGGAGCACCGCCGCGATCGCGAGGTGGTGCTCCGTGAACACGGGCTTCGCGAAGGCGGTCGCGCGCACGGCGTAGTCGTACGCGAGCACGTCGGCCGCCTTGGGGTCGATCCGGAAGAGCCGGCAGCCCTCGTCCTCGAGGCCCGGGCTCGACGTGAGGACGAAGAGCCACGGCGGGGCGACGAGGACGTGGTAGGACCGCAGCAGCTCGGGGCCGCGGCACGCCGTCTCCTTCCCGGTCGCGAAGTCGACGAAGTGGAGGTTCGCGGTGCCGCTCGATCCGTCGTGGTAGACGAGCAGGGTCCCGTCGGCGTGGAGCGGCGCCGCGTTGGCGGTCGTCAGGGGGTAGCTCCCCCTGGCGTCCCCGCCGCGCACGTCGAGGATCTCGAGCCGCCCGTTGGAGCCGTCCCTCTGCTTCGAGCTGGCCACGAACACCCGACCGAGCGGGTCCACGATCGGCGGGGCGAGGAGCGTCGTGTCCGGCTGCCGCCACGTGCGGACGGGCGCGCCGTCGGCCGCCTGGTAGACGCGGACCCAGCCGGGCCGCGCGAAGCCGACGACGACCATCCTGCCGAGGGCCGCGGGAGGTCCCGCGGCCACCTGCCCCTGCGTCTCGGGCCCCACCCAGACCACGTCGCCCGTCGACGCGTGGATCGCCTCGACCCCGGCCTTCGCGTGGACGCGCACGATCACGCCGTCGACGACGAGGTACGAGGGAAGCGGGTGCGCCCGGGGCGCGAAGCCCGTCGTCCGCGCGAGCCGCACCTCCTCGCGGAGCAGGTCGACCGAGGCGTTCCCTTCCTCGCGCGCGACCGCGTCGTTCGCCGGGTAGCGCCAGCGCACCTCTCCGGTCGCCGCGTGGACGCGCATGATCCCCGCCACGTCGCCGAGCAGCAGGTCGCCGTCCTCGCACTTGAGCGCGAACCGTGCCGCCGCGATCGCGCCCGCCGCGGCGGCGGTCGTCGGCTCCCCGTCGGGGCCGGCGGGGACGCCCGTGCGGCTGGGGTTGTGCGCGCGCCAACGGATCGCGCCGAGGGCATCGAGGGCCAGGTACTCGGCCGCGTTCGCGAAGAGCGCCAGATCCTCCGGGAGACCGCCCTCGACCTGCACGGCGGCCGCTCCCTCGAGCGCGATCGCCGTCGCCGCGAGGGGGAGCCGCAGGACGGGAGGCTTCTCCGACGGGGTGGCGGCCGCGAGGAGCCCGTCGATCTCCGCGATGAGCGTCCGGTTCTCGCGCCGCGTCGTCTCGTCGAGGCGGGAGACGGCCTCGAACCGCTCGCGCCGGGCCGCGGCGGGCTTCCCCTGTTTCGCGTAGAGACGCGCGAGCCGGAGGTGCGCGACCGCGGCCTTCGGATGCTCCTTCTCGACGGCCACGAAGTCCTTGAGCTCTGCTTCGGCCTCCGCGACCTGCCCCTCCGCCTCGTAGAGATCCGCCAGAGCGAAACGGGCCTCCTCGGCAGGGGGCTCGGTGCCGTACCGCGCGAGGATCGCCTTTAAGCCCGCCACGTCCTTCCGCAGCACCGCGGCCTCGATCCTGCCGCGCACCGTTTCCGCGAAGGCGGCGGCGAAGGCCGGGCTCTCGGACTGGAGCTGCTCGCGCAGCGCGGCCCCGGCAGCGGCCGCGTCCACGACGCGTCCGGTCCGGTGGACGCGCATGTGTCCGAACCGGTCCACGAACCGCTCAAGCGCCGCGAGGGACTCCGGGCCCCTGCCGAGCCGGCCGAGCACCTCCGCCCGGAGCATCGCGATCTGTGCGTCGTAGGGGTGCACCGGGGGCTCGGCCCCCGGGGGCCCCGGCTCGCGCATCGGCGCGGCGATCCCCTCCGCCTCGTCGAGGGCCAAGGGGTCGTTCCGCTCGCCCGCGATCGCGAAGAGGTTGTCGAGCGCGTGCCGGCGGGCGAGGGCCGCGGCCTCCCCCTCGGCCCCCTCGATCGCCTTCCGGAAGTCCTCGCGCGCCTGGTCGCGGCGCTTCGTCCCGCCGCGGAGCGCGAGAAGCGCGCGCTCGAGGAAGAGATCCCCCTTGGCCGCCCCCGGCCGGGCGAGCGCGGCATCGATGCGCGCGATCTCGGCCTCGTAGGACGTGAAGCACATGATCTCCTCGCCGTTCGCGACGATGAGCCGCCCGTCGAGGCTCAGCAGGTTGCCGAGCTGCTTCACGTCGAAGACGAGCGATTCCGCCGCGCGCCCGGTCTTCAGCTCGAACCGCTCGACGAGTGACTTGGTCGCGTTCTCGTGGTACGTCGGCACGTGGACGTACTTCTCGCCGACGAACCCGCGCCCGTACCGGAAAGCCGAGAGGCCCGCGCTCCACAGGATCTCCCCCTTCGTGGCATCGACGGCGTAGACCTTGTCGCCCGCGAGGAAGACGAGGCCGTCCTTGACGCCGACCAGGTACGAGGCCACGGGGAGCGCGCGCTTCGGGATCGTCCAGACGACGCGGCCCGTCTGCGTGTCGAGGGCCAGCACCTCCGCGGCGTCGGCCGGCGCGACGATCACCTT
>Ga0187894_10003981_pt1 | contig 16135 bp, 16 predicted proteins | sample GBC1701081metaG_FD_136650 | JGI IMG/M metagenome (GOLD analysis project Ga0187894, IMG submission 136650) | White microbial mat communities from a lava cave in the Kipuka Kanohina Cave System on the Island of Hawaii, USA - GBC170108-1 metaG ... | reverse complement strand
GTATCCTTACCGGCGCGGATTAACTCCATTGCTTTCTGTGTAGCGGGTATTCCATTGCTGCTCGACACCACCAACGGGCGCGAGCCTTTCGCTTGTGCTGTGCCGGTAAGCAGCAGACTATGATTCAAGGTTGCAGCGGCTCCGATGAGTGTGCTGTTGCGAAGAAAATCCCGACGATTCGATTTCATAAACGCCTCCGAAAGATTCCGTATTGTCAGACGTTGACTGCACGCCATTGCAAAATCCGCAAACTACTCGCTTGCGCCACCGTGATTTGGCGAAAAACGTCTTTTGTGAGTGGCTTGATTCTATGTGCTTCGCGCCGCTTTGTAAACTGTAGCGTAACCTGACAGCCCAAATTCATGGATAAGCATTCAGGTTGCCAACTTACCTACTTGTTTGAGCGCCTAGCGCCAGACCTCTTGATGAGCATTTCAGGCGGTGCTTCCCAATTTTTCCCTCAGTATGCTATATTGCCCGTCTTTTGAAAAAGCAGTCCGTAGTCCGTAGTGTTTAGCCCGTAGCAGATTATCTGTAATTTACCTGTGGCGTGTTACTTTCTAACTACGGACTACAATATAGGAGATTCGTTTGAGCATCCTGGTTGATAAAAATACTCGCGTTCTGGTGCAGGGCATAACCGGCAAAGAGGGAACCTTTCACACCAAACAGATGGTCGCTTATGGCACTAACATTGTCGGCGGCATCACGCCCGGCAAAGGCGGCACAACGCACGAAGGCATTCCGGTCTTTAATACGCTTGCTGATGCTGTCAAAGAGACCGCCGCAAATGCCAGCGTCATCTATGTACCGCCGCCATTTGCTGCCGATGCCATTATGGAAGCCGCTGATGCCGGATTGCCGCTTGTCGTCTGTATCACAGAAGGCATTCCGGCGATTGATATGGTGCAGGCGTTCGATTACCTGCGCGACCGTGCAACGCGCCTCATCGGTCCGAATTGCCCCGGTATCATTTCACCCGGTAAGTGCAAAATCGGCATTATGCCCGGTCATATTCACACCGAAGGGCGCATTGGCGTGGTCTCGCGCAGTGGCACACTGACCTATGAAGCGGTGCATCAATTAAGTCAGGCGGGCTTCGGGCAATCTACCGCTATTGGCATCGGCGGCGACCCGGTAATCGGCACAACGCACGTTGACGCTTTGCGACTCTTCAACGACGACCCGGATACCGATGCCGTGATTATGATTGGCGAAATCGGCGGCACGGCGGAGGAAGCGGCGGCAGAATTCGTCAAAGCGAACATGAAGAAACCTGTTGTCGGTTTCATCGCCGGACAGACCGCCCCACCGGGAAGGCGTATGGGACACGCGGGCGCAATTATTGCCGGCGGCAAAGGCACAGCCGCAGAGAAGATGGCAGCAATGGAAGACGCCGGTATTCACGTCGTTAAGAGTCCCGCCGACATGGGCGCAAAAGTAGCGGAAGTTTTGAAATAGCTAATAGTCCGTCGTGCGTAGTCCGTAGTCCGTAGCCGATTGTCTGTGACGTTCTGGTTTCTCACTACGGACTACGCACGACGGACTATGAAATAATGAAGTATGGAAGTTGAGAAGAAAAAGGTTAAGAAGAATGCCAAAATCGTTTGCGCCAGTGGCGGCGATTTCTGGACAACGCAGAAACAGTTCTGGACCTGGGTACGCGAAGGTCTGGTGGATGTGACCGGGCAGAAACCGCTTACCGGCAGATTTGGCGGCAAACGCGAAAAGCTGCTCGTTACCATTCGCCATGTCATTCTCGACAATGCCAATCCGATTCATAAAGAAGTAGTGCTGGACAGTTATGCAAGGCTCAAACCGCACATAACCAAGATGCCAACAAATGACGGCAAAGGGCGTTCATGAAGCTACAGGCAATTTATCCCGTCGAAAGCAATTCTCTTGCTTCTCAAACCAGTATGCTCTGTGAGGTTTATCAATGTCAGATAGGAATAATAGTGAAACCGGGATTCCAAACATCGTGGAGATATTGCGGCAGGCGCTCCAAAAAGTGGAGCCTCAAATGCAACCTCTACTGCTTGCCGCGCTTGAAAGGCTCGCTGCCCGACGTTATCGAAGTTGGGCAGATAATCATGCCGACCCGGTTGTAAAAGAAGGGTTGCTGGCTTGCGCGGAACGCGAAGAGGAAATCGCCAACCGCGTCGAGTCGCTTGCTCCAAACGCTGCTGCTATCCAAAACAAATTGCTGGCGGATAATCCTGACTTGTTGGAATTGAATCGTACCCTGTTTGCGGGGCGGTCACTCACAGAGCAGTTTACTATGCAGGCGCAGGGCGAGCAAGCCGGCGCCGCAGCTTGGAAAGCCTACGCTGCCGCTGCTGCGGATCCATCGGTTCAGGAAATCCTGCAAAGTTGCAGCCCACTAGAGGAAGCAAACGCTGCCTTTCTTCAATCTCTGTTGACGAAGTAAATGAGCAGGTAAGGAGATGAACCGATGCGTCTGAATCATCCGCGTATTCCACCTCTGCCCGAAGCCGAATGGAGCGAAGAAATCAGAGAGCGATTGGAGAGCCTGCGGCGTGATGGTCGCGTTTACAACATCTTTGCGACTCTGGCACACCATCCTAAACTTTTGCATAGCTGGCTGGTATTCGGCAGCCATGTGCTATCCCGGTCTACGCTGCCCGCCCGGGAGCGAGAGCTTGCCATCTTACGGGTCGGCTGGCTCTGTCGGGCAGAATATGAGTGGGGGCATCACGTCGCCATTGGCAAGCAAACCGGACTTGACAGCGATGACATTGAGCGAATTAAGAAGGGCGCGGATGCTCCCGGCTGGCAGCCCTTTGAAGCAACCTTGCTGCGTGCCGTTGACGAATTGCACACCGGCTCTTTTATCAGCAATTCCACCTGGCAGGCGCTTGCCGAACGATACAGCGCCGAACAGTTATTCGATTTCATCTTCACCGTCGGAGAGTACAAACTGGTGTCAATGGCGCTGAATTCGTTGGGCGTTCAGTTGGAAGAGGGTTTCGAGGGCTTTACCAATGAGGCTGAAAGATAAAGTCGCCATCGTCGTCGGCGCAGGGCAAACGCCGGGAGAGACGATTGGTAATGGTCGCGCCACCGCTATTCTCTTCGCCCGCGAAGGCGCACGCCTGCTGCTGGTTGATTGCAACTATGAATCCGCGCTTGAGACACAAGCCTTAATCGAGGCGGAAGGCGGCAAGTGCTTTGCCTTTCAAGCCGATGTCACCCGCGAGCAAGATTGTCAGGCTTTCGTCCGCGCTACCGTAGAAGCCTATGGTCGGGTTGACGTCCTGCATAACAATGTTGGCATCGGCGCGAGTGACGATGAGATTCTCAGCCTTAGTGAAGAGTCTTGGGACAAAATCATGAGCGTCAACCTCAAAGGAATGTTCTTGTCCTCAAGAAGTGTGCTGCCAGTGATGCAACAACAACGCAGCGGCTCAATCATCAATATCTCGTCCATTGCCGCCATCTGCTCAACCAGTATTGTGGCATACAAAACCTCTAAAGCCGGGGTCAACGCACTCACCCATCAAATCGCTCTGGAAAATGCCAAATACAATATCCGCGCCAATGCGATCATGCCGGGACTGATGAATACGCCTATGGCTATCGAAGGCATCGCAAAATCGCGTGGGATTGCCAAAGAGGAATTGATCCGTCAGCGTGACAAAAGTGTTCCCCTCGGCGGGCAGATGGGAACGGCGTGGGACACTGCTTTCGCCGCTCTGTTCCTTGCTTCCGACGAAGCGAAATTCATTACCGGAGTGATGCTGCCGGTTGATGGCGGGCAAAGCGCCCGCATTGGTTGACCGGAGCATTCATTTGCACTGCTCATTTATTGACAAGTGAATCGCTGCGGCGTAACATCCTTTTGCTTGTGAGAAATTGAGTTCGTCGCTATAGCTTATAAATTTTGCTATGCAAACAACGAGCATTGGCAACTTAACAGAAGCGAAAGTGATTGTCGCCCTGGTTGAAGCAGGTTATTTAGTGTCCCAGCCGTTAGGGAGTGGACATAAATATGATCTTGTTGCGGATGATGGCAAAAAACTACATCGGATTCAATGTAAAACAGGTCGAGTGCGTAATGGAGTGTTGGTATTTAATGCCTATAGCATTCCCGGCAGTAAAGCCAAAAAATGTAGTTATAAAGGTTTTGCTGATCTATTTGCTGTTTTGAATCCGCTTGATGGCAAAGTATTCCTCGTGCCGGTTGAAGATGTTGGCACGAATAACGTTTTCTTGAGACTGTTGCCTGCTGCAAACGGGCAAACGCAAGGAATAAAATGGGCAGCAAAATATGAGATTCGCCCAATCTCCAGTCCTAATGCGCGAGTAGCTCAATGGTAGAGCATCGGCTTCCCAAGCCGGTGGCTGCGGGTTCGAGTCCCGTCTCGCGCTCCACATTTTCTACGAAGATTTCCCTTGAATTTTTCCCCGTCTTCCTGAACATTGCACGATATGTCAATCGCCTGGAACACTGAGCAAATTCTTGCCCTTGCGCCCGATGCTTCGACAGCGAAGGCGGGCAATGCTCTGGCGCAAAAGAGCAAATGGTTGACGCTAGGCTTCGATACTCGCGCCGTTTGGGGCGAGTGTCAGGGCAGCGGAAGGTCGCCGTATCAAACGAAGATTGCTTTGCGCGAACCTGCTTTTGCTTGTTCCTGTCCAAGTCGCAAATTTCCCTGTAAACACGGCTTGGGTTTATTCCTGTTGTTGTCGGCAAATGAAGCTGTCTTTACACAAAAAACGCCGCCCGTGTGGGTTGCCGAATGGCTGGCAAAACGCGATGAACGACAACAACAAGCGCAGAAAGAGAGCGCAAGCAAAGCGAAAACCGCTGATGCAAAAGCGCCGACACGCCGCGCCGAGCAACGTACAAAGAAGGTCGAAGCCGGACTTGCTGCCCTCGAACAATGGCTGCGCGATTTGCTGCGGCAAGGATTGGCAACCGTGCAGATGAAGTCGCCGCGCTTCTGGATGGAACAGGCGGCGCGACTCGTAGACGCACAGGCTCCCGGCATAGCGCGTCTGCTGCAACAGATGGCATTCATCACGCATTCCGGCAAGGACTGGCAGGAACGGCTACTGGAGCGGCTTTCATGCCTGCACCTGTTGATGGAAGGCTATAAGCGCATTATAACACTGCCCTCGGCGCTGCAAGCCGACATTCGCACAACCATCGGCTGGACACAAAATCAGGATGAACTATTGCAACAAGCAGGCTGGCACGATTTGTGGCTTGTCACCGGGCAGCGCATTGAAGAAGACGAGCGTTTGCGGACGCAGCGAACCTGGCTTGTCGGACAGACAACGGGACGCGCCGCGTTGATTCTACAATTCACTTACGGGCGCGAAGCCTTCAAAGAGTCGTTTATTGCAGGCAGCCTCGTCGAAGCGGAATTGGTATTTTTCGAGAGCGCCTATCCGTTGCGGGCATTGGTCAAATCGCGCGGTGAAACCGTTCGCCTTGCCGCGCCGCAAACCGGCTATGCAACTATGAATCAAGTCATTGAGGTATATGCACAAGCGTTGTTGCAAAACCCTTGGCTCGAACTCTTCCCAGTATTGTTGTCATCGGTGACACTCAGGCAAGCAGAATCGCGCTGGTTTCTGTGCGATGACGAAGAGAAAGGTTTGCTGCTATCCTCGCGTTTTCAACAAATCGGGCATCTGCTGGCAATCATTGGCGGGCATCCATTCGCAGCATTTGGCGAATGGAACGGCGACGCGTTGCTGCCTTTGGGCATCTGGGCGGAAGGCAGATTTATCAATTTGAGTCAGTGAAAAATATCTCTGAGTATTAGTAGAGATTGGCTACAAGTTTACTTATGGAACTCTGGCAACAACTTGTTACGACGGCGCTTTTGGGTACGGAACGGCAAGCGTTCAAACTCGAATCGCCGGACGGCGCACTCGGCGCAATGGCGTCACAACTTGACTATGCAAATAAAGAAAGCGCATTGCTTTCTGCCGCCGCAACCGTCGCTCTGTATCGGCGTATCGGGCAACTTCCCAACTCCGTGCGCGGTACAGCAATTCAACCTTGTGAAGCGGACGATTTGCCAATCTGTAGCGAGCTATCAACAAAGCATCTGGCGCTGCTCTTAACTCGCGCCTATGAATGGCTGTTACCGGAATGGCTCACTGCTTTGAGCCGCATCGGAAAGCGTGTGCCGCCGACTGTGCTGGTCGCTCTGCTCGATTATGCAGCAGGCGAAGAAGACCAATTGCAGCAGCAGGTCTTTACTGCCATTGGCAAGCGCGGCGCATGGCTTTTAGAGCAGGATTTTCAGAATACCTGGGGATTCCTGCGTTCCATAAATAATCCCGAAGAAGTATGGCAAACCGGCAAGCCACCATTTCGCCTTCGCGCTCTCAAAATGATTCGCTGCAACGACGCACAACGCGGGAGTGAACTGCTTGCAGAAAGCTGGAAGCAGGAAGCGCCCGAAGACCGCGCTCGCTTTCTCGAAGCTCTGGTAGCCAATTTGAGTCACGAAGATGAGCCGTTTCTGGAAGCCGCGCTTGAAGATAAACGTAAAGAGGTTCGCCAACCGGCGGCGGAACTACTCGCCCGTTTGCCGGATTCCGCATTCTGTCAACGAATGCTCGAACGCGCTTTGCCGCTTGTTGAGTACAGCAAGGGAAAGCTTCACCTGATCTTGCCGGAAGAGTGCGATAAGGCTATGAAACGCGATGGTATGGAAACTAAAGTCCCACAAACGTCAGGAACCTATTTTGCTATAACGAAGATTGGCGAAAAGGCATGGATGTTGACACAGATTTTAAGCGCCGTGCCGACTCAGGTTTGGCGTGAACGCTTCAATGTAAGCGCCGTTGAATTGCTGGAACTTGCCAACAAAAGCGAATGGACAGCCGCGTTAAAGATTGCCTTTGAGCGTTCCGCCTTGAACTTTCAGGATGAAGAGATGGCAGCAGCGTGGTTGAAAGATTGGCGCGGCGACAGTCAATTTCATTGGAACGTGAACAATCTGGTGAACCTGCTCAAGCCGGAACGCCGCGATTCCTTATTGCTGGAAATTCTATCGTCTTACAAAAATATCAAAGATGTGAATAGCGACATCTTGAGTAGCTGGTTTTTCAATAGCAGAGCGCAATGGAGTGAAAATCTAACCCGCGTCGTATTGAATTTCTTTCGCTCTCGCCTGGAAGCAAATGAAAATTGGTGGGCAAGGATAAGTAGTTTGACAAGTACGATGTCACCCCTTACAGCATTGGAAGAGATTTCCAGTTGGTCGCCCGAATTGGGCGCAAAAGAACGTGACCATTATTTCGATTCAATAATCGAAACCCTCAGCTTTCGCTGCGAGATGCTTGAAGAACTGGAACGATAAAATAAAGGAGAAAACCGTGCAGAATATTTTACGCGAACACGCCGAACAACAATTTGCCGAAGAACTCGAAGTTCTGTCCCGACAGGATACCCGCCAACGCCCGCCAAACTGGAAATTGTCGCCGTGGGCGGTCGCTACTTATGTACTCGGCGGCACACTCGATGATGGCTTTGAGATTTCGCCTAAATACATCGGCAATCGTCGTCTTGTTGAAATTGCCATTGCCACGCTCACCACAGACCGGGCATTACTGCTACTCGGCGTTCCCGGTACGGCAAAGACGTGGCTGGCGGAACATCTGACGGCGGCAATCTCTGGCGATTCAACTCTATTGATACAGGGAACTGCCGGAACCGGCGAAGAGAGCATCCGTTACGGCTGGAACTATGCGCGACTGCTGGCGGAAGGTCCATCAATGAATGCTCTCGTCGCAACGCCGGTTATGCGAGCGATGCGCGACGGCAAAATTGCCCGTGTAGAAGAATTGACGCGCATACCCGCCGATGTGCAGGACTCGCTCATCACTATTCTATCGGAAAAGACCTTACCGATTCCTGAATTGAGCGAAGAGGTGCAGGCGACAAAAGGCTTTAATGTAATTGCCACAGCCAATAACCGCGACCGGGGCGTGAATGAATTATCGAGCGCCTTGAAGCGGCGCTTCAATACGGTGGTGCTGGCGGTTCCGGCAAGCATTGAAGAAGAGGTTGAGATTGTCCAACGTCGCGTTGAAAGTTTGGGTCGCGCTTTGGAACTTCCGGCGGAGCCTCCGGCTCTTGAAGAGATTCGCCGCGTCGTTACGGTCTTCCGGGAACTCCGAAGCGGCATCACGGCTGACGGCAAGACCAAGCTGAAAATGCCAAGCGGCACACTCAGCCCCGCCGAAGCGATTTCGGTCATCAATAGTGGTTTGGCGCTCGCCGGATATTTTGGCGATGGCAGCCTTCACGCTAACGAAGTCGCCGCCGGACTTATTGGCGCAGTTGTCAAAGACCCGGTGCAGGATCGCCTCATCTGGCTGGAATACCTGGAAACGGTAGTGAAAGAACGCGACGGCTGGAAGGATTTGTACCGCGCCTGCCGTAATATGGACGAAGGATTGTAGGGGGGTGAGGGCGTAGGGGAGTAGAGGAATAAGAAAAAAATTGCTCTACTTATTATTGATTTGCTTAGAGCAAAAACCTCGTCTTTTCCCCTACCCCCTTACTCCCTCACTCCTCTACATCTCCAAAGGGCTATATGCACAAATACATCTTCGGCATTCGGCATCACGGACCGGGATCGGCAAAGAGCCTGAAAGTGGCTCTGGAAGCCTGTTTGCCGGATTGCGTTCTTGTCGAAGGTCCGCCCGAAGCTGAAAAAGTATTGCCGTTGCTGGCGCACGAAGAGATGCTGCCGCCCGTCGCCTTGTTGCTCTATGTTCCTGAAAAACCACATCGCGCTGTCTACTATCCGTTTGCTGTCTTTTCGCCGGAATGGCAAGCGATTCAGTACGCTCTTGAACATAATATCCCGGTGCGCTTTATGGATTTGCCACAGAGTCATCGCCTAGCCGAAACGGATGAAGAAGAGCAGGAGGGCGCAATTAACCCTGAACCATCTGAAACCGATGAGCAAGCGCAACCGCCAACCCATTCTCTGCGCGTTGACCCGATTGGCGTTCTTGCGGAAGCGGCGGGCTACAGCGACAGTGAACGATGGTGGGAACACATGGTTGAGCATCGCCGCGACGGAGCCGATTTGTTTGCTGCCCTACTGGAAGCCATGACCGCCATTCGGCGCGAATTGCCGCCCGTAACCGACATGAATGAACTCAGGCGCGAGGCGTTCATGCGCCAGACGATTCGCGCCGCCGAACGCGACGGCTTTGAACGGATTGCCATTGTCTGCGGCGCATGGCACGCCCCGGCGCTTACCGAAATGCCCCCAGCGAAAGAGGACGCGGCGTTATTGAAGAATTTGCCAAAAATCAAAGTCGAAGCGACATGGGTTCCCTGGACGTATGGACGCTTGACCTACGCAAGCGGCTATGGCGCGGGCATTCAATCACCCGGCTGGTATGACCACATCTGGCACAGCCGCGAGCAGGTGGCAACGCGCTGGCTGGCGAAAGTGGCGGCATTGTTGCGCGAAGAGGATTTAGACGCTTCTTCGGCATCGGTCATCGAAGCCGTGCGACTTGCGGAATCATTAGCGGCAATGCGCCACGCGCCGCTTGCCGGATTACAGGAATTGAATGAAGCGACGCAAACGGTTCTCTGTTTCGGCAGTGATGCGCCGATGCGCCTGATTCATGAGAAATTGATTGTCGGTGAACGGCTCGGCACAGTACCGGAAGCAACGCCAATGGTACCGCTTGCCGGTGATTTGCAACGCCAGCAAAAACGCCTTCGTTTGAAGCCAGAAGCAACGGAGCGCGTTCTTGCTCTCGATTTGCGAAAAGAGATAGACCTTGAGCGCAGCCATCTTCTGCATCGCCTGAATTTGCTCGGCATCGGCTGGGGCAAATTTGAACAGACCTACGGAAAAAAAGGCACCTTTAACGAGATGTGGCGCTTGCAGTGGCAACCGGAATTTGTCATTGCCTTGATTGAAGCCGGAGTCTACGGCAATACCATTCTCGATGCCGCAACGGCGCGAGTCAGCGAGAGCGCAACGGGAGTAATTGAACTGCCGGAGTTGACGAAGTTGCTTGATACAACCTTGCTGGCGGCATTACCCGATGCAACCAACGCCGTGATGCGACGATTGCAGACGGAAGCAGCATTGACTGGCGATGTCAGACATTTGATGGGAGCCTTGCCGCCGCTTGTCAAGGTTCTGCGTTATGGCAATGTGCGAAAGACCGACAGCGCAGCCGTGGCGCAAGTAGTTGACGGCATCGCGGCGCGTATCTTCATTGGCTTGCCGGTGGCGTGTGCGTCGCTTGCCGATGAAGCCGCAGAAGAGATGTTGAAACTGCTGATGGAGACCGACAACGCCATCGGTCTGCTTGAAAACGAAATTTATGTGCAGGAATGGCGTACTGTTCTCAGGCGCATGGCAGAGCGCGATACGCTGCATGGCTTGATTGCCGGACGGTGCTGCCGTGCCCTACTCGATAGTGGCGAATTTATGGCAGCAGAAGCGGCGCGACGCATGAATCTGGCATTGTCACGCGCCAACGAACCGGCACAAGCGGCGGCGTGGGTAGAAGGGTTTTTGAAGGGTAGCGGCTTGCTGTTGCTGCACGATGACAAACTCTGGCAGACCCTTGATGAGTGGGTGACGGAATTATCGGGCGAAACTTTTACCGAAGTTTTGCCGTTACTAAGACGAACTTTTGCCACTTTCGCAGCGCCGGAACGCCGACAGATGGGCGAGCGCGTCCGCCGTAGCACCGGAAGCCTGACGATAACAGCTTCTCAGGCAGAAAATTTCAATGAACGTCGCGCCGAAATGGTACTACCGCTTGTGGCAATGTTGCTGGGATGGCAGGAGAAAAGCGAAGTTTGACCTTCGTTGTGATATACTATAAGTAGATGAAATCGTAAATTGCGAGGCAGCTACATGGACATCAATCTTACGGCGGAAACCGAAAAAGCCTTAAAAGAACTTGCCTCTGCTAACGGGCAGAACTCTTCTGAGTTTGCGGCTTCTCTGCTGGAAGAGCAAATCAAGATGCGGCTCTTCTCTGCAAAGGATGGGCAGCGCGAGGAAGACGACCCGGAAGCATTAGCGCGAACCATTACGCGAATGATGGCTCGCACTCCCGAAGAGAGAAAGCAGGCGCAGGAACAGACGATGCAGTCCTGCAAACCGCGACACCAGATTCCTGCAAACAAAACTCTTTTCGATATGGTTGCCGGGAAATGGCCCGGTGATGAAACCGATGAAGAAGTGAATCAGGCTTTAGAAAGGCTAAGTTGAATCTGTGAGCGAGCTTTATCTTCTCGATACTAATGTTTTGGTGCAGCTGATTCGGCAAAGCTCATTGGGGCAATATATCAATCAGACTTTTGAACCGCTGATGACAACGCCGCGCCCGCTGATTTCCATTGTCACGGAAGGTGAACTGCGCTCTCTCGCCTATCAATGGAATTGGGGTGAGTTCAAGAAGAATCAACTCGATTTTCTATGTGGCTTTTTTGGTCGCTATGCGATTGATAATTCGGAAGTAATCGAAGCCTACGCCGCCATAGACGCCTACAGCGAGTCGGTCGGGCGACCAATGGGCAAAAATGATGTCTGGATTGCCGCCACAACGTATGTCACAGGAGCAACGCTTCTGACTACTGATCGCGATTTCGATCACCTGCCTTCACACTTTTTCCATCGTGAATGGATTGATCCTTATTCAGTACCATAATGAAACTGTTCCGGTAGTATCATAAACAAAGAGAGGGTTCGCTATATGCCAATCTATTTTTACAGCACACGCGAAGTGCCTTACGGCTGTTTTTTCAACTTTTCAGCGCATGGCTTTGAACTGGATAGAAAATACTGGAAGACCAGCGAACACTATTTTCAAGCACAGAAATTTGTTGGCACACCTGACGAAGAAGAAGTGCGGCAGGCGAAAACCTCAAAGGATGCAGCGCGTATGGGCAGAGAACGCCATCGCCCGCTTCGTAAAGATTGGGAATCCGTAAAAGGAGACATTATGCGAAAAGTCGTGCTGCGAAAATTCGAGACGCATGAAGAGATTCGCAATGTCCTGCTTTCGACGGGCAATGAAACCTTGATTGAAAAGACTACGGGCGATATGTATTGGGGCTGCGGTACGGACGGCACCGGGGAAAATATGCTCGGCATTATCCTGATGGAAGTGCGAACGGCGTTGCGCGAAAGGTACGCGAAACAGGATGCAGAGTTATGAGCGAAACGATAGACGAACGGCAACGGCGATGGCGGTTGATACTCGGCGGCAATGAAGCCGATGGCGTGCAGTGTCCTTTAACCAATGCAGATTTGAAGATGGATGCGACGTTACAGGCGCTCTACGATTCCGACCGTAGCGGCAATCTCGGCAGTTCATCGCCCAACGTCGCTCGCTGGCTTGGGGACATCCGCCAGTATTTTCCGTCATCTGTTGTCCGCGTTATGCAACAGGATGCGCTCGAACGGTTGAACCTACGGCAGATGCTCCTCGAACGCGAAATGCTCGAAGCGGTCGAGCCGGATGTGCATCTTGTTGCGACGCTTGTTTCGCTTAGTAATGTGATTCCTGAACGCACGAAAGAGACGGCACGGCTGGTTGTTCGTCGTGTGGTGGATGAGCTGATGCGGAAACTCGCCAATCCGATGCGACAGGCAGTTATCGGCAGCCTCAATCGCGCTGTTCGCAATCGTCGCCCGCGCCATAATGAAATAGACTGGCATCGCACCATTCGCGCCAATCTCAAAAATTATCAACCTGATTACAAGACTATCATTCCCGAAATCCGCATCGGTTACGGGCGCAAACGCTCATCTCTGCGCGATGTGATTCTCTGCATTGACCAAAGCGGTTCGATGGGAACATCTGTTGTCTATTCGGGCATCTTTGGGGCGGCGCTGGCTTCGATTCCGGCAATCCAGACGCGGCTCGTGGTCTTTGATACTTCAGTGGTTGAGATGACCGAAGAGTTGCAAGACCCTGTAGATTTTCTCTTTGGTGTGCGGCTTGGCGGCGGCACAGACATCAATCGCGCTCTCGGTTATTGCCAAACGCTGACGCAAAGACCGCAAGACACTATTCTTATCTTAATCAGCGATTTGTACGAAGGCGGCGATCAGCGCGAGATGTTGAAACGCGCCGCTGCGCTTATCAGTTCCGGCGTGCAGATGATTGCTTTGCTGGCGCTCAATGATGATGGCGCTCCGGTCTATGACCATAAGGTTGCCAGCGCCTTTGCCGAACTCGGCATCGCCTCGTTTGCCTGTACGCCTGACCTTTTTCCCGAATTGATGGCAGCGGCAATCAACCGCGATGTCATCGCTCAATGGGCAGCCGTGCGTGGCATTGCGACATCGCGTTCTTAGCCGACAAATTCATAAAGTTTGGAGTGCGGCAACTGGTAGCCGCTTTTGGATAGCTCACAATTTGCTACCAAAGCGGTAACTTGTTACCGCACTCCAAATTGCAACGCTCTGGCAGTTCAAATGCCGTCTGAAAATTGCTATGATGCTAGTCGAATGATCTTAAGTTACACCGGAAGTTTTTGTGAGGTGCAGCATGAGTACAGTTGAGAAAGCTCTGAGAAAATACATCTACTATCCTGAAAGTGATGGCAAGCCGATGGCGGAAACCGATTTTCATATCAATGTGATTGTGGATTTGAAGTTTGCCCTGCGAAATTATTATCGCAAACAGAAAGATGTCTACGTCTCCGGTTGTATCATGATGTATTATGTTGAAGGCGACCCGACCAAATCGGTTTCGCCGGATGTTTTTGTCGTCAAAGGCGTAGCGAAAGAACCGCGCCGCACCTACAAGATATGGGACGAAGGACACGCCCCCAATGTCGTTATTGAAATCTCTTCACGCAAAACCAAAAGCGAAGATTTCAAAAGCAAGATGGAATTGTATGCTCAACTTGGCGTGAAGGAGTATTACATCTTCAACCCGGAATACCCCAAGCGCAGCAAAGCTTTTCGCGCCTATCGTCTGGCAGCAGACCAATACGTTGAAGTGCTGGTAATGAATGGGCGTGTGCTAAGTAAAGAACTCGGCTTGGAATTGGTAGACACGGGCGAAACTTTGCGTTTGTACGACCCGCAGAGAAAGCAGTTTTTGCCAACGGAAGCCGAAGAAGTGGAAGCCCGACAACAGGCGGAAACGGCGCAACGCAAGACCGAAAAGGCTTTGCGGCAAGAGCAAAAAGCCAGATTACAGGAGGCAGAAGCCAGAAAGAAAGCGGAAGCCGAGTTGGCGCGACTGCGTGAAAAACTTCGCAAGCGCAAATAGCCTTGCCTGTTTGCAACTGAAAATTGAAGGCAGGAATCAACGGCAAAGAAATTGTTCGATGAGCAGTATTGTATCCTTGCCAAAAATCATTTTTGCGGATTGGCGGTTATTTGCTCTAACGATTTCATCAACTCCTGCATGATTTTATCTATCAAACCAGTGATGTCCTTCTTTGTGCCAACGATTTCCGGTAATTCTTTGATTATAGTCTTGTCGCTCTGCCTGAGAATCACCTTGACCCGCACCTGTTCGCCATCAATTGTATATCTGCCAGTAGGTAGAATCGCGCCGGGAAAAACGTCTTCGTCAATATAGACCAACATTGAATCAAAGCTTTCGTTGCCTCGTTTCGTTGCGAAACTTGCTTCATCAAATCGCTTCTTCAGTGCCGGTATCAGATTCAAAGTGTCAACGCCTTCGTCTGCATTAAAGAAAAATGGGCGCAACAGAATCGGCTTGATTAGCGACAACGGCACACGCTTTCTATCATCTTCTTTTAATTGTCCGACATCGAAACTGGTGCCAAATGGCGCGGCAATTACCGGGCGTTGAATGCCGCCGATGTTTTGTGCCAGTTTCGGTACTTCGTCAGCAACATATTGAAAGAGTTTCTGAACATCTACAAATTCGCCTTCACGCAATGCCGCGCCTCTCATCCCCTGCAACAGCGCGTAAGTAACCAAGCCCTGCCCGTAACGACTCGCTTCATAACTAACGGCATCGGCGGCGCTGCCCATCAGAACGTGAAAGCCGGTGCGGTCTTTCAAGCGTTCGATAGCGCGAATCTGGTCGCTTGATAAATCTTTTTTCATTGCCAAATTGAACTTTTCGGCAGCCGCGCCCGCCGCGCAAGTGTCCAGTACCATCACCTGTTTTAATGCCTTGATGCCTTTTTCGCCCTTCACCCATTCGGTCTGGGTTATCCAGTCAATCAACTCGCCGCTTGAAATGGACATTGAAGAACGCAAATCGGGATTGGATAAAACCTCTTTGGTCACAACTCGCGCTTCCTGCGTCATATAAAGGTAAGTGTCTGTATTCAAGCCGAGGCTAACGCCGTGTCCTGAAAGGTAGATGAAAAGAATGTCGTCGGGCTTGGCTTGTTTTGCCACATCTTCAAATGCTTTGCGGAAATTCGCCTTTGTAGGCATCACAGTTCCGGCATTGCCTGATGTGCTTAATAACTTGACGTGAACTTTCTCTGTGCCGAAGAGTCGTTGTGCGCCGAGCCGGACAGCAGTTGCCATATCTTCCGCGTCTTTTGCGGCAAAACGCAGGCTGAGTTCGGGGTCAGCATAATCGGAAACGCCAGCAATGATGGCGTAGAGCGTCGGCGGTTGCATTTGGCGCGGATTCGCGTCTTTGTAAGTCAGCTTTAAGTCGCGGCTGCTGATGTAGCCCTGTTTGGTCACAGGGTCGTAGTTGTAGCAGACGATTTCGATATTGTTCTCTGTCCCTGCAATGAAGGCGCTGCCGTTGAGATCAACAGTGATCGTGGCAGCATCAACGAATGGGTTGACTTTCAATTTCGCATCGCGGGCATCTTCGACTGCGGTCTTGCCATTGACCAACACGCGAACCGGACCAATGCCGCCGCCACGATTTTGCAATTTGACGGTGAGCGTTCTGGAAGCGGGGTCAATTTTCTGTTCACTGATGGCGGGATGAAGTTTCACATCACGCAATGGGCGAATTTCGCGCAGCGCCTGTTTGCTATAGCCCATCAATTTGGCAAACTATAATACTCCCCAAAATCAAGACCAAAAATCGGTCAATTTAAGGTGGTCTCAGCTGCTGGCTTTTGTCCTTGCCGATAGACCGCTGCCGGCGTTTGATAGCCTAACGATTGATGCAATCG
>Ga0187894_10003980_pt1 | contig 16136 bp, 16 predicted proteins | sample GBC1701081metaG_FD_136650 | JGI IMG/M metagenome (GOLD analysis project Ga0187894, IMG submission 136650) | White microbial mat communities from a lava cave in the Kipuka Kanohina Cave System on the Island of Hawaii, USA - GBC170108-1 metaG ... | reverse complement strand
TATGGAAACTGTCGGTCTCTGGGGCCTACAAAAACTGGATGATGGCAGCTACGCCGTGGTGAAATTGCTTTACGTTCCCGCAGATGCCGGCGGCAAACAGCTGGAAGGCGCACTGATGTCTGTGGCTACGCTTGCCGACGAGATGGAAGAGAAATTAACAAAAAAAGACGTGAACTAAAGGTGATAATATGCAGCCGACAAGAGAATTCAGATTGCCCGCACTTACCGTGGCCGCCAGCGTCATAACTGATCCCGGCTGCGTCCGCGAGACGAACGAAGACAACGGCCGCCACGTCAGCCCGTGGGCGCCGGAAAGTAAGATGCATCGAGGCACACTGACGATCGTTGCCGACGGCATGGGCGGGCATAGCTCGGGCGAGGTCGCGAGCGAGATGGCGGTCGATATCATAAGCCGATATTTTTATGAGGACGAGACCAACTCGGTGCCGGACGCACTGCGCAATGCGATCGAAATGGCGAGCTCGGAAATTTACGATTCTTCGAACTCAGATTTGAAATATCTGGGCATGGGAACGACCGTTGTCGCGTTGGCGATTCAGGGCAACACGGGTTACGCCGCGCACGTTGGCGACAGCCGGCTTTACCGCCTTCGCGAGCTTCAGATGGAGCGGCTCACCATCGACCACTCGCAGGTGATGGAGATGGTTAAGCTCGGAATATTGTCATTTGACGAAGCGCAGAATCACGAAGACAAAAATATTATTCTGCGTGCGGTCGGCACGCAGCCGACCGTTGAAGTTGAACTATCCGAACCGTTTGCCGTCGAGATCGGCGATGAGTTTATGCTTTGCTCGGATGGGCTGTGCGACATGGCGGATGACGAAGAGATACGCAGAATCTGGGTCGATGCGGCGGACATTCATGCGGCCGGCGAGCAGCTTGTCGATCTGGCAAAGCGGCGTGGCGGAAACGACAACATCACCGTCGGCATCGTCCGCGTTTCGGCGCAGGATGAGACCGAAGTAACGAGAAAAGCACCTATAACAAGGCAGTACGAGGTCTAGTTTTGAAATGATCGGAAGCGTTATCGGGACATACAAGATCGAACAAAAGCTCGGCGAGGGCGGAATGGGCGCGGTGTATAAAGGCGTCGATACGATGCTCGACCGCGAGGTCGCCATCAAGGCGCTAAAGCCTGAGCTTGCCAGCCAGACGGCCGTGGTCGAGCGTTTCCGCTCCGAAGCGATCACGCTCGCAAAGCTCCACCATCCGAACATCGCGACGCTCTATTCGCTCTTCCGACAGGGCGACGAATTGTACATGGTTCTCGAATACGTTCGCGGCGAAACGCTCGACGAAATAATGCAGCGGCGAGGAGCGCTGACTGCCGAGGAAGTGATGCCCGCTTTCTGCCAGATACTCGACGGCATCAACCACGCGCACACCGTCGGCATTATCCACCGTGATATAAAACCGGCAAATATCGTCATGACCGAAAACGGCACGCCAAAGGTGCTTGACTTCGGTATTGCCCGGCTATTAGGAACGAATCGCATGACGCGTGCCGGCAGCATCATCGGCACGCTCGAATATATGTCGCCCGAACAGGTCAAGGGCCTTGAAACCGACGCCCGCTCCGACACTTACGCGCTCGGAATGATGCTGTATGAAGTTTTGACCGGTCACGCGCCTTTTGAGACGGAAAACGAATTTGAGTTGATGAAGCTGCAGACAGAATGTTTGCCAATCACCCCGCGTTCAATAAAGCCGTCGATATCCGAAGAGATCGAAGCCGCGATAATGCGTGCGATCCAAAAGGATCCTGATGCTCGATTTCAAACTGCAGGAGAATTTCGGCGCTCGTTGGTTGCCACCGGGCTGGCCGAACCAGTCGTTGTAAGACACGTTGCGCAGCCTGCGCAAACCGCGACAGCGACGGCGACACAGTTGGCCGGGCAGCCGATCTCGCAACCGGAAATTCTGCAGCCGACGCCGACGGCTGACGTCATTAGAGAGACGCGATTCGCCGCCCCGGCCGCCCTGTCGCATTTGCCGGCGGAAGCCAGGGAAACGCGGCTCGGCACCGGCTACACGGATCCATCGGTATCGGTGATCGAACAGAATGCACCTTCATCCTTTCTCGCAAATTTGACGTGGGTACATTACGCGGGCGCAGGTTCCGTCGCGGCGGTATTTCTTGGTTTTATTATTATCGTTCCGCTCGTTTTCTTCAGTGGAGTTTTATCACAAGGAGCTTCCAATAAAGCGGAGCCGGTCAATGCCAACCCGGTAAACAAACCTGTTCGAGCCGCCGAAGCACCGACACTCGCGCCTCCGCCGATTCGATCCGAACCGCCGCCTGCGCGGACGCCGGAACCGGTTGCCGTTGCGCCGACGCCCGTCGATGAACCCGACGAACCGAAGGAACCGAGAGATGCGCCCAGCACAAAGCGTCCGACCAAAAGGCAGCAGCCGGTAAAAACGAAGAAACGGGCTCCGCCTAGTGCCGAGTGCGCGCTGACGGGTCGTTGCTGAGAAACTTTTTGGAGTGATTCGGAAACTATGTCGAAAGTAATTATGCCAGTGAGTCGATTTCTGCTTGCTGCGCTTGTCGTGTTCTTGCCGGTAACAGTTTTGCAGGCGCAAAAGTATTCCGGTTGGCCGGTCACGAAAGATCGCCTTGTCAAAGCGGTCAAGTCGAAGCAATTCGCAGTGCCGACTCTGGTGCGGCAGATAAATAAAAACGGAGTCGATTTCGAATTAACTCCCGCGGTCGAAGGCGAACTTCGAACGGCACGGGCGCACGAGGACATCATAAGTGCGGTGCGGACCAATTATCGATACGCGGGCGCGACACGCGGCATGAACCGCCCGCCGCCGCAAAAGCGAGACACGGCGGGCGAACAATATGACCAGCTTTATTATCAAGGTCTCAACACCCTCGGTCAGCTTCGGACGGCAGCGTCGCTTCATCAGGCTCAGAGCATTGCTCAGTCCGTTATTGCGACTGGAAATCAGGCGATTCGCCTGATTCCGGCGCGTCCCGAGGCGTACACGCTTGTCGGTGCCGCGAATGTCTTTTTGCGAAACTTTGCCGAGGCTGAACGCCACGCGCAGCTTGCGATCGACCGCGGCGGCAGCCTTGCGTTTCCGGTCTATCACCTCGCGGGCACGCCGCACCTCGAGATTTTGCACATCGGCAGCGGTTTCGTTACTGTCGAGTCGGATCAAAAGTTTTTCCAGTTCAACGGCAGCGAAACCTCGAATCTGCGTCCGGAGAATGATTATCAGATGGGACAGGCGCGTGTTGCGGTTTTTAGCATGATGACCAGCAAAGGCGGGCGCACCGACCAATGGTATTTTGCTCCGGGCAGCACCGGCACTACTCAGGAAGCACAGATGATAATGCGTCTAATTCAGAAGAACAGTGTCGGCCGATGACGATGCCGAATATTCAGGGAAGCATGGGTTATGAAGTACGACTGTCTTAATTTCAGGCTTTTTTTGCTCTTGTTTTTAATTCTGTGCGGCGCGATTGCTGTGCCGGCCCAGTACAAGGGCGATCCCGTAAAGCGCGACCGGCTAATAAACACGCTCCGGTCGAAGCAGTTTCAAACGCGCGACATCATTCAAGTTATAAACGAAAACGGTGTCGATTTCCGGCTTGACGCGGCGACGCAGAAGCAGCTTGTGGCTGCCGGCGCGCGTCCGCCGGTTTTGGATGCGGTCAGGCGAAACTACCGCGGCGACAACCGCTCTGCTTCGAGCGTGCGCGGCGGACGCGCGACGGGCGGAGATTCCTATAACGCACTTCTCGATGATGCGGTCGCGGCATACGACCAGCAGAGAAACCAGCGTAAAGCGAACGAGCTGCTGCAGCGTGCCGTCAATCTTCAGCCGAACAACCCGCGCGCGTATCAGTTGCTCGGCTTTCTGAATCTTTACGGAGCAAAAAATTTCAATGAGGCTGAGCGTTACTGGAAAAAATCAATCAGCCTCGGCGGTGCAGCGGTGCTGCGCGTAACGCACGATCACGACGGTTCGTTTTTGACGACGTGCGAAGGCTCGCTTTACATCAGCAGAAACATTGTGAGGTTCGAATCGGACGATAACGTTCACACTTTCGAGACGACTGACGCAAACATTAAGAAGATCGAAGTCAACAGCACGCTTCGGCGTCTGTTTCAGCTGCGCGGCGGTTCCTTCAAGATGGTGCTGGGTCGCGACGATCGCGCCAACTGGAATTTTGCGCCGCTCTCGGGCAAGACGGACGAATCGAAGATGATAATTCGTCTAATAGGGAAAGGTTAGATTTTGGGTATCGAATTCAGCGCGGCTCGGCAGCGGTCGGTGTAAATGTTGTTGTCGCCACGCGTTTTCAGAAACCCGTCAAGGGCCGAGGCCAAGATCTCCTGTGCCTCGGCCATTCTTTTTTGCGCGATCAGGTTTTCGCCAAGTGATGTCTTGACAAAAGAAATTTCGTGGTTCGGTTCCTTCATGCTTTTTGAAAGGAATTCGAGAGAGCTGCGAAGCTCTTGCTCGCCTTTTTTCAGATCGCCGATGTGTGTGTAAATGTCGCCCAGCAAGCGCCTGGAAAACGCTATTGTGAAATGACCGTTTGGAAACACTCTCTTTTGATTTTCCAACGTCTTTTCCGCGAGCTCTTTCGCCTCAGCGATGCGGCCCATTTTGAAGTAGTTATTGGCCGTGTGATAACGGTTTGAAAGCGCGTAAATATTGTCCTCGCCCACGGTGCTTATCAGGATTCGGTTTGCTTCCTGATGATACTCTTCCGCCATTGAAAAGTTGTTCAGGAACGTATATGCGCGAGCCGTGTTTATTTTCGCGACGCCGCCCTCAAAACGCTCGTGGCTCCCGAGTTTTTGCATTTCTTCCTGTGCATTTAGCGATGCTTCTAATGAGCCTTGAAAATCGTTCAGATATTGAAGCGCGGCGGCGCGGTTTCCGAGCACAATAGGCACGACAAAACGGTCGCGCCCAGTCATTTCTTGAGCAATCTCAGCGGCTTCGGCAATTACAGTATCTGCCTCTAGAAAACGTCCCTTCATAATGTGAACGTTGCCCAGATCGTTGAGCGCTATCGCCATCCACTTGGCTTGGGAGCGGTCCTGAGCCAGCATTGGCCGAAAGAAGTCGATCGCCGCAAAATAGTGTTGTTCGGCCTCGTCGAACTTGCCCGTAAGATAAAGAATATCGCCGAGGATAACGCTTGTTTGCCTCGACTTCACATTGGGTTCGCCCAAAGATTCGTTAAATTTTTCAATTGCCCTGCGTGCCAACGTTTCGGCTTTCGCAAAATCGCCCTGGCTGGAATATGACTGCGTCAGCGTGAACAGTATCTCAGCTTGAATTTCGGGTTCGCCGGCAAGCTCGGTGTCGAGGTTGTTCAGCGCCTCGTCCATCGCCTGTGCGACCGTCGCCTCGCGGTTCCGTTTCGGATTCGACGAGAGCCAGTGCGGATTCGAAAAATTCAAAACGTTTTGCAAATAGGCGTTTATTTTTTCCGCTTTTGCGGCGGCAAGTTGGGCGCGGTCGCTCTCAGCCCTTGCCACGCGCGATTGCCATATCGTAGTGATTAGGCCACCGACGAGCGCAACCAAAACCAGCGACGCGGTGATAACGACCGACCGGTTGCGATTGATGAATTTCTGTGCACGGTAAGTGAATGTGTCAGGGCGGGCGGCGACCGGCAGACCTTTTAGATATCGGTGAATGTCGTCGGATAATTTTTCGACTGAAGAATAACGGCGTTCAGGCTCTTTCTTCAACGCTTTCAACACGATATTGTCAAGATCGCCGCGAAGATACTGGGCTTTGATCCCGCGAATCTGCGGGATCGTTTGCCTGGTCCTGTTAAAGCGAGTGCTGTGAGCGCCGTTGCCCTTCTCGCTTATCGCGCTAAACGCCGATGACGGAACTTCGACCACCATTGACGACGGCAGAGGCGGTTCTCGCTCGATAACCAACCGATAAATATCCGAAATATTATTTTCCGAACTTTCGAATGGTCGCCGTCCGGCCAAAAGCTCGTAAAGTATGACGCCGAGCGAATACACGTCGGTCGCCGTCGTGACGCTTTCGTTCTTTAATTGCTCGGGCGAGGCGTATGACGGCGTCATCACGCCCATGCGTGTGATAGTTTTCGAATCGGCGTTTTCCAGATCGGCGGAAAGGATTTTCGATATGCCGAAATCCAGAAGCTTTGGATTGCCATCATTCGTTACGAGAATATTTGAAGGTTTAAGATCGCGATGAATGATCAGATTGCGATGAGCAAAATCGACCGCAGAGCAAATCTCGCGAAACAGATCGAGACGCTCCCCGAGCGAAAGATCGTTCATGCTGCAATATTCGTCGATCGGCAGTCCTTCGACATACTCCATTACGAGAAAGGGAATTTTGTCGCGCGTCGCGCCGGCGTCCAGAAGACGAGCAATATTCGGGTGCTGCAGCGCGGCGAGGATGGAACGCTCCTGCTGAAAATGCTTTCGCAGGGCGGACGTGTTCATCTCGCGCTTGAGCAGTTTAAGCGCGACCTGCTGCTCAAATTTGCCGTCGCTTCGCTCGGCCAGAAAGACAGCTCCCATTCCCCCGTAGCCAAGCTCGCGGATTATTCGGTAGTTGCCGATCTTTTGCCCGACGAGGGCTTCGGGTTCTTCGTCCTTTTCAAAAAAGCTTGCGTAGTTGACGATCGCGGGCGAATCTAAAAAGTTCGCGGCAGCCGCATCGCCGGCCAACAGCGATTCCGCCTCACTGCGAATTTCGGTCGAACCGTTGCAACGCTCGTCGAGAAATGCCGCACGCTGCGACGGCTCCATGTCGAGCGCGTCGATGACAATATCATTAACCTTTTCCCAGTCTTGCGTATTCATAAATTAGTAGCGTCCTTACCCAAATTCAGCTCGCGGTAAAGCCACAGCTTTGCAAATTTCCAATCGCGTTGAACTGTTTTTTCGTTTATTTCGAGCAGATCGGCGATCTCTTTTTGACTAAGGCCGCCGAAAAAGATCATCTCAACGATTTGCGCCTTTCGGGGCTCGATCTTCGCGAGCCTGCTCAGTGCGTCGTCCAGCTCGATCAGATCGACGGCCTTTTTCTCATCTGCTATGAGCAGGTTTTCGAAAGTTATTCGTTCATAACCGCCGCCGCGCTTTTCGGCCGCGATCTCGCGTGCGTGATCGACCAAAATCCGCCGCATCGTGATGGCGGAGATCGCGTAAAAATGTGAACGGTTTTCCCATTTCATGCCGTCGAGCGAGGCGAGACGGAGATATACTTCGTGCACGAGGGCCGTGGGCTGAAGGGTATGATTTCGCCGCTCGCGGTTCAGGTAGTTTCGGGCCTGGCGACGAAGCTCGTCGTAAACCATTGGAAACAAACGGTCAACAGCCGTCGCATCGCCGTCCTTCCATTCCTGAAGCAGCCGGGTCACATTGTGAGCCATGATTTTTAAGGGCAGATTATTATAACCCCAAAAAACGGCGAATCAAGCCAAAGTTGCGCGGTTTTTCCGACAGAAAATGCAGAAACTACGGCCGCAAACTGCCTACCGCTTTTCACCCTCCCTAACGGTCAGGCTTCTGTAAAAGATTTATTTACGATCTGAATCGACGATGTAGCTGTCGCGGGCCCGCAGGACGAGGTTGGGACGGGCGACGCGCACCTTGATAATTTTTCGCTGGCCGGGCAAGCCGTCTTCCGTGGGAATGTAGCCGATGTTGTACTGCCGCCGCAGCTCTTCGGCGATTCCTTCGAATGCCCGCGTCAACCCGCCGGGCGTAGATTCGGGACGGAACACGCGCCCGCCGGTATAATCGGCTAGCTCTTCGACATATTTTTTCCCGAGCGCATATTCGCTTGCGCTAACGCCGATACCCGACGGCACGGAAGACGGGATCGGCCAGGTCGAGGGCGGCCAGTGGGTACTTGTAGAAGACTGTCGGTTTTCGCCGAAGGTGTTGAAATAGATCGGAAAGATGATAGCGTCGGATTCTTCGGCGAAATCCAATGTGGAATCGTATGAAGCTTTATCTGAGGTCGTGTCAACGCCGTCGGTGAACAGAACAATGGCCTTGCGGCCCTCGACTTTCGAAAGGTGTTTTTGCAGCGTTTGGCCGACTGCGTCATAGATCGACGTGCCGCCGCCGAATTCCGCTTTGTCGATACCCTTAAAAATTTCCTGCCGATCATTAGTCAGCTCCGTCCGCACTTTCACTTTACGAGCGAATTCGATTACCATCACGCGATCCTGCGGCTTGAGTTGCTCCACAAACGCCTTAGCGCCGCCTCGAATATCCTCGATTCTGTATTGCGTCGAATTGCTGGTGTCCAATAGCAAGACGACTGTAAACGGTTTTTCGGTCGTGCCGAAATACGCGATCTCCTGCTCGACGCCATCTTCAAAAATCTTGAATTCGGATTGCCTGATATTCGGGATGTAGAGCCCATTGCGGTCAAAGACGGAAACCGGAATCGTAACAAGCGTTGTATCAACTTTTATAATCGGCTCATCCAATTCTTCCACGGGCGTTGCGCTTTTCGCTGAATCTGCAGATGGAGCCGTCTCCGTTTTGACGGCCGTCGAACGCATTGAAGGAATAATACGCGGCGGACGCTTTGTCTGGGGACGCGATTCGGAGAAAGTTTCAGGGTCCTCAGCCGTCGGCGTCGGGCTTGGAGTGACTTTACGGCCCGACTGGGCATGCGAGAAGACAAAACAGAAAAGAATCAAAATGAAGGCAGGGATAATTCTTCGCATCATCAATTCCCGTAACGAATGAATAATTTAACTATGATGCGCCCGGTTGCGATTTAGTTTCTTGTCTTTAATTTCCCAAAAGTGTCGCTACGGTAAATATCGACATAACGGCAACCACAAACCAGCCTGCAATCTGTAACCACAAAGGGTGAGTATAATTTCCCACCACGCGTCCTTTTCTCGACGCCAGCAGAACGAGGCCAAGTCCGAAGGGCAGAATAAATCCGTTTATAGTGCCCGCCCAGACGAGAACCGAAACAGGATTGCCGATCAGCAGAAATACTGCCGTCGAAAAGATAATAAATAAAATGATCACCCGATTGCCGTGCGATTCGATCTTTTCGTGAAAGGTTTTGAAGAAGGAGACTGAGGTAAATGCCGCGCCGATCACAGACGTGATCGCCGCCGACCACATAACCACGCCGAATATTTTATATCCGACCACGCCGGCGGCATTCTGAAAGACCGATGCGGGCGGATTTTTTTCGTCAATAGCCAAACCCATAGTGACGACGCCCAATGCGCCCAGAAAAAGCAGCATCCGAATCGCCGCCGTTAGCAATATGCCCGTGACGGCGCTCTGATTGACTTGAGGCAGATTTTCTTCACCGTGAATCCCCGCGTCGATGAGCCGGTGAGCTCCTGCAAAAGTTATGTAACCGCCGACTGTGCCGCCGACCAGCGTAACGATTGATCTCGCGTCAATGGTTGCGGGCCAGATCGTTCGATATGCGGCCTCGCCGACAGGCGGATCAGACACAAAAACGACGAAAAGGATGAGCACGATCATCACAACGCCGAGGATTTTGACGATCATGTCCATCGCCGCGCCGGCTTCCTTGATACTAAAGATCGCTATTGCAATGGCGGCGCTTACAAGCGAACCTGTCCAGACAGGAACGCCGAAAAGCACGTTAAAGGCGAGACCGCAGCCCGCAATATTGCCGACATTGAAGATGAGGCCGCCAAAAACGATCATCGTCGCGAGGAGATATCCGGAACCGAGAATCGTCTGATTAGCGACGTCCTGACCGCGTTTGCCGCTGACGGTGAGCACACGCCATATATTTAGTTGGGCAAATACATCGAGAACGACCGAGAGGAGAATTACGAAACCGAAGCTCGCGAGCAATTGCTTCGTGAACACGGTAGTCTGCGTTAAAAACCCCGGACCGACAGCCGATGTCGCCATTAGGAATGCGGCGCCGAGGATAACGGATCGCAGAGACCTTTTCTCCATAGATTTACTTTGGCGCGCAGATCGTTATATTTCGTGAAATCAAGGCGTTGTGAATGCCTTTTGCAAGCGGCACTGCCGTGACGCCGTCGCCGTGGATGCAAACAGTGTCGCAGCTAATGCCGATCTCCGACCCGTCGCCCAACTCGACCGCGTTTTGCTCAACCATCTTCAACACCTGAGCAACAGCAGCATGTTGATCCGTGATCAGCGCGTTCGGTTTCGAACGCGGTGTCAACGTTCCGTCGCGTAGGTAAGTGCGGTCGGCGAAAACTTCCGATGCAGTCTTAAGTCCGGCAGCTTGTGCTTCTTCAATTGCGGCGCTCCCGGAAAGCCCGAACATCGTAAGGGCGCGATCGACGGCCGAAACCGCTCGAGCTATCGCCGCGGCAAGCTCGCGGTCACGAGCCGATTGGTTGTAAAGCGCGCCGTGCGGCTTTACGTGATGCAATTCAGCGCTGAATTCAGCGGCAATCTCGCTTAGCTTCGATATTTGTTCAGTGACAATGTCGAAGACCTCATTTAAGGGCAGCGACATTTCCGTTCGGCCGAAATTCTCGCGGTCCGGAAAGCTCGGATGAGCGCCGATTGCGACATTATTTTCGATTGCAAGCTCGACAGTTCGCCGCATCGTATCATCGTCGCCGGCATGAAATCCACAGGCGATGTTGGCGGACGAGATGAGCGGCATCAATTCGGCGTCGTTGCCGCAGCCTTCACCGAGATCGCAATTAAGATCAATCGAGCGTGACATTTTCGGATGAGATTATCACATATAAAAACCTTGCAGAAGCCCGCGCGTTAGTAAGGGCGAAACTGTGAGTGGAGAGTGGAGAGTGGTGAGTGACAAAAGAACTCGGAAAACAGATCGAAGCGGAAATACTGAAGCAGCATCTGCTTCAGCTCGCCACTGGCTACTGGTCACTCGCTACTGTCGTTTCCGCCCTAACTAACGTGCGGGCTTCTGCAGCTGACGGCCGGTTTTGAAAAATGCCAGGTCGCGCTCAAATCCGCGTCGGGCAACTTCCGCCTCTCGAACCGTGATCAGCTTAAACCCGACACGGTCGTTCGGTCCCAGTTGCCCGGCGATCGGCAAATCGGCAGAAACGATATTCGCAATTCTCGGATAGCCGCCCGACGTTTGATGATCGGCCATCAAGATCACCATCTGATCGTCGGGCAAAAGCTGGATCGTGCCAAAGGTGACGGCGGCGGAGACGAGTTCTTTCGCGTGCAAAATATGCAGCGGCTCGCCGCGCAGACGAAAACCCATGCGGTTGGAATCGGCTGTGAGCGTGAACATTTCGTTTAGGAATATTCGTTCGCTCAATGCCGTCAACAGGTCGAATTCGCCGCCAGGCACAACGCGCAGCGTCGGAAAGCGACTATAACGCGGAATGAGCGATCGACCGATGGCTATCTTGTTTAGATCGCTCGACGGCGCACATTTCAATACATCGCCGGCAGCGAGCGCTCTACCGGCGGGGCCGCCGACGCCCGCAGCAAGATTTGTGCTTCGGCTTCCGAGCCACGGCTCGACCGTGAAACCCCCGGAAACGGCGAGGCATGCACGATTGCCGGAATTCTTTTGTGAAAATTTTAATAAACTCCCTTTCGGCGCAAAATTTGTTTGCCAATTTCCAACTGCTCTCCCGTCAAACGTCGCGTCGAAATCCGCACCGCCGAGCGCAAAAACCGTGTCGTCGGTAAATTCGATTTCCGGCGCCGGAAAATGCATTTCCATGACCGCCGTATTTTCATCATTCCCTAGAGCTACGTTAATTGTGCGAGCCGCGGCAGCGTCCATCACGCCGTTCGGATTTATTCCTAAATTACGAAAACCGTTTCGGCCGAGATCCTGTACCGTCGTCAGTATTCCAGGTTTTTTCAATAAGAGGCTCATCTACGCGCGGACAAACTTCACCTTGTTACCAGGCTTGAGAGGGCATGGAATTTCGCCGAAGGCGTCGAACATTTGCATCTCGGTTCTTCCGATGATCTGCCAGCCGCCCGGTGATTCGAGCGGGTAAATTCCGGTTTGCTTTCCAGCGACGCCGACACTTCCCTTTGGCACTTTCAATCGCGGAGTTTTTTTGCGCGGTGCGGCAATCCGTTCATCAACCTCGCCCATGTATGCGAAGCCCGGGAGAAATCCGAGCATGTAAACTCTGTAAATTCTCCCCAGGAAGATCGAAACCACTTCTTCGTTTGTCAGCCCGCTGAATCTAGAAAGGAAATCAAGGTCGAGAGCAGACTCGTCATCGATAGTTATCGGTATCTGAATTACGTGTGTATTTCGTTCTGTCGTCTTTCCGACATCTGAAACGCCCCGCTCGGCCAGGTGACACACGGCGTCGAACGCAGATTCGAAACCGCCGGATAATCGTTTCACAATGACCGGATCGTAAAAAACCGTCGTCGATGCATAGGCCGGCACGGCCTCGATTAAACCTTCAAACGGATTGTGTTGAAAATAGTGTACGAGATCGAGCGCCCTTCTATTCAACTCAGGCATTACGTCGTTGCCGAATTCGACCGTCAACGCGCTGTCGCCTAGAGGAAAGATTCTGTATTTATCCGGTGAGGGCATAAAAGTTTTTCGGGCGGAAGCCTGACCGTAATGAAGGCTGATCCGCAATTCGAAGAAAGCCCTCCCTGACGGTCAGGCTTCCGCCTATCTGGCACGTTGTTTCGGGTCCAGGTATTCGCGAAGTCCGTCACCGATAAAGTTAAAGGCAAGCACGGTTAACGCGATCGCGACTCCGGGGAAAAACAGCGTGTGCGGATATATAGAAAAATAGTTTCGGGCTTCCTCTATCATCGTTCCCCAGCTTGGCGCGGGCGGCGGAATGCCAAGACCGAGAAATGAAAGCGAGGCCTCGGATAGCACTGCTCCGGCCATTCCAAGCGAGGATTGCACGATCAGCGGCTGGATGGCATTCGGCAGAATATGCGTGAACAAAATGCGCAGATTTCCTGCGCCGAGAGCCTTCGCCGCCTGCACAAAGTCGTATTCTCTCACTTTCAGTACCTGTCCGCGCATGACGCGGGCGTAGCCAACCCAGCCGATCACGCAAAGCGCAAGGATAAGCTTGCCAAGACCAGCACCCAAAAAAGCGACAAGCGCTATGGCGAGCAACAGACCGGGAAACGCGAGAAATACATTGAACAGGTAACCGGATAGAAATTTATCGACCCATCCCCCGTAAAACCCCGCAACGGCGCCGATGATGATTCCCATGACTGCCGACACCGTAACGACCGTCATCCCAACCTGCAGCGAGATACGCGTGCCGTAAACAACCCGCGAAAAAACATCACGTCCTAAACCATCTGTTCCAAACCAATGTTCGACGGACGGCGAAAGAAATCGAAATTCGAGATTCTGCGCTGTCGGATCGTGCGTCGCTACGAACGGCGCAAAGATCGCCGTAAAAATGACGACCGCAGCGATCGCGATGCCGATGTAGGAAAGTCGATTCATTCAACGAATAACGAATAGTGAATAACGAATAATTTGTTGCTACTTCTGCGTAGTCTTTACCGTGGCGATCAAAAGTTTGATCAGCTCGACACAGTCAACAGAAAGACCGGCAAACATCTTTTGAGTTATGTAGTCAGTATCTCTTAATAAATTTAACCAATACTCCGTTTCATTCGCCTCTTTCAAAGCGATTGCCATTTTGCTTGCTCAATAGAAACTCTCGATGCTCTGAACACAAGAATTGATTTAGCCCCACAATTCGAATCGCGAACGAGTAACTTTTTGTCTTAAGAATCGATTCCCGCATTGTTCACTATTCGTTATTAGTTGTTCATTGTTAGCTAAGCCGAATTCTCGGATCCAGCCGTCGATACACAAAATCCGTCAGCGAGTTGGCCAAAATATATGTCACGCTGATCACCAGCACGCAGCCCTGAACAAGACGGTAATCGCGTTTTGCAATTCCTTCTTCCAAAAGCAGAAGGCCGAGTCCCTGCCAGCTAAAAATTTTCTCGGTGATTATTGCACCGGCAAGCAGCACGCCGAGCTGCAGGCCGAGAATCGTCACGACCGGAATCAGGCCGTTTTTCAGGACGTGTTTATAAACCACGGTTCGCTCGCTCAGACCTTTCGCCCTCGCGGTGCGAACATAATCTTCGCCGAGTTCTTCGATTACGCTTGAGCGGATCATTCGCGTCAGGATCGCCGACAACGCGGCGCCGAGCGTTACGGCGGGCAGAATAATGTCCTCCGGATACAGACTTCCGGTCGGCGAAAACCAGCCGAGCTTTACTGCGAAGATGTAAACGAGAAACGGCCCGATGACAAAGGTCGGCAGCGAAATGCCGAGCAGGGCGACGAACGACGCGAGATTGTCGATAACTCCGTTCTTATTAGTTCCGGCCAGCACGCCGAGCGGCAACGCGATGCCGATCGCAACAAGCATCGAAGCAAGCGCCAGCTTGATCGTCGCCGGATAACGGTCGAGGATCATGTCCAAAACCGGCCGGTCTGTGCGAAATGATGTGCCGAGATCGCCGCGTATCAAACCGCCGAAGTATTCGGCGTAACGGTTGTTAGGACCATTCCACACAAAACCGCTTTCGCCCGAATAAGAAAAGAAAAACGCCGGCCGATCAAGACCGTGCTTCGCATTAAAATTCGCGATCTGTTCCGCCGTCGCCGTCTCGCCGAGTATCGTCGTCGCCGGAGTGCCGGGCACAAGCTCGATCAACAGCGTCACGAGCGACACCACCGTCCAAATTACAAGAAGCGTCAACGCAATCTGGCGAGCGATGTTAAGGAGTTTGTATTTCATCCTTGCCAATCGGACAACAACACTATGTTCGGAAACGTAGCGTTTACGGCGTTGTACAAACGCTTGTCAGCCGTAATGAACCGGCTGTCTTCCTTCATGCTTAAGGCCAAATATAAGGAATCGTAAAACGTGCGCCGGTGCTTTATCGACAGCGACATTGCGGAATCGAAAAGTGATTGACTTGGCGTAATGACAAAAGGGATCTCCCTAAATATCTTTATTGCCGCGTTGGCGTCCTCATCTGATAGGCTTTCGAAGGTCCGTTTTTTCCAAAGAATGTTTCCAAATTCGGCGAAAACAAGATCGGGGGCCAGCATTCTAAATTCACCCGCCTGAAAACTTTGATAAACTTCGACAGCCAAGTCGGTGTCATGCTCCTCGATAACCCATTTGACGATAACACCGCTATCGACGATCAGATTTTTGGTCATTTATCGTTCCCGGTCTTCTCTAATTAGGTCGGTGCTGTCGGACATCAGTCCGTGTTTACGATAGATTCGCTCTCGCAATTCTCGCATCTGTTCACCTAAGGCTTTTCGGCGAGCCAATTCTTTTTCCCGGTCAAGGTCGGGTTCGTCTGGCCATTCTTCCAGCAATTGTTCTACGTTACCCTTGCCTCGGGCCCTTGCCGAGTTGTACAGCCTTTGAAAGGTTTCGTCGGATACTGTTAAGGTCACACTCATATCTTTTCTCCAGCGTGCATCGCGGCGATGCCGCCTGTGAGATTAGTATATTCTACAATATCAAATCCGGTTTCCTGCATCATGGCTGCGAGTTGTTTCTGGTCGGGGAATTTCGAAACCGAATCTGGAAGATATTCGTACGCTCCGCGCGAGCCGCTTACAATGCCGCCGATGCGCGGGAGAATTTTTGAGAAGTAAAAATTGAACGCGCCGCGAAAGCCCGGAACTACGGGCGAGGAAAATTCCAAAACTATGAGCGTGCCGCCCGTTTTAAGAACGCGGTGCAGCTCGCGAAGCCCGTCGGCGAGGTTTGAGAGATTACGAAGACCGAAGGCGATCGTGACGGCGTCGAATGTGTTGTCGCCAAACGCCAGATTCATCGCATCGGCTTCGACAAAAGGAATCGACAACGATTTTTCACGAGCGACTGTGAGCATCGGCCGACAAAAGTCTGTTCCCAAAACCTGAGCTTGCGCGTCGCGCTCCAGCTCTATCGAAAGGTCGCCGGTCCCGCAGGCGACATCCAGGACGAGCGCCTTTTCATTTTGGAGAACCGGCTCCAACTTCTTCCGCACCTTGCGGCGCCAGCTTCTGTCGATGTTTGCAGAGAGAAGGTGGTTGAGCAGATCGTAACGGCCGGCGATGCCCGCAAACATTTCGCGGACGGCCGCCGC
>Ga0187894_10003979_pt1 | contig 16138 bp, 11 predicted proteins | sample GBC1701081metaG_FD_136650 | JGI IMG/M metagenome (GOLD analysis project Ga0187894, IMG submission 136650) | White microbial mat communities from a lava cave in the Kipuka Kanohina Cave System on the Island of Hawaii, USA - GBC170108-1 metaG ... | reverse complement strand
TTCAGAAGGTCGATTCGACAGAAATTGCAACTGCGGAGCAGTTGGAATTCCTGCCGAATTAGCGTTCTGAATCAACGGACTAACCGAACGTCAACGAGGCAACTGCTGGATTTAGGATGACAGATGGGCGCATCCACTGCGCCGGGCACCGCGATCAACGTCACCTGATGCCCGGTCGGCGGTGTCTGATACTGCGTAGAAAAAAGGCGCAGCTTGAGGCCGCGCCTTCGTACGTCGGTGGCCCTACTTCTTTGCGGCGGGCTTCGTGGCAGGCGGTGCTGCCGGAGCGCCGCAGGTACGCAGCCCCATCTCGCTCGAGAAGTCGAGCATCGGCGGCACCTGGGTCAGATTGTTGACCTGTTGCGACAGGGCCCAGCGGAACCCTTCGATGGCATTGGCGCAGTACTGCGGATTGCCGCCGGCACTGCCGCCGTCGCGGTTCGCGAGTTCCGTCTGGAAGCCACCGACATTCGAGCGGTGCTTGCCAGCGGCGCGCTGCAAGTGCGCCGAATTCAACTCCCTGTCCGACCGGAACTTGTTGCGAAAAGCGCCGTAGTCGGAGCGGAGGGCGGGGGTCCCGCCGGAGCACTGGATGGCCGCGTTGTAGAACTGGGTCCAGGCGATCTCGCTGCGCACCGCCTGCATCTCATCCGCTGTCAGGCAGGCTCCCTTTGCCGGCCCTGCGACCGTCGATGTCTTGGCATAGGCGGTCGATGGCGGCTGTTGGGTCGTGCGCGCCTGCTGATCGCAGCCGGACAACCCCGTGGCGGCCACGGCCGCGACGGCTGTGACACGGAGGAACGAAACAAACATAGTCGGGAACCTCATTGGACGCGGAAGCCGCGCGTTTATATCAATTAGCGCGGCTGACGGAAGAGTCATCAGCCCATTTTTTTGTCAGTTTTTCGTCAGGATCATCCCGGCAGGCGCTGTCTCAACATGTCGGCCTGGTGCCGGTGGCCGGGAGCGCCCGTCTCGCTCAAGCCGCCCGCCGGATCGCCTCGCGTACCAGCGGCAGCCGGTCGTTGCCGAAGTACATGTCGTCGCCGTTGACGAACATGGTCGGCGAGCCGAAGCCGCCGCGCGCGATGACCTCGTCGGTGTTGGCCTTCAGCCGATCCTTGTAGGACTGCTGCGAGATCCGGGAGAAGAAGTCGGCGCGGTCCAGCCCGACCTTGTCGACGACCTCCGTCATGACCGCATCCTGCGAGATGTCCTTGTCATTGCCCCAGTAGATGTCGAAGGCCGCATAGGCGTACGGCACCAGCTTGCCTGCTTCCAGGGCGACGAAGGCGCCACGCATGCACTTGACGCTGTTCACCGGGAAGACGGTCGGGCGCATCTTGATGCGCAGGCCGTAGAGCCGGGCCCAGTCGGCCATGTCCTTGGTGGTGTAGGCGAGCTTGCGCGGGTTGGGATTCTCGCGGCTCTTGTAAACGGTGTCGTTGACCGTGTTGAAGATGCCGCCGACCAGGATCGGCTTCCATTCGATCTCCGCCCCGGTCTCTGCGGCGACCGGCTGGATGGCGTGGAACGCCAGATACGTCCAGGGACTGGAGCAGTCGAAGAAAAACTCGATCCTGGCGGCCATGTCGGACTCCGGCATCTATGCACACGGGTATGCCGGCACCTTGACATCGTGTCGCCTTGCTGTCGACCAACCCCGTCTGGTCACCCGGGCGCGCAGCGTCGGCTTGCCCGCATGCGGGCCTCGAGCGCTTTCAGGTCAGTCGCAGCGGTCCAAATCGTGCTAGCGTCATCCCTTGTCCGGGAGATCCGCATGCTGCGTCGGTTTCTCATGGCTGCGCTGACGTTTTGCGCGCTGATAGCGTGCGAGACGCCGGGTGCGGCGACTGCACAACGACCGGAACCGCCGATACAGCCGCGCGCCGACGAGCCGCCCAGTCATGTCGTGTTCTTCGATGTGGGCAAGGCGACCATCGGCGCCCGGGGTCAGGCCACGATCAGGGAGGCCGCTGCCGCAGCTCGCAAGCCAGGGGTCAAGGCGGTCGAGGTTACCGGGCACACCGACCGCGCCGGATCGGATCGTTCCAACGAGGCTCTGTCATGGCGCCGCGCCCGGGTCGTACGTGACCTGCTGGTGAAGCAGGGCGTTCCCCGGTCGATCATTTCAGTCCAGGGCCTGGGCGAGACCAAGCCCTTCATGGCCACCGAGGATGGCGCCCGCGCACCGGAGAACCGGCGCGTCGAGATCGTGGTGAAATGACATCAGCCGCTCGTCTCGCGTCTGGTCTTCGGACCCCCGCGCGTCGACGCGCTTTCGTGGATCCGGCCCTTCCGCAGCGGTGACAGCATCCGGCGGCTGGAACCATTCCGTCGGATCGAAATATCGCACCGCAATCCTACCCGCCTCTCCCCGCGTGGGCGGGGAGAGGAAGCTCGCGACCAGCAGCGGTGCCGGGCTTCGTCGAAGCGGGACTGGCGTCAGTCCCAAAGGCCGCGCACGCCGGGGCCGTTGGCCGTGAAGCGCACCCGAGCCGCGACGTTCTCGCCGCTCATCGTCCCGCAGTAGTGGCAATCGCACAGCAGGTGGTGGGCTTCCTGATCGGTCAGCTCGAAGAACGCCATGCCTTCGCCGAGGCGGTCGCTTTTCAGCCCCTCGGCCTGCAGGAGCCGATCGTTGCACGCCACGGTCAGTGGCGTGTCGTCGCCGCGCAGCATCTTGCGCGCTTCCTCGGGCAGGTATTCGACCCGCATCAGCGGCATGAGCGGTCCGCGATGACGCTCGAGCAGTATCGCCCACCGTTCCAGACGCTCCCGCCTGGTCATCTTCGCGGTCGATGTCTCGACAGGGGTAGTCAGAGCTGTGCGTTTGATCGCATCCAATGTCCTGTGTTCCATGGCATCCTCCGATGCGTGACACCGCTGAGGGTCACATCGACCCGCAACCGGGAACGTCGCGGCAGCCAAAAAAGGTGCCGCGTGCCGCCAAGGATCAGGACCGCTGTTTGTTGTCTGTTTGGTGCGACCTGAATCTCAGGCCAGCCGTCACGATACTACTCCGATCCACGACCGGCGAACACGGCGATAACGTCACATCCGCTCGATTTGCGAGCGCCGCCGGAGCACCCGCTTGATCTGGCGAGCGCCGATCCCACATCCATTTGCGAACGACCGGAGCCGATCGTTCGAGCAAGGCGCGTGACCATTCCACACCGCGTCGACGCGGAGGTGCTGCGCAAGGCTCCGCCGTCTTGCTGACGGGATGTGCAGGCAGGATGCGGCGTCCGCTGCGACGCATCGCGACCGATGTGTCGGCGCTTCCCCGTCGACAGGCGAGCGAGGATCACCGTCCGGCCGAGAACCTCACCAGCACACTGTTGATGGTGTAGCCCTCGCCCTGGAGCGCCGCACCATTGAGCTTGATCGGCAGCGTGAACTTGGCGCCCAGCGAAGACCCTTGACCGGTGGGGGGCATGTCCAGCGTGACCTTGCCACCGTCACCGCTGACCGCACCGTGGATCCCGTAGGTCAGGCCATTGACCACCCAGCTTCCGTTGGCTGTCCCGCCGGCGATGGACAATGACAGGGGTCCGCAAGTCTCATTTCCGGCCGTCAGCGCCAGGCGCCGGAAGCAGATCGTGCCGCGCCAAGCGCCATCGGTGCCCGCTATCACCGACTGCGGCGGCTTCGTTGCCTGTTGCGGCGGTTGACGCGGCGGCTGAGGTGGCGGTTGTATCGCTTCGCGGCGCCGGCGTTCCTCGTCGGCCTTGCGTTGTGCCTCGGCAGCGGCGCGTCTCTCATCGTCGGCCCGGCGCTGAGCGTCTTCCGTGCGTCGCCGAGCCTCCTCGGCGGCCGCTTGACGATGCGCCTCCTCTTCCGCGCGACGCCGCTCGGCGGTCACACGCTCCGCGTCGTTCCGTCTCGCCTCGTCGTCGGCCTTGCGTCGCGCTTCCTCGGTGGCGCGTCGCTCCGCCTCGGCCTTGCGCTGCGCTTCCTCGGTCGCTCGCTTGTCAGCCTCGGCCTTGCGCCGTGCCTCTTCATCCAATCGGCGCTTTTCGGCATCAGCCTTGCGCTGCGTCTCTTCGTCCAGGCGGCGCTTTTCGGCCTCGGCCTTGCGCTGCGTCTCTTCGTCCAGGCGGCGCTTTTCGGCGTCGGCCTTGCGCTGCGCCTCTTCATCCAGTCGGCGCTTTTCGGCATCGGCTTTGCGTTGCGCCTCTTCGTCCAGACGGCGCTTCTCGGCGTCGGCGTTGCGCTGTGCTTCTTCTTCCAGGCGACGCTTTTCCGCTGCGGCGCGCTCATCCTCCTGGCGCCTGGCATCTTCTTCCGCTTGCCGCCTGGCTTCAGCCGCCCGCTGCTCCTCCTCGGCTTTCAGACGTGCCGCTTCCTCGGCACGGCCTTGTTCGTCGGGTTCCTGGACCTGATCCGGCGTCTTGTCCGCGGTAGCTGTGCCGCCGCTAAATACCGCCATCAGTCGGGGGCCCACGACGACGCCGGCGCCGACCAGCAGCAGCACGACGACGACACCACCGGCGGTCCATGCCGCCCACCACAAGGCTGGTACGGTCTTGGCGGGACGCGGCGGCGGGGGTGGCGCGTTGTAGCTCAGCAGCGCCGCGACTTCGTGCATGCTCTGCGCGCGACGCGCCGGGTCGGGTTCAAGCAGCCGCGCCAGGTCTCGGCGCAGTTCCTCGGGGACGCCCGACAGATCGGGCTGGGTCTCGCGGGCCTTTACCGCCCGTGCCATCGAGGAGCCCATGGGCAGCGGTTTGCCGACGGCGGCGGCGGCCAGCACCAGGCCGAGACTGTAGACGTCGGTGCGATGATCGACACCCGCGTCGTACAGGCCGCATTGCTCCGGTGAGCAATAGTCGAGCTTGCCCGCGAAGCCGCTGCCGATCAGCGTGCTGCCGCCATCCAGCCGCTTGGCAACGCCGAAGTCGATCAGCACGGCATGGTCGAGGCTGCCGCCACGCAGCACGACGTTGTCGGGCGACAGGTCCCGATGGACCACGCCGCGTTCGTGGGCGGCTGCCAGGCCTTCGGCGATCTGCACGCCGACACGCCGCACATCGGCCGGTTCCAGCGGTCCCTTGGCAATGATCGACGCCAGCGACGGCCCGTCGACGAAATCCATAACCAGGAACACCCGGCCGGTGTCGTCGCCAAAAACACCTTCGTACGAGACCACCGACGGGTGGCGAACCTTGCGCAGCGCCGCGGCCTCGCGCCGGAACAACTCCCGCACCTGCGGGTCGGTGGCAAGGTCGGGACGGATCACCTTGATCGCATCCTGGTCGCCGGTATGGACGTTGGTCGCGCGATAGACCTCGCCCATGCCGCCGCGGCCGATCAGGGCCTCGATGCGCTGGGTGTTGTTGAGCAGCGTACCCGGCTGCAGAGGGGCCTCGCTGCCGCCGGGACGAGGCGGAGCAGCCCCGGCGCTGCCGCTCGCTGACCCCGGGCCGATCCATGCCGGGGCCGGGCCGGGGGAGGGTGGGGCGCCCCGGTCCGCCGCTTCGCTGCCGGCCGGCGCCCGGGCGGGCGGCACGCGCGTTCGCTCGCCATCGCCCGGGAGGCGAGTTGGCTCGAAAGGATCGGCCTTGTCGGTCACCCTGTCCTCATGTCGAGCGACGCCTGGTGATTGTCGCGATGAGGGCTGATCGCCCTGGCATCCTATACCAAACGCGGGGAGTTCGTCCGGGAGAACACCCCGCGGGGGCGGCTATTCCCCGGTAGCCGCTTCGGGGCACTTTGGACGTGCCCAATCCCTGCACCTCACGCGACTGTGCTATGCCCACCGGACTTGAGAAGGCCGGTCGATGCATGAACGCCACCTTTCTGACATCAATCGCCAGCAGCTATCGCCTGACCGGGACCAGAGAAGGCCGCGCACGGCGAATTGAACGCCGCGGCAAACCCATGGATTTGCATTGCAAGCGGTGCGGCGTAGGCTTGCCTGCATCGGCTCCGTGACGGAGTTCGGCCATGACCCCCTCGACCCGTACCTTGTTGCGTCGCCGCCTTCTGCGCGCCGGGACGACAACGTCAGTCCTTCTGGCGGCCCCCGCGCTGGTGCGGGCTGAGACGCTGGTGCCGACGCCGGCGCAAACCGAGGGCCCGTTCTACCCGGTCCGGATCCCGGCGGACAGCGACGGCGACCTGGTCACCGTGAGCGGGATCGGGGTGCCGGCACGGGGTGTCGTGACCCATATCACCGGACGCGTGCGGAACACGGCCGGCCAGTCGATCCCCGGGGCCCGGGTCGAAATCTGGCAGTGCGATGCGCAAGGCCTCTACGACCACCCCGGCCAGAGCGGCCTGGCACGGCGCGACAAGGGCTTTCAAGGGTTCGGCCGGACGGTGACGCCACCCGACGGCAGTTACCGCTTTCGCACCATCCGTCCGGTCGCCTATGCCGGGCGCACGCCGCATATCCATTTCCGGATCGACGTTCCCGATGGCCGCACCCTGACGACGCAGATGTACATCGCGGGCGAGCCGGGCAACGAGCGCGATGGCGTGTTGCGGGCCATTCGCGACCCGCGACAACGCCAGCAGGTCGTGGTCGTTCTCGCGCCCGCCGAGGGCCACGAGCAGGGCACGCTCGCCGGCACGTTCGACATCGTGCTGGGTTAGGACTACGTCGCTCCAGCGGAACGTGCTCATGCACTGCACGCAGGGGCCTGCTTGTACCGCGCATTGACATCGCTGCGCGGTGCCGATTTGCTCCCGGTTGTACACGGATCGGGAGGAACGCGTGCCCAAGTTCAAGATCGTCACGCTGCCGGGCGGCATCACTGGCTCCGGCTATGCCTACGAGATGGAGGCACTGTCGCCGCTGGGTGCCGAGATCGTCGAGATCGATGCGCCGTCGGACAACGAATTCATCGCCGCCGCGCACGACGCAGACGCGCTTTACGCCAAGGGACGGCGCATCACTGCGCGGATGATCGACGGGCTGGAACGCTGCAAGGTGATCTCGCTGGGCAGCGTCGGTGTCGATTCGGTCGATGTCGCGGCCGCCACGGCGCGCGGCATCCCCGTCACCAACGTGCCCGACACCTTCATCGAAGAAGTGGCCGATCACGCCATGATGCTGCTGCTGGCGACGTTCCGTCGGCTGGTGGTTCAGGACCGGCTGGTGCGCGAGGGCCGCTGGCGCGAAGGGCGGCCGATGCTTTACGAGTTCCCACGCCTCATGGGCCAGACGCTGGGCTTCATCGCGTTCGGTCACGTGGCGCGCGCCGTGGCCAAGCGCGCCGCGCCGTTCGGCCTGCGCCTGCTGGCCTATGACCCGTTCCTCGAGGAACTGGTGATGAGCGAGCACGGCGTCGAACCCGTCAGTCTCGACGACCTGCTGGCACGGTCGGATATCATCTCGATGCACGCGCCCGCCACGGCCGAGGCCCAGCACCTGCTGCGCGAGCCGCATTTCCGGGCCATGAAGCGCACGGCGCTGTTCATCAACACCGGCCGCGGGCCGACGGTCGACGAGAGCGCCCTGATCAAGGCCTTGCAGGAAGGCTGGATTGCGGCCGCGGGCCTCGATGTGATGGAAGTCGAGCCGATCAAGCCCGACAACCCGCTGCTGAAGATGGACAACGTGATTTTGACGGCGCACGTCGCGTCGGCCTCGGCGCGCTTCGATCCGGCGCGCCGCCGCCGCGTCGGGCAGGAGCTGGCCTCGGTGCTCACCGGCCGCTGGCCGCGCAGCTGCGTGAACCCGTCGGTGCTGGAGAAGTCGGCGCTGGCGCGCTGGCAGCCCTACTCGATGGAGCGCGGGCCGGGGAACTGACGTCCCTCGACGCGCGGCACCATCGTTCCCCACCGGCGAAGCTTCGCGCCGGCAGGACGTTGTCGGCTGCTCGACGAGCGCGGTGCATGTTGTGAATGAAAATCGCAATGCTGGTGTCACCTGGATGCTCTATCGGCATCAGCTGTGTTGTGCGTATCATCCCGGCGTCAGCATCTGGCCGTCTTCTTGCAAACAAGCCGGCAAGCTAGGCGGCTGCCTGGCAACCCAATGACTGGTGAAGTGGTCGATGATCAAATTCAAAGGGAATATCTACGTCAGCAATCTTCCGGACGATTTCACTGACGAGAAGCTGGCTGCGTTGTTCGATGACTACGGCCTCGTCCTGACGGCATTCGTGCGCCGGCCGTATGGCATCAAGCGTCCGCCAATCGGTGTTCTGTCGATCGCGCCGCAAGATGCCGCAGATCAAGCCATCGGCGCGCTCAATGGTCGACGGGTCGGCAACCGTCGAATCGCATTGGCCCCTCCGAACCCTCCACCTGTCCGAAGCCCCGGGGAGCCGCAAAGGCTGAAGGCTCGGCAATCGCGGGTGGATGCGGTCGTCTCAACCGCAGCAAAGATGCCCGCGTCGTCTGCAAGCCGGCCAAAGCGCACGTTTACGGTTGAGGTCCGCTCTCGTGGCAAACTGAGCAAGGTCTTGCAGAGTGGCAAGAGCCCGGGGCGCGTTTCCCACTAGTTCTCGCTTCAACTCCTCATCCAGGAATGAGGTTCCCGGGCACGAAATGCACCCCGGCGCGGGCGGGTGCAGGTGTTACTTCGTCCCGAACAGCCGGTCGCCGGCGTCGCCCAGGCCGGGCACGATATAGGCGTGCTCGTCGAGATGGCTGTCGATGGCGGCGGTCCACAGCGGCACGTCGGGATGGATTTCCGTGAATGCTTTCACGCCCTCCGGCGCCGCCAGCAGGCACACGAACTTGATGCGTGGCGCGCCGATGCGCTTGAGCAGGTCGACGGCGGCGATCGCCGAATTGGCCGTCGCCAGCATGGGATCGCAGACGATGACCAGCCGGTCGGCGACGTCCTCCGGCAGCTTGCAGTAGTACTCGACCGCCGCCTTGGTCTCGGGATCGCGGTAGAGGCCGACATGGCCGACGCGCGCCTGTGGCATCAGCTCGAGCAGCCCATCGACCAACCCCAGCCCGGCGCGGAGGATCGGTACCACCACCAGCTTCTTGCCTTCGATGAAGGGAGCCTCCATGGCGGTCAGCGGCGTCTCGATATGCCGCGGCGCCAGCGGCAGGTCGCGCGTCACCTCGTAGCCCAGCAGCATGGCGATCTCGCGCAACAGGCGCCGGAAATTGGCGCTTGGCGTGTCTTTGTCGCGCATCAGCGACAACTTGTGCTGGACCAGAGGATGGTCGACGACGGTGACGCTCATTGTTGCCCCCTCAGAACACGGTGCCATCGCTGTCGATGGCGATCGGCGGTGTGCCGCCCGGACGCCGCTGCGCGGCGAGCCGCCGTCCCGCCAGCCAGGTGCCGCCTTCCAGCACTTTCGCCAGCGGCAGTGTGATTGCATCGAGGCCGAGATGCGCGCGCACATGCTGCGCCACCTGGTCCAGCAGCAGCACGGTCATCGCCCGCCATTCCACGACGACCTCGTCCCCCGGCGCCCAGGCGCGATCGAGGATCTCGCGGCGCTTGACACGCAGCGCACCGCTGTCGACGAACAGTCCGCCGTTGCGATACTCCGGCAGGCCGGTCAGCGCATCGAGATCCGTCACCCTGATGCCGGCTTCCTCAAGCGGCTCGACCAGCGAGTAGGCGAGCCACTGCGAGAGCTTGTGGAACGGCACCAGGCCGTTGGTAAGGTCGCGCGTGTGCACCGCCGGATGCCGCCATACGTCGCCCAGCGCCTGGCCGGCGATGTCGAGGCGCGAAGGCCAGATCGCCGTGAACGCGTCCAGCAGCGCCGACAGGATCGCTGGTGCCGGCAGGACCCCGGCGGATGCCTGTGCGGCGAGATGATCGAAGAGATTGCCCGGTCGCGGATCGTTGGAACCGAAGAGCTCGGGGCGCGCCAGGATTGCCTCGCCGAGGCGGCGCAGCAGCTGGACGCGGCCGTCGAGCCCGACCAGGGGATTGTGGGTGGCGACCTGGAAACCCGCGACCAGCGCCATCGGCTCGAAGCGGGCCAGCGCTTCGGCGTCGGCACGCAGCGGATCGGCGCGGTTCCGGCTGAAGGCACCCGAGGCGAACATGTCGGCGGACGCGACGGCAAGACCCTCGGACCGTGCGTAGGTAACGCCGGTCGCAGGCTCGCGATATCGCCAGTCCGGCCCGGCGCCGGCATCGAGCAGCACCGAAACGATGGCGAGGTCGAAGCGCCGGCGTGCACGCTCCTCGCGCGCCACCGTGCCCGGCAGACGTGCCGCGAGCGCCTGCCAGCGGTCACGTCCACCGGCTTCAAGATGCCGCCAGCGCGCATGGAAGGGCACGGCACGCGGATCGGGGAAGCGCTCGCGAGTGACATCGAGCGTGGCACGTACGGCGGCTTCGAGGCCGGCGTAGTCGAGCGCGAAATGCGGCGACTCGCCGTTCTCGACATGCCGCCACACGGCCTGCGCCCGTTCGCGGATGGCACGCGGCGTGCGCAGATAGGCGATGGCATCCGAAGGTATGCCGAGCGACGAAGGGTTCATGACAGCGCACGGCCGGATGCGAGGGGCATCAGGCCGGAAGCACGGGTGGACGGCATCACTCGCTGAGCCCTCGTCCCTTGGCTCGGGTCAGATCGGTGGCCTCCGGCTTCTTCGAGGTGAAGTAACCGGCCGCTTTCTTGGCGTCCATCTCGACCTGCGCGTCGGGCGGGATCAGCTCGTCGGGAATCGGCACCTGCTCGACGATGTCGATGCCCTGTGTCCGCAACGCGTCGGATTTCATGTTGCTCATCGAGGCGAAACGGTCGATGCGCGCGATACCTAGCCAGTGGAACACGTCGGGCATCAGCTCCTGGAAGCGCATGTCCTGCGCGCCGGCGACGCATTCCGTGCGGGCGAAGTATTGCGCCGCGCTGTCGCCGCCCCGCTGGCGCTTGCGCGCGTTGTAGACCAGGAACTTGGTCACCTCGCCCAGCGCGCGGCCTTCCTTGCGATTGTAGACCACGAGCCCGACGCCGCCCTGCTGCGCCATCTCGATGCACAGCTCCATGCCGTGGGCGAGGTAGGGCCGGCAGGTACAGATGTCGGAACCGAACACGTCGGAGCCGTTGCACTCGTCATGCACGCGGCAGGCGATCCGGGTCTCCGCCTGGCCGAGCCTGGCGACGTCGCCGAAGAAATAGAGCGACATGCCACCGATCGGCGGCAGGAACGCCTTGAGATCGGACCGCGTCACCAGCTCGGGATACATGCCGGCTGTCTGCTCGAAGAGCGTGCGGCGCAGTGCCGTCTCGGCGACGCCGAACCGCTCGGCCACGCCCGGCAGCCACCACACCGGCTCGATCGCCGCCTTGGTGACGCGCACCTCGCCGCCTGGCAGCAGGACTTGCCCGTCCGGCGTCAACCGGCCGGCTTCGAGTGCGTCCTTGACCTCGGGCATCGACACCCGTGCCTTGGTCACCGCGATCGTCGGGCGGACATCCCACCCCGCGGCCAATCGGTCGGCGAACACCTCGGCCACAAGATGGCCCCAGGGATCGAACGACACGATCTTCCCGGGGTCGCTCCACTGCGGGAAGGGGCCGATCGGCGCGGCCGGCGAGGTGTTGGTCAGGTCCGGCCTGTGGTCAGGCGCCAGGGTCCGCGCGGCAATGGCGAGCGCCCGGTAGATGCCGTAACCGCCGGCATGCACGCCGATGGCGTTGCGATGCTCGGGGTGGGTGACGGTGGCCACCACGGGCCCGCGTTCGGCCGCAGTGGCGGCGCCCCAATGGATCGCAGGCGGTTTGGTGGAGCCACGCGACGGATGCGATGTCAGGCGGATGTGGCGGTGGGCGCGCGGGGCGTTGGAAACCGGAGGGGCGGTCTTGGGCGACGGCGGCAGGGCCGTGGTCATGGGCTTTCCAGTACGACTACCTCGGAAAGCGAGGCATACTAGCAGCCTGTGGACGAATTATGAAGGACGTTCGTGGGCCGGTTTCCTCTACCTGTCCTGGCTGGAGCCGCGCCTATCCCATTGATGCGTTTCGGGGTTTTGGGCTCGTGCCGGCTGCGAAGAGGGCGAATGCCGTGGCTTGACCCGTTGGCGAGGCGTGCGGAGAGGGCGGATGGCTCACGGCGCGGCGATGGCTGCTTCCTCCCATAGCCTTGGGGCGCCGATCACCGAAGCCGGGGCAGTCGAGCGGCTGCTGGCGGCCTATCCGCTGGACATTGCCGCCAAGGATCGGGTGCGCGGGCGGGCCGTCGCGCTGACCCGCGGCATGCGCGCCAGCCGCAGCCGCTTCGGCGGCATCGACGAGTTCCTGCAGGAGTTCGGCCTCACGACCAGGGAAGGCGTGGCGTTGATGTGCCTCGCCGAGGCGTTGCTGCGCATCCCCGATGCGGACACGGCCGACGCCCTGATCGAGGACAAGATCGGCGGCGCCGACTGGGACAAGCATCTGGGGCGCGCCGACTCGATCTTCGTCAATGCCGCCACCTGGGGCCTGATGCTGACGGGACGGGTCGTGACGCTCGACGATCCGCGCAAGCCTTCGACATTGCTGGGCCGGCTGGTGGCGAAGGCAGGCGAGCCGGCGATCCGTCTGGCCATGCGCCAGGCGATGCGCATCCTCGGCCGGCAGTTCGTGATGGGCGAGACAATCGAAGACGCGCTGGACCGGGCGCGCGACCCCGAGGCCCTGGGCTACCGGCACTCCTTCGACATGCTGGGCGAGGGCGCCCGGACGATGGCGGATGCCGATCGCTATGTCGCGGCTTACGAGCACGCCATCGATGCGATTGGCGCCGCCGTGAACGGCCGCGATCCGGTCACGGGGCCGGGAATCTCGGTGAAGCTGTCGGCCCTGCATCCGCGCTATGAGGAGGCGCAGCGCGATCGCGTGCTGCGCGAGCTGGTGCCGCGCCTGAGGGCCCTGGTCCGCCGCGCGGCCGCCGCCAACATGGCGCTGACCGTTGACGCCGAGGAAGCGGATCGGCTCGACCTGTCGCTCGATGTCATAGAGGCCATTCTGGGCGATTCCGGCGTCGGCGGCTGGCCGGGCTTCGGGCTGGCGATCCAAGCCTACCAGACGCGGGCGCCCGAGGTGATTGATCGCGTCATCGCCGCGGCGCGCTCGCGCAAGCGCCGCCTGATGGTGCGGCTGGTCAAGGGCGCCTACTGGGACAGCGAGATCAAGCGCGCGCAGGAGCGAGGCTTCGCGGCCTATCCGGTGTTCACGCGCAAAGCCGGCACCGACCTCTCCTACGTGGTCTGCGCGGCGCGGCTGCTGGCGGCCCGCGACATCCTCTATCCCTGCTTCGCGACGCACAACGCACACACCGTGGCCGCCGTGATGGACTTGGCCGGCCGCAAGGGCGGCTACGAATTCCAGCGCCTGCACGGCATGGGCGAACCGCTCTATCATCAACTCGTCGGGCGCGGTCGCGCCGATGCGGTGCCGTGCCGTATCTACGCGCCGGTCGGCGGCCATCGCGACCTGCTGGCCTATCTCGTGCGCCGATTGCTGGAGAACGGCGCCAACACATCGTTCGTCAACCGCATCGTCGACGAGCATGTCGCCGCCGAGGATCTGGTGCGCGACCCGGCCGAGATCATGGCGCGCCATGCGTCCAAGCCGCACCCCAGGATCCCGCTGCCCATCGACCTTTTCCGGCCAGCGCGTGCGAATTCCAGGGGACTGGACATCGCCGACCGTCGGGTCACGGGTGTGCTGTTGAGGGACATGCGTTCCGCCGCGGACACGACGTGGCATGGGGCACCGGTGGTTGGCGGCACGGCCGGTACCGGCGCCGCGCGCGCGGTGCGTGATCCGGCCAACCTCGATCGAGTCGTCGGCACGGTGGTTGAAGCGGATGCGTCCACCGTGGATCGGGCCCTTGCCGCCGCCAAGATCGGCTTCCGGGACTGGAGCCGAACGCCGGCCGAGCAACGCGCGGCGGTACTCGATCGCGCTGCCGACCTGATCGAAGCCGAGCGCACGGAGCTGATGGCCCTGATCGTGCGAGAGGGCGGCCGGACGATTCCCGATGCCTTGGCCGAGGTCCGCGAGGCAGCCGACTTCTGTCGCTACTATGCGGCCGAGGCACGCCAATTGTTCGGTGCGCCCGTGGAGCTGCCGGGCCCGACCGGCGAACGCAACACGATGGCGCTGCAGGGACGCGGCCCGATCGCCTGCATCAGCCCATGGAACTTTCCGCTGGCCATCTTCACCGGACAGGTCGCGGCAGCCCTGGGCGCGGGCAACACGGTGCTGGCAAAGCCGGCCGAGCAGACTCCGCTGATCGCGGCGCGCACCGTGGCGCTGCTGCACCGCGCCGGGGTGCCGACCGGCGTGCTGCATCTGTTGCCGGGCGACGGCAAGGTGGGCGCGGCGCTGTGCGGTGACGCGCGTACGTCGGGCGTCGCCTTCACCGGGTCGGTCGACACCGCTTGGGCGATCAACCGCACGTTGGCGGCACGGCGCGCGGCGATCGCGCCGCTGATCGCTGAGACCGGTGGCCAGAACGTCATGATCGTCGATTCATCGGCCCTGCCCGAGCAGGTGGTCGACGACGCCATCACCAGCGCCTTCCGCTCGGCGGGGCAGCGCTGCTCGGCGTTGCGCGTGCTGTTCGTGCAGGACGACGTCGCCGACCGCATGATCGAAATGATCGCCGGCGCAGCGCGCGAGCTGGTGGTCGGCGATCCTATGGTTCTCGCGACCGATGTCGGGCCGGTGATCGACGCCGACAGCAAGGCCGCGCTGGAGGCGCATGCCGCACGCATGGCCCGCGAGGCCAGGCTGGTGGCCGAGGCCCCGTTGCCGAAGGGCCTGCCTCGGGGTCACTGGTTCGCGCCGCGCGCCTACGAGATCGATTCGCTGTCGCGCCTCACAGGCGAGGTGTTCGGCCCGGTGCTGCATGTCGTGCGCTACGCCGCGGCACGGCTGGAGGCGGTCCTGGACGCAATCGAGGCGACGGGCTTCGGCCTGACGCTGGGCGTGCACAGCCGCATCGACCGCACCGTCGAGACCATCGTCAGCCGCCTGCCCGTCGGCAACGCGTATGTGAACCGCAACATGATCGGGGCCGTGGTGGGCGTGCAGCCGTTCGGCGGCGAGGGCCTGAGCGGCACCGGCCCCAAGGCGGGCGGCCCGCACTACCTGCCGCGCTTCGCCACCGAGCGCACGCTCTCGGTCAACACCGCCGCTGCCGGCGGCAACGCTACTCTAGTGTCGTTGGGGGAGGGGTAGGAGGGGTGCTGTCCGTCCCGGCATCGTCATCCCGAGCGAAGCGAGGGATCTTTTCGGAAGGGCGCACGGTGCGCCACTTTCAGACGATTCCTCGCTACGCTCGGAATGACGTGTGTTTCGACGAGACAGCGTCTACCGCAGCCGCGTCGGGCTCAATGTCGCCTCGGTGACGCCCAGGGCCTTGAGGTCGTCGGGCATGCCCTTGCCCTGGGCCAGGGCGGCGGACAGGCGGCCCATGGTGGGGGCGCTCTGGATGCCGTAGCCGCCTTGGCCGGCGAGCCAGAAGAAGCCTTCGGCATCCGGGTCGTAGCCCGCGACGAAGGTCTTGTCGGCGACGAAGCTGCGCAGGCCGGCCCACTTGTTCTTGATGCGCCGGATGCGCAGCGTCGAGGCCGCCTCGATGCGTTCGACGGCGATGGCGATGTCGATCTCCTCGGGTTGGGCGTCGCCGGGCGGGCTCGGAGTCTCGTCGGCGGGCGAACCCAGGAACTGGCCGACCTCGGGCTTGAAGTAGAAGCTCTCGTCGATGTCGACCACGGCCGGCAGCGCATGGATGTCGGTGCCGGGGGGCGCGTCGAAGGTGAAGGCCGTGCGGCGCTTGGGCACGAGACCGACCGGCCTGGCGCCGGCCATCGCCGCCAGCTCATCGCACCAGGCGCCGGCGGCGTTGATCACACTCGTGGCGATCACGGTGTCGCCGTCGCGCAGGCGCAGGTGCCACTTGCCGGCCCGGCGCGCCAGCCCGACGATCTCGGCGTTGAGCCGCAGCGCCACGCCCTTGGCTCTCGCCCCCTTCAGAAAGCCGCCGTGGATCGCGGCGACGTCCATATCCTCGGCGTCAGGCTCGTGGACGGCACTGTCGACCGCATCCGGGTTCAGGAGCGGGTGGAACGCCAGCGCCCCGGCCTTGTCGATGCGGCGCACCGTAGGCACCAGCGCGTGGAACTCGGCGTGCGCCGCGTCCAGGGCCGCATTGCGCTCGGCGGTGCCGATGAACAGGACGCCACGCGGCTTGAGCAGCGGCA
>Ga0187894_10003978_pt1 | contig 16148 bp, 13 predicted proteins | sample GBC1701081metaG_FD_136650 | JGI IMG/M metagenome (GOLD analysis project Ga0187894, IMG submission 136650) | White microbial mat communities from a lava cave in the Kipuka Kanohina Cave System on the Island of Hawaii, USA - GBC170108-1 metaG ... | reverse complement strand
GTCATCCAGGAGGGCCAGGTCGCTAACCGGTTCATCTTCTTGCCGGGTCGACTGCACAGGCTCTGCCCAAGGCTCACGCTTCAGGCCGCCGTCATCCTCAGTGTTGCCAGAGATGAGCTCGAACCACGGCTTGTCGAGACGCGTGTCGGGTTTGCGGACCTGCCCACTCCAGTCATCGCCACTTGGCACCGGTGCATCAGGATATGGGCCGTCGATCAAGGCCGGCGGCGGCAGCACCCGCCCTCTGAAATTGGCATCGGCATAGTATTTGAGCTTCTTGGCCTTGATCGGCGGGAGGCCGGCGACAAGGACAAGCTCTTCATCGGCCGGAAGCTGCATGACCTCGCCGGGGGTGAGCAGCGGGCGTGCCGTCTCCTGCCGACTCACCATCACATGGGCAAGCCATAGAGCGAGGCGATGGCCGGCATAGTTGCGCTGGGCTCGAAGCTCCGTCGCCGTTCCTAAGGCATCAGAAATACGCCTGGCCGTGCGTTCGTCATTTGCCGCGAAGGCAATCCTGACATGGCAATTATCGAGGATGGCATTGTTCTCGCCATAGGCTTTGACGATCTGATTCAGTGACTGGGCGATGAGATAGGCCTTGATCCCATAGCCCGCCATGAAGGCCAGCGCCGTCTCAAAGAAATCGAGCCGCCCCAGCGCCGGAAACTCGTCCAGCATCAGGAGAAGACGACGGCGACCGGCATCACCGGACTGACCATCGAGCTTCTCCGTCAGCCTCCTGCCGATCTGGTTCAGGATCAGGCGGACGAGCGGTTTGGTGCGGCTTAAGTCGGCGGGAGGAACCACGAGATAGAGAGAAACCGGCCTGTTAGCCGCGACGAGATCGCCGATCCGCCAGTCACAGGCTTCCGTGTTCCGGGCAATGATGGGATCACGATAGAGGCTCAGGAAGCTCATCGCGGTCGAGAGGACGCCAGAGCGCTCGTTCTCAGACTTGTTGAGGAGCTCGCGTGCGACAGAGGCCACAACGGGATGAACCTGTGGCTTCTCCTCGCTTCCCAGATGGTTAGTCGTCATCATGATCTTGAGAGTGCGTTCGATCGAGCGCGACGGGTCAGACAGAAAGGTCGCCACGCGGGCGAGGGTCTTCTCTTCCTCGGCATAGAGGACATGCAGGATGATGCCGACCAAAAGCGCGTGGCTGGTCTTCTCCCAGTGGTTGCGCCGTTCCAGCGCACCTTCCGGATCGACCAGGATGTCCGCAATATTCTGGACGTCTCGGACCTCCGTAATGCCCTTACGGACCTCGAGGAGGGGGTTGTAGCGAGCGCTCCGGGCATCGGCCGGATTGAACAGCAGGCAGTGCGAGAACTTGGACCGCCACCCCGCCGTCAGCTGCCAGTTCTCACCCTTGATGTCATGAATAACTGCCGTTCCCGTCCAGGTCAGCAACGTTGGAATAACCAGGCCGACGCCCTTGCCGGAGCGGGTCGGTGCGAAAGCGAGAATGTGTTCGGGACCATCATGGCGGAGGTACTCCCTCGACAACCTGCCGAGAAACACACCTCCGCTATTCGAAAGATTGGAAGAGCGGACTTCCTGAGGACTGGCCCAACGTGCTGAGCCATAGGTCGTGACCACCTGGTTCTGGCGGGCACGCCACAAGGAACCAGCAATGGCAACGACTGTTCCGGCTAGCCCGCTCCCGGCGGCCAGCATTCCCGCCTTGCGAAAAACCATTGGCGCATAGGCTTCATAGGCAAACCACCATTCGAACAGGCGCCAGGGATGATAAATCGAATGGTCGAGCACCGTTACCAGCGGTTCTCCAAGCCTGGGTTGGTTTCCCAACATCGCTGCCGCCCACTGGGTAGAGGCCCACAGGCCTCCGGCCACAATCGAGACGACGAGGCATCCCTGCCCCACAAGAACCTTTGTCGGTGTCATGATCTCTTCCGCTCATCCCGGAATTCCCTTCCGGATGGCGGTTAGCATCGCGCTCAGAGCCCGATTTGCTCAATTGGGAAACCCGTGAAAATGCAGGAAGCTCAATCCGAGGACTGACCTAAGCGGCTCCCAATGATTGAAGATTACGAGTGCCGGTCTGCCCTTGCAGAAAAAGCCGCGTTTCAACCGTCGCTTAATCCACTCTTCGCTGCGACGCGGTCAACTGGTATCCTCGGCAGGGGAGGCGGACGAATGAAGATCGCGCGGGTCGATATAGAGGGCTTTCGGGGAATTAAGAGCGGCAAGTTGCTGCTTGACGACTTCACAATTCTGATTGGTGCCAACAATTGCGGGAAAACAACCGTTGTTGAAGCACTGGCCCTGCTTCTCGGCCGCGACCGCCTCGTGCGTGGGCTGACAGAGCACGATTTTTTTGGGTCAGATCCGCAGGCTGCGAATCGTATTAAGATCGTGGCCACCGTTTCAGGTTTCGCCCCGAATGAACCGGACTATCATCATGACTGGTTTCGAGCCGGGCGCGGTGTTGAAAAATGGCTCGACGCTCTGACGGGAGATTTGGAACCGCAGAGAACTGAACTAGCGAACCAACTCGCCTGCCAAATCGCTTTTTGCGCTCGCTTCGATCGAACTACGCTCGAAACGGAAACGATTCGCTATTTTTACGACGACGCGGTCACTGATGATCCGTTCGCCGACGACTCCCCTGTTGTAGCGCTTCCAGTCAACTTGATCCGTGGGCTCGGGCTCTTTCTCGTTCCCGCAAACCGAACATGGGACAGGATGATGTCCTTCGGCTCAGAGCTTTTTCGACGAACCGTAGCATACGTTGGCGGCAATCCGGCCGAAGCCGTTCTTGCGGAACGCGATCGGTTGCGCGCGCCAACTATGCCTATGGAGGAAGACGAAAAGCTCTCCGAGCTAGTCGGCGAGGTTAACGATGACTTGAAGCGCCTCTTCGGTCGAGATATCGCTCTGACGCTCCGGTTAACGACGACAGACAGCGAAGGCGTACTTGATGCAGTCATGCCGCATTTTCAAGAGAATGAGAGGCCAGCGTTGCCCGGGCGACGCCACGGCAACGGGTTGATTTCATTGCAGACCCTGATCCTCCTGATGCGCTTTGGTCATCTGCGCAAAGCACGAGGTGACAATTTCATCATGCTAGTTGAAGAACCGGAGCTTCATGTTCCTCCGTCACAGCAGAGGAAATTGCTCCACTTCCTGAAAAGAATGGCCACCCAGACAATCATCACCAGCCATTCGCCGACGGTCGCAGCGGTTGCCGATCCCCACCAACTCGTGCTGCTAGTAAACGCTGCCGGGAACCTTACCGCAAAGCCTTTGCTGCCAGGACCAATCGACGCGAATGCAAACGCCGTGCGTCGCTCCCTGTTCCTCTCTGACCGAAACGCCACCGTTTCGGCAGTCATGCATCCTTCCGTGCTAATTCCAGAAGGAAAGATGGATGCGGGATGGATGCAGCTGTTCTGTCGTGTTGCCGATCTCACCGAGGCACCTGATGACCCGGAAAGCTCGACATTCACTCACGAAGTCGGCCTGATCCCAACAAAGGACGCCCGCATCACGGAAACCTATCTCGATCTTGCTACCTTTCATCCATCCTTATCTTGCTTGGTTGACGGCGATCAAGCGGGATCAGACTACAAGGGAGCGCTCGCCGCAGTCACTCCGCCATGCGCCCGTATCATTCAATTGCCCACCGGGTGGACGATTGAAGACATTGTTTCTTGGGTTTGCGCGGCAGACTTTACCCTCCTCGGTCACGCTGACGTAGCTGTTTACAATCTTCCCGCAAATGTCGCCGCGTTGGCGACATATCTGAAAGGTCCGGGCCCGAAGACTGATGAGATACTTCACGCCACTCTCGCGGATGCTATCACTTCCAAGCCAGCCTGTAGTGCTCGCGTCCGTTACTTTCTTGCCGTGATTGCCGCGATTGCGACAGGGAAAGCTCCCCCCATCAACTCAGCAGTGGATCAGACACACACCAACGGCGTCACGCACATCTGGACATTCAATAATGCCTTTCTGGGGATTTGAGGGGCCGGCAGGGTCCGGAAAAACGTACCGGCTCCTGGAGTCGGTAGCGATAAGACTGCAAGACCAGCCCCTCCTGCTGCAGCAAAAGGTCCTAGCACTAACCTTCATGCACGGATCACGCCGCAGGTTGGATGTTGAATCCGGCGCAAATCCGCATTTGCGCGGCAAGGTCGTCGCAATGACGATCGACAGCTTCGCGCATCAGGTCTGGAACCGGTGGCGAACCCTCGCGAGGGCCCTGAACGCAGGAATTGGGGATTTTAACGAAACCTGCAATGCTTGCGGCCATCTATTGGAACAGCCGGCTGTGGCGAGATGGGTAGCGCGTTTGTATCCTGTAGTTATGGTTGACGAAGCACAGGAGCTTGCGGCACCGCGGCTGAGGATGATTAGCTCTCTCACGCCGCATTCCGCGGTATTCGTCGCCGCTGATGAGTTTCAATGCCTCGATGAAGAGGTCGATACTGGGCCGTTCATGGCATGGTTCAACGGTGGTGAAGTAACACATCTGAATCACAATCACCGCACGGAAATGGCAGGTCTGCTGAACGCGGGAGCGAGCTTGCGACAACTTTCAGCGCCGAGCCAAGGGCCGGGGCTACGTATCGCCCATGAGTGGGTTAATGTCGTTCCATTCAAAATTGGCGCGGCAATCGCTGGCGCGCATGGTAGCGCCGCGGTCCTTTATCCGCCAGCGGGTGCTGCCTGGGCTCAAGCGATCGCCGTGCGTCTCGCGCAAGGGCTACATTCTGCAAACTATAATATCCCTCCAATCACTCTTGCGCACGAACCCCGAGTGTCGGACGAGGTAAACGCCACGATGGCTGCTTTTACGGGGTTGGCGGGTGCGAGCCTCCATGACGTCAATACTCGTTTGGCACAAGTTGAGAATCCACCGCGATGGCTGTCGCAAGTGCAGGTATCAGTTCTCCGGTCTGCTCAGAAACAGGGGAAGATTATCTGGTCTGAACCAGAGATACGAAATCTGATGGAGAGAAAGGCAGCTAATTTTAGAGCCTATTCGGCCGAGAGGCGCGGTGGCGTACCCCTTCTCTCGATCCATCAAGCAAAGAACCGGCAATTCGATCATGTCATTGTCCTTTGGCCGCACGGCGTTCCAGGCAGTGATGAGTTCAAGGCGCGGCTGCTCTACAATGGCATTACCCGCGCGCGGCGAAGTTGCAAGGTATTCGCGCATTCAGCCAATCTTCTACAGCAACCACCATTTACCTTCCCCTAGCGAACGGTCGACGTGATTGCATAATGTGCAACGAGCGGCATTTAGTCTAGGTTGGTCAACTAACGACTCGGTCCGGACTCCCCGTGCACTCTTACCTTGTGAATGCCGTCAACAATGGAAATTCTGCTTTCTCGTAATTGTTCGAGAGCTTTTTGCCATGGCACGAGCGAAAACTCCCTTGCCTTTTCAATTATCGCGAACTTTCCGCTCGCGAGCTCGACGGCTCGCTTGTAGGTTCCCGAAACCTGCTCTCCGTCGGAGATTTCATTGAAAGTTAGGCCAAGCTTCTTCGATAGCAAAAGGCCAGTTTGTCGAATCTCTTGATCACGCAACCTGCTAAGTAGATTCGGTGCGGGCTGAAATATTCCATCCGCTGCATTCGTGCCTAGGCCCTGTGAAATCAGCCAACGTCGCCGGCGAGCGAGAGCGCCTTCTAATTCAGCGCCGAAATGCTCCTGCTTCATTACCTCTCGTCGCGCTGAAACGATCTGCTTGTCCAACCAGGTCGCACCGTTGGCATCGATGAGCTTTTCGAGCGGCAGATAGGAGAGTATCCGAACCCGCGCTCGCCTCTCTTGATCCGAGGCTGAGTTCGCGCCTCCCACCGAAACAATCATGCCCTTTTCGGGCACCAGCTCCGGTGGGATGCGACCTACATCGGCATAGTGCACTCGCCCATCGGTGCCGTCGACGACCAAGTAATGTTTGTCGTTCAGCTCATCGGAAAGACCAAGGCCTGCGACCCTGCCGACGATCCTCGAGCCACTGCTCCCTGCGTCGAACACCGCGAATCCTCCGGTAGGCCGATCGATGCCGGCCTCGCGGACGACCCGATGCATCGTCTTGATGACGACCTCTCGACCGCCAAGCTGTTTGAGTTTGGACTCGGCTTCGTCCGAAACCTCCCAAACGCCTGTCCGCCGCTCCATTGCAAGACCAAGCTTTTCGAGCTTGCGGAGACGTCCCATATAGGCGGCGTGGGTCTCGGGGTCTGAGGATGGGAGCGCACTCACTACCAGGAACCCCTCATGGACCTCTTTTAAGAGCGCGCGGTCGAGACGGGTAAAGCGGTCAGCCTCAATCTCTCGATCAAGTTTGCGGGCGAAGTCTCCCTCGATCTCTGGCCCAAGCTCCAGCGTGACGAGTTCCCTGGCCCGTTCACGGATGCCGTGGCTCATATAGTCTCTGGCAATGACCAGATCCTCGCCGCGATCATCCTTTCCCCGGACGACGATGTGCGTATGAGGATGGCCCGTATTGAAATGATCGACGGCGACCCAATCGAGCCTGGTCCCCAAGTCCTCCTCCATCTTTTGCATGAGATCGCGAATGAAGAGCTTGAGGTCGGCCATCTCGGCGGCGTCCTCGGCCGAGACAATGAACCGGAACTGATGGCGATCGCCCTCCGCCTCTTCCAGGAAGCCGGCTCCGTCCACATCATCCGAAAAGCCATCATAGAGTCGGCCAGGCTTGCCCTCGCGCGTCACGCCATCACGTTGGATATAGCGCAGGTGGGCTCTGGCCGCGCCGAGATCGCCAGGTTTGAGTTTCGCGATACGCGCCTTGACGACGACACGCCGGCGCCCGCCTGCGACGAAGCCCGCGCTCGCGAGCGTCCCGAACGCTGCACCCCGAGCGCTCCGACTCCCCGAAAACGAGCTACCACTCTTGGCGAGATGACCTGCTTTGTTTGCTGCATGCATGACTCGATTGACGTAACGGTCCAACCGTGTGCCGCGCTTCCAGCCAATGCGGCCCAAGCGCGGTATGAAATGGTCGGTCATGATACTGGGATTCCTCAACACGAAGCCATCTTCTTTCAGAAGATGGGCATTCAAGGTGCGGATGCAATATGGTGTTAGAAATGTGATGCACGTTTAACGCGTTGGCATCAGCTTGACTCCACCTCTCGCGCGGTGGCGTTAGTCGGGTTGCTTCATTTCAACGACTTAACTCCCATCCACCACCACTGCTTTTATCTTGCCCTCCGATTGCTGCCGATCCTCTGACTCTACGTAAGGAAAAAGATGCGCATGGGACGGCCCAATTTCTGCATGGCATGCCTCTGGGCTGTTCTTCTGTGTTCGTTTTGGGACGTAACCTCCGACCCCCGGCGGTGCCTAAATCACGCGGGAGGACAGCTCACCGCCGCACTGTGAATATCAGCCTGCCAGTGCCCAGCACCTGACGCCTCTCAACGACCCCGAAATACCGGCTGTCGAACGAATCTTTTCGCTTCGACAGTACGAAAGTTTCCCCACTGCGAAGCTTGGAACACCCTCTCCACGAAGGTAGCGGCCGTCCTAATTTGTCTTGCGAAAGAGCCGTTGCACGCAACTCGCCATTCACAAAGACATACCGTCCAAAGCGACAAATCAAATCGCTTTCCCTTGCCGCGACGGGCTTCAGCAGCAGTGCGGTAGCGGGCAAATACTGCCGTTCATCAGCTAGTATGGATGCCAGGTTGGGAGGCCAAAGGACAGCGACATCACTCAAGCCTGGCTGACGTCTCTCGATCGCATACAGACCGATCGGAATGCTAGGCGAAGCGTTCCAAACGACTATTGGATTAGATCTCGCGAACGGCACCGCGAGCAGCGCGGCGCAAGCAACAATAGCCGTGATCAGCGGTACAGGCCGAGCCATTCTAATACTCCGAAGTGGATTGTCGGCGGCTGTTCTTCGACCACTCCATGAGGTCGTCCTTGTGATAGAAAATCCGCCCGCCATGCTTGCGGAACTTAGGCCCGGTGCCGATCCAACGCATATTGTCGAGGGTGCGCTTCTTGAGGCGAAGGTATTGCGCGGCTTCGGCAACGGTCAGAAAAGGATTTTCCGCACTGTCGGTCATCGGTGACTTTCCCGTCGTATCTAAAGGATGCGCGGAATGTCACCGAAATTCGATGGATCCGGGAGTGTCGTTCTTCGCGAATGGCGAATTCGACACCCCTCTTGGCGACAAAGCCAGCTGAGCGCGAAATTCCTGCGTCAGTCTCACGAGAATTGGCCCCGCGCATCGCTGCGCGGAGCCTTTTTCCGGGAGTTCGCGGCCTAGTCGGCCGGGTTCCAGATCACGGCATAGACGTCATCATCGTCCTGTCCGGCGGCGCGTCCGAGATTGGCGTAGAGCTTCTTCGGACCGAACTCCGGAGCCGAGATCGAGAGGCTCACATATTCCTTGCCGCTGTTCTCGCTCTTGCGCAGCCAGGCGGCCCCGATCTCCACACCCTGGGTCAGAACCCGATAGTCGGGCTGGCTGTCGGTGGTCTTCTGGATATTCGGCAGGATGTCGATTTCGGCCCGGATGCTGAGGGTGCGAAGATGGCCCTTGTAGCGTCCATCAGCCTGTTTGGTGACATATCCGATTGCAGTCATGACGTTCTCCTTTTTCGTCTCGCCTCAGGCCATCCTTCGGCGATGCCGGACCGTGATGACCGCCGGTGGGCGCCTTGAACCCATCAGGGCCGAAGCGCAGCGGAGGAGCCGGAGCGTTGGGCTTTTTTGGAGCGCAGCGTCCGCGAGGAGCCGCGTAGCGGCGGGGAAAAAAGCCTTACGCGGAGGCTTTCGAGGCGCCTGCCAAGGTCATAGGTCGAAAGGCAACGCCGAAGGATGGGCTGCGGCAGATGATGAAGATGAGGGGAACGACATGGCTGCAACCCCGGACGCGTAACCCCAGGCTGCTGGCGGCTCCGAAGGGACTTCTCCCCTCAGCCGAACAGCGAAAGCGGTGCCGCGTCAAAGACGTCGGACCCAGCAGTTCGCCACGGCAAGAGACTCCGATTTCGTTGGAGATCTTCGCCTGTCACCGCGCAAGAGCGAAAACAGCGGATGGAATAGATGAGCCCGTTGATAGGGCCGCTAGGTCCGAAAGAGGGCGACGCCAATCTCAGCCGTGCCGCCGGTCAGGACGATGATGACGTCTATGCCGTGATCTGGAGCCCGGCCGATTAGGCTGGACCTCACAGGAAAAGGCTCCGCGCAAGTCACTGCGCGGGGCCAGGATGGCGCGAGAGGCCAGCGCGGTCTCACTCTTGCGCATTAGAGGCAAAGAGATTTGCGACCTGTTCCCATTCGGCGACAAATCGCAGACCGCTTCTTTCGGTATAGGACTTTGCCGGGAAGCCCGCATAACGCGGAGTCCAATCGGGCTTTTGTTCACGCCCGTTTGCGCCATTGAGACAGTCACGGAGAATGCCCCGCTGCACCTTGCCGGTCGCATCCTTGTTCGATGCGGCGACCGTCGTCCCGGCGATCTCGGCCAACATGGAATTGAGCACAGTCTTGTCCGTCACAAGGTCGAGGAAGACCTCGTCGGGCTTCCAGCTTGCCGCCATGTCGGTGGCAAGGATTGTGCCTGCCACCTCGGTAATCGCGGTTCCCGCCTCAAGGCATTCGGCCATCGCCACGCTCAAAAGCATGAGCACTTCTTCATCGCTCAGCTTGAGCAATCGCGCGAAGATAGCGACCGTGGCGTAGCGGTCGCCGTTGTGCCGGATGAGATCGGAACGATCCTCGGCGAGGCCCACGAGTTTGAGGGCATCAGCCCTCAGCGCCTCGAAATTCAGCTGCGCCGGGCTGGTCTGGACCGAAGCGGCAATCTCCTCTTTGTCGGCTCTTTGTGGCTCAGGTCTTACCTGCCAAAGACTTGAACCGGCGATCATGTGAGCGAGTGCCAGCCTCAGTGCCACCTTCGGCTCTTGGACAAGCGTGAGCCTTACCGCAGCGTGTCGGTGAAGCTCGAGGTAGTTCTGTGCCGCCCTGGTGAGTTCAGGCTTTACCGGCTTGTCTTCGACCTCGCCACCCTTCGCTTTCTTGTCCCGTTTGCGAGCTTCCTGTCGCGAGACGTAGCCTTCATGGGTCTCAACCTCGCCGCGTCCAGAGACGGTGATATAGACCGCCCCACTCTTCTTCTTGGAGGCCTTCTCATACTCCCAGACATTGAAGCGATGATCCACGGGCAGCACTTCGGCATGCTTCCACCCCTGCTCCAGATAGCCGGTCTTCCTAGTCTCGACAGCCGCGTTCTGGAGAGTCCAGAAAGCCTGGCTGTCGCCGAAGTAGCTTTCCTCGCCGAAGAGGTCGGTGACGATCTCGCCCTTATATTCGGTGAGATCGAACAATGCGACAGTGGTCGGTATTTGCTCACCTCCCAGCAACCACTTCTTGAGATACCAGCCCGTGGGAGCGACCTGCTCCTCATCCTCGAACAGGGTGAGCCATTCCTTTTGCTGGCTCTTGGTCGCCATGGTGAGGGCCTGCAGGCTGTCGCTGTTGATCTCTCCCTCCCTGTAGGCCTGCCTGATGCGTGGCAGCAGATTGGCGATTGCCAATCGGCGCTTGACCACGATTTCGGACACCGCGAAGGTCGCGGCGATTTCCTGGACACTGCGGCCTTCCTTTAACAGCCGATGGAACGCCTCGAACTGATCCATTTCATCCATGGGAGCGCGAGCCACATTCTCGATGAGCGATGCTTCCACGGCGTCGATATCGTCGCCTTCCTCCATGACCGCGCAAGGCAGAGGCGGCATCTCAAGGCCTTCCTGCTGCAGCGTCTTCGCAGCGAGAAAACGCCTGCGGCCTGCGACAATGCCGAAACCTTCCGCGTCGGGGCGCACCAGCAAGGGCTGGAGAATGCCGCGCTTGCGGATACTGGGCAGTATGTCGCTGAGGTCCGGCTTCTTGGCCTTGTGCCGCACATTGGCGGCCGCAACATGCAATTCGGGCAAGGGGATGTGACGCAATTCCATAATGATCTCCTGTTGTCTTAAGGGCGCTGAACAAATCCAACCAGTGGCGCTGCGGCCAGCGCTTGAAAGCCGCTCGCGAACCGAGACAGAGGCGGCACTCATGCAGCCGCCTCGATCACCGGAGACGCAAATTTGAGGAGGTAATCAGCAGCCTTGGAGGCCTGGCTCGCGGCCTTGAAGATGGCGCGGTTATCTTCCTTCAAGACCTTCAGCCAGCTACCGATGTAATCCGAGTGGCGAACGGTTGGGACAATGCCAAGCGAGGCACAGACAAAGGCGGTCGCCATCTCGGCAACAAGTTCCTCACGCGCATAGCCATCTGATCCGCGATCGAGTGACCAATCGCGGGCAAGCCGCGAGGCATGGCCCGTCCAGTGGCTTAACTCATGGAACGCGGTGCGGTAGTAGTTGATCTGATCGACGAAGGCCGATTGAGGCGGAACCCGGATATAGTCTTCGGATGGGATATAGATCGCCACATTCCCGCCAACCCGGAAGTCGGCTCGCGTCGCCAGAATGAGCGCCTGCGCCTCGGGTATGATCTGGCATTCGGGAACCGCCGGACGTGGCGCGAAAAGCTGCTCCGGCAGGCCGTCGCACTGCTCGACATTAAATACAGTGTAGCGCTTGAGGAACCGGACAAACTCGGGCTCGCCTCCCTCCGCCGCGACGCGCTCGCGCTCTTTCTCAGGGATGAACCGGTCGGCGTAAAATACGTGAGTGCCCTTCTCGCCCTTGCGGACACAGCCGCCAAATTCCAGCGCCTGCTTGAAGGTCAGCCAGTGGTAGGAGGCGAAGCCCCGGTCTAATAGGGCTTCCCACAGAAGTAGGATGTTGATGCCGGAATAGGTCTTGGCCGTCAGGGCGTTCTTGGGGAGCGACAGGCTTGGCCCCTGCCCTCCACCGCGCCACGGGCGCACCCAAGGGACGGTCCCTTGCTCCAGCTCGGCAATGATTTTCTCGGTGATCTCCCGATAGAGATCGTTTCTGTTGACGGACTGTGGCATGGCGTGAGACCTCGCTCGCTTCTCGCTCGCGTCCTTCCCCGGAAGCGGGGTGGGCGGCGAAATGCGACCGTCAGGCCCGCCGGCAGAGGTCGGGCGCACCTTCGGCCGGAGCGCAGCGGAGGACCGCGCGGCACGTACAAAACCGGCGATGTGAAAGAAGAGAGCTTGCGCGGTTGCGCCCGGCCGCGGCGGGCCTAAGAGGGAGCGCCGCCCACCCTGCGCGCCGGGGAAGGACTACAAAATAAGTCGCCGCCCCGAGGGCGGCGTCCATGCGCGGACCAAGGGTCCGCCAACGCCAGGGATGGAAGCCCGCAGGGCCGAGACCATCGAATTCAGAGAAAGGGATGAGCTAAAGGAGGGCTCGGTTCACGACAGCCCGGTCCGCGTCAGCGGAGGCTCCCATTATTATCGGCTAGTCATTTTTGCAAGTCGGCGAATGATGTCGTTAGGGTCGGATCGTATGGCTTGGCAAATTTCCAGGAACTCAATCACATCGAGCCGACGTTCGCCACCCTCATACTTTGCAACAAATGACTGAGGTCTTTTTAGACGTGAGGCGACCTGTTGTTGGGTGAAATTCGCTCGCTTTCGCGCATCGACCAGCATCTCGGTCAAAGCCTTGTATTCCTTTGAATGCAAGGATGTCGGCATGCGCCTCAGAACATTTGATTTCGGCGGTCTGAAGCGCTAAACCCAAATTCGGATTATCCCAAAATAGGATACTGAGTAATATCTCTTGAGATGAATGACCGATGTCCCAATCGTCAAAGCTAGCTCTTGAGGTCGTTTCCGAAGACCACATTACCCCTTACGACCGCGCCCATATGGCAACCTATCTCTCCCTTCTCCACGCCTCCGGCGAGGGCCTTACCCTCGACGAAATGGCCCGCGCCATTCTCGGCCTCGACCCAAAAACCGATCCGGATGGGGCGCGCGCAATCACCGAAAACCACTTGGCGCGCGCACGCTGGCTGGCCACGACGGGCCGCAAGCACTTGCTTGAAATCTAGACCGATAAACTGGCTGAAATGTAGCCTTCACCCCTGGCCTCAAATTCCTTTTTTCCCGACCATTTTTCTATGATTTGGGGCAGTATTTCCATGCTATTGAAACCACTCGACTTTCTCAAAAATCAATCGATTTTCAGCTGAGCCCCCTATTTTCAATCGCTTTTCAGAGAAAGTTATCGAATTTCAGAGGCCCGCTGAGACGAGCGACCGTAAGTTGCCGCTCGACAGAGGGTTACCAGCCGATGGCTAGTCTCTTTAAGACCCTTCAGCGCCGATCGGCGAAAACTTCCCCGTAAATCGCCTCGATCTGCCGTGCTTCCGCATCGGTGAGTGCCGCAAACTCATTCTCGCGGCGCTTTTTCGAGATCTTCCCGTCATTCTGGCGCATGAACATGAGGAGGTTCTGCGCCAGGCGATCCGGCATCTCGACGATGTCGCCGATACGCCGCAGCGCCTCGTCCTGGCGGCGCAGGAAATCGATCTCGTTCGGCAGATCGTGCTCGACCGTACGCTCGACGCAGGCATAGAGAAACTCGGCTTCAGCGGTGCAGTCGAAATAACGGTAGAGATCGGCCGTATCGTTCTCGACCTCGACATTATGGTCAGCTGTCGGGTGCCATTGGATGAAGGGCAGCAAGGGGCCGGAATGGCCCTGCAAGGTCTCGCGATACTGATCGATCCGGTCGAGCATGACCGAGGAGACCGGGAAAACCATGCCCGGTGGCGTGTATTTTCGCTCGGCCAGGACATGGTGGATGAGGCAGCGATGGAGCCGGCCATTACCATCCTGATAGGGATGGATATAGACGAAGCCGAAGGCGGTCGCTGCCGCCTGGAGGACGGGATCGAGATCACTGTCGCGCATGCGCCCATTGGCGGCGAGCATGCCGGCGATGAGGGGCTTGAGGTCGCCGGGGCGCGCACCAATGAATTCCGGCAAGGGATCGTTATCGTGATTGCGCTCGCCGAGAAAGACGCCGTCCGGGCGCAGGCCTGGCTTGATGAACCGCGAATCTTCGATGAGGACGCTGTGCAAGCGGTTGAGCTCATCGAGCGAAAGCGGATTTTTGCCGGCCTGGAGGACAGCGCGCCCCCAGCGCTCGAGACGGTTGCGTGGCGGGCGCTCGCCCTCGATCGCGAAGGAGGCCTGAGTGTCAGCCAGGAGCAGGAAGCTCGCAGCCCGCGCAATGAGATGGCCGCCGGTGCGGCCGATGGTTTCGGCAGCCTTCGCTGCGAGGCCGCGCCCCAGGAAGGCCGCAAGCGGTTCTGTGCGGCGAATGATGGGGCAATAGTCCGAACGCCCGAGCAAGTTGTCACGGACCCGGTGGCGTTTCGACAATTGCGGTGTGCCAGTGAAATAGCTTTCGGGATCGAGGGCATCAACCGCGGAAAGCATTTGCGCATCTGCGATGTCGAGCGTCTTGCCGGTGAGAAACTCATAGAAGAACCACGTGCGCCTTGTGATCGCGCCAGTGGGTGCAGCCGTGATGCAGGCCAATATCTCATCGACCGGTATGGCCTCGGAGGCACGCTTGAGGATCAAGAGATCGATCGCCTCATGGCGAAGCGCAAAGGTGATGTGATCGGTGATCCTATCGCCTGGCCAGTAGCGCTTGTCATAGATGGTCCAGCCGTTTTCGCTGCGCTGGCTGCCTCTGATATGGCCATCCGCGACCGCGCTCGGCGCGCGCAAGGGAGCCGCAAGGCTGAGCCCATGGACAAGGGCAGCCCATCCGGCGAGCCTGGTATCCTTGGGAACCAGCCGGTCCTGGAAAGCTAGAGGTTGCTCCAATTTCAGCTCCATGGTGGAAAATCCATCTATTCTCGTCGAAAAATGCCTCAAAATGTCCTAATTTATCGAAAAATCGTTATTTGACGGTCGAAAATCATTTAGTGTGATCGAAAATTGCTCCAAAATACCTAAATTGGTCGAAAAATCATATAATCAATGGCCCATGGCATTTAGCGAATTGACCGAAAATCGCTTTAACGTACAAAAATAATATCCAGAATGGTCGAAAATCAATTAGCTATGTCGAAAGTACATATAAATAATTACATTCAGTCGAAAATCAATTACACTCAATATCAACTTCTGCCTTGGATTACGTCCGTTGACATTGCGGGCCAAGCCATGAGATTTGGGAAATACCATCATCGAAATTGCGCCCGGAGCGAAAGCTTGCGGGCGCTTTCGTTTCCAGAAGGTATTTCCCCATGCGAGGCAAATCAAAGGTCACGGTCATCGTGATCCAGATCAATATTGCGCTGTGCCTCTTCGGTATCGCGGCAATCCTCAAAGCGCTGCTCGGTTAGCTCCGCGGCGCATCTCCATCTTCTCCCTGTTGCTCGAGCTCATCTAGAATCGCTGCCGCAGCAATCGCTTATAACCGCCATCGACCAGCGCCTCACCGCGCTTCACCAGGCGGCGGACATGGTTCTTCAGATGATCGCCATCGCGATTCCAGTCCCTCCCGACCCTCTGCGCGCCGAACAGGACAATGGCGATATCGCGATACGAAGCCCCCGCCCGCCTTCCGTCCAAGGCGCGCAAGATCTGGCGCAGGCGACGGCCCTGCGGCCCCGCAGGAGGCCGTAATAGCTCGATCCTTCCCTGAATCAGATGATTGAAATCGGCAATCGTTCTCAAATCCGCCGGCAGCCGTTCCGGTCCGATCAGAGCGTCCGCCAGCAGATGCACGGTTTTCATGAGCGAGCCGCCGGTCAGACAGATCTGAACCGACCGACCTTGCCGCTTGACCAGGAGATGGCGGCAGCCGTCCGGCGTGACAAGCACGCGGCGCAAACCTACAATCTGGTCAAGATCAAGGCTTGCGGCGCCCGCGACCGACCCCGCCGGAAACGCAAAAAGTCTGACGACCTGAGGACATAGCCGGCTGTCCCAGAAGAGCTCGGCCTCGGTGGCTCCCTTTTGGGGAGCATCTCCGAAAAATCACGCCCCATTTGGCGGCGGCACCAATGGCAAAAAAACTTGCCGTAATAGTCTCGAGATCGGGCTTCCGGCGCCCCTTGTCGGTCGCTGCCAGATGCCAATCCGCAACATAGGCGTCATTGCGGCGCAGGAACTCCCAGGCCCAATCTGCGCTGCCGTGGTGTTTCAGCTGCTCGTAGGCGTCAGGGTCGGTCC
>Ga0187894_10003976_pt1 | contig 16149 bp, 15 predicted proteins | sample GBC1701081metaG_FD_136650 | JGI IMG/M metagenome (GOLD analysis project Ga0187894, IMG submission 136650) | White microbial mat communities from a lava cave in the Kipuka Kanohina Cave System on the Island of Hawaii, USA - GBC170108-1 metaG ... | reverse complement strand
GAATTTCGCTCGCGCATTTGCGAAACCAGGTAATCGGTAAGCGCGTTGGGAAGAATGTCTCTGCGCGTAGGCTGCGACATTAGTGTCGTGCCGGCAGCATTCGTGATGCGTAAGTCGAGCCAGAACGGCCTGGTTCGCAGTACGTTTTCGAGATTCTCACGAATGACGGGAGTGTGAGTGTCTTTATCTCCAGCCAGCGCTGCGATAGCGTCCAGTGCCTTTTTCTGATCGTCGAGCCAACGTTCGAGAGCTACTGATGCGAGATCGACCTGCTGCTTCACGGAATCGTCCAATTGAGAGCGACTCAGTCGCCACATGCTTCTCAGGTCAAGCGCGCCAACCAGAACGAGCGGCACCGCTATGCCGGCGGCAAGAAGCAACAATTTACCGCGAATTCCCAACGTCTATCCTCTAAACAATGAATAAAAACTCAATTGCAAGTATACCAATGCGCCCGTACTGATGAGGAATAGCCTCACGCAAAGGCGCAAAGAACTGTCTTCATTAAGACTATTCTTTGCGTCTTTATGTGTTTGCGTGAAAACCGATCAAAGCAGACGGAAGGTTACCTACTCTGTTTGATTGGCGCGACCTTACATCTTTTGCATTGTTATCGTGACGATCGGTTTGTCTCCCGCAGTCCGGTTGTAAGAAACCCAGTAGCCTGCGTCTGGATAACGATTTAGTTGATACATTGAACCGTCAGCTTTTGCACTGAGCGTTGTTCCCAGCACCGCCTCCGGTGTCGGCGCATTACTTTTATCTCCGAAGTAATCAATGGAAACGGCCATCACCTTGCCTTGATCGTCGTAGAAGATTTGCGCGGTCTCGCGTTCAGAGAAAACCAGAAAGTCCTGACGGTCGCCTTCCTTAATACGATCTAATTTCGATCGAACCTCGTCAGCCGTCATGCCAATAGTTACCCCGCGATAATCCTTGAACACAGCCACGTTCGCCATAGCCGAATTGCTCGCTGACGGATTCGTCACTGTTGCAACTTCTTCCTGCGTCGATCTGCTCGACATAGTCTGTCCATTAACGACCGAAACCGCCAGAATAATGACGATGGCAGGTAGTAATAGCCAGGTCCGACGGATGAAATTTCTCAAATTGATTCCCATTTGTACTCTCCCTTCCTGGGCCAACTTGTTTTCACTAAGCCCATTAATATGATACTAGGATTGATGTTGTTAGACATCGGTATCACCACCTAGAACCTATAGGTGTTTCCACCTCTATCGCCTTTCTGCTGCACTAAGTAATAGAATCTACACGTCCCGCGCATCCGAATAATTTGGTTTTCTCTCAACCTCGTGTCTCCGTGGTTCAGATTCGCTGGGAACAGTCACCACACAGACATCGGAAGCACAGAGGTTGCTGAAGCGAAAGGAGTGACGATGAGTACTACTGAAGCCGAAGCTGGTAAGGTCGCCGGTGGTCCAATGCGCCGCCGCATAATCGTCTCTGCGGCTGTGTTACTTGCTGTATTTCTGGTCGGGCTTGTTCCCATGTGGCTTGTGGCGCGCGGACGCGCAAGCGAACGCGATACCGCACAGCGTGATTTAAGACTTTGCCGGTTGGAAAACAATCTTTTGGCGGCCGCCGTCGAGTCGCGGCGCGGGGAGTACGAACGCGCGCGTCTAACGGCCAGCAACTTTTTCACCTCGTTGCGCGAACAGGTGGATGCAGGTAGCCAGCCATCAGACTTGACCTCAGCGCAAAAGGAGAGTCTTCGACCACTTCTGACTCAGAGAGACGATTTGATCACATTGCTGGCCCGTAGCGATCCCGCTGCTGCCGATCGCTTGGCCGAGATGTACGTGTCGTTCAGAAAAGGAATGGGCGACGCGCAACCATGAATCCTTTTGGCACATTGAAGACATTCGAGACTGGCGTGGAAAAGCCAGCCGGCGAAGGAGGTTACGGCAGAGAAAATTCTAACCAACGCTACCAGACGCATATAGGTGTTTGTGGCGACGGAAAAACAGATTCGACTCTTGCAGGCGGCGGCCAGCAAGCTGAGGAGTCGCGCGAGTTACCAGTCATCAATGACGTTACGCCGAAAGAGACCAGCGCCTGGACCGAAGTTGAAATGATGAATAATCGGCCGACTCCGGATCGCGTGGCTCCCGTGCTTTCGGAAGAATTTCCGAAGGCCCATGTCGATTTGGGCCATGGTGACGTACTCATTGCCGCGATCACCTCCTGCACAAACACATCGAATCCTTCCGTCATGTTGGCTGCCGGCCTGCTCGCCAAAAAAGCCGTCGAACGTGGGCTTAAGATAAGTCCTTCGGTTAAGACTTCGCTGGCTCCTGGCTCGCGCGCGGTCACCGACTACCTGGATCGAACAGGCCTGATGCCGTATCTCGCCGAGTTGGGTTTCCATCTGGCGGGCTACGGATGCACGACTTGTATCGGCAACTCGGGTCCAATCGATCCCTGTATCGAGCAGGCGATCCGCGAGCATGACCTCGTGGCTGCAAGCGTGCTGTCCGGGAATCGTAACTTCGAGGCTCGCGTTCATCAGTCCATCCGCGCGAACTTTCTGATGTCGCCGCCCCTTGTGGTTGCGTTTGCCCTTGCCGGAACAGTCGCCATCGATATTCAGAATGAGCCTCTCGGAAAAGACAAAAACGGACGCGATGTTTTCCTTCGTGAAATTTGGCCGAGTGTCGCCGAGATCGGCGCGCTGATTCAATCCGCATTCAACCCTGAGACTTACCAACGACTTTACGCAAACCTCGCCGGCGAAAGTCCAATGTGGGATCAGATTGAAGAAGTCACAGGAGATGCATACAAATGGTCGTCTACTTCCACCTACATCCTCGAGCCTCCGTATCTTGAAAAGTTTTCGCTGGAGGCGGAGAGACTTGATGACATTTGCGGCGCGCGCCCACTTGCTGTCTTCGGCGACTCAGTGACCACCGATCACATCTCGCCTGCCGGAGCGATCAAGCCCGATTCACCCGCAGGAAATTATTTGCAGGAACACGGGATCGCCATCGAAAACTTCAATTCATACGGCGCGCGGCGCGGGAATCATCAGGTGATGGTCCGTGGCGCTTTCGCCAACGTTCGCATTAAAAATCTGATGGTTCCCGGAAGGGAAGGTGGTTTCACTGTGCACCAGCCCAGTGGCGAGCGGATGACCATCTATGACGCTGCGGTGAAGTATCGCGCTTCCGGCGTGCCCCTCGTGGTTATTGCCGGAAAGGAATATGGCGCGGGCAGTTCAAGGGATTGGGCGGCGAAAGGAACGATGCTGCTGGGAGTAAGAGCAGTGATCGCCGAAAGCTTCGAACGAATACATCGCTCGAATCTAATTGGCATGGGGGTGTTGCCGTGCCGCTTTAAAGACGGAGTAAACGCGCGCACACTGAATCTGGATGGCAGCGAGACGTTTGACATAGTCGGACTGAAGGACGGAATGGAACCGCGCGAAGATCTGACGCTTATCATCCACCGGCAGAACGGAGAGATTATCGATCTGCCGTTAACACTGCGAATAGAGACGCCGGTTGAAGTTGAATACTACCGGCACGGAGGCATCTTGCCCTACGTGCTCAGAAGATTGCTGAATAGTGGCAGCAATATTTCTTGAAACATATTTTCCTTTTGGGGGCGTAGCCGATACACATGAAAGCCCATATAAAGCTTGGTCGCATCTTTGGTGTAGCAGTTGGACTTCATTACAGCTGGATCATAATCGCGCTCCTGGTCACACTCTCACTGCGCAGCCAATTTGCCGTCGATCATCCTGACTGGGGCGCACCCATAACCTGGACAATTGCAATCATCACGGGACTGTTGTTCTTCGTCTCTATCCTGTTACACGAGCTTTCGCACGCTGCTGTAGCAAAGCTGCGCGGAATTCCGGTGCGGGCAATTACACTCTTTGCTTTGGGCGGCGTGGCGCAGATAGAGAAAGACGCCGCGGATGCGAAATCTGAGTTTTGGATGGGCATTATTGGTCCAATCACGAGTATCGTGATCGGAGTAGTTTGCCTTGTGCTGGCATGGTTATTGGGTTGGGGCCTAGCTGTCGGAACCGGTTCGCCTCCCGCCGCCATGTTCATGTGGTTGGGAGTCATCAACATTGCACTTGGCATTTTCAACATGGTTCCCGGATTCCCGCTTGACGGCGGACGGGTTCTGCGTGCCGTAGTTTGGTGGGTGACGGGAGATGCAAACCGTTCCACTCGCATAGCTGCGGGAGTGGGCCAACTGGTCGCTTTGGGTTTCATTGTGTTGGGTATCTGGCGGTTTTTTAGCGGCGCGGGTTTTGGCGGTTTGTGGATCGCTTTTATCGGTTGGTTTCTGCTCGATGCCGCGCGTGCCAGTGGCGCACAGGTCGAGATAACAGAGCGACTGAACGGCGTTAAGGTTGGCGACGTGATGGCGCAGCAGTTTCCCATCGTGGACACGAATTCAAATCTTCAGACCTTTGTGCAGGAACATTTGCTGCCGACTGGTCATCGTTGCTTCGTGGTGTCGGAACAGGGAAGGCCGGCCGGCATCATTACCCCGCACGAAGTGAAGGCGATCGATCGCGCGCGTTGGCCCTACACAACTTTAGGTGATGTAATGCGTCCGCTGGAGAGTTTGCGCACCGTGAGCCCGCAACGACCGGTGGCAGAGGCACTGGAAATGATGGGTCGAGAGGACGTGAATCAGATGCCGGTGGTACAGGAGGGAAAGCTGGCCGGAATCATCACGCGCGGCCATATCCTCCGCGTGCTGCAAACGAGAGCGGAGTTGGACATTTGATTCCGGCTCACTGACGCGAGGTTGAATCGCTGGTGATAAATCTCAACGTCGCCTCCCGTTTCTGAAGATCGTTCGAGTTGAGAACAATTCGCTCTCGTTCGATTTTCCATTTGTCGGCGAGGTATGCAGCAACCGCGCCCCCGCGCTCCTGGGCCACCTCGTCGGTTTCAGTTCGATCAGCGCCCGTCGCGATCTCAGCCCGCAAGGAGGCAAACTTTTGTAACCGCTCTCCGAAGCGATCGAGCACTGCGGCGCGGCTTATCTCGACCTGCGTTTGGTTGCGCCCGAACGTGAGCGAAACAGGCGCGGTTTCAATTCTCTCGAACGTCACCCGCGCCTCCGGATTTTCAAAACGCCTGCGCACGTCATCAACAAGCAAAGCTTGCGCGTCAGGTTCGATTTCACGCCCGCTCAGATAGACAAGGTTAATGGTTGGCGCTGCGTTCGTATGGTTTGTCACTTCATAGTCTACAAGCGTTGCCGGGGACGGCAGACGCAAGTCTCCCAGGGCTGTCTCGACGACTTGAGCATAATTGCTCTGCAATTGCCCTATGGTGAGGATGTCCTCAGCGCGTTTTTCATCGTTGACAAGCGCGGCGTTGGTTCCCTCACGGGCTTTCGTTAAGAGTTCACTACTGACGGTCGGGATTTCGATCAGACGCACCGCCACGGACTGCACCGGGCGATCGATTCGCGCCGCTACCAGCCGTGTGTATTCTGCTTTTTCCTCGTTCGAATAAGGCTTGATCGTGAAAACTCGAAGCAGGAGGGCTAGTTTACCTTCGCGATCGAGCAGGGAGAGTTGGCCCAGATAGCAGCGCGGCTCTCCGTCCGGCATTCGTGAAAAATTTTCTTCCCAGAGTTTTGTAGCAGCTATACGTATCCGGTTCTCCTGCTGCTTCTTGGCGACCTCCTCTTTGAGGTGCAAAAACGACTGTGTCAGCGGCACTAAGATCAGCAAGATCGTTATTACAATCGCGGCAAAACGGCCGGGCAGAGAACCGGCAATGCGTAACTTCTCAACCACCGGCACCTTGCCGAACAATTGACGCACCCAGCCGCTTTCTCGATCTGCTTGTTGCCACTCGAGCACGGCTTTTTTCACTTTGTAGGTATTAATGTGCAGCGCGACGAAGACAACCATGGCCGTGAATATGATCGCGACGAGGTTTGTCAGGAACAATAACATCCCGCCGCGGGCGATCCTCATACCATCTTCTGTATTCAAGGTCAGCATGATGCCCATGCCGTAACCAACTACACACAAAGGCGGCATTAAAGCCACCGCAATAGCAACGCCCGGAATCGAAGTCACCACGCCCCTAACTTCCTTGCAGACTGCGATCGAGCCGACCGCCCCAGAGAAGAGGGCGATGACGAGATCTAACGTGTTTGGCTGTGTGCGGGCGGCAATTTCCGCGGTGACTTCCTTGAAAGGAAGTAGGGCAACCAAAACGACAGCAAAGAGAATGGCGGCGAGACAACTCAAGAGGAGATTAATTGCAGCGCGCGTCGCCAGCACAAAATCTCCGGTAGCGAGCGCCAGCCCGCTCGCCAGGATTGGTCCCATCAACGGCGAAATTAGCATCGCGCCGATGATCACCGCCGGACTGTTTAACGCCAATCCGAGGGTGGCGATGCCCGCGGAAAAGAGCACCTGCGACCAATAGCTGAAGTCTATTAATGTAGCTGAACGCGAAACTTGAAGGTAAATCTCTTGCTTTTTATCCTGGCTTACTCCGAGACTTTCCGCAAACCAGTCGCGCACGCGTTGTGCCGGCGACGGAGAATCTACCTCAACGTCGTTACGTATTTGTTCCGCCATTGACGTTCAACTCCCTGCGCGTAATTCAGTCCGAGGCGCTGAGATTCTGATCTGTTTTAATCGGATGCGCAACCAGCAATGGACACTGCGCCTGGCGCAGCACTCTGTCCACATTCGAACCAAATAAAGTGTGAATGCCAAAACCGGCTCCGTGCGCGCCCATCGCGATGAGGTCGATCTCATTGTTCTGGGCGTAGGTCAGGATCTCCGCGTAAGGCTGGCCGTACTGCACGGCATGCTTCACGTTGGACCATAAGTGGGTTTCGGCAGGTACTGCTTCCTGCAACCGGCGGGCAGCCTGATGATAAGGTGTGTCTGTTTTTCCCACCCACGCAATCTCGGGTTGATCCATGATCGGAGGTGGAAGGACGTGTAACATATGGAGCCCGGCCTGGTACTGTTGCGCCAACGTCAAAGTGTATTGGAGTGCGAGTTGTGAATGCGGCGAGAAATCATAGGCGACAAGAACATTGCGCAAGACGATTTCACCTGTCTCATTATCAAGCCATTCGCGTTCGTCGGCGTGCATTATTAACACCGGACAGGGCGCCAGGCGGGACACGGCCTCGGCCGTCGAACCAAGTAACGCTGCTGCGAATGGACGCCGCCGAGATCGCATAAAGATCAGGTCAGCGCGTCTCGATTCCGCTTCACGCGTGATGATCTGGCCCAGGTCTGAACCCTCAAGTAACACAGGTTCCCATGCGATGGTTGAAGGATCGTAGGTAACTCCCGAAGGAAATGTCAGCCCCGCCTTTATCAGTCTTTGAATGGTGGCCAAAGCCTCTTCCTGATCCGAAGCTGACTTTGGACGATAACAAAGAAAGAGCTTAGCTCCTGATGAGCGCGCTATGGCGACCGCGTAGCGAATAGTTCGCTCCGAATCCGCCGAGAGGTCGGTAGGACATACGATGCGCTCAAGTTTGATCATAGAATAATTACCTCATTTAAGTAGAATAATTCATTATATGTTCGACTTCTCGTTCGACGCGATGACGGTGAAGGCTGTCGTGACGCTCCTCATTCTAGCAGCGGCGATGTACGGGTTCGTAAGCGAGAAACTGGCACCCGATGTAACCGCGTTGCTCGCCTTGCTGGCGCTGCTGCTGACGGGAGTGCTCACCCCATACGAAGCATTCTCCGGATTTAGTCACCCCGCCACGATTTCGGTCGCCGCTGTGTTGGTCTTGTCGGCCGGCGTTGAGCGTACCGGAGCCCTGACGTATATCGCTCGCCGGCTGCTTACTCCTCTCGGCAACTCCGAATTGACGCTCACCGTCGTGATCATGTTGATCATCAGTGTCTTGTCCGCTTTCGTCAACAACACTGCCGCTGTTGCGGTTTTCATTCCGGTTGTGATCGAGGTGTGCCGGCGAACGTCGGCGAGTCCCAGTCGCGTGCTGATGCCGATGTCACATGCGGCCACGTTCGGAGGCATGTGTACTCTCGTCGGCACATCTACGAATCTCGTGACGCACGAATTTGCATTGAGCCATGGTCTGCCCGGCTTTTCGATGTTTGAGCTGGGAAAGGTCGGCTTTCCGATGTTGATCGCCGGTTACGCTTACATGCTGTTTGTCGGACGAAGGTTCCTACCGCGCAGCCAGGCGGGCGATGTGCTGGCAATGCAACTTGGAGAACAATACCTGGCAGAGTTGATCGTCGAGCCGAATAGTCCGTGGGCTGGCAAACAAGTCAATGCCGAACACTTTGCACGCGATTTCGACGTGGACTTGATCGGTTTATTGCGCGGCGGCCAGGCTGTTCAAGTCAACGCGCAGGACCTCGTGTTTGCAGCCTACGATTCGCTGCTAGTGCGCGGACCATTGCAGCATGTCCTGTCGCTGACCACGCAGCATGGTTTGGATTTGCACCGCCCGAAAACCAGTGTGCCTGAGACCAAGCCAAAATCTGACGGCGAAGCCGGGGAGGCCCCGCCAGGAGAGAATGTTGACGGTAAGAAGCAGGAGGCGTCGTCAGATCTGCAACTTGCAGAAGTAGTAGTGCTGACGACATCAGGGTTAGTCGGCCGCACGTTGAAAGCCACACGTTTTGCCGAGCGATATGACGCGGTGGTTTTGGCGCTGAGACGGCGTGGCGAAGTAAGTGATCGGCCTTCGATTACACCGCTGCTGGCGGGCGATATGCTGCTGGTGGAAGGCAAGCCGGATGCGCTTCAAGCGTTGGCGGAAACGAAGGGCTTTCTGGTTGTAGGAACCCCGGCACATCCGGAACAGCGGCCGGGCAAGCTCTTGATCACACTTTTTACGCTGGTAGCGGTTGTCATCCTGGTATCGCTGGGTGTTCTCCCTATCGTTACTGCTGCTACCGCCGGATGCGCAGTCCTGATGCTCACAGGATGTTTGCGCCCAAGTGAAGCTTACCGCGCGATCGATCTCAGTCTGGTTTTTATCCTTGCCGGATCACTAGCGCTCGGTGTTGCGCTGGATAAGACAGGTGTAACAACGGTGCTGGCGGATTGGTTGGCCCATCTTTCAACTCGCACGGGTCCGTACCTGGTAATGGCTGGCTTTTTCCTATTGGCGGTTGTGATCTCGGAGCTGATGTCAAACAGTGGTACAGTGGCCTTGCTTGGTCCAATTACGATTTCAGTGGCGGCGAAGATGGGAATCAACCCGATGTCGCTGCTGGCGGCAATCACGTTTGGATCTTCTGCGGCCTTTGCAATGCCGATCGGGTATCAAACAAGCCTTATGATCTATGGACCAGGTGGTTACCGCTTTAAGGACTTTATTCTGATGGGTATTCCGCTGGATCTGATTCTCGCCGTACTCGCGCTCCTTTTAATTCCATATTTCTGGCCTCTCTAACCGCGATGTTATAGTCGTCGTAATCAGAAAGATGTTAGGCATAAGTTGGGGGAGAATCATGTCAGATGCACTCATACTCAATGATCTGAGAAAAGCCAAAGAGGGGGAATACTTTCACAAAAAGGAGCAGCAACTCATCGAGAGGATGCGCCAACGCGTCTTGAAGGAACAAGAACGACAGGATTTGGCCGAGTTCTTTCTCGTTGAAGACACCGACATACTCGCCGATCTGCAGGAACTTGGTTATTCACGCGAGACGATCTTCCTGCTCTTCCTGGTCCCGGTTATTCATGTTTCCTGGATTGATGGTTCTGTAACAGAGAACGAGCGTGAATCTCTCCTGGAGATAGCGAGAGAGCGTGGCATGGAGCCGAACTCTCCGGCGGAGTCGATGTTGCTGGATTGGTTGAATAACAGGCCCACCGATGAGTTCTTCGAAAAAACGCTGCGTCTGATCCGTCAAATTCTGAATACGAGACCAAAGGCGGTAAGATTAATCAGAGAACGCACGCTCGCTCATTACTGTAACGTTGTCGCTAATGCTTCGGGCGGTATCCTTGGTTTCGGAAAAGTATCCCCGGCCCAACGGGAGTTGATCGAGAAGATTACAAGCGCGTCGCAACAAATTCATCCAGCCGCCACGGCCAGAGTTATTAAAGAGGTCGACGCGATTCTCGATAACGCTGAAATCTAAAGTTGAAGAGTGCAACTATTCCTCGGCTGAATCGATTAAGAGACAGCCCCTCGACTGCCCAGAGAAAGACCTCAAAGCAACGGTTCGTTCCAATATTTCTGTTTTTGGTGGTAGTCATAAAGCCTCTCTTCATACCCTCGGTCAATAATTGCCGCTGGATCGTATTCAGGAGCATTCTTTATGCGCTCTTGCGGGAGGTCTACAAATACCTTCGACTCCTTCCAACTCACGTCTCTGATCCACTGTGGGGCCACCACCACTTTTTTGCCGGGCCACCAGTTGACTGTGTCAACAATCATGTACCGAATGGCCCAACTCTCATCGTCAATCAGGAAATCTTCGACGTGGCCAATGTCACCGTCACTGGCCTCGATGTAATAACCGATTACTTCGTTAGTGCTTCGCAAATGCGGATCTTCATTTTTGCCGTGTTCGGGTTTGGCTGTGCTATCAGCTTCGTCATGGTTCGTTGTTTGGTGGCGTATCGGGTATCGAGTTCCTCCCATCAATCCAGGTTCGCTCCAGTAATACGGATAGCCGAAGTAGTTGAAGTATTCGGTCTCGCGCTGACGGGAGACAGGCTTATCTGTGTCGATATCCGGACTATTTTGTATCTGCGCTTTCGTTAGAGACAGGTGCAAACCGTCGCTGTTCTGCCTGGGATCAATCGAAAGCGGCGAAATAAGTACCTTCCTTCCCAGGAATCCAGTTTCAACCACGAGATACCGAATGGTCCAATGCGCATCATCGAAAAGAAAGTGATCGATGTGGCCAAGCTCCCCATCAATCGCGTGAATCGCCTGGTCTTTCAATTCATTTACACTTCGTAACAACTGAGATTTTCCTTTCCGACCGCCTGTTGGTTGCGATTCCTCTCGGAAACTTGAACATGGTGCCGGGCGATCTTATCTTTCACGTCCAGTTCATTGCTGACAGCGAAGAGTCCCGATACGCCACGAGCACGCAAGTAAGCTTGCTCTTTGTCTGCTTGAGTATCGACAATTCCTTTTAAAGTTGCCCGTCCACCATCGACGATGATGTGAATCGCCTGGCGCGAGCCAACGCCGTATCTAAATAGCGGCGAGTTGAATCCATAGATTGCGTTATACAACGCGCGTCGAAGGCGTTCGTCATTGGGCGAAACAGGCAACACGCGGATCTCGTTGACCACTCGGCTTACACCGGTTACGTTTTCGACGAGCCTTTCAGCGCGCGTTTTGGTGTCCGGCGGTGCAGTCACTTCTCCTCGCAGCACGACTGCGTTGTCAGGCAACACTTCAAATTCGATCCAATCGAAAACGGTGTAATAAGGCAGCTCAGACAGGAGCTCATGTCTCACTTCACGAGCCACCCCGCTTAACGAGCGGCTCATTGTGCCGAGCCCAATGCGTTCGCCCTGGGCGTTTGGGACATTTCTGCCCACAGGTACTATGTTACGTCGTATCGTCCAGTCCCATGCTACCTGGTTCAGAAAAGCGAGATCGTCGAGATTTGCTTTCACGCGTGCCCAGTCCCGTCGAGTCCGCAGAGGAAGTGCTTGTTGCTTCAGGAAGTCGTCGATTGCAGTGGCATTGGTTGAAGCAAGCCGGATGTCGGTCGGATTTAGTTCCTTCGATTGTCAGCATCCTCTTTGAGTCTATCGACAGACCGTTCGAATTGGGCCACGACGTTATTCATGAAATCTTCGTACGACGACCTCGGGTGCTGGTCCAGCGCCTGAGTCGTAATAGCGCGAGAGACCTGTTTGCGCGACCAGGTGTGGTCCCATGGTCCAATAGTTATAGTAGATCTCGATTGCGGGTACGGATCGTTCCAACCATGCCTTATCACGCGTCACGCGATAAACTCCGAGGATCATCTGCGTTAGCAACGGCGGCTGTGATCGCGTGAGATAGTAGGTGCGATTGGCATTCAGAATCTTGCCGTAGTTCTCGATCTCATAGACAAAGTTGTCAGCCATATCGCGGGCCATCTCAATCTTGCCTGCCCGCAGTAACCCAACTTGAATGAAATAACTATCCCAGCCATACATCTCGTTAAATCTGCCTCCGGGCACGACGTAAGAATGAGGCAAATAAAGCAAGCCCGGTTGCTTGATCTCAGCCGGGTTTACAGGCAACTGCCGCACTTGGATCGCCGCAAAGTCCTGCGCCGACATTTGCGCGCGAAGGGACGACTCGATCCTATTGATGTTCTCTTTGGCGGGAACGTAGATAACGGGGCGCTGCTGCGGACCGAGCGGAAATTTGGGATCGACCGCTGCTTGCGCAACGTCGTGATTCGAGCGAGCCAGCGTATGCCAACTGCGACTAATGTAATCCTCGATCGCGCGAAGCTGCGGCCCGTCAAATCTCGTCGGCGTTGTTTGTCGTTGTGCAGTAAGAGTCATGACCAGCAAAGCCATAGTAAGAACCAGCGCTAGAAAGGAGACTAAAAGTGTTTTCATGGCAATCACAGATATTCCAGCAAGCATACTCACGAGGGCTCGGTGCGTTGCTCTTTGTGATTCATCTCAAATGGGTTATTTCTAATACGGATATCGCGCTGGGGATATGGCACCTCGATCTCATACTCTTTGAACTTATCGTAAATAGCAAAGTTAAGCTCGCTGGTGAACTTGCCTTTTCGCTGGACCAGCGCTGTGGTCCACGCACGCAACTCAAAGTCGAGACCATTGTCACTAAAACTTGTAAACCTGACACCGGGCGCAGGGGTTCCCAAAACCTCGTCGACGTTCTTAGCGGCTTCCAGCAGTGCCTGTTCAACTTTACGAACGTCTGCATCGAAGGCCACGGTGACCGGAATTCGAAAACGAACTTTGCGCTCGCTGTGGGTCCAGTTCACCACGTTTTCCGTGATCAGTTTCGAATTGGGGATGATGATGTCGATGTTGTCGTTAGTTAAGACGGTCGTGCTCCTCGCGCCGATTCTGACGACGTCGCCCTCAACGTCTCCCACGGCGATGCGGTCGCCGATCCTAACGGGTCGTTCAAAAAGGATAATGATGCCGCTGATGAAATTGCTGGCGATGTTTTGTAGTCCGAAACCGATGCCCAGACCAACCGCGCCGGTCAAGATACTGAGGGCCGTCAAATCAATGCCGATTGTTTGCAGAATCACCAGCAAACCAAGGAAGAGCAGGACATAACGAACGATCGAACTAGTCGCTTCACGAATTCCTAAATCCACGCCACGTCCGGCCAGCACTCTGTTGACAATCTTCTTGCTCTTTCCGGATAGATAAATCAGCAGAGTCAGCAGCAAAAGGAAGTACAGAACTAAAAGAAGAGTAACCTGCGCCTCGCCCACTTTGAAAAGAGGCGCCTCCAGAAAGCTCCTTAATCTCATGAGGATTTGCTGCATAGTTTCCATCTACCTTTCCATTCAATTTCGGGAAACGATCAAAATCTCGACGCAGTCAGAGTTATGTCCGCCAGCCGCCATCCGTATGCAAGTACTAATCCCTGATTGAAATATTGCTGCGCCTGCGGCGATTTTGTCGATATCGGATGCCCGTGATTACCGAGATCGTTAAAGAGTGGGGCGCCGGTTTTGGTCTGAGCGGCGGGGTTAGTTGTGAACATTAACGCGGCCATCAGCAGACTGGAAAGCCACGAGATGATTTTCTTCATACCGATGCTCTTCATTTGTTAATCCTATTTCTGATTGTGTTTGTCTTTCCAGTTTAACGAAAAGTACGAACGAAGAAATCGGTAAGATCGCTCAACGGTCTTAATGATCCGTGAGGGGAAATACTCAGGCAAATCTGTGTTTACACGGATTCGCCGAGGCGTGACTTGAGGATACGATGCTCGTGGTTGTCGAGCGATGTTGTGTGGGGACAGCAAGGCCCGGCAATCGTTAGAACCTCCTAAAAGCTGAACAGGAAGTATGAGTAATGAGAGCGACAGGGCAACACATAACCGGTAAGAGCAACGTATTGAGTCCGAGAATCTCGGCGCTTGCGATCCCCTGGAAACGTGTTGCCCTTTACGCAACGTTATCCCTGGGTTTCTTTCTGCTCGGATTTGCTCCGATGTGGTTCAAGGCTACGCGGGCAATCGAGCAACGTGACGCGGCACAGCGAGGGGCGCGCTTGGCCCAACTGCAAAACACTTTATCGGCGGCGCTGATCGACGTACAACGTGGGCAGTATGAACCGGCCCGCCAGCTTACCAGCGACTTCTATACAAACCTGCGCCGGCAAATCGATATGGATACCGGTTCGGTATTCACTGCTACACAGCGTGAAGGGCTTCGTTCCTTGCTCGCGGAGCGGGATGAGTTGATAACTTTGCTGGCTCGCAGCGACCCAACTGCTCCAGATCGCCTCTTCGCTGTCTACTCTACGTACAACAAAGTCGCCAACAATCGCGGCTAGCGCACGTTTAGCAGAATTTTCAAAGCCCGTGTGACGTCTCGACAGCTTATTCCCACGTGATCATCACCAACATCAAATAGAAACAGCATCAAATAGAAAACAGCACCCAGGATCGCGCCAAACGCATAAGGCAACGATGCCATTGCTTTGAATGTGTAGGCGCAGGCAAGTACTACCGACGCGAACGCAGTGAGATGTGCCGCAAGCGGAAGAATGGCTCTGGACCGGTTCGAAGGTAGCAATAGAGCAAGCACTCCCAAGCGTCGCTTGTCGCGATCTGTCTGCTTACTGCCGTATGCTCCAGGCTCACTGGTGATTATTGCTTCCACTCAATCATCAGAGGAGCCTGGAGCCTACAACCAGGGGAGCACATGGGAGGTCCATAACCATCTTCGGCACAGCATAAAGATATGCCATCGGAGAGATCACTCAGTCGGGGTGAGTGAAAACTCGCATGTTATCAGCCGGAGTTGGATTCTAAGGTAGAGTCCAGCCTGCCGGCTCTTTTAATGAGAGCGGCTGATACCTTTAGTGCCTGATGTGCCTGTTCGTAGGTTGAGAGTTAAACTGTGCGCAAGATCGACTTCGACGATCAGGCAACCGTTTAGTAAAACATAACGGAGACAAAGCAATGAAAGTCAGCCAAGTCATGCGCACACCTGTGGTCGTGGTCCACGAGAACACATCCCTCGAAGAAGCAGCACGCATAATGTTGGAGCACGATCTGCGTGGAATACCTGTCGTGAACGAGGAGGGGAAGATCTGTGGCTTCCTAAGCGTGTCAGACTTCATGGCTAAGGACAGATCATTCGTATTTGCCAGATTTCACGCGCCACAACTCTTTGGACACTGGCTCCCAGCCCATGGCAGCGAAAAACTCTATGAAGAAGCAAGAACGAAAACCGTCGGTGAAATAATGAGCCGGTCGGTAGTCAAGGTGACCGAAGATGATTCAATCGAAGAAGTAATCGAGCTACTACTCTACCGGGAGTTAAACCGGATACCAGTTGTGCGTGACGATGTGCCCGTCGGCATCATTGCGCGGTATGATTTGCTCAAACTGATTGTGGATAAGAAGCTCATGAAAACATCCACAGAAGGTGATTGAGTGTAACGCAACAACTTTTGGGCGCGTTGCACGCTCTCGAGTCATTCACGGTCACGGGAAAATGCCTAGCTCCATGTAGGCGAGAGCGATTTTGTCGATCGCCGATATGAATGCCGCTGTTCGGAGTGTTTTGACCTTGGGATCGGATTTCCATATTTCGTGAATCTGCTGGTAAGCATTCACCATCGTCTCTTCGAGCCCTGAATTTACGATATCGATTTCGTCGGCCCCACGCGCAACTGCCTTGCGCTCCGGCGGAGAAAGCTGTTTGCCGGTCGTTTTCTCAAGCACATCGACCACGTTTTCAAAGCTCTTCTGTTCGAAGCGTTTTCCCATTCTGCCGAAGCGAACGTGAGAGAGGTTCTTTAGCCACTCGAAATACGAGACTGTTACTCCACCCGCATTCAGATAGATATCCGGCACCACAAGCACGTTGTTTTGCAAAAGGATCTGCTCGGCAGCCGCGGTCGTCGGTCCATTAGCTCCTTCTGCAACAATTCGGGCGCGAACATGCGGAGCGTTATCTTCAGTGATCTGGTT
>Ga0187894_10003975_pt1 | contig 16150 bp, 15 predicted proteins | sample GBC1701081metaG_FD_136650 | JGI IMG/M metagenome (GOLD analysis project Ga0187894, IMG submission 136650) | White microbial mat communities from a lava cave in the Kipuka Kanohina Cave System on the Island of Hawaii, USA - GBC170108-1 metaG ... | reverse complement strand
TTTGGCGGTGCCTGACATCGATGTCTCCTTTGCTTTATTTGAGGAACCAATAGAGGATGAGAGGAAGGATGAGGGCGGTCATGACCGCATTGAGCGCCATGGCGATGCCGGCGAAGGTGCCGGCCACCTCGTCGACGACGAAGGCCCTGGCCGTGCCGATGCCATGGGCGGCCAGGCCCGCGGCGAAGCCGCGCGCGGCATAGTCCTTGAGGCCCAGCGCATTCATGAGCGGCGTGACCATGATGGCGCCGAGAAGGCCGGTGGTGACGACGAGCACGGCGGTGAGCGCCGCCTCGCCGCCGAATTGCTCGGCGATGCCCATGGCGACGCCCGCCGTCACCGATTTGGGCGCCAGTGCCGCGAGCACCGGATCGGGCAGGCCGAAATAGGCCGCGACGGCGAGCGCCGAGACGACGGCGGTCACCGATCCCATGACCAGAGCGGCGATCATCGGCAGCAGGTTTTCCCGCACTTTGTCGAGATTGCGATAGAGCGGTATGGCGATCGCCACGATCGCGGGGCCCAAAAGGAAATGCACGAACTGCGCGCCCTGGAAATAGGTGGCGAAGGAGGTGTGGGTGACGATGAGAAGGGTGCCGAGAGCGATGATCGAGAGCAGGACCGGATTGACCACCGGATGCCGGCCTGATGCGAGGGCGATCCGGTCGGCGGCGATCCAGACGATCAAGGTGACGGTCAGCCACAGAAGCGGTGTCGAGGCAAGATAGACCCAGAGATCGAAAGCCGGCGTCATGATGCTCTCCGCGGCGACCGCCAGCTTTTGACCGCCGTGAAGGTGAGCGCGGTGACGGCGAGCGACAAAGCAGTGGAGACGAAGAGCGCCAGGAACAGGATCGGCCCGAAGGTTTGCAGAAGATGCAGGTGATCGATCATGCCAACACCCGCCGGCACGAAGAGGAGGGAGAGATGCTGCAGCAATCCCTGGGTCGCGCGCCCGAGCGCCGTGTCGTTGATCGATGCCGCGCTCGCCTTCCCGAAATTCTGCGCGATGACGAGGCCGGCGAAGAGGATGAGCAATCCGATCACCGGGCCGGGCATGGGCAAGCCGAAGCCATGCGACAGGATCTCGCCCGCGAGCTGGCAGAGGAGCAGAAGAGCGAAGGCCTCGATCATATAAGGCAGGCTATCCGAGCATCGAGCGAGGTCAATGTTATTTTGGTCGCGGAGTCTTGAGCTTGGCGTCGGGCGCAACGAACTTGCCCTTGCGCTTGAGGGCGACCGCGGCGATGAGGGTTTGGGCGGCGTTGCGGATCTCGGTTTGGAAATCGCGGTCCTGGTCGAGATCGTCATGGCTCGTGGCGTAATCGCGATAATAGCCGATATAGCGATCGACCAGCGCCTTGGAGCCCGCCGGGACCAAACCCATGTCGGTGAGCCAGTCGGTCAATATGCGGCGCAGATTCTCCGTGCCCGAGGCGTCGCCATGCACGATGACCGAGAACACGCGGCCGGCGAGGTGGCGCGGATAGGGCCAGCCCTTGAGCTCGAGCGCCTTTGCCGCTGCCGCGTCCTTGCCATGGGTCGAGGTCGGATCGGGATTGCCGCCATCGGCGCAGACCAGGCGGTCGATCATCGCCTTGAGGCCCGCGGGCGCCTGATACCAGTTGACCGGCGTCACGATCATGATGCCATGCGCCTTGACCCATAGCGGATAGATCTCGTTCATCCAGTCGTTCACTTGTCCGATCGCATGATTGGGATAGCACGAGCACGGCCAATGGCAGAGCGGCATTGCGGTCGAGACGCAGGCCTTGCACGGATAGATGACGCGGCCATATTCGGAGGCGAGCCGGCTCAGATCGAGCACATCCGTTTCGAAGCCGCGCGCGGCCTCGATGACCTTGCGCGCCATGGTGACCAATCGCCAGCTCTTCGACATCTCGCCGGGGCAGCTCTGGTCGCTGCGCATCGAGCCATTGACGATGAGGATGCGGGAAGGCGACTTCGCGTCGCGATGCCGGCGCTCGGCGGTCTTGATGCTCTGATGCGCCGCGAGCCATTCGACCGAGAGATCGTAGGAAGGGTCGGCAAAACCTTTGCCGGCTTTCCGCGTGCACGGGCTCTTGTTGTAGTCGTGATAGGAGGTCCAGGCCTCGGGCAGCAGCGCCTCGATCGCCTTGGCCTTTCCGGCGAAGACCGGATCATAGAAGCGCGCCTTGAAGCGTTCGGCGAACTCCGCCTTGCTCAAGGCGACACTCGGCATTCCCTTGCGTACTTTCGCTTTGCTCATAGCGCGTCTCCGTCCGGGATTGGTTCACATCAAACGAACCATTGCGCGGACGGTCCTACGCCTGGAAGCGCCTGTCAAATGAAGTGAGATCGAATGCGACTAGGCGCTCTTTCCTCATCCAGCAAGGCTGCACACGCCATTGGCGCCGCCCTGTCCGGTATAGGAAACCGAAGGTGAGCCATCCGGATTTATGGTGAGCGAGATGGTCACATGGCCACCTTTGGCCTCGTAATAATTGTCATTGAACGTCTTTAATTTGGCTTCCTTGCCATTGATGTAGATGGGGCCGCCCTGGTCGGCATGCACCTCGATGTTCCCGGGGCACGTAGCGTTCAGCAGAGGTATCTTCGCCTCGACCGTGGCGACGCATGTGCAAAGCGCGGCGGCGGATATCAACAGGGCTCGCATCAGTTGCTCCTCATGAAATATTCGGGGACAGCGGCTTATGGACCGTGATGCTGGCACGATAGGACTGACAGAAGGAAGTTGGACCAAAGGGCAAGAGCGACTTCCTATTAGTCGTCCCGCGGCCAGAAACGAAAAGAGCCCGCCAAAGGCGGGCACTTCGTCTGAGGCTGTCGGTGTTCGATAGAACTACGCCGCCAGCGCCTTTTCCGGCGGCACATATTCGTAACCCAGATCGTCGGCGACGGCCTTGTAGGTCACCTTGCCCTTGCAGACATTGAGGCCGGCGCGCAGATGGTGATCCTCGAGCAGCGCTTGCTTGTAGCCCTTGTCGGCGATCTTGAGGCCGAAGGGCAAGGTCACGTTGTTGAGCGCGTAGGTCGAGGTGTGCGCCACGCCGCCCGGCATGTTGGCGACGCAATAATGGATGACGCCGTCGACCACATAGGTCGGATCGGCATGGGTCGTGGCCTTGGAGGTCTCCGCACAGCCGCCCTGGTCGATCGCGACATCGACGAGGACGGAGCCGTTCTTCCAGTCCTTCAGCATCTTGCGGGTGACGAGCTTTGGCGCCGCGGCCCCCGGGATGAGGACGCCGCCCACCACGAGGTCGGCGGTGGCGCATAGATCTTCGACCGCACCTTGCGTCGAATAGAGCGTCTTGAGCTGCGTGCCGAAACGGGAAACCAGCTCTTCCATCCGGTCGGTGCTCTTTTCGAGGATGGTGACATCAGCACCTAGGCCCATGGCCATCGCCGCGGCATTGGTGCCGACGACGCCACCGCCCAGGATCACGACCTTGGCGGGAGCAACGCCCGGCACGCCGCCCAGGAGAATACCCAGACCGCCTTGCGCCTTTTCGAGACAATGAGCGCCGGACTGGATCGACATGCGACCCGCCACTTGCGACATGGGGGCGAGCAGCGGCAGGCCGCCCCTTGAATTGGTCACCGTCTCATAGGCGATGCAGATGGCGCCCGATTTGACGAGGTCCTTGGTCTGCTCCGGATCCGGCGCCAGATGCAGATAGGTGTAGAGGATCTGGCCTTCGCGCAGCATCTTGCGCTCGACCGCCTGCGGCTCCTTGACCTTCACGATCATGTCGGCCTTGGCGAAGATTTCTTCCGCCGTCGGAATATTCTGCGCGCCGGCCGCCCGGTAATCTTCATCCGATGCGCCAATGCCCAATCCCGCGCCGACCTCGACCCAGACTTCATGGCCGTGGCGCACGGCCTCACGAACCGAGAGCGGCGTCATGCCCACTCGGTATTCGTGATTCTTGATCTCTTTCGGAACGCCAATCAGCATGATGGAAGAACTCCCAAAGGACACGCGGGCCTGGCTGCCCCACGGTCTGGATTGATGGTTGTCGGAATTAGCTAGTTGCCGGTTGCCCTCGTAGCACCAGTTCACCTGGCTGCGTCAGGCCAGTTCATGCCGGTCCTGTTTGCGCGAGGGGCTTATACTCCCGGACGCGATGCGCCGACAACCCCCGTGGATTTCCTGCGCAGGCCCGGGTTTAGGATAGGTTTTCGAACGAAGAAGCTGGTCTCAGCGCAGGAATAAATCACGTCTCTGCGTTGAGCTGCTTGTGGCTCGGCAGACTCTGCTGTTGCCGGTCGATCCGCCGGTCTGCCCACAGCATGAAGAGCCCGGCCATGAGCACGATGGCGCCGCCCCACAAGGTCCTGAGGCCCGGCTCGTCGCCAAAGACGAGGAAGCCCAGCGCCGCCGCCCAGAACATGGCGCTGTATTCGAAGGGTGCCACGAAGCTCGACTCGGCACTCTTATAGGCCATGGCGAACAGCACCATGGCGATGGCGACGCTAGCGCCGAGGAGCAGCATCGCGGCGAAATCAAGCAGAGGCGGCCATTGCCAGGGCCGCGCCAGGAAAGCGAGGCTCTTGTGCTGGACGGCGCCCATGTCGAGGAAGGTGAAAATGAGAGCGAGGCTGACCGCCACGGCGAGATAAACGGCATTGGTATGGAATGCCATGGTCGCCGGCGGCACAGTGCGCACGATGCGCCGCGCCAGCGTCTGGCTGACCGCATAGCCAATGGCGGAATAGAGGGCGAGCAGGGCGGCAGGCTCGAGCACGCCACTGCCCGGATTGATCATGATCATCACGCCGATGAAGCCGCCGATGATGGCGATCCAGCGATGCAGGCGCACGCGCTCGCCGAGCATCGGTCCGGCGATGACCGCCACGAAGAGCGGCATGGCGAAATAGATGGCGACCGAATCGGCCAAGGGCATCGCCGCGATGGAGAGGATGAAGGCGAGATAGGCGGAACTCATGATGGTGGCGCGCATGAGGCTGAGCCCGGTTCCGGGGCCGAGCAGGCTCCTGAACGATGCGTTCCTGTGAACGATGAAGGCCAGGATAGGGATCCCGATCAGGCAACGGATGACGAGGACCTGATGAACCGGATAGCTGTCGCTCAGCCATTTAACGACCGCATCGCCGGAAGAGGCGATACCGACCGCGCCGCAGGCATAGAGGACGGCAAGAAGCTTGTTGTCAGCGGGCGTCTGAGAGGCCATGCTCCAGGCCATAACCCAGTTCGTAGCGTAAAGAAACCAGACGGCGGAGAAGAGGGCAACGCATGAGACGCATGGCATTGCGCGGTCTGGTACTTGCCGCCTGTTTCATTCCCGCGTTGCTGGCGGCGGAAGCGGCCCAGAAGAAAATGCGGCCGCCTTTGCCCAAGCCGAAGCCCACGGAACTCCTGAACCCCTTTGCCGTGGCCGAGCCACCCGAGGCCGACGCTCCCCAATCCGAGGCACCGGAGGTTGCAGCGCCGGAGCCCGAGGCGAGTGAGGATCAACCGGACCAGGTCAAGTCCGCCATCGTCATCCCGCGCGAAAAGCCGCCCGAGCTGCGCAAGCCCGAGCCCGAGGCCGCGCCTGAGGTCACGCCAAAGCCCGAGCCGAAGCCGGACGCAGCCGAGGGCACGGATGAGGAAAAGCCCGATCCCGGCGATGATTTTGCGATCTGCCGCAAGGAACTGGCGGCGCTCGGCGCGAAATTCAAGGTGCCCGACCTGCCGGCGGCCGAGATGGCCAGGTGCACCGTGCGCAATCCGGTCCAGATCACCGCCATCGCATCGCCCGCCGGCGAGGTCGACTTTCCCGGCGAGCCGATCCTCAACTGTATCTTCGCCAAACGTTTCACGTCATGGGTTTCCGATATCGCCGGACCCGTGGTCAAGGCGCAGACCGGCGAGGCGCTGGCGGCGATCGCGACAGGACCCGGCTATCAATGCCGCGGCCGCAATGGCGACGGCAGCGGCAAAATCAGCGAGCATGCCTTCGGCAACGCCATCGACATCGCCGCCTTCAAGCTCGCGAGCAAGGAAAGCATGCCCGTGTCCAATGTCGCGAAAACGGAAAATGTCGAAAGCCGCTGGCTCTCGGCGCTGCGCGTCTCAGCCTGTGGCTATTTTACAACGGTTCTCGGGCCCGGATCGAACGCCGACCATGCCGAGCACTATCACTTCGATCTCGGACTGCACGGCAAGAGCGGCAATTACCGGATCTGCGAGTGATGTCCGGAAGCCGGCGTTATTCCGCAGCCAACTGCTGCGCGTCCGAGATCGTTTCGGCGAGAAGGCGGATGCCGGGCTCTATCTTCTTCTCCTCGATGGAGGAGAAGGCGAGGCGGAAGAAATTGTCGGGCGCGTTTTCAGCGCCGAAATGAATGCGTCCCGGCTCGATCACGATACCGCGCGCCCCCGCCTGCTTGGCGAGCCGCTCGCTGTCGAGTAGCCGGGGGCCTGCGACCCAGAAGCTGGTGCCGCCGAAGGAAGGGATGCGGGCCGATTCCGGCAGATGCGTCTGCAGCGCCGCGCCCATGATCTCCCAGCGCGTGCGATAGGCCTTGTGCAGGCGCCGGATCAGCGTGTCGTGATGGCCGAGCGACAGGAAGAGGGCGGCGGTGCGCTGGTTGTTGTTGGGTGCATGGCGCACCATGAGCCGGCGCAAGGCGCGGGCTTCCTCGACGAAGGGCTTGGGGCCGACCAGGAAGCCGAGGCGGAGGCCCGGAAACAGCGTCTTCGACAATGAGCCCACATAGATGACGCGGTCCTCGTCATCGAGCGATTTGAGCGCCGGGCAGGGCTCGTTCACGTAATTCGTCTCGAACTCGTAATCGTCTTCGATGATCACGAAATTATGCTGGGAGGCGAGCTTGAGCAGGTCGAGGCGGCGCGCCAGCGGCATGGTCGCGGTGGTCGGGAACTGGTGGCTCGGCGTCACGAAGACGAGATCGGAGCCCGCGACCTGATCGGTGAGGGTGAGGCCGCCTTCGTCGACCGGCACCAGCGCCACCTTCTGGGTCTTGAGCCGGAAGATGTTGCGCATGTCGGGGAAGCCCGGCTCTTCCATGGCGACGCGGCTTTTCTCGTCGATGAGCAGGCTCACGATGAGATAGAGCGCGTTCTGGGCGCCGAGCGTGATCAGGATCTCGTCGTCGCTCGCCATGATGCCGCGCCTGGGCAGGATGCGGCGGCGGATCTGCTCGACGAGGAGCGGATCGTCGAAGGCCCAGGTGTCGTTGGTCCAGGTGCCGAGCCATTTCTTGCCGAGCGCCTGGCGGGCGCAGTCGCGCCATTCGGCGAGCGGGAAGAGATTGTGGTCCACTTGCCCGTAGATGAAGGGATAGGTGTAGCTCTGCCAGTCGAGCGGCTTGAAGATATTGGCCTGGGCTGCCGGATGCTTGAGCAGCCGCGCCTTCCAATTGGGATCGGTGCCCCCGCCGGCAGTGGCGCCGCCCGCTTTCGCCGGCCGGACCGCCGTCTCCAGCGCCTTGTCGGCGACGAAATAGCCGGAGCGCTCGCGGGCGAAGAGATAGCCGTCGTCGAGCAGCCCCTGATAGGCGAGAACCACGGTGTTGCGCGAGACGCCGAGGCTCTTCGCCATCTTGCGGGTCGAGGGAATGGGCTCGTCGCGCGCCAGTTGCCCATCAAGGATCGCGGCAACCAGAGCTTCGCGAATCTGCGTCTGCAGGCTCGAATGATTGTGGCGGCGTATATGGACCAGCCAGTCGCGCAACGGCATCACCTCTGGACCCATCATAGAGCCAAAAATCCCCACAACAACATCGAAGCTGGATCAAAACTGGTGAATTGATCTCAACAATTGAGCAAAGCTTGGGATTGCCAAGGCCTTAACATTTCAGCGAAACGAAGCCTCTGGTTCCTGCTGTCCGCGTTCATTGGCCCTATGGTTAGGGCTGGTCCCATCATGTAGTTTGCGAGCCGACCCTCAGTCCCTGGACGTCCATGGCCCAACCCAAGATCGACACCTCGCTCAAGACCTGGGACGAGATCAAAACGACCACCTGCTACATGTGTGCCTGCCGCTGCGGGATCAAAGTCTATCTCAAGGACGGCACCGTCAAATATATCGAGGGCAATCGCGACCATCCGGTGAACAAGGGCGTGATCTGCGGCAAGGGTGCGTCGGGCATCATGCAGCATTATTCGCCGGCGAGGCTGTCGAAGCCTTTGCTCAGGGTCGGCGAGCGGGGCTCGGGCGAATTCCGCGAGATCGACTGGGAGGAAGCGCTCCAGCTCGCGGCCACATGGCTCAAGAAAGTGCGGGCCGAGGATCCGAAGCGGCTCGCCTTCTTCACCGGCCGCGACCAGTCGCAAGGGCTCACCGGCTGGTGGGCGACGCAGTTCGGCACGCCCAATTATGCCGCTCATGGCGGCTTCTGCTCGGTGAACATGGCGGCGGCCGGTCTCTATACTTTCGGCGGCTCGTTCTGGGAATTCGGCGAGCCCGACTGGAAGCACACCAAGTATTTCCTGCTCTTCGGCGTCGCCGAGGATCACGCCTCCAACCCGATCAAGATCGGACTCGGCAAGCTTAAGGCGCGGGGCGTAAAAATCGTCTCCATCAATCCGGTGCGCACCGGCTATTCGGCGATCGCCGATGAGTGGATCGGCATTCGTCCGGGTACGGACGGTCTCTTCGCCGGCGCCCTCATTCATGAACTGCTGGCGAGCCGGAAGGTCGATCTCGACTATCTCGCCCGCTACACCAATGCGCCCTGGCTCGTCATTCGCAATGAGGGCCACGCCGATGACGGGACATTCGCGCGCAATGCCAATGGCGAGCCTCTGATCTATGACGCGGTCATCGGCCGGCCGCTCTCGGCCTATCGCGCCGACACTTCGCCCAAACTCGTCGGCGAGTTCACGCTGGTCGACGGAAGGCGTGCCGTTCCCTCCTTCATGCTGCTGACCGAGCGGTTCCTGGCCGATGAATATTCGCCGACGGCGGTCGCGGAAAAATGCGGCATCCCGGCGGACACGATCCGGCGCATCGCGGCCGAACTTGCCAGGACCGCCTTTGACGAGGAGCTCTGCCTCAATATCGGCTGGCGCGACTGGGCCGGGCGCATCCATGACAAGATGATCGGCCGGCCGGTCTCGATGTATGCGATGCGCGGCATCTCCGCCCATTCGAACGGCTTCCAGACCTGCCGCACGCTGCATTTTCTGCAAATACTGCTCGGCACCATCGACGTGCCGGGCGGCTTTCGCTATCGCGCCCCGTTCCCGAAGCCCGCGCCGCCCGGCATCAAGCCTTCCGGCAAACCGGGGCAGGTGAAGCCCAACACAGCCTTGCCGGGACCGCCGCTCGGCTTCGTCACCAGTCCCGACGATCTCCTCATCGACAAGGAAGGCACGCCGCAGCGCATCGACAAGGCCTATTCCTGGGAAGCGCCCTTTGCCGCCCATGGGCTGATGCACACGGTGATCGCCAATGCGGCGAAGCGCGATCCTTATGGGATCGAGGTGCTCTTCCTCTATATGGCCAATATGAGCTGGAACTCGGCGATGAATGTCGCCGAGACGACGGCGCATCTGACGGCGAAGGACGAGAAGACCGGCGACTATGTCATCCCGCATATCATCTATTCCGACGCCTATGCCTCGGAGATGGTGCACTATGCCGATCTGATCCTGCCCGACACGACCTATCTCGAACGCTGGGACTGCATCTCGCTGCTCGACCGGCCGATCTCGGAAGCGGACGGTCCGGCAGACGCCATTCGCCAGCCGGTCGTCGAGCCCGACCGCGATGTGCGTCCATTCCAGACGGTGCTGCTCGATCTCGGCGCGAGGCTGGGCCTCACCGGCATGACCAATGAGGACGGGACGCCGCGCTATCCCGGCGGCTATGCCGATTACATGGTCAATCATGAGCGCAGCCCCGGCATCGGACCGCTCGCCGGATGGCGCGGCAAAGAAGGTGTCTTCCATGGCCGCGGCGAGCCGAACCCCAGGCAGCTCGAGCGCTATATCGAGAATGGCTGTCACTGGTTCTACGAACTGCCCGATCACGTGAAATACTACCGCCACGCCAATCGCGACTATCTCGAATGGGCGTCATCCTTCGGCTTCATCGGCAGGCCCGAGCCGATCGTCTTTCAGCTCTATCTCGAGCCCTTGCAGAAATTCCGCCTCGCCGCCCAAGGTCATGGTGCGGTGCAGCCGCCGGAGGCGCATCGCGCGCGCGTCGCGCGCTATTTCGATCCGCTGCCCGGCTGGCATGAGGCGCTCGAAGAGAGCGTGCGCGACCATAAGGAATTCCCGCTCCATGCCATCACCCAGCGGCCGATGGCCATGTATCACTCCTGGGGCTCGCAGAATGCCTGGCTGAGGCAAATTCTCGGGCGCAACTGGCTCTATCTCGCGCGATCGCGCGGCGAGGAACTCGGCCTCGCCGATGGCGACTGGGTGCATGTCATTTCGGCCACGAGCCGCATCAAGGTGCAAGTGAAGCTCATGGACGGCGTCAATCCCGACACGGTCTGGACCTGGAATGCGATCGGCAAGCGGTCGGGCGCCTGGGCGCTCTCGCCCGATGCGCCGGAGGCGAAGAAAGGCTTCCTGCTCAATCATCTCATCGCCGAGCTTCTGCCCGAGCGCGACGGCAGCTATCGCTACTCCAATTCCGATCCGGTCACTGGCCAGGCGGCCTGGTATGATCTCAGGGTCCGGATCGAGAAGGCGCCGGCTGAAGAGGCGGCGGTCAGTGCGCCGCAATTCCCGGTGCTGAAGCGGCTCGCCGGGCTCGTCGCCGGGAGGCGCGCATGACCTCGCTTCCGAGACCTCGGCCCAACCAGAAGAAGCTCGGTCTCGTCATCGATCTCGACACCTGCGTCGGCTGCCAGGCCTGCGCCACCTCCTGCAAGGAATGGAACACGCAAGGCTATTCGGCGCCGCTCAACGACAGGCAAGCCTACGGCGCATCGCCCGAGGGCACTTGGCTCAACCGCATCCATGGCTATGAGGTGAAGGCGCCAGGGGACGATCAGTCGCGCATCGTGCATTTCCCGCGCTCTTGCCTTCATTGCGAGGAGCCGGCCTGCGTCACGGTGTGTCCGACGGGCGCTTCCTATAAGCGCGCCGAGGATGGCATCGTTCTCGTCAACCCAGAGACCTGCATCGGCTGCAAGCTCTGCTCCTGGGCCTGTCCCTATGGTGCCCGCGAATATGACTACGACCATGGCGTGATGAAGAAATGCACGCTCTGCATCGATCGCATCTACAACGAGAATTTCGCCGAGGAAGACCGCGTCCCGGCTTGCGTAAAGGCGTGCCCCACGGGGGCGCGGCATTTCGGTGATCTGGGCGATGCCGAGAGCAAGGTCTCGAAGCTCGTCGCCGAACGCCAGGGCTATGATCTCTTGCCGGAAATGGGCTACAAGCCCGTCAACAAATATCTGCCGCCGCGCCAGCGCAACAAGACAACAGCCGGCTCGAGCGCGCCGGTCGAGAGCGGCGGTAAGACGGTGATGGATGAGTTCTTCCGCTGGGCCGATCGTCTGCTGAGCCGGTGACTTCCATGCATCCCGCTTATTCCGTCATCCTGTTCACCACCGCTTCCGGCGCAGGCTATGGGCTTCTCGCTCTTTTGGGACTGGTCGGTTTCAATCACGGCCCAGCCTCATCCTTCTGGTTCGGCGCGACCGCGCTGGTGATCGCTCTTGGCCTCATCACGGTGGGGCTTCTGTCATCGACCTTCCATCTGGGCCGTCCGGAGCGGGCCTGGCGGGCCTTCTCGCAATGGCGCTCGTCCTGGCTGTCGCGCGAAGGCGTCGTCTCGGTCCTGACCTTCGCACCGGCGCTTGTTTTCGTCGCTTTGTGGCTGCGCATCCTCGATTGTCCGCAATGGCTGGGCCTTTCCGGCCTCGTGACCGCGATCATGTGCGCGATCACCGTCTTCTGCACGGCGAAGATCTATTCGACGCTCACCACCATCCGGCAATGGCATCAGCCGCTGACCGTGCCGGTCTATCTCGCCTTCGCGCTTGCGACGGGCTCTGTCCTCTTGATGGCGATCGCTTCGCTCTTCGGGCTCTATCAAGTCCTCCAGGCCGGTCTCACCGTCATTGCCCTTATCCTCGCCGTGGCGTTGAAGTATTTCTATTGGCGCAGGATCGACAGCGAGCCGAAGACCCGCACCATCGAAGCGGCGACGGGTCTCGCTCGGGACGGCGAGAAGGTGCGGCAATGGGAGGTACCGCATACGGCGGAGAATTTCATCATGAAGGAGATGGGCTTCGCCGTCGCCCGCAAGCATGCCGAGAAGCTGCGCCGGATCGTCCTCGCTTCGCTGCTTATCGCCATCGCCGCGACGGCACTGACGATCGTCGCGCCCGTCCTGGCCATTGTCCTGTCGCTGATCGCGGTGGTTCTCTCGGGCATTGCCGCGGTGGTCGAGCGCTGGCTGTTCTTCGCCGAGGCGCAGCATGTCGTCTCGCTTTATTATGGCGCGGAACGGGCTTAATTTGAGCGTCTACTGACCTTGATTTTTGCACGATTTGCGCATATATTGTGCAATGGTAGTTCAAATTGTGAGGCAGAAATGGGCGCAATAAATCTCGAACTCACAGCCGGTCATTTCAGCGAGGACCAATCGCCTTTTCTGTCGGCTCATCGCGTTTCAGAGGTCCTGGGGATCAACCAGTCGGAACTGGCGAAGCTTATCGGCGTCGCCAGGAACACGCTGACCGCGAAATCGGGCGCCCGCAAGGTCGACCAGGCGCTGAGCCCGGTGGTGCGGATCCTGGCCATGGTGACCGAGATGGCGGGCGACGAAAGCCGCGCCGTCATCTGGTTCAAGCACCAGCCGATCCCGGGTTGGGCAGGCAAGACGGCCTATGATCTTGTCGGCGAGGGCAAGGCCGACAAGGTGCTGGCCTATCTGGAGGCGGTGCGCTCCGGCGTCTATGCGTGAGGCCGATGCGGCCTCTCTTCATGTGCTCTGGCGTGCCATGTGCCGCAATGGGCGCATGCGCCGCTTTCAGGCGAGGGAGCAAAACAATTTGGCGGGCGCTGGAATCCCATAGGCATGCCGGCGATCTATGCCGCGCGCGAGCTCTCGACGGCCTGGGCAGAGTACAATCAGGGCTTCGTGCAGCATCCGGCGCTGATCCTGCGGCTCGAGCTTTCCAGCGCCTCCCTGGCCGACCTGACCGTTGCGGACACGCTACCGGAGCTGGATGTGACGCCGGCGATACATGACTGCCAATGGCGAGCGGATGTCGACAAAGGACTTGTTCCGGCAACCTATCGGCTGCGCGAGCGACTGTTGGAAGAAGGTTTAGATGGCGTGATCTATCCGTCAGTCATGTCGCGGGGCGGGAGCTGTGTTGCTCTCTGGCGATGGAATGAGACTGGCGCGCCGAGCCTCAGGGCTATAGACCCTGAAGGCCTGCTGCCGCACAACCAAGACTCCTGGCGTTGAGGGTCAGATGACAAAGCCGAATATCCGCTGGTTCGACGACTGGTATGCGATCGAGAAGATCGGCTCTGGTCTGTTCGGGATCGGCGAGCCGAAATATCATCAGGTCAATTGGAATTATCTGATCGTCGGGCAGGAGCGGGCGCTCCTCTTCGATACCGGGCCGGGCTTGCGCGACATCACGCCCGTGGTGGCGAGCCTGACGGACAAGCCGGTCACGGCGCTGCTGTCGCATCTGCATTTCGATCACTCCGGCAATTTCCATCGCTTCGCCGATCGCGCGTTGGCCGACCTGCCAATCCTGCGAGCCTGTGAGACCAACGGCGAGTTCATCGCACCGGAACATATGTTTCTCGGATCATATGAGAACCTGGACTGGGTGCCTGTGAGCATCGGGCAATGGTGGCCAATCGGCCATCGCATCGATCTCGGTGGCCGTTCGCTCGAGATCATTGCCACGCCCGGCCATTCACCCGACTCGATCTCGCTCTTTGACCGCGGTGCCAACATCCTACTGGCGGCTGACTTCCTCTACCCGGGCAACCTCTACGCTCAGATACCAGGTGCGTCCTTGCCGGATTATCTTGCGACCGCTGAAGTGCTGCTCCACGATTTTCCCGCAGATATGACGATATTGGGCGCGCATGGTACGGAACATGGCGAGGACGCTCACGAAGCGCCGGCACTTTTGTGGCATGACATCATGGACCTGACCGCAACCCTAGAGGCAATTCGCGACGGAGACATGCCGCCCTCGGACCAGACTCCAGAGCGCTATAAAGTTAACGAGTTTCTGACGCTCCTGGTTGGGCCCAACTCCTATGGATCTTGGCGGCCTGAACAGGGCGGTTGAAATTCATATAAAGATATGTTTATATGATCATGTATCCTTGGGAAACCTTTCAATGACGCATCCGACCTTTACTGAAGCCCTGAATTCCCGGCCCTGGCTGCTCGCCGACGGCGCCACCGGCACCAATTATTTCCAGATGGGCCTCGTCTCGGGCGATGCGCCGGAGATCTGGAATTTCGAATTCCCCGAGCGCGTGCGCTCGCTGCATCGCCAATTCATCGAGGCCGGCGCCGACATCATCCTGACCAACACATTCGGCGGCAATCGCCACCGGCTCAAGCTGCATAATGCGCAAGACCAGGTGCGCGAGATCAATATGGCGGCGGCCCAGAATGCGCGCGCCGAGGCCGATGCCGTGGCGCGGCCGGTCTATGTCGGCGGCTCCATCGGGCCGACGGGCGAGATCTTCGAGCCCTTGGGCTCGCTCTCGCATGCGGACGGCGTCGCCGCTTTCGCCGAGCAGGCCAAGGCCCTGAAGGAGGGCGGCGTCGACGTCCTGTGGATCGAGACCATGTCGTCGGAAGAAGAGCTGCGCGCCGCGGTCGAAGGCGCAGGCCAGGCCGGGCTTCCGATCGTGACCACCATGAGCTTCGACACCAATGGCCGCACCATGATGGGCATCACGCCGCAGAATTTCGGCTCGCTGACCACGACGCTCAGCACCAAGCCCGTAGCGATCGGCGCCAATTGCGGCGTCGGCGCCTCGGAGCTCGTCGCGACCGTCCTCGGCATCACGACGGCCAGGCCCGATGCGCATGTCGTCGCCAAGGGCAATTGCGGCATTCCGCAATATGTCGACGGCCATATCCACTATACCGGCACGCCCGAGCTGATGGCCGATTATGCGCGCATCGCGCTCGATGCCGGCGCCCGCATCATTGGCGGCTGCTGCGGCACGAGCCCGGAGCACCTGGCCGCCATGCGCCAGTCGCTCGAGACCTACAGCAAGGGGGAGCGCCCGACCGTCGCCCTCATCGAAGCGCGCCTCGGTGCCGTATCCGAACTGGCCAAAGGCTTCGATACCGCCGCTGCAGGTGCCGCCCGCCGCGAACGCCGCCGCGCCCGCGAATAGCCGGCCGCTCGTGCCGACAGCCATTTGCCTGACACCCGACCGGCGTTTCTTCGGTCCCGCTCTCTGCGTCGCTTCGCAGATCATCGCTTGTGGTCTGCCCGCGGAAGCCGATCTCTTCCTCGTCTGCGAAGAGATGGATGTCTGGCCGCGCTTCGAGGAGATCGATGAGGCCATAAGGAAGCGGCTCAAGCTCACCGTCACTTCCTTCGACGATGTCACCCGCACACTCCCCTCCAACAACAATGGCGAGCATGCGATCACGCGCCGGTTGTTTCTCGATCGCGTCCTGCCGGCGCAATATGACCGCATCATCCCGGTCGATTCCGACATGATGATCGCGAATGAGGGGCTGGCGCCGCTGATCTCGCTCGACCTCGAAGGCGCCGTCCTTGCCGCCGCGACCGACATGATCTCCTATATGGATTTCGGCGGCCATCTGGCGGATGAATTCCAGGCCTATCGCGCCAGCCTGGGCATGCCGCCCGATACGCTTTATTTCAACAACGGCCTCACCGTCATCGACCGGGCGCTTTGGACCAAAGGTGAGATGGGCGAGCGCACCTTGCGCTTCATCGCGGCCAACCCGAAACTCTGCCTGCGCTTCGAGCAGAGCGCGCTCAATGCGCTGCTCAAAGGCGGCTTCGCCCGGCTCTCGCCGCGCTTCAACTTCATGGGCGACTTCATGAGCCTCGATCTCGAGGAAGAGATCCGCCCCAATGTCTATCACTTCGTCAACCGGCCAAAGCCCTGGCAAAGGGGATGGGTCGGCGACCCGCGCTATGCGCATGCATTCAGAGACTGGTT
>Ga0187894_10003974_pt1 | contig 16156 bp, 13 predicted proteins | sample GBC1701081metaG_FD_136650 | JGI IMG/M metagenome (GOLD analysis project Ga0187894, IMG submission 136650) | White microbial mat communities from a lava cave in the Kipuka Kanohina Cave System on the Island of Hawaii, USA - GBC170108-1 metaG ... | reverse complement strand
GGCCTTCGACCAGGACGAAGCGCAGTCGGTGGCGATCCTGACCGGGGCTGATGGAGCCTTCTGCGCCGGCTACGATCTGAAGGCCACCGCGTCCGGCGGCGGCGTGTCGCGCTACGAGCCTGAAGGTGTCGGTCCCATGGGGCCCTCGCGCCTGCTGCTATCGAAGCCAGTGATCGCGGCTGTCGAAGGCTACGCCGTGGCCGGCGGCCTGGAACTGGCCCTGTGGTGCGATCTGCGCGTGGCATCGGAGACAGCCCGATTCGGCGTCTTCTGCCGCCGTTGGGGCGTGCCGCTGGTCGACGGCGGCACGGTGCGCCTGCCGCGGCTGATCGGCCATAGCCGCGCGCTCGACATGATCCTCACCGGCCGCGAGGTCGGCGCCCGCGAGGCCTTCGACTGGGGTCTCGCCAACCGCCTGGCGCCGGCGGGACAGGCGCTGGCCGAGGCCAAGGCGCTGGCCGGCGTGCTGGCGAAGTTCCCGCAGACCTGCCTGCGTAGCGACCGGCTGTCGTCCTACGAGCAATGGGGCATGGATATCGCCGAGGCCCTCAAGAACGAGGGCCGGCGCGGCCTGCCGGCGCTGACCCAGGAGGCACGCCGCGGCGCCACCCGCTTCGCCGAAGGCAAGGGCCGCGGCGGCAATTTCGGCGATATCTGAGTCGGTCTGTCGGCCCGGCTTGGTGCGACACGCGACGTGGCCGGTGGATTTTGGATTATGTCCCGGTAAAGTGGGAGCGAAGGCTTCGATTCCACGCTGAGCACCAGCACCCATGAGCCACGCCGCCGCCCTGCCCCTCACCGACGCCGATGTCGCGCGCTATCGCGAGGACGGCGCCATCTGCATCCGTGGCGCCTTCGCACCGGACTGGATCGAGCGTCTGGGCGCGGCGATCGACGCCGACATGAAGGTGCCGGGGCCGATGGTGCGCATCAACACGCCGACGGGAAAACCGGGCCTGTTCTTCGTCGACTTTCAGCTCTGGCAGCGGCACGACGCCTGTCGCGATTTCGTCTTTACGTCGCCGGCGGCCGATATCGCCGCGCGCCTGATGGGCGCCAACGAGGTGGTCTACTATCACGACCATCTGCTGGTGAAGGAGCCGGATACCGAGGAGCGCACGCCCTGGCATCATGATCAGCCCTACTATCCGATCGATGGGCAGCAGATCGTGTCGCTGTGGCTGCCGCTGGACGCTGTGTCGCGCGACGTGTGCGTCGAATATGTGCGTGGCTCGCATCGCTGGGGCCGGTGGTTCGCACCCAAGTTCTTCCGCCAGGGCGGCGTCGACCTGCAGGTGCAGGATGCGCGCTTCGAGGCGGTGCCCGACATCGACGCCGAACGCGGCAGCCACACGTTCCTATCGTGGGACATGGAGCCGGGTGACGTGATCGCCTTCCATGCGTTGACGTTGCACGGCGCGCCTGGCAACCGCTCCTCGTCACGCCGACGGCGCGCCTGGGCGACACGCTGGTGCGGCGAAGATGCGCGCTACGCCACCCGCGTCGGCCAGATCTCGCCGCCGCTCGAAGGACACGGCCTGCAACCCGGCGATAAGCTCGCCTGCGATCTCTTCCCGCGCGTACGGCCAATCGCGCCCGACACCAGCTTTCGGAAGAGCTGACTCTCTTTGCGCTCGTGCGACAGCGCCGGCCTGGCCCTGCTCGTGGCCGGCGGGATTGATCAAGCTCCTCCTGCAGCGGCCGGTACGGCAGAAGGATGGTGCCGCACCGCTGCCTTCACCACTGTCAGTATGATCAACGCCGAAATCAGATACATCGCCATGACCAGATACAGGCCGTAGGTCGAGCTGCCCGTTATCGAGTTGATCTTCGCATTGATATAGGGCGTGACGGCGGGCCCGAGGTTTCCCAGGCTGCTGATCAGCGCGATGCCTCCTGCAGCCGCCGCCTTCGACAGATACTCGCTCGTCAGCGTGAAGAACAATGGTGTCGCTGACGTCAACCCGATATACGCGATCGTCAGACCGACGACCGAGCCGACAATCTGGCCCAGCGACGTCCCCTGTACCACTGTCACGATACCGAGTCCGATGGCGGCCAGCGTTGTCGAAAATGCGTAGTGCCACCGGCGCTCACGATGATGATCCGAACGGCGCCCGACCATAACCATTCCGCCGATAGCCGCCACCTGGGGCGTTGCCGCCAGGACGCCGAGCAGAAACAGGTCCTTGACGTCCCATTGCCGGATCAGACTCGGCAGCGTGAACACGACGGTATAGGTGGCGCCGAGCAGAAAAAAATATGCCAGCGCCAGCATGTACACCTTGGGGTCGCCAAGCATCTGCACGAACGAGCCGTGATGATGTCCTTGAACAGCCGTTTGATCGTTGTCGAGGTTGTCCCGCAGGAGACGTTTTTCAGCCGTGGAAAGCCAATCCGCCTGTTCAGGAGCGTCCTTCAGATAGAAGTAGACGATGATACCGAGCACGGACGCCGGCAGCCCCTGAATCACGAACAGCCACTGCCAACCATGAAAGCCGCCGAACCCGTCGAAGTATTTGAGGATGGCACCGGAAACAGGCCCCGCAACCATGCCGCCGATCGTTGCCGCCGTCATGAAAATCGCAATCACCTGGCCGCGGCGAGCGGAGGGGTACCAGTAGGTGAAGTACAGAATGATGCCGGGGAAGAACCCCGCCTCAAACGCTCCCAGTAAAAATCGCAATACGTAGAATTGGAGCGGCGTCTGCACGAACATCATGGCCGAGGCGACGATGCCCCAGCAGAACATGATGCGAAGCAGCGTTTTGCGGACGCCGATCTTCTCCAACATGAGATTGCTCGGCACCTCGAACAGGAGGTACCCGATGAAGAACACACCGGCGCCCAACGCATACGCCTCGGCGCTGAAGGTCAGCGTTTCCCTCATCTGAAGCTGCGCGTAGCCGATATTGATGCGATCCAGAAACGCAATGACGTAGCAGATCAGTAGCAACGGCAAGAGATGCCAACCGACCTTCGCGTACACCGCGTCGGCATTCAGAGTGCCTTCAGGACCGCTCCCGGAGTTCCCTATCGGGTAGGATTGTTGGCTCATTATTGTCTCCTCCTGATTTTTTTAGCTGGAAGCGCCCGATATCCGGCAACTGCTCCTTCAGCCGTCGCCGTAAGTCTGGCGCAGCGCTTTCTTGTCAAGCTTGCCGACGCTCGTCTTCGGAAGCGCCTGCACGAACAGAAGGCGCTCCGGGACTCCGAATTTGGAGATGATGCCTTTGGCGACGTAGCCACTCATATGCTGCTTCAAGGCGTCCATATCGACGTCAGCCGCAGCTGGCTTGAGGACGACCAGCGCCAGCGGCCGTTCGCCCCACTTGGCGTCTTTCACACCGATCACCGCCACTTCGCTGACCGCCGGGTGTTGGGCAATGACGTCCTCTACTTCAAGCGAGGACACCCATTCTCCGCCGGTCTTGATGACGTCCTTGATGCGATCCGTGATGCGCAGGTAGCCGTCGGAACCGATGACGCCGATGTCGCCGGTGTGGAGATAGTCACCCTCCCACAACGCCTGCGAGGCATCGGGATTCTTGAAGTAGCCCTCGGTCAGCCACGGCGCACGCGCGACGATCTCGCCAGCAGCCTTGCCGTCGTGCGGCACGTCGTTCATGTCCGGATCGACGATCCGCAGATCGACCAGCGGCGCCGGGCGGCCCGCAGTGGTCCGGATGTCAATCTGCTCGTCGGTGCCTCTAGCCAGCATCGCCATCGTGAGGTGGGAGCTGGTGAGTAATGGACCGGTTTCCGACATGCCATAGCCGCAGAAAATGTCTATGCCGCGATCGAGCGCCGCCTTGGCCAGGCTCTTCGGCAGCGCCGAGCCGCCGATGACGATTTTCCAGCCCGCCAGATCGATGTTTTGCCCCGAGGGATGCGTCAGCAGCATGTGCAGGATGGTCGGCACGCAGTGGGAGACGGTGACGCCCTCCTTCTGCTTCAAACCCAGCAGGCCCTCCGGCGTGTAGCGTCCCGGATAAACCTGTTTGACCCCCATCACGGTCGCGGCATAGGGTAGCCCCCACGCGTGGACGTGGAACATCGGCGTGATCGGCATGTACACATCGCCGTTGTGGAAGCGGCCGTGACCGCTGCACATGCCGAACGTGGCAAGGTCCGCCATCGTATGCAGAACCAGTTGCCGGTGCGTGAAGTATACGCCCTTCGGCAGGCCGGTCGTGCCCGTGGTATAAAAGGTCGTCGCCCGCGTGTTTTCATCGAAATCGACAAACGTGAAATCAGGCGCGCTCGATGCCAGCAGCCGCTCGTATTCCGTGTCGAAGCTGACAGGGCTGGAGGGTGCCGTTGCATTGTCGTTGATCAAGACGAATGCTTTCACCGTCTCCAGCCGGCCCCTGATTTCCTCCAGCAGGGGAAGAAACTCTGCATTGACCAGCAGAACTTTCGGGCCGGCATGGTTCAGCGTGTAGAGCACCTGCTCCGGATTGAGGCGAACGTTTACTGTCTGCAGCACCGCCCCCATCATTGGCACGCCGAAAAAGCATTCGAGGTATCGATGGCTGTCCCAGTCCATCACCGCGACGGTGTCGCCAAACCCAACGCCCAGGCTCGCCAGGCCGCTGCCCAGCCGTCCGATGCGCTCCCTGAGGGTGCGATAATTGTAGCGGACGAGATCGCGATAGACGATTTCCCGGTCGGGTGCATGGGCCAGCGGCGTCAGCAGCAGCTGCTTGATAAGCAGTTCGTATCTTGGATTGACGCCAGCATCGGCGGTGGATGTCTTCGCCAATTCTTCCTCCCCTGCCAACGGTGCTAGATGGCTGCCGTCAGTCCGTAGGCCTGCATCTGCGCGTGAACCTTCGCTACGTCATGGGCCAGGATGACGATGTCGTGCTTGTTGCCGTCACGATCCCGCACTTGCTCGAGGAGCAGCGCCTCGGGGCGGAATCCCAGGCCCTCAAACACAGCAATGGCGCCGCGTTGATCGACGGTCATTTGCGCCGTGATCTTCTCGAGACCCAGCTCGATTGCGGTCACAAAGCATTCCTGGGTCAGCTTCTGGCCAAGTCCCTTGCCGCGCACCGACGGATCGACGATGACGCGAATCTCTCCGACATGGCGAGACCACGACAACTCGTCGCGAATGATGGTGGTGCACCCCAGGACCATCCCCTTTCGGATGGCCAGCAGCGTGGTGATCCTGCCCAATCGCTCGGCTTCGATCCACGCTGCGAGGACCTTTGGCTGACTGATGTCCCGACGCAGGAACAGGAGATCGTGTGTTGAAAGGCGCTGCGCAAAAGCCAGCAGCGCCTCGGCATCCGAATCCTTCAACGGACGCAGTTGGATATCGCCGTCCGGAAACGTGAACGTGATCGGATACGAACGACTGCTTGTCATGTCGCACGGACTCCCAACCAGGCGTCAAGCGCAGGCCACAGCCGCTTGATCGCGTTGCCGCCAGCCACAAGGCTGACATGACCGCCCTTCAGAACCAGCTCCGCTTTGTCTTGCGCGCCAACCAGTTCGACGAGCGCCTTGGATGCCTGATACGGAATGATGTGATCATGCTCGGCGATCGCGTGCAGGATCGGCACGTTGATATCGCGCAGGTCGACGCGCCGCCCGCCAAGCATGAGCTCACCCTTGCAGAGCTTGTTCTCCCACATCAGTTCCTTCGTGAACTGACGGAAGTACTCGCCCGGCAACGGCAGGATGTCGTTCGTCCATCTTTCGAGCATTCGAAACGACTTCACATAGTCGCTGTTCCACATGTTGTCCCAAAGCTGGATCTGGCCGGTGTAGCGGTCGGCCGGGCGCAACATGTCGAAGCCTGAGTAGATGAACTCCCGCGGTACGTTGCCAACATTGTCGACCAAGCGGTCGACGTCGAAATGGCTTTTATCGGTCCAGTTGCGGAACAGTCCCATGCCGGTGAAGTCGATGGGCGTGGTGAACACGGCCATGTTGCGCACCGGCCCCCCGACATGGAGCGCCATGTAGAGCGACGTCAGAAGGCCGCCCATGCAATAGCCGACCAGGTTGACGTCCTCCTGGCCGCTGTGCTGCTGAACCTGCCGCACGCAATCTGGAATGAAGTCGAGGACGTAGTCCTCGATACGCAACCGCTTCTCGTCGGATCGCGGGGGATTCCAGTCGACCATGTAGATGTCATGGCCCCGCTTCAGCAGGAATTCGATCAGGCTCTGGCCCGGTGCAAGATCGAGGATGTATCCCCGGTTCGTGAGAGCCATCACGACAAGCAGCGGCACTCTATAGATCTCGTCCACCATCGGCCTGTAGTGGTAGAGCGCCATCGTTCCGCGCCGCTGGATCAGATCCCTCGGCGTCACGCCAAGCGACGGACCCGGCGATGACAAATAGTCCAGGCCCTTCAGACTACGCTGCAGCGTCCGCTCCAACTGGGTGCGGACGCTGTCCGCGATCGATTGACGGTCGGCATTCATTTGTCCGGCTCGGTGCCTCCGCTCGATGGCGGCGCTGTCGGGGCGGCCGAGGAGGGCGGTGACCCACCCGCGGCAGGAGGCTTCCGGGTCCGCGCCGGCGCAGTGCCCGTGGGTTGCGCGGCACGCACGGGCGCGTCCGGGTTCAGTCGATTGAGCGTCGCCGTCAAATTGATCAGTTGGTCCTCGATTGCCTGCAGCCGTTCATCCAGCGCCAGCATGTCGCTGCGGCTCGGCAGGTCGAACGCCTCGAAGTACTTCTTCATCAAAGCCCGCGTCATGTTCCTGCCGGCGACACTGGCATCGGTCACGTGGGCGAGCGCACGGCCGAACTCTTCAGACTGCATATTCTCCTTGGCGTTCTGGTTGACGCTCTTCCCCATCTGCTCGACGAGGTTGCGCCAGAACCAGAACGGATCGAGAAGAGGTTGTTCGGCCATACGGCTGTCCCCGTTCACGAATATGCTGCGGGCCTCATGCCCGCGGATCAGAATGCGCAGGTAAGGCCGCCGTCGACCGCGATGATCTGACCGGTGAGGAAAGCGCAGGCATCGCTTGCAAGAAGAGCCGTGACACCCTTGAGATCCTCCGGCCCGCCGGTGCGCTTCATCGGTGCCAGGTCGGCTTGCTGCTCAAAGATGCTCTTCGTCATCTTGCTTTCGAAGTAGCCTGGCGCAATCGCATTCACATTGACGTTGAACTGTGCCCACTCCTTGGCCAGCATCCGCGTCATGTTGACCACGCCACCCTTGCTCGCGTTGTAGGCAATGGTCGGCATGCCCAGCGGATACCCGCCGGTCAGCCCCTGGACCGACGCGACATTGATGATCTTTCCGGACCGGCGCGGCACCATGCAGCGCTTGCCGACGTCCTGGCTGGCGACGAAGATCGCGCTGAGGTTCAGCGTGATGACTTTGTCCCACGCTTCCAGCGGGTGCTCGAGCGTGGGCGCGCCCCAGGACGTACCGGCATTGTTGACGAGGATGTCGATTGGACCGCATTTCGCGATGGTCTGTTCGACCATGCCGCTGATGCCCGAGAGGTCGCTCATGTCGCACACGATTGGCACGGCCTCTATGCCTTGCTTCTCGAGATGCTCGCGAGCTTCCTCCAGCTCCGCTGACTTGCGCGCGGTGATCGCGACCTTGGCGCCGAGTTCGCCAAGCACCTCGGCCATCTGCAAACCCAATCCGCGGGATCCGCCGGTGACCAGCGCCACGCGACCGTTCAAGTCCTGAAGTTTTGCCAGGCTCATTGCGTCTTCTCCCTCAGCCTCTTGCCGGACCTGTTTCTCAGATCTCGGGCGAACCAACGGACGAGCCTAGCGTCGAGGGGCTACATCCGCCTGCCGGACGCCGTGAAATACCCTGAAGCCAGCGCACGTGATCCACGCATCGCCAGGACGATCAACGGCGGTGCGACATCACGCGTCAGCTGTTTCGTTGTTTCAGCGTCTCGGGATGGTGTCATCCAGCCTAGGGTAGCGAACCTCCCCTCCCGCGGAAGGTTGGTTTCTCCCTACTTCCGGGTTATTTCCCGACAAACAGCGCTGGCATGATCAAGGGGCGCCGGGCCCTACGGGCGATAGTCCGACGGGCATTTGCCTGTCCAGCGGGCGAAGGCATGCCTGAAGTTGGCCGCATCGCTGTAACCCAATCGCGCGGCGACATCTTCGTTGGTCATGCGTGTCTTGCGCAGGTATTCGATCGCCAGACTCATGCGCACTTCACCAACCAACTTCCGGTATGTCGTTTGCTCCGCTTCAAGCCTTCGATGGAGCATGCGCGGCGTCATCGACAGTTGCGCTGCCATCGTCTCGATACGCGGGAACCAGCCCGGACGCTCGACCAGAAGGCGGTGGATTTGAGACGCGATACCCCTCGTGCGCTCAAGCCCCGTGAAGATCTGGTCGCATAACTCCTGTGCCTGGGCATTGGTGATGGGGTCCGAAAGCAGAACCGGTTCCTGCAACCAACTTGAATCAAATCGTATCTCATTGCGGGAGTGACCGAAATCGACAGGACAGCCAAAGATTTTCCGGTAAGCATCCGCATGCTTCGGCCTGGCATAAACCACACCGATCCGCGCAAATTTGAATGAAGGTCCGTAGAGGTTTTTGTTCAGAGTGAGGTGACTGGCAAAGACGAACTCCACGCAGCTTCGATAGAGGTCATCTCTTGGGTTGGCCGACAATATCGGCTCATAGACGAACATCGCGTCCGCACCGCCCAGCGTGAGGCTCATCGCCGCGACTGGCCCCATGACAGGATGATATTTGACGGCAAACTCGAGGGCTGCCTCGTGCGAAGGACTGCTCATCAAGGCATACCCGTACATTCCGTACGACGTAACATGCATGCGTTGTCCGGCGCGCAGCGCAAATGACGGGTCCGGCGACAACTGCAAGGCATTGCGGAATACGGTGACCATCTGACCGTATGAAACCCGCGCTGACGCTGACCGCAATTGAGATACTGTCAGCTCGGTGTCGGAAAGCAGAGCCGTCGCCTTGACGCTGGTGTTACCCAGCGTATCAATCAAAGCTGCAAGCTTGTGCGCCGGATAGACGCGCTCGTTGAAATCGATCACCCGATTGGTGGCATCGTATTGCCTGATATGTCCCGCGTCCGGCCTCGGCGACGAGACCTTGGCGACGTGCCGTCGGCCGTTGCCCGATGGCGGCTTGGTCATATGACTCCTCCCGATCCGAATCTGCCTCCTGATTTACTGACTCGGATGGCCGTGTCGTCTCACCGCCGGCGACGACGCCAACCTCCCAGGCATGCGGGTGGCATCACGGTAATGGTGCAACGCTTCGTCTGCAAGTAACCCCCGGGACGTCCGCAAAGCACCTTGTTGTCGCGTGGTGCCATGCCGAAAGTGACGCGTGGAAGTGACAGGATAGACGACCGGCTCCACCGAGCCGGCGGACGCGCCCGAGGCCGGCATAGGCCCCCGCGCCGAAAACATGTGCATTCGCGATCTAACGTGAAGCTAGGTGAGGAGACACCATGAAAGCCGAAGACGTAGTCCGGCAATACACGACGCCACTCGGTTCGCCTGCGTTTCCGCGAGGGCCTTACCGGTTCACCGACCGCGAGTACCTGAACATCACCTACCGAAGCGACTACGACGCGCTGCGGGCGGTCGTGCCTGAACCGCTTGAGATCGACGACCCCCTCGTCCGTTTCGAAGTCATGCGCATGCCCGACACCAGTGGCCTGGGCTCCTATACCGAGTCAGGCCAGTCGATCATGGTGCGCCTGGGAGAGGAAAAGGGCGAGTACCTGCACGCCATGTATCTCGATAACCTGCCGGCGCTGGCGGCTGGCCGCGAAGTCAGCGGCTATCCCAAAAAACTGGGCAGTCCGAAACTGTTCACCGATTCGGATACGTTGGTCGGCACGTTGGACTACGGCTCTCTCCGCATCGCCACGGCGACGATGGGCTACAAGCACAAGCCCCTTGATCTCGAGGAAGCCAAGGCGGAAATCTGCGTGCCGATCTTCATGCTCAAGATCATCTGGAGCTACGAAGGCAAGCCACGCATCTGCGAACTGCTACGCACGCAGATCTCGAACATTACTGTCAAGGGCGCCTGGACCGGACCGGCGCGGCTCCAGTTGTTTCAGCATGCCCTTGCGCCACTCGCCGACTTTCCGGTGCGGGAGGTCGTTTCCTGCAGCCATGTGATGACCGATCTCACGCTGGCGCCTCCCAAGCAGGTCCACAACTATCTCAAAGAGGCGAAGTGAGCCGGCGCGCGACGGTCCGAGGAAGGAGAACACATGACTTCGGCAACCACCGCCGGCACGGCCATATTTGACCGTTACCACAATGTCGCTGTCATTGGTGCAGGCGTGATCGGCTCGTCCTGGACAGCATTGTTTCTGGCTCATGGCCTTCGCGTTGTCGTGAACGATCCTCGCCCGGACATTCGAACGGTTGTGCTGTCCGACCTCGCCAAGATCGCCCCGACGCTGCGTCAGCTGGGCCTTCGTTCCGAGGGATTGGAAGAAAAGCTGAGCTTCGAGGCTGATCTTCACCGTGCCGTCTCCGGAGTCGATGTCGTGCAGGAAAACGGCCCGGAACGGGTCGAGTTCAAGCAGCAGCTATGGGCAAGCATCGAGAATTCGATAAGCTCGCATGCTCTTCTGTTGTCGTCGAGTTCGGCCCGTCCAGCGACCGAGCAGGGTCGTGACATGAAAGATGCCGGCCGCCTTCTGATCGGCCACCCCTTCAATCCCCCGCATCTGATTCCGCTCGTAGAGGTGGTGCCGGGCGAGCGTACCCGGCCGGAGGCGGTCGAAGATGCGTTTGCTTTTTATATGGCTCTCGGGAAAGTACCGCGTGTGTTGCGCAAGGAGATCCAGGGATTTGTGGCCAATCGGCTGCAGCGGGCGATCATGCGCGAGTCATGCTACCTCGTTCAGCAAGGTGTTTGCACCATCGACGAACTGGACGACATCGTCACGAGTTCCATCGGTTTGCGCTGGGCCGTGAATGGCCCGTTCAGCTCTTTCCACATGGGCGGCGGGCCGGGTGGGCTGGCATCGTTCTTTGAAAATCTCGGGAAGAACATGGCGGCGGCCTGGAAAATGATGCCCCCCGTCGAGCTCGATGACGAACTCAAGCAGCGCATCGTCACGCAGGCGGCGGCGTTCGCACCCATAGACCAGATGGAGCGAGAACGCGACGACAAGCAGATCGCGTTGCTGCGGGCGCTGCGCCCCTTGGCGCCGCCCGCCTGAAGGGGCCCGAGACTGTCGCCGCAATCGCAAGCCTGAGTGCATACGTCAAAACAATAGCGAGGTGATTGATGAGCAGCGTATTCGAAGGTCTGCGCGTCATCGATTGCAGCAGCTTTATTGCGGCGCCTGGTGCCGCGACAGTGCTGTCGGATTTCGGGGCTGACGTCATCAAGATCGAGCCGCCGGGAGCGGGTGATCCGGCACGCAACATCTCGCGATTGCCGGGAACACCGAAAGCGGATGTCAACTACAGTTGGCTCCTGGACAACCGCAACAAGCGCGGCCTGGCTCTCAATCTCGCCAAGCCTGAGGGCTTGGCCGTGCTACAGCGGTTCATAAAAAACGCCGACGTTTTTGTCACCAACTACCCGCTGGCGGTGCGCAAGAAGCTCGGCATCGGCTACGAAACGTTTGCCGCCCTCAACGAGCGGCTGATCTACGCCTCGTTCACCGGCTATGGCGAGGTCGGCGAAGAGGCGGCCAAGCCTGGCTTCGACATGACCGCCTGGTGGGCACGCTCGGGCTTGATGGACAACGTACGCATCGACGCCAATGCCGCGCCGGCGCGTGCCATTACGGGCATGGGCGATCATCCCTCGGCGATCTCGCTGTTCGCAGCCATCGTGGTCGCGTTGTACGAGCGCGAACGCAGCGGTCGCGGCATGCAGGTCGGCTCATCCCTGATCGCCAACGGGCTCTGGTCCAACGGCTTCATGGTTCAAGCAGCTTTGTGCGGAGCAACCTTCTTTCCAAGGCCGCCGCGCGAGCGCCTGCCCAATGCGCTCACCGCTTACTATCGCTGCCGCGACCATCGCTGGCTCGTTCTGACGATCCTCAATGAAGACCGCCAGTGGCCGGTTCTCGCCAAGTGCCTCGGCCTTGAAAATCTTGTCGATGATCCGCGCTTTGTGAAGCAGGCCGATCGCTTCGCGCACGCAACGGACCTGATCGCGATTCTCGATGCCGCCTTTGCCACGCGAGATCGCAATGAATGGCGCAGGATTCTCACCGAGGCCGGCCTGGTGTTCGAGATCGTCGCGGAGGCCCAGGACGCCGTAACCGATCGGCAGGCGATCGACAACGGCTTCCTTGTGCCGTTCGAGGGCGACACCATGCTCACCGTCGACAGCCCGTTCTTCGTCGGCGGCAAAGCCAAGGTGAAGCCGCGCAAAGCGCCCGAGCTCGGACAGCACAGTGATGAAATCCTGCGCGAAGCCGGATACGACGCTGCGGAAATCGAGCACCTGCGCGACGGCAAGGTGGTCGCATGAGGCGCCGCCAGCGTGGTCACCTGACGGATGGGCAGCAACCGAGCACGTCAAGGCCCGGGTGACGCCACGACGGTGACGCTGCAACGACCCGACGCGGCTCATTCCGCCATGCGCAAGGCCAGCCGGCACGTGAGGCTTGCCGATGGGCCTTCGGACATCGGTGATGGATCCAGCGAAGAGGCCTTGTGACGAAGTCCTTGTCCCGTTCACATTGCGCGAGTGAAGAGCGGAGAAACGGAACGCCCATGAAGATCGGCACCCCAAGGGAAAGGCTCGATGGCGAGAAGCGTGTGGCGATGACGCCGCAGTCCGCCCTCGCCCTGAAGAAGCTCGGCTACAGCTGCCTCATCGAAGCGGGAGCCGGGGCGGCCGCCCGCTTTTCGGACGATGCCTATCGCGATGCCGGCGTCACCGTGGTCCAGACTGCGGCAGAACTGTGGGCGCAGACCGATGTGGTCGCGAAGATCCGGCCACCCGAAACCGCCGAAGTCGAGATGACTCGGGCGGGGCAGATCATGATTTCCCTGCTGTACCCGGGGCAGAATGGAGACCTTCTCGAAGCGCTGAAGGCCAGAGGCGTGACCACGCTCGCCATGGACATGGTGCCACGCATCAGCCGCGCCCAGAAAATGGACGTGCTGTCGTCGATGGCGAACATCGTCGGCTATCGCGCGGTGGTCGAGGCCGGCAACAACTTCGGCCGCTTCTTCACCGGCCAGATCACGGCCGCCGGCAAGGTGCCGCCCGCGAAGGTGCTGGTGGTCGGCGCCGGCGTCGCCGGCCTCGCCGCCATCGGCACAGCGGTCTCCCTGGGCGCGATCACCTACGCCTTCGACGTCCGACCGGAAGTGGCCGAGCAGATCGAATCAATGGGTGCGCAATTCGTCTTTCTCGAATTCGAGCCGGCGCAGGACTCAGCCGCCACCGGGGGCTACGCTGCCCCCTCATCGCCGGAATTCCAGGCGAAGCAACTTGCCAAGTTCCGCGAACTGGCGCCGGAGATGGATATCGTCATCACGACCGCGTTGATCCCCGGCCGGCCCGCGCCGACGCTGTGGACCAAGGACATGGTCGAGGCGATGAAGCCCGGCTCGGTCATCGTCGATCTGGCAGCGGAACGCGGCGGCAACTGCGAACTGACCGTGCCCGACCAGGCGATCGAGACTGCGAACGGCATCAAGGTGATCGGCTACACCGATTTCCCGTCGCGCATGGCGACGCAGGCCTCGATACTCTATTCCACCAACATACGCCACATGATGGACGACCTGACGCCGGCCAAGGACGGCGTGCCGGTGGTCAACATGGACGACGATGTGATCCGTGGTGCCACCGTGACGAAGGACGGTGCGATCACCTTCCCACCGCCGCCACTCAAGGTGCAGGCGATCGCAAAGGCGAAGAAGGCCGCGGTTGAGACGACCGAGGAAAAGGCGACCCGCGAGCTCGCCGCGTTCAGAGCCGCCGGCTACCGCCAGACCGGCATGCTTGTCGTCGGCACGATCATCACGTTGCTGATCGGTAGCGTCGCACCACCGAGCTTCATGCAGCACTTCATGGTCTTCGTGCTTTCGGTTTTTGTCGGCTTCCAGGTGATCTGGAACGTCGCGCATGCGCTGCACACGCCGCTGATGGCGATCACCAACGCGATTTCATCGATCATCATTCTCGGCGCGCTGCTGCAGGTGGGCTCATCAAGCGTGATTGTCACAATCCTCGCCGCGTCGTCGATCCTGATGGCTTCGGTCAATATCGCCGGCGGGTTCCTGGTAACACGCCGGATGTTGGCCATGTTCCAGAAGAGCTGACCGGGGGAGCAGCACATGCATTCGGGCGCGGTCACGGCGGCTTACATCGCGGGAGCGATCCTCTTTATCCTCGCATTGGGCGGTCTCTCCAATCAGGAGAAGGCCAAACGCGCCATCTGGTATGGCATCGTCGGCATGGCGCTCGCCGTGATGGCGACGGTTCTCGGCGGCGTCGGCGCGGTTTGGCTGATCATCATCATGGTTGCGGTTGGTGGCATCATCGGCGCGGTCATCGCACAGCGCGTACAGATGACGCAGATGCCGGAACTCGTCGCGGGCTTCCACAGCCTCGTCGGGCTCGCGGCCGTGTTCATCGGATTGAACGCCGACATCGAGGCCAGCGCGGCAGCGCGGGCGCTGCGTGACGGCACCGTCAACATGCTGTCGGGCTTCGCGGCGACGCTTACCAACAAGACGCCGATTGAACTGTCGATCATGCGGGTCGAGGTGTTCCTCGGTATCCTGATCGGCGCGATCACCTTCACAGGCTCGATCGTCGCCTATGGCAAGCTCGCCGGAAAGATCCAGTCGAAGGCGCTCACCCTTCCAGGCCGGCACGCCATCAACATCGCTGCCGGCCTTGTCTGCCTGCTGCTCGGGGTCCTCTACGTCTACGGCGCCGGGATCTGGACCATGATTCTCGTCGCGGTGGTCGCCGGCGCCATCGGTTGGCATCTGATCATGGCGATCGGCGGCGCCGATATGCCGGTCGTGATCTCGATGCTGAACAGCTATTCCGGTTGGGCCGCGGCGGCCATCGGCTTCACGTTGTCGAACGATCTCTTGATCGTCACCGGCGCCCTCGTTGGCTCTTCGGGCGCCATTCTGTCCTACATCATGTGCCGGGCGATGAACCGGAACTTCGTCAGCGTCATCCTCGGCGGATTCGGCACGAACAGCGGTCCTGCCCGGGAGATCGCTGGCGAGCAAGTCGCGATCGATTCCGAAGGCGTCGTCGCGATGCTCGAGGATGCCGAGTCCGTCATTTTCGTGCCGGGCTATGGCTTGGCGGTTGCCCAGGCACAGCAGTCGGTCTCCGAACTGGTGAAGCGGCTGCGTGCCAAAGGGAAGGAAGTACGCTTCGGAATTCACCCGGTCGCCGGGCGTCTGCCCGGTCACATGAATGTTCTGCTTGCCGAGGCCAAAGTGCCCTACGACATCGTGCTTGAAATGGACGAGATCAACGATGATTTCCCTTCGACTGATGTCGCCATCGTCATCGGCTCGAACGACATCGTGAATCCTGCAGCACAGGAAGATCCGGACTCACCCATCGCGGGCATGCCGGTTCTCGAGGTCTGGAAGGCGAAGAACGTGCTCGTGCTGAAGCGCGGTCAGGGCACCGGCTATTCGGGCATCGAGAATCCGCTCTTCTACAAGGAAAATTCGCGGATGTTCTTCGGGGATGCCAAGAAGTCTCTCGACGAGCTGCTGGCGCGAATTCACTGACGGAAGCGAGAGGCGTCGCCTTATTCCTCACCGCTCGCCATGCCGTCCTGGGCGGCATCGCGTTCGGAATAGGGCCTGCCGCGCGGTGTCCTATTGACGGTTCAGTACGGTGGGCGGCATCGCACGCCATTGCCGACAAGATTCACGGCCATGCATCGGACGATCCGTGGCAGCAGCGATGACACGCGCATAGACTGCAGGAGCGTCATCGCAAGATGCGCGAAGGAGAACGGGAGGAAACCGTGGCAGTGAACCCCTCTGAGACCGTTGCCGCAGAAGACACCAGCCTTCTTGCGTTCTATCGCGACATGAATGTGCCGGAGCGGCGCACGTTCTGGGCCTGCGCGTCGGGCTGGGCGCTCGATGGCATGGACTTCATGATCTATCCGCTGGTCATCGGCACCATCATCGCGATGTGGCACGTCGATGCCGGCACG
>Ga0187894_10003973_pt1 | contig 16156 bp, 16 predicted proteins | sample GBC1701081metaG_FD_136650 | JGI IMG/M metagenome (GOLD analysis project Ga0187894, IMG submission 136650) | White microbial mat communities from a lava cave in the Kipuka Kanohina Cave System on the Island of Hawaii, USA - GBC170108-1 metaG ... | reverse complement strand
TCCGCCGCTACGCCGATAGGGAGCGGCTCCGCCGCTACGCCGATAGGGAGCGGCTCCGCCGCTACGAAGTAGTAGTGCTGAGGGCGACCGACCGACCCCCGGGCCTCTACCTCGACGTCGAGCAACCCGACTTCGCGCATCCGTTCTAGGTGGGGTCGCACCGTGTTGGGATGGAGTTTCAGTGTCGAGGCGATATCGGCGGTGGCCAGTGGAACCGAGGACCGGGCCACCTCGGTATAGATGGCGTAGCGGGTGTCATCGCCGAGAGCCTTGAAGACGGCGTTCGGCTCCACCGGTGGAATATAACGGTGCCTCTCGTGTTAATTCAGCGCCGGTAGGGTTTGGTCCCAGGACTCGACAACTTGCCGTTTGCGAGACCACCCGCGCCAAGCGAGGGGAGGGAGGGACCATGGCCGTTTCCACATTGTCGACCACCGACGTCGAGGGAGTACTGCGCGGGGTGATCGACCCCGAGCTCGGCGCCAACATCATCGATCTGGGCATGGTCAACGACGTTTCCATCGGCGACGACGGCGAAGTGACGGTAGTGGTGGCTCTCACCATCGCCGGTTGCCCGCTGCGGGCTCAGATTCGTGACGATGTGCGTTCCAAGGTGATGGGCCTGTCCGGCGTGGCGTCGGTAAAGGTCCGATTCGGCGAGATGGACCAGGCTCAACGCACCCAGGTGATGCAACGCGCCCGGAAGAACGCTTCGGACAATGCGCCGGCCACCGCGGTGCCTTTGACCACCCGGGTTGTGGCCGTGGCCAGTGGCAAGGGTGGCGTGGGCAAGAGCAGCGTCACCGTGAACCTGGCTTCGGCGTTGGCCTGGCGGGGCTTCACCGTCGGCGTGATCGACGCCGACATCTGGGGTTTCAGCATCCCGCGAATGTTGGGCATCACCGGCCGCCTGCAGGCCGGCTCTGAGGGACTCATCCGTCCCCACGAGGTAGTCGTGGGCGAAGGTCGGGTGAAGGTGGTGAGCATGGGGTTCCTCGTCGACGATGAGGACACGGCAATCATGTGGAGAGGCCTCATGCTGGCCAAGGCCCTTGAGGAGTTCCTGGTCAAGGTGGCCTGGGGGCACTTGGATTACCTGTTGTTGGACATGCCCCCCGGCACCGGGGACGTTCAGATGGCACTGGGCCGAATTCTTCCTCAGGCCGAGATTCTGGTGGTCACCACCCCGGCCCTGGCCGCCCAGAAAGTGGCGGTGCGAGTGGCCGATATGGCTCGGCGGTCCTACCTGAAGGTGTTGGGCGTGGTGGAGAACATGAGTTGGTTCGCTTGCGAGCATGGCGGGGTCTACCGCCTCTTCGGCGAAGGTGGCGGTCAGGATTTGGCTACCGGCCTCGACGTGCCCCTACTGGGTCAGATCCCGTTGGAACCGGCCGTCAGCGCCGCTAACGACGCGGGCACACCCCTATCGGTGGCCAGCGCCGACAGCGCCGCAGGACGGGCCTTTCGAGCCATCGCCGAGCGATTGGCCGACGACTTGCTGCCCCCCCCCGAGATGGCCGGCTGCAGTGCTCGCCTACTGCAGGCCGCCGAGCACGCGTTAGGACCGGCCAAGGTGGCTGGGTCTCGGCGGTAACCTCGCCTTATGCCGCTGCTGGGGGACTCGGGGTGGCGTCCCCAGGGCCGATTGGGCCCGCCGCCCGGAGGCATCTACGGACGTTATGACGACGACCGAGACGACGACCGAGACGACCGGCCCTTCCTGAAGCGCCACTTTTGGCCGCCGAGCCTTCTCGGGGGATTGGTGATCGGTTTGGGGGTGGCCCTTTTCGTGGGCTTTCTGGGTGCTGGCATTTACACGTCATCTGAGCAAGGGCGAATCGACGCCGAGGACGACCGGGCCGTCACGGCTCCGACGCTGCCCCCTCTGGTGACGGCAACGGCGCCCACGACCACCACCCTCGCAGAGTTGAGCCCCGAGGAGATCAAGGGGCGGATGGCCCCCTCTGTGTGGACGATCGCCACCCTCGACGATGCCGGACGTCCCATCGAAGGATCCGCTTTCGTGGCCGGTTCCAGCAGCGGTGAGACGTTTTTGTTGTCGTCACTGTCGCTGGTGCGGTCGGCCACCCGGGTGCCGGCGCCGGCCATTACCGCCAGCAACCGCGGTACCAGCCTGGAGGCCACCCTGTTCACGTGGCACGAGGAGCGCGATCTGGCGCTGTTGACCATTCCTCGGACGGTGCCTTCGTTGGTCTGGGCCGGCGACGCCGGCGTGTTACGGCCCGAGCAGAAGGTCTACGCCGCCGCCGCCGGTGGCGTTGCCGCAGGAGTGATCGTCAGCAGCGCGCCGGGGGTGATCGGCCACAACATCTTCACCGATGGGATCCGGGAGGGGGCGCCCCTGCTGAACGCCCGAGCTGAGGTGATCGGGGTGCTGTCCAGCCGGTATGACCCGACCAACACGGCCACCGATCGCCTTTTCTACGCCGTAGCTGTCTCGTCGGCCTGTGAACGAGTTCTGCGCTGTGGCGCCCCGCCCACGCCCACCACCGAGCCGACGTCTAGATCTGCCACGACTACCACGAAAGTCCCGTAGTCCAGCGAGGGGTCACGGATCTTGGCTGTCGAAATCGTTGAACTGACCGGAGCCTGATGGTTCGGGAGCCACGCGCGTGGGCGTGGTTGTGGGCGTTGTCGTGGTTGTGGCGGGCACGGTCGGGCGCAGCTGATCCAAGAACGGGAGGGGAAAGGCGAATCCCGGGACTGTCGGGGGTGATGCAACCGGCAACGGACTCACGAGCGGCGTGGGCGTCGGGATGACGATGGGGTCGGCATCGGTGGCCCCGGGCTCCACCGGCATCCGTCGGGCGCCCACGTTAATGTCGCTCGCCAGGGGCGTCACGGGGGCGAAATCGGCCGGCGGGGTACCTTCGAGCGCCTTGCCCATGAAGTTCTTCCACGTGGTGGCAGGAATGGTGCCACCGAATACCGTTGCCACCCCCTTGATGTTCTTCAACGACCGGGTGTTGCTGTCGCTGTAGCCCATCCAGATCGCAGTTGAAAGGCGGGGTGTGTAGCCGACGAACCAGGCATCGGCGTTGCGCTCGCTGCTGCCGGTCTTTCCGGCACTGCCATCGGGGCGGCCGATATCGGCGCCTTTGCCCGTACCGGAGGTGATGACGCCCTTCAGGACGTCGGTGACGTTGTCGGCTATCGCCTCGTCCAAGACCCTCTTGGCCTGGCGATTGGTGTTGTCCTCGATTACCCGACCTGTGGAGTCGGTGATGCGCAGAACCGGGGTGGCGGCCATCTGCAGACCCCGGTTGGCGAACACCGAATAAGCGGCGGCCAAATCCAGCGGGGAACTCTCAGCGGCGCCCAACGTCAGGCTCGGGCCGTAGCGCTCGCTTCCGGGCAGGCAACCGCCGGGCCCCCGGGCGGCGTCGACAGCCGGCAGCTTGGCCGGAGTTAAGCACCCGTCGGCATTGACCATGGTGACCCCCAGGCGATGGGCTAATTCCGCCGTCTCCTTTACACCTGCGTCTTTCACTAGTTGGGCGTAGACCGTGTTGACCGAATTGTGGGTGGCCGAACGCAGCGTGATGGATCCGAACGAGCCACTCTCCACGTTCTTCACCGTGCATCCTTCGCCCCGGCAATCCGGGAAGCGAAATTCTCCCGGTCCTGAGTAGATCCGGCTCGGCCCGATGCCCTTTTCGAAGGCGCGAGCCAGAGTGAAGGGCTTGAAGGCCGACCCTGGCTGACGGCCGGTTCCGCCACCACCCAGACAGACGGGTTCGTTGGGCGGGCTGAGTGGCGCCCCCTCCCGGCGAGGAGGACATGCTCCCAGCGCCAGGTTCACACTTGATCTGGCGAAATCCCGCCCCCCCACGACGGCCCTGATGAATCCGGTTGACGGCTCGACGGTGGCCAACGCCATCTCCAGAGGGGCAGATGTGCCCTTGATGGCGTCGGTCACCGTCGCCTCAGCCAGCGTCTGAAGTTTCGGATCGAGCGCTGTTTCCACCTTCAGTCCACCCCGATACAACAAGTCGCTTGGGTAGCGCGCTTCGAGGTATCGCCGGACGATGTCGAAGTAGAACGGCACGCTGGAGGCGGCAAACTCCAGGGGGTACACCACCGTGGCCTGGCTAGGTGGCTGGGCGCCGTCGACGCCCATCAAGAACAACCTCTGGGCCACGGCCTCGCCGTGTTGAGCTGAGGTAATGAGATCTTGTTCGAGCATCTGGCCGAGGACCCTCACCCGGTTGGCTTCGGCCACTGACGGATTCGTGCGGGGCTCGAAGTCCGAAGGAGCCGGAATGATGCCGGCCAGTAGGGCCGCCTCCGACAGGGTCAGGTCCTTGATCGCCTTTTTGAAATAGGACTCGGCGGCGGCGCCCACTCCGTAGGCGCCGCCGCCCAAGTAGATGTCCTGCAGGTACAAAAAGAGGATCTTGTCCTTGTCCTCTTTGCGGTCCAGGCTGTTGGCCAGCAACAGTTCGCGGACCTTGCGGCTGAGCGTCCTCTCTCCTCCGGTGTAGTTGCGCTTGATGTACTGCTGGGTAATCGTGGATCCACCCTGGGCCACGGTGCGCCCCTTGAAGTCGGCCCAGGCCGCTCGGGCCACACCGATGGGGTCGTAACCCTTGTGGGTGTAGAAGCGCTGGTCCTCGGCGGCGATCACGGCCTTTTTGAGCACTTCGGGGATGTCGCTCTCGGTCACGGGAATGGCCGTGTCGAAGCGGCGCAACAGCCCGATCTCAGTACCGGCAGAATCAAAGACCCTGGTGATGCGAGACTCGGCCGCGGGCTCGACGACGGGCTCACCGATCTCCAGCGGAAAGAAGTAGAGGATGGATACGACCGCGGTGGTGAGGGTGACCAGGGGGACCACGACCAAAACGGTGGCGATGGCGCCGACGGCTTTCAGGACCTTGACGGTCTGGTCATTCACCCTCGCAATCCTACGGTTGCCCGAACCGTCCGATGGAGCGGGCCCTGGCGTGGTCGATGGAGCCGGCCCGAGCCTGGCCGGCCGGTGACTGTGCCTCTACCGGCCAGGGTGCCGCGCCCACCATCGGTGGACGCCTTGGCCCGGACTCTGGGCGACGTGGCCATCCCCCATCCCCTCCTCATAGACGCGGCTCGAGATGCCATTGCCGGCGGCGATCCGGCTTCGGCCCGGTCCCGAGCCGAAGCCGTCGCCGACGCCCTGTTGCGTCCGGTAATCAACGCCACCGGCGTGTTGCTGCACACGAATCTCGGCCGCGCCCCCGGGACTGCCGTCGATGCCGGAGGCCCCACCCCAATGCGATATCAGAACCTGGAAATCGATCTGGCCGGCGGCCGGCGCGCGTCGCGCAGCGACAATGCAGCCCGTCTGCTGGCCAGAGCGGCCGGAGCCGAGGGGGCGCTGGTGGTCAACAACGGGGCCGCTGCGCTGTTACTGGTGTTGGTCGCCCTGGCCCAGGGCGGATCGGTTCTGGTATCGCGAGGCGAGTTGGTTGAAATAGGCGGTGGTTTTCGAATTCCCGACGTGATGGCCCAGTCGGGAGCCCGTTTGGTGGAGGTGGGCACTACCAACCGCACTCGCCTGGCCGATTACGAGGCGGCGCTGGCCGCCCACGACGATGTGGCAGCAGTGTTGAAAGTGCATCAATCCAACTACCGGATCGTCGGCTTCACCGAGGCCGCCGGGCTGGGCCAACTCGCCGGCCTGGGGGTGCCCGTAGTGGCCGATATCGGATCGGGTCTGCTGGATGAGGACACGCCCTGGCTGGCCGGTGGGCCGCCCGCCTGGCTGGCCGACGAGCCTGCCGCCCGCCAAAGCCTGGAGCGAGGCGCAGCCTTGGTGACCTTCTCGGGCGACAAGCTTCTGGGCGGCCCCCAGGCCGGCATCATCGCCGGGGATAAGGACCTGGTGGCCCGGTGCGCCCGCCATCCTTTGAATCGGGCGCTGCGCCCAGGCGGCCTCGTGCTGCGGCACCTGCAGGAAGTGGCGTTGGCCTATCTGCGACGCGATGGCGAAGCCATCCCGTTCTGGAGGATGGCTGGGACCTCCGTGGCGGCGCTGGAGGCTCGCGCTCGGGCCCTCTGTGTCGGCGATCCAGTGGCGACAATGGCCGTAGCCGGGGGCGGATCGATGCCCGGCCAGGAGATCGCCTCGTTCGGCGTGGCGCTGCCCGCCGCCCTGGCCCCCCGCCTTCGAACCGGCAACCCGCCGGTATTGGCGCGAGTTCGCGACAACGCCACCATTTGCGATCTACGGACCGTAGACCCCCACGACGATGCAGTTCTGGCCCAGGCCATCGCTCGGGCATCGCACTGAGCGGGTGACGTACCCCTGAACATCGTCGCTACGGCCGGCCACGTTGACCACGGCAAGTCCACCCTGGTGTTGGCCCTCACCGGCATGGACCCCGATCGCTTCGCCGAAGAAAAGGCGCGGGGTCTCACCATCGACCTGGGATTCGCCTGGACCACCTTGACCTCGGGGCGCCAACTGGCCTTGGTGGACGTGCCGGGCCACGTTCGATTCTTGAAGAACATGCTGGCCGGCCTAGGCGGCATCGACGCCGCCCTCTTCGTGGTGGCCGCCCCCGAGGGGTGGAAGCCGCAGTCCGAGGAGCATCTACGGATCCTGGATCTGTTGGGGGTCAGGCGAGGTCTGGTGGCCCTCACCAAGGTGGGCCTGGTCGACGAGGAAACAGTGGAACTGGCCCGCCTGGAATTGGCCGACGCCGTCGGGGGCACGTTTCTCGAAGACGCCCCCGTGGTGGCTGTGGATGTGCCGACCGATCGGGGCCTAAACGATCTACGGTCTGCACTGGACGCCTTGACGGCGAGCGTGCCGGCGACGCCCGACAACGGGCGGCCCCGGTTGTGGGTGGACCGGGTCTTCGCCGCCAAAGGCTCGGGCACCGTGGTAACCGGCACCCTCACCCATGGCGCTCTAAGCGAGGGCGACGAGCTGTCGGTGACCCCTCGGGCCCGCCGGGTCCGGGTTCGGACGCTCCAGAGCCTCGGCCGGACCATGAACGAAGTGGGGCCTGGCGCCCGTGTTGCCGTGAACCTCACCGGCATCGCCCACGATGAGATTCGTCGCGGCGACGGACTGGTCAAACCCGGGCATTGGCACCTCAGCAGGTCGTTCGACGCTTCTTTGCGGGTGCTGGCCAGCTTGGATCACGACGTGAGTCGGCGAGGCGCATACCAGGCTTACATCGGTTCGGGAGAGTACCCGGTCCGACTCCGGGTGCTGGGCGCCGAGGCCCTTTCGCCCGGCTCGACGGGTTCGGTTCGCATTCATCTATCAACGGTGTTGCCGATGGTGCCCGGGGACCGGTTCATCCTGCGCGAAAGCGGTCGCGACGAGACGGTCGGGGGCGGTGAAGTGCTCGACGTGGAGCCGATATTGGCGGCTGCCAAGGCCCGCCCGACCAACTCGCCGGAACGGTTGGTGGCCGAGAGGGGTTGGGTGAGTGCCGAACATCTGAGCCGCCTCACCGGTACCGAGGTAGCGGGCAATCTGGGCTCGTGGGTTGTGGATCCAGTCGTGTTGGCTTCGGCCAAGGCCGACCTCCGGAGCGCTATTGCAGAGGCTGGTCCCCTGGGCCTCGATGCAGCGGCCCTGGATGATCGCCAACGTGCCGTGCTGTCCACACTGGAGGCCGTCGTGGTGGACGGTGCCCGCATACGGCCGGTGGGCACGACCGACTCGCTCGTCGGCCATCGGTTCGTGACCGCCCTCGACGCGGCCATGTTCAGTCCACCTGAACCCGATGGCGTCGACCGAGCTGAACTTCGCGAACTGGTGCGCCGGGGTTTGGTGGTCGAAAGAGACGGTTACTTCTTCTCACCGGCCGCCATCGAGGAGGCGGCCCGGCGCTTCGCCGCCGCCCTGACGGCATCGCCGACAGGGCTGACTGTCGCCCAGGTCCGTGACGCACTCGGCACCACCCGCAAGCACGCGCTGCCCTTGTTGGCCCATTTGGACGCCACCGGCGTCAGCCGTCGGAGGGGCGACCTCAGATTCGGCGGCCCACGCTTGCCGGAGGCGAGTTGAGGAGGGCTCGTTTCAGCCCTGTCGGAGCAGCAGCGCCTTGCGCTCGCATTCGTTGAGGCCGCCCCAAATCCCGTGGGGTTCTTTGATCTCCAGGGCGTACTGGAGGCAGGCGGTGTTGACCGGGCAGTGTGCACAGATGGACTTGGCTCTTTGCTCACGCGAAGCCCGGTCGTCTTTGCGCTCGGATTGGCTGGGCGGGAAGAAAGCTGCGGCCTGCGGACCCTTGCACGCGGCCCGGCTTTGCCAAAGAAGATCCTCCACCCGACGCATTGCCACTGCTTGTGCCATGAACGCCTCGCCCTCGCTGCACATCCCAGTCCGGAAAGGAAACGTATCTGCGCCCATTGCTGCCCACAAGGGGTCAATTGGACAAAAGGGCCCGTCAGTGGTGGGCGTCGCGAGCTCCACCCTCCTCGGGCTCAACCTCCAGCAAGAGACCGTCAATGGCTACCACCCGTGCGCGGTCGCCGGCGTTGATCGGGGTGGCGCGATTGGTCCGAGCCCGCCACGTCGCCCCCCCCAAGAGCACCATTCCATCCGGATTGACGTCGGTGACGGCGTCCACCATCTCACCGACCATCGATTCCTTGCCAATGGTCGGAGTTGCGAATCGTGCCCTCAACATGGCCGTCATTCCCGAGATCATGGCCAGCGCGATGCCCCCGCTCACCAGGGCAATGGTGACCACCGGTAGACCCACCGGCGGGCCGAACAGGCGCCAGGAACCAATCACCATCGCCACAAGGGCAACGGCGGTCCACACCCGGGGGGCACCGGCCTGCAGGTCGATGGAGAACGCGACCATGGCCACTATCAACAAGGCGAGTCCAAGCGGCGACGTAGGCAGATCTGATAGGCCGAACGCCGCCAGTACCAGCGCCACGGCGCCCACTCCTGCGGCCACTCCGACCCCGGCGGTGAAGAACTCGAACACCACGAGGAGTAGACCGATCATCAACAGCAGGTACGCCACCTGAGGGTTGGCGGCGGTGTGCATCAGCTGCTGGACCAGGCTCAGTTTGGAAAACCGAACGTTGCCGGCCGCAGTTTGTCGGCCTCGACCGGCTGAGCGAGCCGTGACAAGGGTGCGGTCGCCCGCCTGCCGGCCATCCAGGGCGACCACGAAATCACCCAGGGTCGGACTGTTCAGAGCGGCTGTTGCCCCCGTGAGCTCGGTCTTGGAGGCTCGCCCGGTAACGGCCGCCGCAGCGGCCAACCGAGCAGCATCGCCCCGGGCCACCGATCCGCTCGGGCCGATCCAAACCGTTACGGGAACAACCGAGCGGGTCAGTTGGCCTGTGAGGTCATCCAACTCGGCATCGCTTAGAACGGACCCCGGCGAATCCAACTGGATCACGATCACCTCGGCATCGTTCGCTCGGGCGCGAGCCATCGAGTTCACTACGAACTCGGCCACCACCGGGTCGATGAGGCCACTCACCTCGATCACGTCGATGAGGCGCGGGGTGTCGGTTTGAGCGAACGCGCTTGGGGTCGCCGAGGCTTGCGATAACGAACTCAAGACGGCCGTGACCAAGAGGGTGAGCACCGCAAGTAGTTTGGGAATGGCTTGGGACTTGGCTCGCATGCAAACCGCTCTTTTCTCGGAGGAATTTCTCTTGGCCGATGACGGCGCCTTCGGGCGCCGCCGAGGCCGGGTACTCATCGTTGCGGGCAAGGGCGGTGTGGGCAAGACGACCCTGTGCACCGCATTGGCCGGGGCCGCCAATCAGTGTGGATCCTCGGCGTTGATTCTGGCCGTCGAGGCCGGTGCCGGCACCGCATGGCAGCCGCTGGCAAGCGATTCTGCTTCCACCGGGATCGGATCCTTGGGCCCGAGCGGCCCTCAGAGCGGGGGACAGGGCCCCAACCGGCGGGTCGCGGCCGGCCAGAGTGTGTTCGCTCGCCTGGCCGCCGATGTCGCACTGGCCGAGTACCTGGATTCGCACGGTCTCGGGCGACTGTCGCGACGGTTGGTGCGTAGTGGCGTCGTGGAGCTGGCAGCTACGGCGGCGCCCGGCATCAAAGACGTCCTGATTCTGGGCAAGATCCGGCAATTAAGTGAGCGCGCTAAGGCGGATTTGATCGTGGTCGATGCGCCGGCATCGGGTCACGCCCTGCGGTTCCTCGGAGGGCCGGCTGCCTTGGGGCGCATTGTTGCGTCGGGACCGTTACGGGAGCAGGCCGACGAGGCGGCCGCCATGGTGGCCGACCCCGACCGATGTCGCGCCCTCCTGGTCACGGTGGCCGAGGAGACCGCCGTGAACGAGGCCATCGAGACCGGCTTCGCACTGGAGGACCGGGTAGGCATCGCCTTGGACGCGGTCGTGGTCAACGGGCTTTATCCGCACCTTGGAAACCTCGACACCGACGGCTCGGATCTCGACTCCCCGACCATCGGGGGCGACGAAGGGCTGCAAGCTGCTCTCGACGAGGCGGCCGCGTTCCGCCAGCGACGCCAGGAGTTGCAACAAAGCCAACTGCGCCGCCTCGGCGACGGACTGCCCCTTCACCAGGTGCGCCTGCCCTTCCTGTTTGCAGGCACCGATGCCGGCCTTGACCCCCTGGTCAATCAACTTGGTGCGGACCCATTTATGGCTGCACGGTTGAGGACCGGAGACTCTTGGTGAGCATCCCGCCCGAGCCGGCGCTACGGCACTTGCTGTTGAATCGCTCGACGTTGGTTTGCTGTGGTCCGGGCGGAGTGGGCAAGACCACTGTCGCGGCGGCGCTGGGTCTGGAGGCCGCCCGCCTCGGCCGTCGCTGCGTGGTGGTAACGGTGGATCCGGCCCGCCGATTGGCCGATGCCCTCGGAATCGAGGCTTTGGGTGACGAACCGACCAGGATTAACCAGCCCGGCTTGGAGGGCGAGCTGTGGGCGTCCATGCTCGACGTGAAGCACGTTTTCGACGGGTTGGTTCGTCGTTACGCGCCCCGCCCCGGCCAGGCCGAAGCCATCTTGGCCAACGCCTTCTACCAGAACCTGGCGTCGGGCCTTTCGGGCATGCAGGAGTACATGGCCATGGAGAAGCTCTTCGACCTTTCGGAGCGGGATGCGTTCGACCTGATCGTCGTGGATACGCCCCCTAACGCCAACGCGGTCGACTTTGTCCAGGCGCCTACGCGCCTGATCCGATTCCTGGACAACCCGGTGTTCCGGCTTGCAATGCTGCCGGCTCGCTCGGTAACTCTCGCCGGTGGCGTGGCCGGGCGCGCTCTGCTGCGGGCCATTTCAAAAGTGGTGGGTTCCAATCTGGTGGCCGACGCGGTGGCCTTCCTGCAGGCTTTTGAGGGCATGGAGGCCGGCTTTCGTCAGCGGGCCGCCAAAGTGCAGGCCCTATTGGCCGACCGGGCAACGGCGTTCATACTGGTGACGGCTCCCCAAGCCGGCCCCGTGGCGCAGGCCCACGGTCTCCAAGAAGCGTTGGCCAAAGCCACATTGAGCGTAGAAGCCCTGGTGGTGAATCGGGTTCATCCCCGGTTTTCGGCGCCGCCACTGTCCGAGGTGGCCAGCTTGGCCGCCACATGCGGGGCCCAGTTCGATCGCTTGACCAATCTGGCCGATCTTCTGCAGGTCGCCCAGCGTGAAGATGATGTGATCGCCCCGTTGGTTGACTCATTGCCAGAGGGCGGCTGGGTCACCGTTCCCCTGCTGGTTTCCGACGTACACGACCTGCCGAGCCTCGACGCCGTGGGCGCCCACCTGGTGGGCCGCCCTGCGCCGGGAATCAATGCAGGTGTCGGTTAGAGCGGGTTCATCTCTTCGCTTTCCAGGGATCGGGCGGCGTCGGCCAGCGTGTCGGCCACGGTCACGATCCGGTCGAACCCCGTGGTGTGCAACAGACGCACCAAAGTGGGCCGATTGCAACAGACGGCAACGTCGCCGCCCACCTCGCGGGCCCGGCGGATACCCCCGATCAGGGCGCCCAGGCCGGCAGAGTCGACAAAGGGAACCTCTGACATATCGATGAGCAACTTGGGCTTGGACGCGAGCTCGCCAAGGGCTTCGCGAAACTGTCCGACGGTGTAAGCGTCGAGTTCGCCGATCGGCCTACAAATGGTGTGGCCATCACCCTCTTCCAACTCGATGCGAAGCACTCAACCTCCCGGGTCGCCGTAGAAACTCTCGACCATGCTACCCAGGGGGTACGGGAGCTAACGTGGGCGAGCGTGCCTGAGATCCTCGTCGTCAGCGATTCAGCGTCGGTTCGATCGGCTCTTCGCAATGCCATCGTCGGATCCGACACGACCGTGCGCGAAGCCATCCGAGGAGCCCATGTTCGCGAGGCGGTAGCCATGCGACGCCCTGACCTGGCAATTCTGGATATGCAGATCGGCTCCATGGGCGCTGTCGCCACCTGCCTGGATCTTCACCTGGAAGCAGGAGCAGGGCGATTGCCCCCGGTTCCAGCCTTGATCCTGTTGGATCGACGCGCGGATGTATTCCTGGCGCGTCAGTGCGGAGCCGAAGGTTGGCTGCTGAAGCCCATCGATCCCCTGCGCCTCGGAAAAGCGGTGGAGACCCTGCTCGGTGGCAGCCGATTCGAAGATGAAACACACCGGCCCCTGACGGTGACCTTGGCGGCGTCACGGGGGTAGCATCACCCCACGGGAAGTAGCGCAGCTTGGTAGCGCGCAGCGTTCGGGACGCTGAGGCCGGGGGTTCAAGTCCCCCCTTCCCGACCAGGTCAGAGTCACATTCTCGGCGGCAACGGACTGCCGAGGGAGGCCACAGACCACAAACAGACCACAGGCGTGGCGCGTCGGACCGGCGCGTGTTGGCTGACACCGGTTAGTCAATGTCAGTCAGTCAGTGGACCTGGCGATTGTGGTGGTCGACCACGCCGGGCCGGGCACCGTGACCGTGGTCATCGAGGAGGCCCAGCACCTGGGCACCCACATCCGCGCCTCGGCCCGCCGGGCCGGAGAGGGCGAAGTCGACGACGTGGCTGACGGGGAGCACATCCACCTCACCACCGAACCGACCCGGCGCCTAGCGCCTCGCGACCGGGCCTTCCTGCGCCTGCCCCCGGAGCACTGCCACGTGGTGCCGGCGTCGGACTGAGCCCTTCTAACCGGAAGTTTTGGGCGCCGCCTCAGCCCCAGCCGCGCTGGTCCGGCTTCAAGGCGGTGTCCACCCTGAGCGCTGCGGCGAACATTCAGGCAGCACTGCGGGGCGTCCGGCCTGCCCTCCAATGGTGATCAGCCTCATACGGTGCAGAACAAGCAGGAGGGGCCAGATGGGATCCAGAGCGCCCGTGCGGGCGGCCTCAGGATGAGCATGGTGGGAATTGTGGTAGCCGTGGCCGAGGAGCGGGATCGCAAGCACGGCCAAGTCGTAGCCCGGCGCGTCCGGGTAGGGCTTGGTCCCGTAGAGATGGCCCACGGTGTTCACCATCCCCTGGACACCCAGATAGGTCGCAAGATGCACAACGAGCATCACGATCACCTGTTCGACTCCGCAGGTAACGAGGAAGAAGGCAGTGATCACGCCTCGCCAGATGAGGTGAGCGCGTTCCCGTCCCACCGGTTGGTCGCCAAGAAGCCGGCGACGAGCCTGGGCGAACAGGAGAGCCGACCCGGCCAGGACGGAGATCGGCCTGCGAACCCGGGGCGAATGGGGATCGCGGGGTGTGTCGGCGTAACGGTGGTGAGTCCGGTGGACCACAGCCCACGTGGCCGGGTTCGTCCCGACGATCACTTTGAAGTACATGTCCAGCACCGTGGCCAGCCTGGCGTGCATCGCGTAGCTGCGATGGGCGAGGCAGCGGTGGCAGTACACCTCGGTCACCACGGCTGCAAGTAGCGCCGACGTCAGGCCCACGAGGACTCCTACCGGCACCAGGCCACCCTAGCGTTCGTCCCAGGGGTTATATCAATACAGATTGTTGACAACCCACCTGGATCGTGGAAGCGTCCTCGCCGGTATCCGACACCGACTTGGAGGTGTGGTAGTGGGCCGGGCGAACTTCGACGGTCCGACGTTGTGGGAGCACGCCCGCCGGTCTGGCATGGATCGGCGTCGGTTCCTGGGGTTGCTGGGCGCCGGCGGCGCCGCTGCGGTGCTTGCCGGCTGCCAGAGCAGTGGGCCGGCCAGGCCAGGGGCGGTTAACGCCCCTACAAGCCCGACAACCTCGCTTGGCACCAAGGTGTTCGCCAAGCCCGAAGAGCCGCTGCTCAAGGTGTTCGGGACCGAACTCGGCACCCCGTGGTACGAGCAGACGACCTTTGTGACTCCCCATCAACAGTTCTTCGTGCGTAACCGCTACCCGTCACCTGTTGTGGACCCGAGTATCTGGAGACTGAAGGTGGTGGGCGACGCGGTCGGCCAGCCGCTAGATCTTGGCTACGACGACATCTTGGCCATGCCGGCACTCCATGCCCCTCGGGTCATCGAGTGCTTCGGCAACGGGCGCACGGTCAACCGCGAGCAGCTCGGGTATCAGGTGATGGGTGGCAACTGGGGCTTCAGCGACGCCAGCCAGGGGGAATGGGATTACGTGCCCATCCGGGAAATTCTGGCGCGGGCGCGGCCCAAAGCGGAGGCGGTGGCCATGCTGTTCTGGTCGGGCGTCGACGGCCCCGACACCGGGCGGCCGATGCCGATTCGGAGATCCTCGCCCGCCCAGACGCGATCGGGCTGGCCTTCGGGCTCCACGGCCAGCCCCTGACGCCTGACCACGGCGGCCCGGTGCGGGCCCTGGTGCCCGGATGGGGGGGAGCGGCCAGTGTCAAATGGCTCACCGAGATCAACATCTCGACCCGCCGTTTCTGGACCCGCATGCACACCAAGGAGGAGGCGCTCGTCGGATCCGACTACCCGCCTGAGAAGCCGGTCGGGGGCGACGAGTTCCGGGGAGCAGTCGCCAGCGACATCCGCGGCATCGGCGGCACGTGGCAGAACGTCAAGAGTTGGCTCACCCTGCCCTACGTCATGCGCAAGTCCGAACCGCCCGGTCGTTACCGACTCGCCCAGGGCGAGGTGCCCGTCTTGAAGGCTGGCAGGCAGGAAATCCGCGGCTACGCCAACTCGCCCCGAGGGATCACCAAGGTCGACTACAGCGTCGACGACGGTAGAACCTGGCAGGCGGCCACTTTGGTGCCGCCGACCGATCTGGAGTACTCCTGGGTCCGCTTCCGCTTCGACTGGGATCCGACTCCCGGCATGCACTTCCTCAAGACCCGCGCCACCGACCGGGAGGGAAACGTGCAGCCCGAGACAGTTCCCCTCAACGAGGCCGGCATCCTTTGCAACGCCATCGCCCGCTTCGAGGTTCAGGTCGACTGATCCTACGAAGGCGACATCAAGACGGGTTAGGCCGTACCACTCCGATGGCCGCCATCGCCTTGTGCATCGCGTGGATGGCCGTGTCTTGCACGAGCCCGCCGCCCCCGCCGCGCGCGACCGGCGCTGGGGGGACGGTCGACGGCCGCACGGTTTTCGTGGATCGCTGCGCCCGCTGCCACGGCGCCGAGGGCGAGGGAGGGATCGGCCCTCGCCTGATCGGTGACGACAGGCTCGCGGGGTATGGCACCGCCCTCGGCCTATTCGACTACGTGTCGCAAGTCATGCCGGCTGATGCCCCTGGGACCCTTCCGGCAGACCAGTACTGGGCGGTGGTGGCCTACCTGGTGCGGACCGGCGGATATGGCGATCCACCGGAGCCGTTCGATCGGGATGGCGCGGCACGCGTCACGCTGACCCGCAACGTCGGAGAATCGAGGGGCGCGGCCGAGAACCCCTGACTCGCCACCGGTCATCAGCGTATGACCAGCTTTCCTTGACGGCGAAGCTCGGCGCTGCCAGGCTCGCCCGGTACGCATCAAGCCCTGTTGATGCGCACTTCTGGGAGGTCCCGATGTCGAGAGTTCAGTTGGCCATCAACGTGAGCGACCTGGAATCGGCCATCGCCTTTTACAGCAAGCTCCTGCGGATGGAGCCGACCAAGCGGCGCCCCGGATATGCGAACTACTCGGTCGATTCGCCGCCCCTCAAGCTGGTGCTGGTCGAGGGAGAGGGCGACCCCGGATCGCTCAACCACCTCGGCGTCGAGGTCGACAGCACCTGCGAGGTGTCGGAAACGGCAAAGCGTTTCGACGCCCTCGGCCTTCAAACGCTGGTGGAGG
>Ga0187894_10003972_pt1 | contig 16158 bp, 13 predicted proteins | sample GBC1701081metaG_FD_136650 | JGI IMG/M metagenome (GOLD analysis project Ga0187894, IMG submission 136650) | White microbial mat communities from a lava cave in the Kipuka Kanohina Cave System on the Island of Hawaii, USA - GBC170108-1 metaG ... | reverse complement strand
TGCTACGGCGGCAGTGGAAGCGGCGGCTGGTGGAGGATCTAGGGTTCCACATCGCGCATGAGTTGCTCGGCATGCACCTCAACAAGTAGGAGTAACCCACGCGACTCAGATACTCAGGGTCAAAAACGAGGGAGCCTCTGCACGCCGGGGTACTACAACGGCGAGGGGAAAAGGGAAGGCCAGGGCTTTCTTGAGGCCCAGGACCCTGACGGTGCGGTGCGCTTTTACGAAATGCTCGCCCGTTGGCGCGAACAAGGGGAATATGAAGGGCTCATCGTTAAGTAGGTCTCGGCGAGCAGATATCGACCCAGCCTGTTTGTCATAAGGAAGTGCGAGAACAGAGAAAACCAGGACCAGGGTGCAGGCATAGATCCGGCCTTGGTCCGGAGCACCCGATGAGCACGTCTGAGAACAAAAAACTCATGCAGGAAGCCTTCGCGGCCTGGGCAAACAGCCATGGAGCCCATAGGCCGGATGGCCGCACTGGCAGAGGTCGGCGAAGCCGTTATGTGGCTGTGTTCCGACGCAGCGTCCTTTGTCACGGGTCTGCCGATGGCGGTTGATGGGGGTTGGGTGGTGCAGTGACGCAGCGGCGTCAGACACTCATAACGGCCAGGCTCTTCGGTCTTCGTGTGAATCACAAAAAGATACGGCTCGAAGTTCAGCCGTCGAGCGCGATCCGATAGAGCTTCGCCACGTTCTGGCAGACGATCTTATCTCTCGTTTGCTCCGAGAGTCCAGCGAACTGGCTTTCTATCACTGTCCGTGAATGCGGCCAGGTACAGTCGGAGTGCGGGAAATCCGAGGCCCACATATAATTCTCTTCACCGAAGAACTGGCTGGTCATGGGGCCAATCGGGTCATCCTGAAACGTCACCATCACCTGGCGACGGATATACACGCTGGGCTTCAGCGGCAATGGTTCGTCCGACATGGCGTTGAATTTTTCATAGGCATGGTCGAGCCGATAGAGATAATGCGGAAACCAGCCACTGTCGTTTTCCGCAGACACCAACAAGAGCTTGGGAAAACGCTCCAACACACCACCGAAGAGGATGTCGGTGAAGGAGCGCTGAATCTCATGGATGTGGTTCACATAATTCCTCGTCATGAAAGGTGGCCGCTTGCCGCTGGGCGACGTTTGCACCTTATCACCCATCCCGTGCCCCTTGCCGGTGCCGAGATGCAGCGACAGCGGCAGCTGCAACTCTTCGGCGACTTTCCACAACGGATCATACTCTTCCGTCCAGAAGGGGCGCTCCGGCGGCGGCGACCCCCAGATTTGCGCGCCCTTCAGCCCGAGCTTCGCACAGCGTTCCAATTCCTTGATGCCCGCTGCCAAATCCTCAAGCGACACCAGGCCGACAGCATGAAGCCGGGTGCGGTCATGCGAACAAAACTCCGCGACCCAATCGTTGTAGACCTGGAAACACGCGCGTTGCAGGTCCGCGTCTGGCAGCCGGAAGAGCGGCATGCCAAACGTGGTGTAGAGGACCTCTGCACTGACTCCGTCCACGTCCTGGTCTTTGATGCGCTCGACCGGATCCCAACCGCTCGGACGCGCTCCGGCAAAGCTGCCCTTTTTGAAGTATTCTTCGAGTTCCTTGCCACTGCGGCCAGCGGCAAACCCCAGTGACACACGTGAAGGTTTAATGCCGGGCGCGACAAAGAAGCTGCCCTTCTCATTCTCTTCGACATGTGGAGCCTGATCCCGGTATTTCTTATCAAGACGCTCAGTCCACAGATTTGGCGGTTCGATCATATGCGAATCGGCGGAAATGACTTTGTAGCTTGACATTCTGCCCCTCCTAATTTTGTAGTACTCAGTTCCTAACAATCTTCTGTAGTTCTGAAAAGTGATGGGTGCAAGAGTACGTTGCAAATTCTGTACTGAAGCCCAGGTTCAGTCGGTTGTCCAGCGATACTCACAGGAGTAAAACAGCTCCGAGGGTGAGCTATGACGTTTGATGAGATACTAGAACAGGTCCGCCAACTGTTACAGAGCAAAGGCCGCGTAGCCTATCGTGCGCTGAAGCGGCGTTTCGATCTGGATGACGAATATCTGGAGGACCTCAAGAGCGAACTCATCAAAGCCGAACACGTGGCAGTGGACGAAGACGGCGAGGTGCTAGTCTGGACGGGCGAAGAGCCAAGAGCAAAGGACGAAGAAGCAGGAGGAGAAAAATCTCAACTGTCGAATGTCGCTCCCAGCTCCCTGCTTCCTGCTTCGCGAGCCGAAGGCGAGCGACGGCAACTGACCGTGATGTTCTGTGACGTAGTAGGTTCGACTGCGCTCTCCGAACAGCTCGATCCCGAAGAGTATCGTGAGGTGGTGCACGCCTATCAGGAAACCTGCACGAACGTGATCCGTCGGTACGACGGGCATATCGCCCAACATCTCGGTGACGGTCTGTTGGTCTACTTCGGCTATCCCACAGCGCATGAGGATGATGCCGTACGGGCCGTTCGGGCAGGGTTGGAGATTGTTGTGGCGCTGCAAAACCCTTCGCCCGCCAGGCACGAGGTTCCCTCTCCCCTCGCGGGAGAGGGACAGGGTGAGGGTGTCGTAGGGGCGACCGGCCGGTCGCCCCTACAATTAGAAATTCCTACCACGCTCCACGATTCATTAATGGCCCGGCTGGATCGGCTGGGGACTGCCAAAGAGGTGGCGCAACAAGGGGCGGTGGTGGGACGCGAACTGACGTATGGGCTATTGCGTGCGATCTCTCCGCTCAGCGAGGCCGCGCTGCAACAGGAGTTGACCAAGTTAGTCGAGGCGGAGCTGCTCTACCAGCGCGGATTGCCACCCCAAGCGACTTATCTCTTCAAGCATGCACTGGTGCAAGAGACCGCCTATCAATCACTGCTGAAAAGCAAACGCCAGCAATATCACCACCAGATCGCTCAGGTCTTCGAGGCGCAGTTTCCAGACATCACCGAGACCCAACCGGAGTTGGTTGCGCATCACTATACGGAAGCAGGGTTCGGAGCACAGGCCATTCCGTATTGGGAGAGAGCAGGACAAAGAGCGAGTCAGCGCTCGGCTTACGTGGAAGCGATCAGTCACCTCACCAAGGGGCTGGAAGTGCTGAAGGCCCTGCCAGACACTCCCGAGCGCGTCCAGCAAGAACTGACCCTCCAGCTCGCCCTGAGTGATGCCCTGCTCCCTGTTAAGGGCCATGCGGCCCCAGAAGTAGGAAAAACCTATACCCGGGCCCAAGAGCTGTGCCAGCAGCTAGGCGAGACTCCCCAGCTCGTCCCCGTGCTATTTCGACTGTTTGTGTTTTATTTTAACCGGGCGGAATTACAGACGGCACGTGCGCTGGCGGAGCAGCTGATGCGGCGAGCCCAGAGCGTCCACGACCGGTCTCTCCTCTCGCTGGCTCACATGCCACTGGGGTGCACATCGTACTGGCTGGGAGATTTGGTCTCTGCGCGGACACACTTTGAGCAGGCGATTGTTTTGTATAATCCCCAGCAGCACCTGCGCTCCAGTGTCGCTATGTATTTTGATCCGAGGTGGCTTTGTCGATCCTATGTATCCTTGACCCTGTGGGGTCTGGGCTATCCAGCCCAGGGCCTGCAGAGGAGTGCTGAGGCAGTGGCCTTGGCCGAAGGGCTGTCTCACCCCCTCAGTCTGGCAGAGACCTTGTTTTTTGCTGCTAAGTTCCATTCTCTCTGTCGAGAGCAGCAGGGAGCCCGAGAGCGGGCAGAAGCGGTAATGACACTGGCAACCGAGCAGGAGTTTCCATACTTCTTAACGACTGGGATGATGGTACGAGGCTGGGCGTTGGCCGCGCAGGGGCAGGTGGAAGAAGGCATTGCTCGGATGCAGCAAGGCTTGACGGCCTGGCAGGCCACGGGAGCAGAGCTCGGCAGATCGCATTATCTTGCCCTATTGGCCGAGGCGTATGGGAAAGTGGGGCAAGGAAAGGAGGGGCTAAGCTTGCTCGCTGAGGCACTGGCTGTGGTGGACAGAACTGGGGAGCGTGTCTATGAAGCGGAGGTGTATCGGCTCAAGGGAGAACTCACGCTACAAAAACAGTTCCAAGTCCAAGGTCCGAAGTCTGAAGTCACAAATAGTCCAGCGTCTAGTGTCCAAAGTCCAGAGTCGGAGGCTGAAAAATGTTTTGTCAGAGCCATAGAGATTGCCCAACGACAACAGGCAAAGTCTTTGGAACTTCGAGCATCAACGAGCCTCGCGCGTCTCTGGCAGCACCAGGGCAAGCAGAAAGAAGCTCACAAGCTGTTGTCCGATATCTACGACTGGTTCACCGAAGGCTTTGATACGAAGGATTTGCAAGAGGCAAAGGCGCTGCTAGAAGAACTAGCATAAGTACAAAGACGAAAGCCCTTTAGCGGAGATACAGTAATGGAGGTCGCGGTATCGAAGAACGGGATTCCTATACGCCTCACGGGCGAACGTTGGACGCATGTTGTTGAGTCGCATGATTATATGGCAGGTAACCGCGATCTGGTCGTAGAAACCATTGAGGACCCTGACTCTATTGTGACCGGCGGAAAAGGGGAACTCATCGCGTTACGCCATTACCAGGCCACCTCGATCTCGGAGAAGCATGTCGTTGTGGTCTATCGTGAATTTGAGAAGGACGGGTTTCTCATTACGGCTTTTATGACGTCGGCCTCAGAGACAATTCTACGGAAGGGAGTGATATGGCAGAGACCGCAGACATTTTAGAATCCGTTCCTCACCTCCTTAAGCTTGGAGCAAAAACACTCTGGTTAGACTACGATGAGGAGGTTGATGTGCTATATGTCAGCTTTCGCCGACCTCAGAAAGCTACGGACAGTCGTATGGAAAATGATCTGATTTACCATTACCGAGACGGAGAACTTGTCGGAATAACCATTCTCCACGCGAGTAAAATCGGCCGTCCTTCTCCCCAATAGCGATTGTTTAAGTTGGCACCCCCTTTAAAAATGGCTCAATGACTCAATGAACAAATGACCTAGTGGAACACGGGAGGCAAGACGCATGCCCAAACTCTCTGATCTGCGGGACCAAACGTGTATTGTCGGCATTGGCGAAACCGCCTACACGCGCGGCACGCCCAAGAGCGCGCTCGAACTCGCTTTAGAGGCGTCAATGGGCGCGATCGAAGACGCCGGCATCAAACCTGAAGCCATCGATGCGGTGATTCTTCCGAGCGGTGCAGGCAGCGGTGGCACAGCTGGTGATTTTTGTGCCAATCTGGGACTCCAGGACTTGCACTACACAACGTCTCTGCAAGAAATGGGTGGCGCTATGTGTGTGTCCGCTGTCGAGTCCGCCGCCGTCGCGCTCGCCAGTGGTATTGCTAACTATGCCCTGATTCCGCTGTGCAGTCGGTTCTATTCCGGACGTAAAGCACGGCAAGTGACATCTGACCCTGGAACGGGACTGCAGGCCGCCGAAACCATACGGGATTATTACGCGCCCTTCGGTGTGGCTGCACCACCGCAACACTACGCCTGGATGGCACAGCGGCACATGCAGCTCTATGGCACGACTCATGAGCAACTCGGCGCGGTGGCAGTGGCAATGCGCAAGCATGCACAACTGCATCCCAACGCCCTGATGAAACGGGCACCGATCACTCTTGAGGATTACCTGTCATCGCGCTGGGTGAGCTATCCCTACCGACTCTTGGATTGTTGTCTGGAAACTGATGGTGCGGCGGCATTACTCATGACCACTGCTGAGAGAGCCAAAGATCTGCGTAAGCTACCGGTGTACGTGATGGGCGTAACGTCAGGACATCCTTTCCCGCCACACGATATTCCCAATCGCCCCGATATCCTCAAAATCGGACTCGACTTCTGCGCGCCACGCGCGTACGCGATGGCAGGGGTAGCGCCAGACGACATTGATTTTGCCGAAATCTATGATTGTTTTACCGGTCAAGCGATTTTGCAAATCGAAGCAGCAGGTTTCTGTAAGAAAGGTGAAGGTGGCCCTTTTGTCGAGAACGGACGCATCGAACTCGGGGGTGCCCTACCCATCAATACACATGGTGGCCTGCTGTCGCAGGCGCACAACACCGGCATGAACCACTTGGTCGAAGCGGTCGTGCAGCTCCGACACGAGGCCGGCGCACGGCAAGTGCAGGACGCCGAGCTGGGGGTCGTAACTGGCTGGGGCGGCCACGGACATGGGTCAATCGCGATTTTGCGTCGCTGAGGTTTAATCAATATGAAAACTGAGAGCCAAACACAGACTGTTAGGCTCCCCATCCTGCATGGCTATACCAAGGAATTTTACGAGTGGTGTCACAAGCAGGAGTTACGGTTTCAGCGCTGCCAGAGGTGCGGAATATGGCGCCACCCACCACGACCGATGTGCACGGATTGCCACTCGCTCCAGTGGGAATGGGCGCCAACGAAAGGGAAGGGCAAAGTCTACTGCTGGACGACCGTGCATCAGGCCCTCGACCCCGCCTTCGCTGAGGCTGTCCCGTACGCCGCGGTTGTGGTCGAATTGGACGAAGGACCGCGCCTCACGACCTGGGTCACAGGAATAGCGCCTGACGAACTGCGCATCGGTATGCCGGTCGAACTCTGGTTCGACGACATCAGTGATGACGTGACACTGCCAAAATTCAAACCGATTGAGTGATATACTTTGCGGGGCCGGAGATCATGCTTTTGTCGCCCACCATAACTGACCGGGACTCTCGGCGGGTGAGTCTGGCGCTGGGGAAGAACTCTTTGTGCAGACTCCCTATCCTTTCATTTTCATCTTCCCCTCTCTTGTTTCTTCTCGATCAGAATCGTACAACGTCCCAACATGCCCGCGAAGAAGACCCCTGTATCCAGGAAGCGCACCGCCGTCGAGGAAGAGGTGCTCCGGGTGGCGGCGGACAAGTTCGGTAAGCAAGGCTATCAAGCCACCACGCTCGATGAGATTGCCGCCGCGGCGGGGATCTCGCGGGCGGCGTTCTACTTATATTTCCCCAACAAAGAAGAACTCCTGAGCCGGATGTATCACCAGGTCATCTCCACGGCCCAGGTGGCGGTCGAACGGATCGTGGCCGAAGAGCTGTCGGTGCCTGAGAAGCTGCGTCGGATTATTCGCCATCAGGTCCGTTACATGGCCACGAACAGCCCGCTGTCGCAGGTCTTTTTCTCCGAGCTTTTCAGCTTGCGACCGGAACTGGGCCAGTGGGTGAGGCGCGCCAACCGCGCTTTCGGTGAAGTGATCGAGAGAGTGGTCGACGAAGGGGTGCAAAAAGGCGAACTGGTACCGCTGCATCCCAAGCGGTTTACCTATGCAGTGATAGGGATGTGCAACTGGATGCACAGGTGGTACCGACCTGATGGCGAGTGGACCCCCGACACGGTGGCGGAGGAATTTATCCGGATCCTCGAGTCAGGCTATCTCTCTCACAGGGTGGACAATGCCCCTGCTTCCTGCGTACAAGAGGTACAGGCGCTACGGCGCGAGATTGAGGAGTTGAAGACGATGGTAGTGACTCTCGTCCGTGCGGATCAGTCGGGCGGTACGGCGACGTCCAAGAGCCGTCTTCGTCTATCTTCCAAGGTGCGCTAGGCTGCCCCGCCAGTCTGAACCCCGCTCGCTTTTTTCTTAACAGTCGCACCCAATCCAGTATAATCACCAAGTCTCTGGAGAAAGGTCCTTTCCCCCCGCTTCCCGTGCTCTGCCGCCACGCTTACTTCACCGCTTAGCGGCTTTGCGGTTGACAGTTTGTCGGCGGCTGTGTATTGACTTATAAGTCTATATTCTGGATCTATGGATCTACAGACGCACGGTGCTGCATAGCAGTGTGCATGCATTTCCTAGCGGTGCAGGAATAGCAGCGGCGACACACCTAAAGGAGGGGAACCTCATGTACGACCTACTCATCGAAAACGCCCGCATTTGTGACGGGACAGGCGCGCCGAGCTTTCACGGTTGCGTAGCGGTGAAAGACGGTCTGATTGCCGCGATCGGCAATCATCAAGGCGAAGCTGCGGCCAAGATCATCAACGCCGATGGACTCGTGCTCGCGCCTGGATTTATTGACCCGCACACCCATTACGACGCCCAGGTAGCTTGGGATCCACTAGTGACTTGCTCTTCCTGGCATGGCATCACTACCGTGGTCATGGGCAACTGCGGAGTTGGCGTCGCGCCGGTCAGACCTGAGCTACGCGACATTCTGATGTGGGATCTGGTCAATGTCGAGGCCATCCCTTTCGAGGTGATGCAGCGCGGCATCGATTGGCAGTGGGAGAGCCACAAGGAATATCTCGATGCGCTACAAAAGCGCGGGCTCGGCATTAACGTCGCCTCGCTCGCGGCGCTCACACCGCTACGACACTATGTAATGGGAGAAGAATCTTTTGAGCGAGCCGCCAATGTCGAAGAGATTGCGCGGATGCAACAGCTCCTGCGTGACGCGATTAATGCTGGCGCGTTCGGCTTCACCAGCACGATCCTCAACAACCATATCGGCTATCAGGGTCGGCCGCTGGCTTGCCGCAATGCCAGCCGCGAGGAACTCAAAGCCTTCTGCCAGGTATTACGCGAGGCTGGACGCGGCGCGATTGAACTCGCGCTCTCGGCGCAAACCCCTGGGCATATGGCGGATGAGGAGTATGCCCTCCTGGAATTCCTCGTACGAGAAAGCGCCCGCCCGGTCACCTGGCTGGCGCTGTTCAACCGCCCAGGGCGACCGGACTCGTATCTCAGCGTCGTCGAAAAGGTACAACCGATTCTTGGATGGGATAAATCGGTGCCACAGGTTTCATGTCGCCCGCTGCGCATCCAATTTAACATGCGCAATCCTTTTATTTTTGCTGTGTTCTCCACCTGGCATCCGGTTTTCAATAAGAGCCTGGAAGAGCAAATCAAGATCTACCGCGACCCAGGCTTTCGCCAGGCGTTTCGGGAAGAGATGGATCGCCGCCGCATCTTTGCCGGACAGTGGGGGCGGATGACAGTGATAGATGCAACGAGCGAAGCCGTGAAGGCGATTGCTGACAGCAAGAAGACGATTGGCGATTTGGCCAAAGAACAAGGCAAGCATCCAATCGACGTGTTTCTCGATATCGCTATTGCTGACAATCTTGATCTGATCTTCGACCTCCAGGCGCTCAACTATGAGCCTGAGGGTATCAAGCGGCTCATCACTGACCCTCGTTTCCTGATCGGCCTCTCCGATGGTGGCGCGCATGTGGATATGCTGTGTGATGCGCCCTATGCTACCTATCTGCTGGGCCGCTGGGTGCGCGAGCGACAGGCGCTGACGCTGGAGGAAGCGGTACGCCGTCTCACCCTAGAGCCAGCTCTGTTCTTTGGTATTCCCAAGCGCGGTCAGATCGCGCAGGGAATGGCCGCCGACCTGGTGCTGTTCGATGCTAACACCGTCGACGCGCATGATCCGGAGTACGTCTATGACCTGCCTGGTGGTGCCAAGCGGTTCGTGGCCTACGCCGACGGCATCACGGCGACGATTGTGTCTGGTGCGGTCCTCTACCAGGATGGCGAGTACCAGGGTGGGCTGCCTGGACAGGTCCTGCGGAGTTATGATGCGTAAGTACGAGTTCAACCAAAAAAGCCCGCTCAACCAAAGGAGGATCGCATGAAGGTAGGAATGACGCTGCAATTAACCAGTTTCGGAGGCAAGCCAGACCACCAGACTTATCAGGAAGAACTGTCAGTAGGTGACATGGCTGAACGCTTGGGCTTCGATTCTATCTGGACCCTAGACCACCATTTCACCGGCTACGTTATGTCGCCCGACCCGGTGGCGTTGCTTATGTACGTTGCTGGCCGTACCAAGCGGGTCCAACTCGGCACGGCGGTGATCGTGCTGCCGTGGCATGATCCGGTCGAAGTAGCAGAAAAAATCGCCCTGCTCGACCTGGTTTCGGGTGGGCGCACCATCTACGGCTTTGGCCGTGGGGCCGCCTCGATTGAATACGCGGGGTTCCGTATTCCCATGGAAGAGTCGCGCGACCGCTTCGTTGAGAGCCTGCTGATTATCCGTAAAGGCCTGACGCAAGAGAGTTTCTCGTTTGACGGCAAATATTACAAAGTGCCGGAAATCCAGATTCGCCCGCGGGCGATCTCACATCCTGAGAACCGCTTTTATGCCTCTTCGGTGAGTCCGGAGTCAGCCGAGATTATGGCTAAGCTCGGCTTGGGGGTGTTGATTATCGCCCAGCGTAGTTGGGAGGACACCGCCACGGATTACCAACGTTACTGCGAGATCGCCCAAACCAGCGGTTACCAGCCGCGTGCCCCAATCTCGCTGTTCAATGTACTCGTGGCCGACGAGGCCCATGAGGCTGAGGACTTGGGTGCCGTACATCTGGGAGCGATGTTCGATTCCATCGACCGGCATTATCGCTTCTCTGACGGTCATCTAACGGGGGTAAAAGGCTACGAGTTTTATGCCAAGCTGGCAAAGACGTACACTAAACTGACCGCTGATGAACAGGCCAAAGCCAAGGCCGTGGAGTTTTATCGCAGCCTGCACGCGGCCGGGACTCCCGCCCAGGTGCTGGAGAAAATCCGCTATATCCACAACACGGTGCCGCTAGAACACCTGGTCGGCACCTTTGCCTTCGGCGGCCTGCCATATCCAAAACTAGAGCGCAGCGTCAAGCTGTTTGCCGAGAAGGTGTTGCCGGTGTTACAGAACGATCCGGCCTTCAAGCTTCCTAAGGAGCGGAGTCTTTATACCGAGGTCAGCGCACAGGCGTAGGGGGCAGATCAGAGTATGAGCTGGTTGCCACAGAGGATATGTCACAGAAAGTTAATCCCCAATAAAATAATTGAAGGAGGGCTATCATGAGTGGTTACACCATCATTGACGTCGATACCCATGTTACCGAGAAGCCGGACCTGTGGACCAGTCGCGCGCCGGCTAAGATGCGCGACCGGGTGCCGCGCATCGAAACTGATAAAGATGGCCGCCTCTCGTGGGTGGTCGGCGGAGGTGGAACCTTGATCGCAAATCCTGGCATGACCGCTACCGCCGGTGTAGGGAATATGAAGAATCCACCCAAAACCTTCGAAGAGATGCACCCAGGAGCTTACGATGCGAAGGAGCGGCTGAAATACATGGACAAGATGGGCATCTGGGCGATGGTCATGTATCCCAATGTCGGCGGGTTTGGCGCCCAGGAGTTTTTGAAATTAGGCGATCCGGAACTGATGCTCACCTGCGTGCAGATCTACAACGACTGGCAGACCGAATGGGCGTCGGTTGATGCCCGCCGCTTGCTTCCTATCACTACGATTCCGTTCTGGGACGTGGCAGCGGCAGTGAAGGAAGTACAGCGCTGCGCCGCCATGGGACATAAGGGCATCCTGTTTACTGGAGAACCGCAATATTGGGAGCAGCCGTTGTTGGGTGATCCGCATTGGAACCCGCTATGGGAGGTGGCGGTCGAACTCGACTTGCCAATCAGTTTCCACATCGGCTCGGGCAATATGGAAATGGGGTTGCTGCAAACCAAGATCGCCGCCTACGGCAAGATGGCAGCGTTTACCGAGCTGTCGGTCGATATTTTTCTGCGCAACGGCATCCAGTTGAACGACTTGATCATGTCCGGGGTGTTAGCACGCTATCCGAAGATTAAGTTCATCTCGGTAGAGAGTGGCATCGGCTGGATTCCGTTTGTACTCGAAGCGCTCGATTACCAATTCCAGGGGAATGAGGTGGCGGAGGAGCACCCGGAATTCGATCTGTTGCCGTCGGAGTATTTTGCGCGCAACGTCTACGCCTGTTACTGGTTTGAGCAGACCGCACCGCGCCGGCTGATCGACAAGGTCGGAGCCGACAACATCCTGTTTGAGACCGACTTCCCCCATCCGACCTCGCTGTATGGGGAGGAAGTGCACGCGCGGATCAAAGGCGGACTTTCTGACTGTGAGGAGTCGGTGCGGCGGAAGATCCTGTGGGAGAACGGGCAGAAGCTGTACAAGGTAACGGGTCCCACGGCGGCAGACGAGGCAAAGCGCGTGGCAGCGGCCCACGCCTAACGGCAACGGTTGGCAAAGGAGAAGCGACTGACAAGTATCACTACGTCAGCCGTTTCTCCGCGTGTCTCCCTGCATCGAACCACAAACTGGGTGCAGCGAAGAATCACCCTGAGAGACTCTTCTTTTCACTCAGGGTGACAATCCTGGCGCGCCAATGTTATGTGGTCTGATCTAGTGGGCCAAGATAAGGAGCTTCTATGAAATTCATGTATTTCTTTCTGCCTACACTGCCCGCGACAATGGAGGAGCGGCGGGCGTTACGCCCCATCGCTATGCAGCCGGAGCGCTGGCAGCGCATGATCGAGGAAGTAGTAGAGATCGCCCAGTTAGCCGAGGAGGTTGGCTTCGACGCCGTCTGTTTCCCCGAGCATCATCTCCATAGTGAAGGACTCGAAATTGGCAGTTTGCCCGTCCTCACTCAGCACGTGATTCACAACACCAAACGAATCAAGGTTGGCCCGATTGGCTACGTGCTACCGGGCTGGAATCCCCTGCGGCTCGCGCTGGAAATCGCCTGGCTCGATCAATTGACCAAAGGGCGCACGTTCGTGGGCTTTGCACGCGGCTATCAGACCCGCTGGCTCAACCAGATGGCGCAAAAGATCCATGTGGGTGCGACTGCGAGCGATAAGAGTGAGGGCGACCGTATCAATCGTGAGGCCTTCGAAGAAGTATTCCGCTTTCTCAAGTTGGCATGGGGTGACGAGCCGTTTCGCTTCAAGGGCAAACACTACGAATATCCCTATCCACAAGAAGGGACACCGTGGGCGGCGCATGAATGGACGCGAGAGTTTGGCTTTCCCGGTGAAGTCGACGAACAGGGGCGAGTGCAAAAGATCAATGTCGTACCGAAGCCCTATCAGCGACCGCATCCCCCATTGTTTCAAGCCTTCTCGATTAGTGAAGAAACCGTGCGGTGGTGCGCCCGAGAAGGCATTACGCCCACGATTCTGATCTCGCAGCCGCCGCAATTGCGCAAGCTGGTGGAAGCGTATCAGGAAGAAGCCCGGAAGGCCGGACGCGCCCTGCCGCTGGGCGAGAACGTCGGGGTGCTGCGCGCGATCTATTTCGCTGAGAATAAGGCAAAAGCGCGTGTGCTGGCGGAAGCAGGAATCTGTGGCGTCGCCTTCCGCAAATTCTTCTATCACTTCGGCTTTTTTGAAGCCTGGCGTGAGCCAGCAGATGAAGCCAAGTGGCCTAGTGGCAAAATGATGTTGCCCGCCGAAGAATGCACTGTCCCACGCATGGAGCGCGCCGACTTTACCTATCTGGGCAGTGTCGATGATGTCCGGCGCAGCATGGATGCAATGGTGGAGAACGTGCATCCAGAATGGTTGGTGTGGCAGGGAGATCAGGGGTTCCTGCCCAAGGATGAAGTCAAGCGACAGATCGAAACCTTCGGCAAGCACCTGGCACCTCGGTACAGATAGCAAGGGGAGGAACTGCATGAAAGCCGCAGTCCTCTACGAGCGAAGGCGACATCCCAATATGCCTGCCAAGAAGACCGCTGTCTCCAGAAAGCGTACCGCCATCGAGGAAGAGATCCTCCGTGTGGCGGCGGATAAGTTCGGCAAACAAGGCTATCAAGCCACCACGCTGGACGAGATTGCCGCTGCGGCGGGAATCTCGCGGGCGGCGTTCTACTTATACTTCCCCAACAAAGAAGAACTCCTGCACCGCATGTATACCCAGGTCATTGCCACCAGCCAGGTGGCAATCGAGCATATTGTTGCCGAGGATCTGCCAGTCTCTGAGAAGCTGCGGCGGATGATTCGCCACCAAGTCCGGTACATGGCTGCGAATATTCCGCTGACGCAAGTCTTTTTCTCCGAGATCTTCAACTTGCGTCCGGAACTAGGCCAATGGGTGAAGCGTGCCAACCGCGCCTTCGGTGCGGTGATCGAGCGCGTGGTGAGTGAGGGGGTGCAGAAAGGGGAGCTGATTTCGCTACACCCCAAGCAGTTTACCTATGCGCTGATGGGGATGTGCAACTGGATGTACCGCTGGTACCGGCCTGGTGGCGAGTGGACTCCTGACACGGTGGCGGAGGAACTCATCCGCATCCTTGAATCCGGCTATCTCACACAGAGAGTGGAGCAGCCCCATGCCCCCTGCGCGCCAGAGATACAAGCGTTACAACGTGAGGTTGCGGAGTTGAAGTCAATGATGGAGACTCTCGTCGCTTTGAAAAGCGATACTTCTTTTTGAGAGAGCTTCTCCCCGATTTTCACCTGTGCCTCCCAAGCCGCTCTTTGTGCTTGCCCGGAGGACACGCGTCGCGCTTCAGACGCGTTCGATCAATGTACCCGTTCCGAGGCCCCCGCCGCAGCACATCGTGATCAACCCGTAGCGGCCCTGCGACCGTCTGAGCTCGTGGGCGGCTTTGGTGATGAGGAAACATCCGGTCGCGCCGAGCGGATGGCCCAGCGCGATGGCACCACCGTTGGGGTTAACGCGCGCCATGTCGGGTTTGATCTCCTTAGCCCACGCTAACACCACCGAGGCAAAGGCTTCGTTAATTTCCACGACGTCGATGTCGTTGATCGAGAGCCCGGCGCGCTTGAGCAACCGGCGGGTGGCCGGGATCGGCCCTTCGAGCATCAACACCGGATCGCAGCCGACGAGTGCCGTCTCGACAATCCGCGCTAGCGGCTTGAGGCCGAACTCGCGGGCCCGCTCACCACTCATCAGCAGCACCGCGGCAGCGCCGTCGGCAATCTGGGACGAGGACCCGGCGGTATGAACGCCGTTTTCGCGCGCGACCGGCTTGAGCCCGGCGAGCGCCTCGAGACTCGTCTTGCGCGGGATCTCGTCGGCGGTAACGGTCTTGGTCTTATCGGTGCGCTTCCCGTCTTCATCAAGGACTGGCACCTCGACGGGGATCATCTGCGCATTGAAGCGGCCTTCGGCGATGGCGCGTGCCGCGCGGAGCTGCGATTCGAGCCCCAGGGCATCGGTATCCGCCCGCGAGATGCCGTACTTCTCGGCGATGCGCTCGGCCCCCTCAAACTGGCTGGTGAATTCGTAGTGCTCGAAGTAGCTACGCGCGACGGGTTTGCCGTACCCCGCTTTGGCGCCAGCAACGGCGTCGGAGCCGATCGGCAGCCGGCTCATGTTCTCGACCCCGCAGGCGAGAACAACGTCTTCGACCCCGGAGGCGATCAGGCTGTAGGCCAGGTTGGTGGCTTCTTGCGAAGAGCCACACTGGGAATCGACGGTGATACAGGGCACCGCCTCAGCGCCGCCGTGGGCAAGCCAGGCGGTGCGGGTGACGTTCATCGCCTGGGCGCCGACCTTGTTGATACAGCCGCCAACGACCTGTCCCACGTCAGAAGCGTTAATCCCGGCGCGCTTGAGCATACTGTTCAGGACTTGACCCAGCACATCGGTCGGATGAGCCTCGGCCAGGGATCCGTTGCGTCGGCCCACCGGCGAACGGCCAGCCTCAACGATGACAACTTCTTTCATATCTTTCCTCCTCAGGGATGTCCCGGACTCGCCCTGTTAAACTCCTTATTTGATCGGGACTGAATGGGGTCTCGTTCTAATATATGAAGAATGATTGCGCAAGGCAGCAAAGCGTATCGAGCACCAAGGAACAGCGCGGAAAAGATGTGGCCGAGAAGCGTATGCAGCTCTTTGCCCGGGAAGTCATGCCAGCACTGGAGGAGATCTCGCCACAGCCTATGCAAGCTGGCACCTCAACGGGAGAGTGTTGTCTACAAACTATTTGTCATAAGTTTATGAGTACAATGAATGAACAAGTCGCGGCTGTGTTTTTTAGAGCCTTCGATCGCTTGGACCTAAAGTCTTTAATTATCACCTTTTGTTGCTTCAATACGGGGCAAAGAAAACGCCCCACCTTATAAGCCAAGACTTGCCCTTATATCCCAAGACGGCATATGACCTTCAACAGCAGACTTGTAGTTGCCTTTACCCACCGCGAAGGCCCTTACGGTCGCGCCGGTTGCGGGTACCGACCCGTAATATCTTTATATCCATGCATGTTCGTCGGCGTGACGTGTACGATCAGCACCCCCGCGCCGCTGTTGACCTTCCCATAGGTCTCCGCTAACTCCTGCCCCATATAGCGCCCCCCAATCCGTGTCGCCCAATAGCGCACTTGGTCCGCATCGTCGGACATGACAACCGTGCCTTCGAGT
>Ga0187894_10003971_pt1 | contig 16162 bp, 15 predicted proteins | sample GBC1701081metaG_FD_136650 | JGI IMG/M metagenome (GOLD analysis project Ga0187894, IMG submission 136650) | White microbial mat communities from a lava cave in the Kipuka Kanohina Cave System on the Island of Hawaii, USA - GBC170108-1 metaG ... | reverse complement strand
GGCGCACCCGATGTCGCCCAACGGGGGGCAAGGGATCAACATGGCCTTGCGGGATGCCCTGGTCGCCGCCAACCACCTTTGCCCGGCGCTCACGCGCAGCAACGACGCAGCCGCCATTGACGCAGCCGCCCGGCAAGTCGCGGCGGAGCGGAGTCCGGAGATCGTCGCCATCCAGGAACATCAGCGGAAACAGACCCAAACCTTCTTACGGTCGGACCGACTCTCGTCCCGGTTGGCGATGTGGCTCCTCCCCCTGCTCGCCAAGAGCGGCCTGGTCCGCCTGCTAGTTGCGAAGAGGCTCCGGGCCTTGCAGCATGGTGTCGCGCCGGTCCGGTTGACGGCCTGAGGCGGGGTGTGCTTCGTCGGATTGTTGAGAGCCGGGTTGCAACCTGGTGGGAATTCAAGGGACAGGCCGAACCTGAGCTTTAGATTGAAAGAGAAACGACTTGAAGACAGCGCGTTTCTGTTTTACGCAGGGCAATTGAGAGCGCGATTCGACAAGGAGTATTTCCCACCGAAGGGGACGGGTGGGGACAGTTTAGTGGCGAGAGACGCGCAGATCATCAGATCGGCAAGGCGGCGGTCATTTCCCGCCGGGCTAAAGAAGTGGCTCGCAGCATTCAGGCAAAGGCCTGGCCGAGCATTTTACCGGCGACGTATGCATTCACCCCTGTTCCAGGCCCCCGATCCGGCGCGCTCGGCGTCAGTGGCACAGCGGCATTGCAGGCCTCTGACCGCATCGCCGCGCTTTTACGTCTGCATCGCTAAATGTCGATTCCTGAGACAACATCTGCCGAAGGTTTAGAGCGCTATGTAGGCGGGAAATGCCTGTTCGACAGTCGCGGCGAAGCATGGCGAGGCATCAAAGCCTGGATCCTCGCGCTGCCGCCTATAGGCGATACGTTGCCCCTTCCCTCCGTCAGCGAACCGTTCCTTGCATGGACTATGTCTGGTGAGGTCGAGTCTCAAGAACGGGAAAACAAAGGGCCTTGGATCATTCATCGGATTAAGAAAGGGGCTTTCTTTACCGTCACCCGCGCCTGCATCTGCGGCAGCGATCTCTGGCCGTACCAGACAATGGATCACAGCGACACCGGCCGCCGCATGGGACACGAGGCCATCGGCGTAGTCGAAGCCGTCGGGGCCGACGTTGGCGCTATGAAAGTCGGTGATCTCGTCGTCATGCCGTTCGCGTTCTCCGACGGTACCTGCGTCTTTTGCCACGAAGGGCTGCAAACGTCATGCGTCCACGGCGGGTTCTTCGGCACGGTTGAGGTCGCCGGAGCGCAGGCCGAAGCTGTGCGCGTCCCCCAAGCGGACGGGACGCTCTTCGTCCTGCCGGTCGGCAAGGATGACGCGCTGATGCCGTCGCTTCTCACGCTCTCCGACGTGATGGGGACGGGCCATCATGCGGCCGTCGCCGCCAAAGTCAGCCCTGGGAAGTCTGTGGCCGTGGTGGGAGACGGCGCCGTCGGCTTGTGTGGAGTCATCGCCGCGCGGCGCCTAGGCGCCGAGCAGATCATCATCCTGGGCCGGCATGCCGATCGCATCGCGCTCGCCAGAGAGTTCGGCGCAACTGACGTAGTGAGCGAGCGAGGCCGGGAGGCGGTTGAGCGAGTGCGCGATCTCACCGGCGGCTTCGGCGTTCATTCTGTCCTCGAATGCGTCGGCCTCGAACAGTCAATGCTTACCGCGATCAGCATCGCGCGTCCGGGTGGAGCAGTGGGCCGCGTCGGCGTTCCCCAGGACGAGACGATGCCGGCGTCGCAGCCAGCGTTCTACAACAACGTGACCGTGAGCGGCGGCCCCGCGCCGGTCCGCGCCTACATCGAGGAGCTTCTGCCCGATGTCCTCGAGGGCAGGATCGAGCCTGGCCGTGTCTTCGACCGGGTCATCGGCCTTGACGAGGTTCCTGACGGCTACCGGGCGATGAGCGAGCGAGAGGCGATCAAGGTCATGGTCAAGCCCTGAGTCTCTCGCCTCTGGCTTAGTAGGTTCGCGCCTTCAGGAAAATAGGGCGCCCAAATGAGGAGACCTTCAAGAAGAGGAGTTCAGAACATGGACATCAAAAGAAATGGATCACAGCCTGCCGGCAAAGGGCCGGACGAGTATTTTACCGGCGCCGTACGCATTGACCCACTGTTTGAGGCTCCCGAGCCAGCGCGCGCGCGTGGCGCGATTGTCACGTTCGAACCTGGCGCTCGGTCGGCCTGGCATACCCATCCGCTCGGGCAGACACTTATCGTCACGTCCGGGCGCGGGTGGGTGCAAAGCGAGGGCGGCCCAAAAGTGGAAATTCGGCCGGGCGACGTGGTCTGGTGTCCGCCGAATGAAAAGCATTGGCATGGCGCCACAACAACTACGGCGATGACGCATATCGCCATCCAGGAGGCGCTCGACGGCAAGGTCGTCACATGGATGGAAAAGGTCAGTGACGAACAATATCAGGCCGGCTTAGAGCCCAAATGAACGAAGGAGGCGCGCCGATGATGACATGGACGAGCAATGAGCTTAACAAGATAGGAACAGCGGATGAGTTGGAGATTGCGACACTGCGGCGCGACGGCGCGCTGCGAAGCCCGGTGACGATTTGGGTCGTCCGCGTCGGCGATGACCTATATGTCCGCTCCTACAAGGGGCGCGACGGCTCCTGGTTCCGCGCCGCCCAAGCGCGCCGCGAAGGTCGAATCCGAGCCGGCGGTGTCGAGAAAGATGTCACCTTCGTGGAGGAAAACGACCCCGGCGTCAACGACCAGATTGACGCAGCGTACCGCGCCAAGTACCGCAGTCACGGAGCAAGCTACGTTAACGCCATGGTGGCGCCTGAAGCGCGAGCCACGACAATCAAACTGACGCCGCGAGGAAATTGAATAGAAATGCCACACGTCATTGTAAAGCTCTGGCCCGGGCGGCCTGAGGAGATCGCCGCCGTCGTTCTTTGGCTTTGCAGCCCTGGCGCAAGCTTCGTGATCGGTCATGCGCTCGCTGTGGATGGCGGCTACACCGCACGCTGAAGAAAAGCAGGCCGCCTGAAGAATCTTAGAGGAGAAGAAAAGCAATGCAAAAGCGCAAACTCGGGGACAGCAATGTGGGAGTACAGACTCTCGGCAAGATTCTGCTGTTGGCCGCCTTGCTCGCAACGAGTGTGCCTGTCGGCCGTCCCGCGAATGCGCAGGCGGCGAAGGTCCGGGGCACGGCGACGGAATGGTTGAGCTACGGCGGCGACAAAGCCAGTTCTAAATACTCGCCGCTCGATCAGATCAGCAGGGACAATTTCAGTCGCTTGAAGGTCGCGTGGACCTGGCGATCCATCGAAGAAGCGATCACGAAAACGAATCCCGATTTAAGATCGTGGGTATGGGAATCTACCCCGCTGATGGTCGAGGGAGTTTCATCTCGACGTTCCATGAAAGCCCACGGACCTCCGCAGTCTTCCGGTGGCCCTGCTCGTTGCCCTCCCACACAGATGGGATAGGTTCGCTTCGTGTCAACAGTGAGACGGCGTTCAATCCTGATCTCGTGTTGCCACAGATCTCCGAAATCGTACTCGTAGAGGAAGCGTTCGTTTGTTCGAAATCGGAAATCAGCCAGTTTCACTTGGCTCCCATCAACGGCAAGATCGGTTACCCAACAGTCATAAATACTGTAATTACAACCGCGAATTCGAAATTGATGCAAATGGAAGTCGCTCCAACCAAAGGCAAGCAGTAGCTCTGCTACGCTCCATGCCTGAGCCGCGCAGCCGCGCGCCTCGTGTGGCTCATCGCCATCAAAAATCAGGATGCTTTTTGCGGCATCATCGCGGCCTGTGACGAGCGTCAGGCCCGGCAGCGCAATCATCGTGTCGCGCCCCCAATCGCCGAACCAGTGATAACCGGCGATGACCGTTTTCTGATCTCCGCGCGCGACGATGTATTGATCGGCGGCTGCCGCCAGCGTGCGGACGAGCTCGTTGGCGTCAGGGTAGACCGCAAGGATTGCCTGCCGGCGATTGATCTCGGCCTGCCGGTAATCAAAAACGCGGTTAATATCGCGTTTTTCGGTCGAGGCGATCGAAGCTGATCATATTTATCTCCTCGTTGTTTCATTCGGGTTTAGCGCCCATCCGCTGCCGCGCGCTCTCTATGTTGTTAATCCTTCGTCGAGGCAAATCTATTCCGGGCAATTACTCTTTGCAGGCGCCGCTGAGGGAATAATTCGGGCTTCGTGGGGGATAACGTGCCAGTAGGATTTGATAGATCGAGGCCGCGCCGCCGCCGCGCATCTATTGATCATCGGGGCTGTAAACGCCGAGGGGAAAAACTATGAAGCTGAACAAAGGTATGAACATCTTGAGTTGGGTGTTGCGTCTGGTAGTCGCGGGCATTCTCTTTCAAACGCTCTTCTTCAAATTCACGGGCGCGCAGGAGTCGATATACATCTTCACCAAACTGGGAATCGAACCCTGGGGCAGGATCGGATCGGGCGTGGTCGAATTGATTGCGGTGATCCTGCTATTGATTCCTTCGACCGTCACCATCGGCGCGATCTTATCGCTGGGAGCGGTCAGCGTCGCGATCCTGAGTCACCTGACGAAACTGGGAATTATGGTCATCAATTCCGATGGCACGTCTGACGGCGGACTGCTTTTTGCGCTCGCGCTGATCGTGTTCATTTGCAGCGCAATCATTCTGCTCATTCATCGCCGTGAAATCCCGGTCATTGGCCCAACATTGTTTGGCAGCAGCGCTTGAATGTCACGGTTGATTTGCTGTTGAGCGGGATCCATAGATCGCCTCTTTTCCGGCATGATGATTGGCCTGGGCGGCGCCTTGGCGTTGACGCGCGTGATAAGGAAAGAAAACCGGTTGCGAACATCCTCTCCGCCTTATGAGTAGCGGAAATTATCAACCAGTATCAGGTCGGCCTCGCTGCTTTCCTCACGCGTGTAGAGAATCGCTCCCCCCGCAGGAGAAATGGCCAGCCCTGATTTGTAGAGAAACTGTGGCGGTGTGGCAAGCGCGGTCGTGCGTCGAGTGCGCAGATCGAAGAAAGCGATCACGGGACGATCCGGCACGGCCCGTTCAATAAAATAGACGCCTTCCGCAACGACCACCCAGTTGTTCCAGTCAACCGGGTTCAGCTTGTCCAGCACCGGCTCCTCCGCGCCGCCCCGCGCAGGCATGCGCCAGAGGCCGGGCGTGTGTTGCTTCGTAAAATAGAGCCACGCGCCGTCGGGTGACTCGAATGATGCGAATCCGCCGTGGCTGGTGACTTGAACCGCGGCGCCCCCCTCGGCGGCGACCTTCCATACCTGCCACTGGCCGCTGCGGTTGGAGGCGAAGTAAATCCAGCGTCCGTCGCGCGACCAACCGGGGGCGCGCTCCTGGCTCGCTTCGCTGGTCAAACGACGCGGCGCTCCGCCGGTTTTGCTGATCGCGTAAATATCGAAGTTGCCGTTTGCGGGCGTTTCGAACGCGATGCTGCCGCCATCGGGAGACCAGCGCGGATGGTTGGTGTAAGGGCCTTTGAACGAAGTCAACTGCGCCGGGTTCTCTCCATTCCGGCCCGCGATCCAGATTTCGGCCGCGCCTGAACGATCCGAAACGAAAGCGATCTGATTGCCATCGGGGGAAAACTGCGGATTCCAATCCCACTGCGTCGAGGCGATGATCGGCGTATAGGAAATCGCTGAGCCTTTTGTGCGCTCGATGCGCCAGATGTTGGTCTGCTCGTTCCAGAGTTGGTAGACCAGCCGGTTGCCGCGCCAGGCAATGGCCGGCTCTTCCGCGTTGCCGCCGCCGGCTGACACCCATTCAGGGTCTCCTCCCGCCGCCGCGACCTGCCACAGGCTGAAGCTGCCGCCGCGATTCGACGAATAAACGATGCGTTTGCCATCCGGCGTCCAGCTCAGGCCGTGAATCTTGAGATTATCGAAGGTCAGCCGTCGAGGTTCCCCGCCGCTGATCGGCAGCAGGTAGATGTCTTCGACTCCCAGCGCGCTGCTGCGTGAAAAAGCCAGCGCCGGTTCGACCGGCGAGAAGGCCAGATAATTTTCGCCCACGTATTCGGCGGGCAGCGAGGTCAGGCGCCGCTTCTCGTAAGTGTCGAGCGCCAGCAAAAAGATCGTGTAAGGCGCCTGGGCAGCGGTTCGATCCGTGAACGCGAGCCATTTTCCATCCGCCGACCAGGCCAGGTCAGGATTGCTTTCAGGATGGCAATCGCTCAGTTTTCGTTCAGCGCCTCCCAGCGCGGGGATCGCGTAAATTCCGCACCCTTCTTTGCCGGCCTTGCCGGTACGCGCAAAGGCAATGGCGCCGCCATCCGGCGACCAGACGGGATTCAACTCGCGCGCCGGATGGCTGGTCAGTTGGAACAGGGTTTCGCTTCCCGGCTGCTTGACGTAGATGTCCAGGTTGTCGCTCGTCGGGCTGCGCCAGGCAAAGGCTACGCGATTGCCGTCAGGCGAGATGGCCTGAGTCACCTCGCGTCCGGGCAGGCTGGTGAGTGGAACGATTCTGACTGAAGGGAGCGGCGAGTCTTGCGATGGTCTGAAAAACTGCCGCCAGACGAGCCACGAAGCTCCGGCCAGCGCAACTGCCACAATGAAGAGCAACCGCTTCGACAAACGTTGCGTGCGCATCCCGACGGTCGGAGTTTCGGTGGGGGGCGGTTCAGAAGGCAGCGCGAGGTTTGATGGCGCGGGAGTAACGGGGGCGATCAGGCGGTAGCCGATTTTGGAAATGGTTTCGATGACCGAGGGGTTTTTCGGATCGTCATCAAAGACTTTGCGCAAGCGCGAGATGGCTCGATTCAGCGCATCTTCGGTCACGAAGGCATCCGCCCACAGCTTTTCAAGCAATTGTTCTCTGGTGACGGTTGCGCCAGGTTGTTTCGCCAGACAGAGCAACACCTCCATCACCTTCGGCTCGAGCTTCTCACTTCTCGCGCCGTTGCTGATACGACCCAGGCTGGGTTGGACGAGCCAATCGCCGACCTGGAATTCACTGTCGAGCGTCCGCTGTGCGGGAGTGTGATTCGGCATCATCATCATCATTGTAATTGACGCGGGATTGAGTGTTCCAGCCTGATTGCCAGGACTTTCTCTCGATCATCAGGAAAAGATCAGGAAATGATCAGCCTTCCCACAAGGTGATTTCGCCTATCTTCTCCATGCTTGTCCTCGCTGATGCGGAGTAGGTCAGCATTTTCAGAATGATGGATTACCATCAAACAAATAAGCCTAAAAACAAGGAGGGCCAAGAAGTGCGTCTCAGTTTCTGTTTTCTCGCGCTAACCCTGACATTGGCCACGGCGAGTCCGGCTCAGGAAGAAGCCCCCCGGACACCGATCAATCACAGTCTGATTGCTTTCACCCTTCCTGAAAAAGACCTGCTGCCGGAAAGCGTTGCTTACGACCCGCTGGAACAAACTTTCTACGTCGGCAGCACGCGCAAAGGCAAGATCGTCAAAGTGGACAAGCAGGGCAAAGTCACGGACTTCATCGCGCCGCGACAGGACGGGCTATGGATGGTCATCGGCATGAAAGTTGACGCCGCCCGCCGCGCGCTGTGGGTCAACAGTTCGTATGGCGACAACCTGATCGGTTATCAAAAAAGCAACGGCAGCCCGGCGGGCGTTTTCAAATTCGATCTGCGCAGTGGCAAGCTCATCAGAAAGTACGTCCTCGACAAACCCGGCGAAACGCATTTTTTCAACGATCTGGTCATCAACCGCAGAGGCGATGTCTTCATCACGCATATGTTCAAGGAGCCGGCGCTCCACCGGATTGCGGCCGGCCGGGATGAGCTGGAATTGCTGGCTCGACCCGAGAACTTCAGCGAACCGAACGGCATCGCGCTTTCCGAAGACGAGCGCGTGCTGTTCGTTGCTACGGATGAAGGCATCAGCGCGCTTGATGTGGCTCACCTTGCGCGCCATCAATTGACGGCCCCGCCGGAGGTTTCGCTCAAAGGCATTGACGGGTTGTATTTTTACAAACGCAGCCTGATCGCCATTCACCCCGGACGCAAGTTGGTGCGCCGCTACTTTCTGGATGATGCAATGAAGAGCGTCACCCGCGCTGAAACCATCGAAGCGCATCATCCGATGTTCAATGTCCCGACGACCGGCGTCGTCGTGAAGGACACGTTTTATTACGTCGCCAACGCGCAGTTCGGCAGCTTCAACAAAGACGGCTCGCTCTTTCCGCCGGAGCGATTGTATGAACCGGTGATTCTCAAAGTAGCGCTGAGTGAAGAGCCACAGCGCGGCTCGCGCACTCTCAATCGTCCTGATTTGAAACTCGAAACCGTCGCCACGGGGCTGGAAATTCCGTGGTCAATCGGCTTCACGCCCGGTGGTCGCATCTTCGTCACCGAACGGCGCGGGCGGATTCGCGTCATCGAAAACGGCCGGCTCAGAGCCGCTCCCTGGGCGACGCTCGCTGTTGTTCAGGCGGGCGATGCGGGTCTGAGAGGATTGGCTATCGCGCCTGATTTTGCGAAGACCGGCCACGTCTTCGTCGCGGCGACCGTCCGGGCGCAGAATGGCAAACTCATCAGTCGCATCTATCGGTTCACCGAGCGCAACAAGCGTGGCGTTGATCCGGTGGTCATCGTGGACGATATTCCCTGTCCCGGCGTGCACGCCGGCGGGGCGCTCGCCTTCGGGCCGGACGGGATGTTGTACCTCAGCGTTGGCGACGTGCGGGTGCTCGATGCCGTGCAGGATGTCAAATCAACCGTCGGCAAGATTCTGCGTTATCGTCCGGATGGCTCGGTTCCGAAGGATAATCCGTTCGCCGGCTCGCCGGTCTATGCGCTCGGCGTGCGCAATCCGCAGGGGATGGCGTGGCACACGGCGGCGGGCGCGCTCTTCGCCACCGAACATGGCCCGACCAATTTTCCCGGCGAAGGCGGGCGCCTGGATCAGGACGAGTTGAACCTGATCCTGCCGCGTGGAAATTACGGCTGGCCGGTTGTTTCGGGGATGGACAGTGACGAACGATTCATCAAACCGCTGGCGGAATGGACTCCGGCGATTGCGCCCGCCGGGCTGGCGGTTTGCAATGTCAAAGAATCCGTCTGGTACGGCCATCTGTTTGTGGCCGGAATGCGCGGTCAACAATTGCGCCGCATCCGAGTCGAAAAAGCGCCGGGCGCGGGCTGGCGCGTGGTTGAAGAAGAACCGCTCTTTCACCAACAATTCGGACGCATCCGCGCCGTGGCGATGGGGCCAGATGGCTATCTCTACTTTGCCACCAGCAACCGGGACAGCGAGGGCCAGGAAGCGAAGCTGGCGGCGGCGTTGGATGACCGGCTCTTTCGTTTGCGCCTCGCTGGCGGGCGTCAGGCCTCGGGGAGCGCTGCGCAGCGCACAGCCGGCAGCCCGACCTTCGAACCCTACGATGATCTGGGAGAACGACACGCAGGAAGGCAACAGTCGCAACTCAGTCGCGCCCGCCAATTTCGTTGACTGGCGGAAGGAGATGATTCAATGATGAGAGCCTTGATCTTTCTAGTAAGTTTGCTCGTCGCTTTGCCATCGTGGCAGCGAGCGGATTACTGGGAGTGCGCGCTTCACAAGTCCGCATACAATTTGATCTTCGCCAAAGCGCAGATCAACGGCGTCCCGGTTGTAAGCGGCGCGTTGGACGGTCAGCCGATCAAGCTCCTGTTCGACACCGGCGCTCCAATGTGCAACCTCGATCCGGGCGTCGCTAAGGCCTCCATCGGTGAGAGGGCGCAGCGGGAAGTGATGATTGAAGAAAACAAGTTCGCGTTGGAGTTCAGAATCAAAGATTTGTCGGCGATCAAACAATCGCTGGGCTGCTCCGGCGTGATCGGCAACAACTTTCTTGACCGCTACGAAGTCTATTCGCCAGCCGCCGGATGAGGCTTACCTGAACCGCCTCACCGAAGCCGCCTTGCGGATGCCGACCGACTCCGCCATTGCCAGTTTTTTTGGCGCGTTCACTGCCGATTACCGGCCCGCGCTCGCGCAGATAGATAAACCCACCTTGATTGTCGTCGCGCGCAACAACTGGCTCGCGCACTACGAAGATATGCACAGGCGGATCAAGGGGGCGAAGCTCGAAGTGTTCGACCACACCGGTCACGCTTTATTCATTGAAGCGGCGGGACGCTTCAATTCGCTTCTTGATGAGTTCCTTACCGGGCTGCCCTGAGCGACTCCGGAAATATTTCTTACAACAGGCTTCGGCTTCCGTTTCTGATGAGGAGAAAGACGATGAAGCAGGATTTGTACAATGGCTTTCGATTGCTGCGCAGGCAGCCCGGCTTCACGGCCGTGGTGACGTTGACGCTGGCGCTCGGCATCGGCGCGAACACCGCGATTTTCAGCGCCGTCAACACGCTGCTGTTGCGCCCCTTGCCGCTGGCAGAAGCAGACCGCCTGGTCTTCGGCCACGGGCTGCGCGAGGGCTTCGACCCGTTCTGGACGACGCTGCTCGAATATGCGGCCTACCGCGAGCGCAGCCGCTCGTTTGCCAGCAGCGGCGTCGGGATACAACAGTCCTTCAATCTGATCGGGCGCAATGAACCGGAGCGCGTTCAGGGCGCGGCGGTGATGGCCGATTACCTGCACACGCTGGGCGTAAAGCCGCTGCTTGGTCGCAGTTTTACGGCTGAAGAGGATCAGCCCGGCGGCCCGGCCGTGGCGCTGCTCGGTTATGGGTTGTGGCAACGGCGCTTTGGCGGCGAGCCTGACGTCATCGGGCAGCCGCTCGATCTTGAAGGCCGGAGCCACACGGTGATCGGGATTATGCCGCCGGGCTTCGATCTGCCGGTGGGCGCCGAAATCTGGGCGCCGCGCCAGGTCAATCTCGCCAACCTGCCGCTGGAACTGCAGGACATCCACAACAATGAAATGGTGGCGCGCCTCAAACCCGGCGTGAGCCTGGAGCAGGCCGATGCTGAGCTGAAAGGCATTGCCCGCCAGTTAGAGCAGGAGTATCCGCAGTTCAGACGCGGTTGGAGCTACCGGCTCATCCCGTTGCGCCAGTTGTTGATCGGCGATCTTCCAGGCCGCACTCAGAAGGCGTTGCACGCGCTCCTGGCGGCGGTTGGCTTCCTGCTGCTGATCTGCTGCGCCAACGTCGCCAATCTGCTGATGGCGCGCGGCGTGACGCGCCAGCGCGAGATTGCTATTCGCCAGGCGTTGGGCGCCAGTCGCTGGCGTGTGATGCGCCAGCTTCTCATCGAAAGTCTTTGGTTAGCCTGGCTCGGTGGCTTAGCGGGTTTGCTGCTGGCGTATTGGCTCGCCCCGCTGCTCAGCGCGTTGAGTCCGATTCGCGTCGCCGCCCTCTCAACCACGCTCACGCAGATTCAGCTTGATGGCCGCGTGCTCGCCTTCGCCGCGCTCAGCTCGCTGCTGACCTGGGTGATCTTCAGCCTCGCGCCGGCCTTGAAAATCACCGGGGCGGGCCATCTGATGCCGCTCCTCAAGCAGGAAGAGCAAAGGTCGGGCGCGAGCGCGGCCAGTCGCCGGTGGCTGGGCGCGCTCGTCGTGGGCCAGCTTGCGATGGCCGTGATTCTGCTCGTCGGCGGAGGGCTGGCGCTGCGGAGTTTTCAAGGTCTCCAGCGCGTGGATCTGGGCTTCCGCCCGGAGCCGTTGCTCACCCTGCAAATGATGCTCTCACCCGCCAGGTATCCGCAGCGCGAGCAGCGGGTCGTATTCATCGAGCGAGTCCTGGAGCGCGTCAAGAGCGTGCCGGGCGTGGTCTCCGCCGGGACGACGACGGGCATTCCTTTTCCCAGCATCTCGTTCAATTCTCGCTTCACCGTCGAAGGACGCCCGCCCGCAAATCCGGAAGAAGTGCCCAGCACAATACATCGCCTGGTCAGCCCCGGCTATCTGGAAACGCTGGGAGCGACGCTCCTCAAGGGCCGCTTTCTCACTGAGCAGGATCGGATGGGCCGCGCGCCAGTAGCAGTCGTCAGCGAAGAATTCGCGCGCCAGGCCTGGCTGGGAGAAGACCCGCTGGGCAAGCGCGTCAGGGCCGGACTGCCGCATGAAACGGATCGTCCCTGGCTGACGGTGGTCGGCGTCGTCCGGGATGTGATCGAAGACGACTTCAGACAGAAGCGCCCTGCCTGGTATCTGCCTTACTTTGAATACGGCCAATATGGCTATCAACCCGCGATGATGACGACGCGCGCGCACCTGATCGTCAAGAGCGGCGGCGATCCGGCCAGCCTTACCACAGCCATCCGCCAGGCGATCCGCGCAGTAGACCCGGATCAGCCGGTCTTCGCGGTGGCGACGATGAAGGAGCATCTGTCCGAGAACCTCGTCACGGAACGCTTCAGCGCCTTCCTGATGGGAGCGCTGGCCACGATGGGTTTGTTGCTGGCGGCGCTGGGACTCTATGGCGTGATGAGCTATTCGACGGCGCAGCGCACGGGCGAGATCGGGTTGCGCATGGCGCTGGGCGCGCGCCCGCGCGACATCCTCAAGCTGGCGCTAGCGCAAGGCTTGAGGTTGAGCTTGATCGGCCTGGGTCTGGGGCTGGCAGGGGCGATGGTCGTCACACGGTTTCTGTCGGGCGTGCTCTACCAGGTCAGCCCGACTGATCCGGCCACCTTCGCTGTGATCGTGTTTTTATTAGCAGCGGTGACGCTCGTAGCTTGTTACCTGCCTGCGCGGCGGGCGATGCAGGTGGATCCGTTGGTGGCGCTCAGACGCGAATGAGTACGAGAGCTTGGAGCAGGCGGTTTATGTGCATTTTTCCTGTCACACCCGCAGTGGTGTTCCGGTCTAAACAACCGAAACAACGCAAACTTTTCGGAGGCGCCGAATGAAAACTTATGACGTGCAAACCATCGAGATCAACGCGCCCTTCGACCGCGTCTTCGATTACATCGCCGATGCGCGGAGGCTGCCGGAGTGGACGAGCGCTTTTAAATCCGTCTCCAACGGGCGGGCGGTGATGGAGACGCCCAACGGCTCGGTCGAGATCGAGCTGGCGGTTCAGGCTGCGCGCAGCCAGGGGACGATTGATTGGATTATGACTTTCCTCGACGGCAGCGTGGCCAGCGCCTATTCGCGGGTAGTGGCGGCGGACAAAGAACGTAGCCTCTACAGCTTCGTCCTGATGGCGCCGCCGGTTCCGTTGGAGCAGCTCGAAGGCGCGCTGGAAGCGCAATCGCGCATTCTGCGCAAGGAACTGGCGAAGCTCGGCGCGATTCTGAATAGTGAAAGATGAACACTTCGTTGGAACAACTTGTGGAACAGGCGCAGGCCGGAGACCGAGAGGCGCTGGAGCATGTGGTGGAGCAAATCCAGGACAAGGTCTATGGCCTGGCGTTGCGGATGCTCTGGCACACTGAAGACGCGCGCGATGCGACGCAGGAGATCCTGATCCGTGTGATCACGCGCCTCGCGCAGTTTCGCGGAGAGAGCAAGTTCACGACCTGGGTCTACCGGGTAGCGGCCAACTACCTGCGCGACGCGCGAAAGAGCCGGTTGGAACAGCAGCATTACACCTTCGAGCGCTTCGGCGATGAACTGGATGAAGGGTTGTCTGATGCGCCGATTCAGTGTGAACAACCAATTGATGAAGCCTTGCTGCTCGAAGAGATCAAGATCGGCTGCACGCTCGGGATGCTGCTGTGTCTGGATCGCGGGCGCCGGCTGGCGTATATCCTGGGCGAGATTCTCGAAATCGAAAGCGCGGAAGCGGCGGAGGTTCTCGACATCACCCCGGCGGCGTTTCGCAAACGGCTCTCACGCGCTCGCGCCGGCATCGTGGACTTTATGAAGAAAAAGTGCGGTCTGGTCAATCCCGGCAATCCCTGCCGCTGCCGGCGCCGCGTCAACCACGCGCTCAAGCTGGGGCGGGTCAATCCCGGACAACTGCTGTTTGCGCAGGATGCCGGGCAAGCCGCTCGATTCCCTGAAGTGCTCAGCGAGATTCGGAGGTTGGAGGGGGCGCGAGCCTGCGCGGCGCTCTACCGTTCCCATCCGGATTTTGCAATCGCAGAGAGCTTCGTCCCTTTCCTGCGCCGCCTGGTTGACTCGCAGAGCCTTTAGACGAGAGCTTCACCTGCCTTCAGCGCCGCAGCTTTGGCCCGCGCAGCTTCGACACAAACTCTGGCGGAAAAGCTCTGGCGCGCCCTCGGCTGTTCATCACAATGTGGCGCGTCTCGCCTTCGGCCAACAAGATTTTATCGCTCGCTCGCAGGACTTCGTAGGCGAAACTGATCGCCCGGCTGCGCAGTTCCAGCACGCGCGACCGCACGATAAGCTCGTCGTCATAACGCGCCGGATGGCGCAACTTCTCGCCAAAGCCTTCCACCGCAGCCCCCAGCAGCAGGAGCGTGAGCAGACGGCTGCGCTCGCCAAGCTGACGTAATGACAACTGGAAGATGGAAAATGAGTTGTTTGGCTAAATCGAGACGGTGGTCGCCTGCTGATATTTCATGAGTAAAGCCGGGACGATCTCGCCGTAGTCGCCTTCGACCAGAGGGTCGAGCAGTTCGCGCAGGGGGTTGATGTGCCGGCGCTCGTCCTGCGCGATGCGTTTGAACATGCGCGCCGTCAGCGCATCGTGATCCAGCGCTTCGGCCAGCGCCTCGAAGAAGAGCATGCCGCGATATTCCTCCACGTAGCCGCGCGAGAGGAAATGCGCCAGCGCATCCGGATTGCCTGGTTCTTCGTTCTTGAAGCCGGGCATCAGGGAGAGCGCTTCAGCTCGGCCGGGGACGGGAACTATCACGCCGCCGAGATCGACTGCGCGATTGGCGAACATCACCACGTGCCTTGCCTCGTCCGCATTGTGGCGGGCGAAATTCAAAGCGGCTTTCGGGATTTTGGAAAAATAACGAGTGGCGATTGAGAGCGCTTCGACGCCGCGCATCTCGTTCCAGCAGATTCGGTTCAGATAAGCAGCCAGGATACGGCGCGAACGCGCCACCAAGCGAACTTCCCGCTCCTGTGTGGGGATGGGCTGTATGATCCAGTCCTTTTCCTGCATTCAGACGACCTCCGTCATTTCCAACTTCAGGCAAATCTTCAGCGACGACCTGCTGCTTCAACCGTGTTGGTTGGATCGGCGCCTGCCCATGTCACATCAGCGGTCGGGCCGTAGGTTGCGGGCGCCGCCCTTTCGAGCAATCGCAGGTAGACGGTCAATTGCGTGCGGTGGTGCGCCGTGTGCAGCACGCGACGCCAGAAGACCCAGATGCGCTCCCGCTCGACATCGAAGAACGGCACGCGATCGAGCCACCAGGCCTGGTCGCGCGCCGCCAGATACCTTAGTCGAGGCAGCGCCAGCCGCCGCATCCGCTCGGCGAAATCGTTTGGCGTTTGACTGATCGGCAAGACCTCCGACGGCGCCGGTTCAGGCGCGCCGAGGAATTCACCGAAGAATCGCCGCTCCGAGAGCAACTGGTGTTTCATAATCTCGTCCACCGTGCCGGAACGCGGGTGCGGGCGGAACAGCAACTCTTCCGCGCTGAAGACGCGCCAGACCGAAATGACCTTGTTGGTTTCGGCGGCGTAAGTCTCCAGCAGGTGTTGAAAGATGGCCGACGCAGCTGTGTTGAAAAGCTTGAATGGTCGTCGCGGATCAGGCGACTGCTTCCAATGAAACCGGTGGGAAATCCACTTCGACCTGTGTGATGTTGTTGAAGTAGTTGGTGAAGATGTTGAGCGCGATGTGGGCGATGATCTCGGCGATCTCGCCGTCGGTGTAACCGGCTCGGCGGACGGCGTCGAAATCGGCGTCCGCGATACGCCCTCGTTGCTCGACGACGGTCAACGCGAACTTCAACGCGGCTTCCGTCTTCGCATCCGAAGAGCGAGCCTGGCGGCTGGCCGCCAGATTGTGTTCGCTTACGCCGGCCATCTTTCCGATGACGGTGTGGGCTGAAAGGCAGTACTCGCATTTGTTCGCCTGGGCGACGGTGATGGCGATCTGTTCGCGCAACTTCGCATTGAGCGCGCCGCGCCCGAGCGCGCCGCTGAAGTTGAGATAGCTTTCCAGCACGGCTCGAGAGCGGGGTTTAACGCCAGGCAGGGCCAGCCAGGGAATCACGAAAAAAACTACCGCTGTAAAAGTCACTCAAAGCCTTGAAGAACTTGGGATTAGGTGATTTTCTTCATCGTGGAGGCAAGTCCAGCGATGAAGAAAGCACGGAGTCATAGCGAATATCAGGTT
>Ga0187894_10003970_pt1 | contig 16163 bp, 8 predicted proteins | sample GBC1701081metaG_FD_136650 | JGI IMG/M metagenome (GOLD analysis project Ga0187894, IMG submission 136650) | White microbial mat communities from a lava cave in the Kipuka Kanohina Cave System on the Island of Hawaii, USA - GBC170108-1 metaG ... | reverse complement strand
TCGTGAGCGGGCGGCGGCGATCCGTTCCGCGTTCAACGCCCCGAAGTAGAAGGCCAGCCGATAGTTATGCGCTTCGTTGTTTGCGAATGGTTTGAACCTTACATTGACGAACGACGAAAAGTCCTTCATCTCGACATCCGCCGTATTGACTTCGTCCGAGCGCCACAGAACCGCGAAAGTTTCGGCGTCCGAAATTTGCGCGGCGACCCAGCCGCTTGAAACGTTCAACGGACGGGTCTTCATCGCCGCGAAATCGAACCCGCCATCAGCCGCGACGAAACGGCGAGACTTAAAGGTTGGGTCCCCAACGGCGATTGAATTGGACGACCAGAGCGCCTGTTTGCCGTCCGTTGTTTTCGGCGTGACACGATAATCAACCGTGAAATATTCATCGCCCGCGTTCAGAGTGATGATCCGTTCGATGCGCCCAGCGCCGGGCCAGACGGCGCCGATGTCCGGGGAGTCGTAATTAAGACTTAGTGTGACGCGCTTGCCCATTCCCTCTCTAATTTCGCCAAGGTACGGACGATTGAATGCGCCGTACATTCCAATTTTACGTCCCGGACTACGATTTGGATTGCGAATCGGATTTTGCGGATCGAGTTCAACGAATTTGTCGCGCAAACCTCCCACGCTGGTGAAGACATTCGCGCCCGTGCGCTTGTTGATCAACGCGAACGAGCGCGCTCCGGCGTTGGGCGAAATGATCAAACGCAGATAGTCGTTCTCCATCACGTAATCGTCGAACCCGTCCCCATCCATGTTGTAAGCGAACGCGACCGCCTCGCCTTTGCGCAACGCGACAAAATTAACCCTGGCGGTCTCGGTCAATTTCCCATCGCTGATCGTGACCGTGAAAGGATTCAACGCGGCTTTCGTCCCCGGCGTGAAGTTGTAGGTATAGGTGAACAGGTACTCTTCGTCGGGTTTCAGTTTCAGCGGCAGCGAATTGACGAGCATGGATTTGCGGTTGATCGTGATCTCCTCCGCGCTATTGTTGCCTACCCTCAGATTGAAGTTGGCGGAAGCGGCGGCGCCATCGGACGGATAGATCAACGGCGGATGGATTGACGCCTGCGTGTCCGCGCGCAGCGGCCAGGTTGATTTCGGAAAGATGCGCCACTCAAAGCGCGGGCGGATTTCAGCCGTGACCGAGGGCGCATAAAAAGTCTTCTCCGCCGAATCGCCGGCCAGCGTGGCTTGCAGAACCACTTGATCGCCGGCGACCGCGAGCGCGGCCAGCGGAATGTTGAAATTGAATTGCCTGAACTCTTGCGGCTTGAGATCCACATCAAGGCTGAACCGCTGCGATTTGAAACAGCGCGAAGCGATGAGATTCAGTTTGCCTTTGAGCGATTGTGTGGTCCGATTGGCGACCGCGACCGCGACCGTGTTGTCTTCGCCGATGATCAGCCGCTGGGTCTTGATATCCAGTTCCGGCGCGCTTTTTTCGTAAACGATCTCCACATCGTGTTCGTGTTCGCGCCGGTCCGCCAATTCGTCCTCCTCCTTGGCTTTCGGCCCTCTCTTCGGCGCGGCGAGTTTAAAAGACAGGGTCTGCTCCTGATAGGCCGAACCGATCCTGACGCCGTCAATGGTCACGGCTCCTTCCGGAGAATGTGGTAAGCGCAACACCACGTCCGCCGGATCAGGCGCATAGAGCCGCATCCTGATTTTTCCGTTGGCCATTTCGTATTTCAACAATTCAGCCGTCGCATAAACGATCTCTTCATTTCCGCCCTCTCTGAGCGGCGTTCGCAATGGCAACATCATCGCGTCACGCGGGCGCAACCTGAACTCCGGCGGTTCAAGACGGTCGTTCGCGGCGACCGGCGACGCGACGCTCAAATTCACGCGCATCGCGCGACGGTCGTCGAAATTGACCACGCTCAAAAAACCGCCTCTTCGCCCGCTCTCATCGGAGATCAACTGTGTGACGATGAAATTCGGCTCGATCGTCGCGCCGACAGACGACGCCGCGGACTGGGTGTTCCCTTCCAGCGCCACTCGCGCTTTCACGCTCCTGTTCACACCCAATCGCGCCAACCGGCTGACAAACTCGACCGCCGAATTCTGCACGGCGGCGATCACCTCGTCGCGTTTCGCTTTGCCCGGCTCAATCGGAATCGCGCGCCAAAAATCAGCCACGACGATAACACGCTCATTCCCGTTCAGCTCTTTGATCTGCGGCGCTGAAGGCGTACAAACCAGAATCCCGCCCGCATTCACATAATCAACAAGCTTACGTTGAGCCTGCGACGAAAGCCGAAACTTCTCTCCGTCCCTCTGTCCCCCTGTCCCTCCGTCCCTCCGTCCCTCCGTCCCTCCGTCCCTCCGCCCCTCCGTCCCTTCATCAAACACCGGCAGCAACAAAGCCTTGTGTCGTTTCAAAACTTCTATCGGCTGGAATTCCAGATCGATGTATTCGACCGCAATCTGGTTCAATTGGCAGAACTGCTGAATCTGCATCTGCGCGCGCGAAACACGCATGAGGTCGTCGCGCGTCAACGCGGCCTGATCGTAAGAGCTGATCGGATAAATCAAGCCGATGTCTGCTGCTTTATGCATGGCGGCCAGTTCCCTTCCCAAACCCGCAATCAGCCTGCCATTGCGATGGACTGCTGACGCGCGCGGGCGTTCGTCGCGGGCGAGCGTCAGCGCCGATTCCCACGTGTAGTAGTGATTGGCCCAAGGGACTTCGTAACCTGCCGGATAGAGCGTGTCCTGCGCGGGAAAATAGTTCAGCCCGCGCAATCCGTGGCCGATCATCACGCGTGACGACAACAACGTGTTGGTCGGATCGGCGGTCTTGGCGTAAGCGTCGTCGCCCGTGCCGTACCATCCGGCCTGATATTCGATGATCATCGGCGGGAAATGCGGCTGGGTCTTCAGCGTTTCGGTATAAAACTGCAAAGTGGCCATGTCTTCCCAGCGCAACGCCGGATCATCGCCGAAGTTGAAATACCATTGCCCCATCACGCCGATGTTGTGCGGCGCTCCGGCGGCTGAGATGCGCATGTCGGTCGGGTTGAGATACAAGGGGACGGTCGCGCCGGCTTCGCGCAAATAACCGGCGAGCGTGTTCATGTATTTCCAGAAGACCGGCCCGTTGTAATTCGCACGGTTGATCGCTTGGTCATCGTCGAGCTGAATGGCGATCAGGCCGCCGCCAGTTGTCGACTGGCGGGCTTTCAACAACTCACGCATCACATCGCCGAACCATTTGCGCGTGTATTTCAAATGAGTCTCGTTCGCCAGCCACTGCGCGCTCGCTTCTTCGGAACTGATCGGATTCAGGCCCGAAAGCGGCGGGTAATGCCCATCCAGCCGCGCCCCCTCATTCATCTTGAATTCAGGCCGCGCAAGCAGCCAGTCTGGATAGCCCCCGTTGCGCCATTCGTTCAAAATCACCGGCCCCGGACGCGCGATGACGGCGAAGCCCATCTCGTCAATCATCTCAAGCAAGCCCTTCACGTCGCGACGCGGATTCGAGCGGCCGTCGAAATCGAGTTTCCCCTCTTCCGGCTCGTGCCAGTTCCACGCGATGTAAAGGTCAATCGTGTTGACGCCCATTGATTTGAGCTTGGCGAGAGACGCGCCCCATTCTTCGCGCGGGATGCGGTTGTAGAAGAAAGCCGCCGAGTGCGCGAAAAAAGGTTGGCCGTTGAGTTGGAACCGCGGATAACCGTTGACCAATCCTATGGGATGCGCGGAATCATTCGATCTCTGCTGCGCAAGCATGCGGTCGTTTTTGATCATTGCGGCCGAAACGATGATCAGGGCGAGGAGCGAGAGGCGAAAGAGAAAGGGTGATTGAAACATTGCCTTTAATCGAGGAGCTATTTGCTGGCGCGAACAACTCGATCAGGGCAATTCTCAATTCTCCATTTTGGATTCTCCATTTTCAGGCAGAGACAGTTACTTGTAATGTATTTCTTCTACCTGAAAATGGAGAATCCAAAATGGAGAATTGAGAATGCGCTGTCCGGTCTCAATTTTGAGAAGGCGCCGCGCGGTTGCTCTGCTTGCGCGCGTCTATCTGTTTGAGCAATTCATTGACAGCCGCGTCGAGTTGGCTGTCTTTGCCCGTGGAGCTTTCGCCGATCGGTCGCTGCAAGCGCACATCAACTTGGCGCGGATTCAACTCCATCACCATTCCCGCGGCATCCTGAATCTTCTGCCGCGGCAGACGGAAATTCGATCCGTCGATCAGCGTCGTTCCCCAGGTGTAAATGATCCATCCGGCGGTCGGTTCGCCGACGACCTTGCCGAGCTTCAACGCGCGATAGCCTTCGGTGAAGTCCTCGGCGTCCGAAAGCGAGTGCTGATTTGTGACCAGGATCGTCGGACGTTCGAGCGCGCGCTGGCCGAGCATGGTGCGAGCCGGGGCCGGCGGATAACCGCGCACGGTCATCGTCATATAACCGCGCCGCGCGAAGACATCGATCGCGTAAGCGTTGACGAATCCGCCGTTGTTGTTGCGGATGTCGACGACGACGCCTTCGCGCGAGTGATTGCCGGCGTCGAGGTCGACGTAAAGCTGCGTCAGCGAGTTCGACGACATATCGGGCATATGGACGTAACCGAGCCGCCCATTGCTGATCTTTTCTACGTAAGCGCGGCGTTCATTCACCCACTGGCGATAGAGCAGCCCCTTTTCAGTCCCCTGGCTGGCTCCCTGGACGACGACTTCGCGCGCGTTCGCGCCGTCTCCGCCAGTTCCGACGCCAGAGGACGCGATCTTCAGCGCGACGCGGCGGCCGACTTTGTTCGCGAGTAATTCGTCGAGATTTGTGTTCGAGCCGATCGGCTCGTCGTCAACCGCGATCAGGTAATCGCCGGTTTTGATCTGGCCGCTTATGGCGGCGGGGCCGAGCGCTATCACCTCGCTGACTCGTAAGTAACCTTTGGTCTCATATTCGACGCGGTCGAAACGGAGTCCCAACCGCCCGATCGGCTGAACAGGCGAAGTGACGGTCGGGCCGGATGGCGCCGAGATTCCCAGATGCGACGCGTTCAATTCGCCGACCATCAGGTTGATCAGACGCCGCATCTCGTCGGGCGTCCGGGCGCCAGCGACCTGCGGCTCGTAAACGGCCTTTACGGAGTCCCAGTTCACGCCGTGAAAATTGGAGTCGTAGAAATGATCGCGCAGGTAGGACCAGGCCTGATGAAAGACCTCCATCTTCTCCTTCGCGAAATCGACGTCCATCTCCGCCGTGACGCTGAGCGCGCGCGTCTGCCGGGTGTCGAGATTGACGATGTTGATGCGCCCCTGTTCCAGGTAGAAGACCTCCTTGCTGTCGGGCGTGAACTGCGCGCCGGCTTTGAAGCCCGGGGTCGAGGTGAGTTGCCGCGCGACCGCTGGCTCGCGCGACAATTCGTCCAGCGAGTAGACGTACAAATTCTGCTGCCCCTCGGCGCTGGCCGTCATCAGGACCCATTTGCCGTCGGGGCTGATGATTTGCGACCCGGCGTCGACGCCCACGGGCAAAAAACTCAACCGCTGGCGGATGTTCTCAAAGACGATCTCGACCGGCTTCTTTTCGTCTTTTGTCCTGTCCGGCGCCTTGTCGTCTTTAGCCCTGTCTGGCGCGGGCTGTGGCGCGTCGGTTGTCCCGGGTCTAGGCTCCTGCCGCTGCGAAGGCGGAGTCTGGTCCTTGAACAGGTCGCGGAATTGATCTTCACGGAATTTCGGCGTGCGCGGGATCAGGTCAACGCGGGCGAGGCGGCCGTCTTCGGTGCGCTGATTCGTGTTGAACAGAACGTATTTGCCGTCGGGGCTCCACGAGACCGAGCCGCTGAACGCGTTGGCGAGAAAGCTGATCTGTTTGGTTTCGCCGCCCGCCGCCGAAACCACGTTGACGTTTGTAAACGCGCGCTCGCCCACAGTCAGATACGCGATCCATTTGCCGTCGGGCGACCACGTGAAAGACCGATCAGCGGTGAGCGGAGGGCGTTCGAGATAGGCTGTCGCCAGCAATCGCTCCTGTTTTGTTTCAAGATCAACCGCGCGCAACTCGCGCCCGTTGCGGATGAACGCCATCGTCTTACCGTCAGGCGAAAACGACGGCGTGTAGTTGTTACCGACGCTGCGCGCGAGCGGCGCTTCGGTATTGGTCGTGAAGTCGTAAGAGTAGATGTTGAACGCGCCCTCGCGGTCTGAGACGTAAGCGATCTTTTTGCTGTCGGGCGTCCAGACGACCTGCGACTCCGCCGCGTGCGTTCGCGTCACGCGCGCGGCGTCGCCGCCGTCTTTGGCCGACGCCGCAAAGACCTCGCCGTGCGCGATGAACGCGACTTTCTTCCCGTCAGGCGAAAGCGCAAGATCGCTCATCTGGCTGCTGACGTTGATCCGTTCGACGGCGGGCCCGGCGGGCGCGCCGCGACGGGCGATCTCGACTTCGCTCGCGTTACCACCGCCCGTGTCCAGCTTCCAGATTTTGAAATTGCGCTCGAAGACGATCAGCTTGCCGTCATATGAGATGTTCGGCCAGAGAGCGCGCCCGTCTTTGAATTTGGTGATCTGTTTGGCCGCGCCGCCGATTGGCTTCACCCAGATGTTTTGCGCGCCGCCACGGTCTGAAACGAAATAGATCTGTTTGCCGTCCGCGCTCCACATCGGCCACATCTCTTTCGAGGCGCCGTCCGTGAAGCGCTCGTAGCCGGAATCGCGCAGCAACCAGATTTCGCATTCGTCAATGTGGCTGCGGCCGTTGCGCCACCATTGCGACGAGCTGATGCCGCGCGCGGTAAATGCGATGCTGTTCCCGTCGGGCGCTGGCGCCGCCCAGTATTCGTTGGCGTACCGATCCGCGGCAATCTGCGTCGGCGTCCCGCCATCGGCCTTGACGCGGAAAAGATCGTTCATGCCCGAAATGTCGCGGCTGGTCGAAGAGAAATAGATGAAGCGCCCGTCGCGCGACCACGCGTCCAACTGTTCGCTGGCGTCGTCGAAGGTCAATCGCTTCAGTTCGCCCGTTTCAAATGTCAGCAGGTAGATGTCGCCGTTGCCCGTCCGCGTCGAGACGAAAGCCAGTCGTTTGCCGTCGGGCGAATAGAGCGGCCGCGATTCGTTCGCCGGATGCGAAACGAGCAAACGGGCTTCGCCTCCGCTCGCGGGCGCCGTCCAGATGTCGCCGCCGGAAACGAAAGCGATCTCCGAACGGCCGGGCGAAACGGACGGCTCCGTGAAATAAGGCAGCGCGTTCGCTTGTGACGATTGAACCGCTTTTACGGAGCTATCGGTTATGAAGATTGAGAGGAGCGAGAAGGAGAGCGAGAGAACGGGAAGTTTTGCGATTCTGGCCATAGGAGACTCCGGTTAATCACTGCGATCCAGACGATTCAGAACGCGGACAAGCCCGATGACCGCGCTGGTCAACCCCAGAACGATTCCGGTTATGACCATCCACGGGCCGGTGTCGAGCCACCGGTCGAGCAGATAACCGACGATGATTCCGCCGAGGATGTTCGACGAAAACAACGTGACGACCGTGAGCGTCAGAGCGAGCTTCGATTGTTCTGACCCGTCGCTCATTGGTTAGAAAGTTAAGTGAGTTGAGGATTCGAAGAGGGAGTGCGGAGAAGATGGAAATAACGGAAAAGACGGAAAGTTTTCAGACAGGATTTACAGGGTTGATCAAGATTGGCCATGAAGAGTTATCTTCTGCTCTTTCCTCTTCATATTGAAAAATCCTGCTCATCCTGTCTAAGTTTTTTCGTCTTTTCCATTATTCCCGTCTTTTCCGCGCTCGCCTTCCTGCCCTTTCATATCGCTAACTTACAGCGGCTTTCAGTTGCGAGCGACTTGCGCCGGGTCAGTACCGCTCGCGGTGCTGACCCGGCGCAAGTCGCTCATTGCTAAAGAGTCATACGCAACTGAAAACCGCTGTAATGTTATCGCGCAACCGCTCTCGGCGCCGTACCGAATAGCGCGATCTTCAAGGCCAATCACTTCTTCGTTGGCTGTGGCGAGGGTCTGGGCAATTTTTGCATACCCATGATTCGCGCGCGCACTTCGGGCGGCAATTGCTCCATGGCCTTCTTCATCTCTTCGCTGTTCAGCGGGCGCTTCATTGACTCAGGCACGGGCACGGGCACGCCGGGTTGCGCCTGAGCCTGTTTGAGCGCCGGATTCGGCGTCGGCGTCGGCGTGGACGCCCCTTGAACCGTGGCGGACGGCGCAGGCGACGCGGCGACCGGCGATGCGCTCGACGCTGAATTTGACGGAGCAGGAACCGCGCTTGCGGACCGTGATTGCGATGATGAATCGGAGACCACGCTGCTCGAATTGCCACAAGCGGAAAGAGCGGAAGACAAAGCCAGGATGGGGAGAATCCAGAAGGCCGAACAAAAATTGCGATAAATCACTTCTTTACTTACCTCACAAGTTTATTGCTTGATCTCAACCACAACGCCGAGCGTCGTGGTCAAATCGCGCAGGTCGTAATCCTCTTCGAGAGTGTTCTCGCGGTCCAGAACCATAAACGTCGCGCATTCGCCCAGCGGAAACGCGCTGGTGTGCCACGCGCCTCGATGCAGCTTGAACGCGTGCGAACCATCAATCAGAAAAGCCGCCATTCGTTCGACATTGGGCGCCGCCGAGCCGTTTTCGCACGGCGGCGCCACGGCAATAATTGACCTGGTTTCGCCCAGCGGGACAAAGACCTGTTCGGTGCGCTGGTGGCGGCCGAGGAAATTGAATTCGAATGGGCGAGATTCGACGGTCTGCGCGACAACGCTGGCGGCGCCGCCGTCAAGGTCGAGCGCGACCTGGCCACGTTCGCCGATGATTTCGCCGTAAGGCGCGAACGTTTCATATGTCATAGGCTGAACAACGAGCGTGATCGAGCGGATCAATTTCTCGCCGGTCTTCTGTTCAGGGGCCGTAGCTGTAGCTGTTGAAATCATAATTTTAGAGACTCTACTTTCTTTGGTTGGTCTTGTGGAGCGCCCGCCGCCCGAGAGGGCCTTGAAGCGTTACGCATAAGCTCTCGTCCCATGCGCGGGCCGCCGACACGGGGTTGATCGGGCTATGTAACACAGCGCGCAACGGGGTATCAAGTAAAATTCTGAGCCATATGCCATATTTCATATGGCATATGGCCCTCGATTCTGGGATCAAGCCTTTCGCCGGCGCCTGAGATCGGCGACGACGAAGCGAATGGCGCCGTATCCGATCCGATCCGGCAATTCATCTTTGATCGGGCGTAAACGTTCAAGCCCGCGCTTTGCGGCCGCGGCTTCAATCAACGCGCGGTCTTCGTCTTCGACCAGATCGGCGACATTGATGTCACGTCCTTCTTCGATCAATGCGGCGATGTGCTCTTCAATGGTCAACGGCCTGAGGCCCCGCTTCTCCGCGATCTCGTTGACGCTGAGTCCCTGCCCGTAAAGGGCGTAGGTTTGTTCGCGCGTCTCGCTGTAATCGGGCGGGAGCGCGATCTCTTCGTCACTGGTGTCGGCCTCGACGGCTTCCAGATCGAGTTCGACGCGCGTCTGGTCGCGCATTACCGCGCCGCCCAGCGTCGTCAGGCTGACCGTCGGGTAAGCGCCTCCCGTTTGCTTGACACAGCCCGCGACGATCAACGCGTTGATGAACCGCGTCAGATCGTCCTGCGAATGCTGATCGAGCAACCCATAGGTCGAGAGCTGGTCGAGTTCGTTGGCGATGATGTTCTTGGCCTTCGACCCTCGCAGGACGCCGGCCACCATGCCCTTGCCGAACTTTCCCTCCATCCGCGCGATGCAGCTCAGGATCTTCCGCGCGGCCAGATGCTCTTCATCGCTCAAAGCGCGCGGGCCGACGGCTTGCGGCGCGGCTTCCCCTGCGCTCGCGGTCTCGGGCGCCGGCTTCGCCTCCTGCTTCGACCCCTGCTTCGACCCCTGCTTCGACTCCTGCCTCGATTGGATGGGCGTCGCCTCGCCCCATTTCAATTTCGGCTGGCAGTTGGAGCAGCGGCAATTGGTGGCCTCCCGGCGGTCGCCGAAATAACGCAGGATGAACTGGCGCAGGCATCTTTCGTGGTAGGCGAAGTTGACCATCTCGCGCAGTTTGCGGCGCTCGGCGGCCTCGTGGAGCGCGATGCCGGCCCAGTCAACCCGCAGTTCTCCAACCGGCGCGCGATCGATCATCCTGATCGCTTGGTCACGCGCTTGCGGGCGCGCTATATGGCCGGCCTTCTCCAGGTAAATCAGCGCCGAATTAATCGCGATCTCGTTTTTGGTCCCGACTCGGGCGAGGAGCTCGCTGGCCGAAAGAAAGATCAATTCGGATTTCAAACCGAGCAGGCAGGAATAGACCTGTTCGATCACCTGGCGCGGCGGGTAACTACCCTCGATGAAGAAGTCGTGTATGCGTGTGTCAATGTAATTGAAGAGCAGCGCGCACAGCGACGGCAATCCGTCGCGGCCCGCGCGGCCCACTTCCTGGTAGTAGGCCTCGATGGACCCCGGCAGGTTGTAATGCGTGACGAAGCGGATGTCGGGTTTGTCAACGCCCATCCCGAAGGCGTTGGTCGCGACGATGGCGTCCAGGTCTCCGGCCATGAAGTAATCCTGTATCCGCGAGCGTTTCGTTTCGTCCAGCCCAGCGTGATACGAGCCGACGGTCAATCCCATACGCTGCAACTTGCCAGCCACATCGTCAACGGCCTTGCGCGTCGAGCAGTAGATGATTCCCGACCCCTTGGCCCTCTTCACAACCTGATAAGCCGCCGTGAGGCGGTCCTTGTCGCTCTTGCAAGGTTCGACGCGCAACATCAGGTTGTGACGGTCGAAACCGGCGACGAAGGGGGACGCTTGATTCAGGCCGAGTTGCGCGGCGATGTCCGATCGGACCTGAGGCGTGGCCGTCGCCGTCAACGCGATGATCCGCGGGCGACCTAAAGCGTCGGCCGCCTCGCGCAGCCGCAAATAATCGGGCCGGAAATCGTGCCCCCATTGCGAGATGCAATGCGCCTCATCAACGGCGAAGAGCGAGATCCGGCAGCCTTTCAACGATTCGACGAAACGCGTGTTGCGAAAGCGTTCCGGAGCGATGTAGACCAGCCGGTACTCGCCGCGTGACATCCCGCGCAAACGCATGAGCTGATCGTCGTAAGAGAGCGAGCTGTTGATATAGGTGGCCGGGATGTCGCGGGCGTTGAGCGCGTCAACCTGATCTTTCATCAACGCGATGAGCGGCGAGATGACCAGCGTCACGCCTGGAAAGAGGAGCGCGGGCAATTGATAGCAGAGCGATTTCCCCCCGCCGGTCGGCATCACGACGATCACGTCCTGATCGGCCAACACGGCCTCGATCACGTCGGCCTGTCCCTCGCGGAAACGACTGAAACCGAAGTGGCGTTCGAGAGCTGATTGCGCGTCGTCGAGTGTAGGCATTGAACTTCAAGAAGAAAATTAACCACGGATTCACACAGATGCGACGGATATCTACGGATTTTTATCCGTTTTGATCCGTCGCATCCGTTTCGATCCGTGGTTTCACTTTACCCAATCGCTTTCTGTCGTTTGTCCACACCATACGCTTGAACTTTGGCTCGGGACCAAAATTCAGGATCATACCGACTTCAATTTCCGTGGCCTTGAGATAGTTCATCAGTTGCGCCTCAAAAGCCTCATTCATGGCGTCTGCTACCTTTAACTCCAGGATGACCAGTCCCTCTACTACCAGGTCCAGCTTTGTAATCACCAACCAATTGGTCTTGATAATAAACCTTGAGTGGTTGTTGTTGCCCCACGTGAAGCCCCATTCCACGTAATTCAATCGCGAGCGCGTTTTCGTAGACTTTTTCGAGGAACCCTGGGCCGAGTGTGTTGTAGACGTTGTAAAAGGCTCTCAGGATTTTATCCGTTATGTGTTTGTGCAACAGCTTGTCAGACATAGGCGCCTCCTGTGTGAAGCGATTTAACCACGGATTGACGCGGATGCGACGGATTCTCACGGATTTTTATCCGCACTAATCCGTCGCATCCGCGTCAATCCGTGGTTTCATCTTTCCCTTCTGTTATCCGTATCGATCCGTCGCATCCGCGTCAATCCGTGGTTTCATCCTTCCCTTCTGTTATCCGTATCGATCCGTCATCGATCCGTCGCATCCGCGTCAATCCGTGGTTTCATTTCCGCTTCGGCAAACTCACCAGATTCGCAAACAACCGATACGCTCCGGGCACGCCCGCCGGAAATTGTCTGAACCAGGAGTAAGCGGTATAGACGTAATTGCCTTTGCCGTATTGCGCGATCAGTTGCCCGCCATTGAGCGGATTGCCAGGGTCGTCGGACGAGGCGAGCAGCGGCGTGTAACGCGCGTCCCAATCGCTCAGGAAATACAGCCCGCGTTCCTGCGTCCACCCTTTCCAATCTTCAGCCGTGATCTTGTTCGGGAAATTGAAGAGCGGGTGGTCGGGGGCGAGCACTGTGACCGGCGCGTTCTCGTCGGTCACGCGGTCGCCGCGCGTCATTCTCACCGGATAGGGCGCGAAGTTCCCATTGGCGTATTCGTTCTTGTTGTATTGCGCGATGAGCGTCCCGCCGTTCGAGACATAATCGAGCAACCGTTTGTTGTTCGCGATCACATCCTCGTTGACTTCGTAGACTCGAATGCCGAGCACGATCGTGTCGTAGACTGACAGGTCGCCCGAAGCCAGCTCGGCGCCGTTGATCAATTTGACGTTGACACCCATCTGCCGCAGAGCGAGGGCCCCGTCGTCACCGCTGCCCATCACATAACCGACCTTCAGATCGCTCGCGACCTTCACGTCGAAGACCTCGACTTTCGTCGTCGCCGCGCGGTAGATCAAATGCGACTCGATGTGCGGATAAGAGATCACCGAATAGCCGTCGTTGTATTGACGACCGTTGGCTTCGGCGACGGCTTGAACGTCGAACGCGCCGGTCGCTCCGGCGGGCGGCGTCACCTTGAATGTTCGCGCGGTCTTTTCGTTCTGGCGAGTGAAATTGAGCGGGCGGTCGTCGGCTTCGACTCTCCAACCTTGCGGCGCAACGAGTTTGACGGAGCCGTTGGTCGCCCGCCGCGCGTTGTGCGTAATTTCGACCGAAATCTCACGCGTGCGATTCGCATCTCCGGTTGGAATGATCAGCAACGAAGGATGAACCGTCAGCGTCAGGGCCGGAGCGACCTTCAACTCGCGGCGGATTTCGCCGAAGGTCTTGTCCGCGAAACGATATTCGACAGGCTGGTTGATGACGACGCGTTCGCCGCTCAAGGTCAACTCGACCCGCGCGTGAGCGATAGCGGGCGCGAATGGCAGATTGCGCGGCATTGCGGCGTCCCAATCGAACTGATCTTTCACGCGCTGTTGGGTGAGCCAGTATGGTTGTGTCGAAGGCTCATTGTCGGGAACCGTGGCGCGGAAGCGGGAGACGATGTCTGGCTTCTCGCGCCCGCGCATAAACGCCTGGATGCCCGTGAGCCGCTCCTCTTCGGCCTGAGCCGGTTCGACGCGCCAGCCGGCGGGCGCAACGAGTTGAATCTTCGGCGACGTGGAGTTCGATCCGTTTTCACCGAGCGCCGGCCGGCTCATAAAGACGTTCGTCGTCACGTCAACCGATTCGCCCGGCGTGACGATCTCGGTGTTGGAGAGCGCATCAACAATCACGCCGTGCGATTTGACCAGCGCGTCGTTGAACTCCTGCTCCTTGCGCGCGAGCATCCCGTCAACCGTCGCGCGCGAGATGGGATCGAGCGAGCCGAGCGTCGCGCGCGCGCTGCGGACTTCGCGCAACCCCGCGGCAAGCTGAGGCGCAATCGCCTCGGGATTTTCGATGCGGAATTCGGCCAGCGCCTTCGCGGCAAGCTCCTTGATCCTGTTCAGAGCGGGCGTCATCCGCTCGCCTTCACTGCCCGCGAACTTCGCGACGCCTGTGATGGTCACGTCAATGCCGGTGAACAAAGACCTCTCGACGTCAGGCGCCTGAACCGAACTCTGCAATCGCGGGAACGAACGCATCTGCGTCCCGCGAGCCTGGATCATTCCGAAATCCTGCGAGCGGTGGCGGCTGCGCCCATCGGCGGCGAGTTCCCCGTACGAACGACCGAGCGCGGGATCGTAAACGCCGACGTCGAATTCAGCGCGCGGCCCCGACGATGTTTGACCGAATCGGCGGCCATAAACCTTTAACACCTGCCACGGCTGCAATCCCTCTTTCGCGATCTGTTCCGGAAAACGATTCGGATCGGCGGCGGCCTTGATCGCTTCGGGCGTCAGCATTCCGGCGACCTGATGCTGGCCGTGTCCGTCCTGCGCCGTGCCCGAAAACCCGTTGACCACGACCAGCGGCCGCATCATCCGGATCACGCGAACCATGTCGCCCAGGATCTCTTCGCGATTCCATTTTTGCAGAGTCTCTTCAGCCGAACGCGTGAATCCGAAATCGAAAGCGCGTGTGAAATACTGCTCCGCGCCGTCCAGCTTGCGCGCCGCCAGCAACTCTTCAGTGCGGATCACGCCTAGCCCTTCCCACAACTCCGGCCCGATGCCGTTCTGCCCGCCCTCGCCGCGATTGAGCGATAGGTAGGCCGTGCGCGCTCCCTGCCCGCGGGCGAGATAAGCGAGCAATTCGGTGCTCTCGTCATCGGGGTGCGCGGCGGTGTGCAGCGCGCTGGCGATGGTTTGCAGGCGTCGCAGCATGAGCGCGAGGCCGCTCGAGCCGCGATCTTCGGGCGCGGGGCGGGTGTCGGCGGAAGCAGGCCCAAAAGCGCATTGAAGAACAGGCGCAAGAACAAGCAACAAGGCAACAATTCGTTTCATTGCTGATCCTGTGAAGTTTGATTGCTAGTGGAAGTAAGTTGATTGATCTCTTGTGGCGTTTGCCGACCTCGTGTGGTTTTGTCAAAATCTCTGTCGAAACTGACGAGGGTTAAATCGTTTTCTTCGGCGGTGACATATTGGTAAGCATCATCGAAATCGAGGCCGAACCGCTGCGCAATGTCGCCTACACTCCGTAACTTGTCACTCGACAAAGCCAGGACAGTCACATGGCCTGGAAGAATCAATTCTTCCAGGAAACGGCGCCAGCGTTTTCCGCCACGCCTCCTAATCACCTGGACACCGACTGAATGCAAACTGAAATTCGATATGAAGAGTTCGTGGTTGACAGAGTTAAGTAAAACACGGGCGATCAAGGCTTGCCGTTGATTAAAGATCACTTCGAGAAAAACATTCGTATCGAGTAGCAACTTCATTGGCTATCCCACTCTTCGTTGATTCGTGACTCAAGCGCCTGGTGCTGCAATTCGACCGAGTCGTACGGAACTGGCGGATCATCCGGTCCGTCAGCCCAATCGAAAGTCAGACCGCGTGTTGCCTGCGCCTGCTCTTCGAGCAACAATATCTCGATAAACCTGATTACTTCCACCTGCTTTTGCAGCGAAAGTTGCTGCGCTTTTTCCTGAATGACCGCTAAAGCTGAACTCATAGCTACCTCACTTTCTGTCAGCAAAGCTTAACAGCATTCCGACTACTATCACCACCACACAACCAATCACGTTATACCACAGAAAACTGATCTTCGAGTAATTGCCGACCAGCGCGACCGAAACAATCCCCGCCAGCAAGCCGAAGAACGCCCCATTGCCCGTCGCCCGCCTAGTTCCAATCGCCAGCGCAAACACGCCGAGCAGCGAGCCGTAAAAATACGAGCCGAATTTATTGACGACTTCGATCAATGATCCCAGACGTCCCGCGTACAACGCCACGACGCAGGCGAAGACGCCCCAGAAGCCGGTCGCCAGTTTTGAAACCATCAGGTAATGCGCGTCCGGCGCTTCCGTACGGAAATGGCGGCGGTAGAAATCAATCACCGTTGCTGTCGAAAGCGCGGCCAGTTCCGCCGAAATCGAGGACATCGCCGCCGCGAAGATCGCCGCAATGATCAACCCGATCACGCCCGCCGGGGCGTAAGTCGTCACGAAAGTCGGGAAGACATAGTTGACGTCGTTGAACGGTTTGCCAGTCTCGCTCCTGACCAGATCGCCGGCGCGTTTGCGAATGCCGTTCATCCGGTTGTTGGCCGCGGTGAAGCTTTGCCTGGCCGCATCAGCCGTTACACCCTGATTTCCGGCGTTGGCGAAATCGAGCGCGGCTTGTTGGCGCGCGGCGAAGGCTTGCTCATATTCAGCGTTGAGCCGCTGATACTC
>Ga0187894_10003969_pt1 | contig 16164 bp, 11 predicted proteins | sample GBC1701081metaG_FD_136650 | JGI IMG/M metagenome (GOLD analysis project Ga0187894, IMG submission 136650) | White microbial mat communities from a lava cave in the Kipuka Kanohina Cave System on the Island of Hawaii, USA - GBC170108-1 metaG ... | reverse complement strand
TTTCAGTTTGATTTTTATGTCGCCATTTTCAACGGCTCAAAATCTCTCTTTAATTTCCCCATAGCTGCACTATGGGCTACGAATATATCGCTGTCTTCGACAGCTAAAACCGATTCCTGATTAAAGTTTTTGAATTATTATCACCTGACCTTATCAGTTACGACTTTTTAAAGTCAATTATTGGTTGATTCTTATTGACTGCCCACCTGTATATTCATGACAGCGTTGAAAGATTGTTACGGGTCCGGAATAAGAGACACTAACTGTACCGTAACGGTTGGCTTCCGCCACAATTTGAGTCCGGGTCGCCGAGTGCAATTTGAAATAGTTGTTCTGTACGCTCATCAAAATACCCGCACCTGAATCCGAATTAAGAATCGAATTATCGTTATACCCAATCGGGCTGGCACTAACGTCATAAAAGTTCCCGCCGGTAATTGTGAACTGAGTTCCGATATTTACCGTCGCAGGGTTAATGCTTGTAACAAACGGTTGAAAATACACCGGCGCAGCAAAGTTTAATGAATAGCGTAAAAAGAGCGGGTCTTCATAACCAAAGTTTTCGTTTTTGAAAGTCACCGTATGACCTGCAATCAACACATTTCCCGCAGAATTCGCCTTAATGGCTTCAATACCGTCTTTGTCTTTGATAGAGAACTGTCGTCTTATAACCAAATTGCCGTTTGCTCCTAAACGCTTGCCAAAAAAAGCATCGGCGCGAGCGTTCATATCTGTCATTTCTCCTGCGTTCGGGTTGAAATTAGCTAACGAAGTAAATGTATTTCCGGCATAGAAAACATCGTTGTTAGTATCCACAGACAAAGCCGTAATCTCACCTGATATTGCATCTTCGATACTCCAAATATGATCGCCGTTACCAGAATTTCTCTTTGTCAAAAGAGAAAATTGCGGTGTCGGCTGAACACCCATTGGCGGTACGGTTGTCACCGTTAGGGCGAGTATTGCATTTCCGTTTGAATCAACTGCAATACGTTTTGCTTTAAAGGTTTGTCTTCCCTGTGACGGATTCATGGCTGAGAATTCTTCGCGCCAGACTAAAGAACTGTTGATAAACTTATCAGCCCATGAATACTCATCAATCACAGTGTTGGACTGTCTCAGACGGTCTTGCCCGTCGCCTAATACATAAACTGCACCATCGGCTCCGACTGCAATATCAACGGGGCGACCTGTTGCATTTGTCACCAAAGGAGTTTGGCTTGTAACTATGGTTAAATTGCTGTTAAAGATGTAACGGTGAACATCGTAACTATGGGAACGTGCGGGCAGATTTTGAAAGGGATATGTCTCTTGTTCAATAATTTCCCGGACGGCGGTTAAAACAGGATTACCTGAACCGTCAAAGCTTATAACCATGCCACCTGTGCCGTCCTCTTCATTTGTGCTGAAAGAGCGATTCGGCATACCGATTTGACTTCCGTTGCTACCGTTAAATTTAACGATGAAGGTATCGAAATGGTTTATGTTTGCGACTCCTGCTACATAGACATTACCCGCGCCGTCAACGGCTATATCCAAAGGTCTTTCATTGGTTGAAAGTGATGTCATTGTGTTAATCCAAACCCGTGCACCTGTTTCCGTGTCGTATTTTGCAACCCAGACATCGTGGTTTGTGCCGCCCACATTTTTGATGATATATCCCGTTAGAAAAGCGTATCCGTTGTTACCGAAAGCGACATCGGTTGCAAAATCGGGACAGCCTATGTTACCGAGCGTAGGATGTGAGCAGATATCAACTGCACCGTTCATCGGGTCAGGTGTGCCGAATTGTTCTACCCAGACAATTCCGCAATTTACGTTTGCTTTGAGCAGTCTCAAGCCTTTGGCAATTCCCAAAGCCGATGGCGCAGCCGTAACCGTCATGTTGAATTGATTGGACGAAAAACTCTGTCTTGTCGAATAGATATACATTCTGGATGTATTGCCAGATGTGGTTTGCGGTTCAAACCAGACGGTCATTCCGCTTGGCACGCTTGAAACCGAAAGCGTAACGGGACCATCGTAATTCATGCGCGAAATTGTTACGTCCAAAGTTGTCTGTTCTGCAAGATTGTAGGCAATGGATTCCTGTGAAAGCGAAACGGAAACCGAGCCTATGTTTTTTGTTTCAAGTTTGATTGTTATAGGCGCGATTGTGGGGCCGTTTGCCGTGCCTTTGATTGTGATAGTGAAAATTCCTATCGGCGTTGAAGTTGAAGTTTGAAGTTTCAGTATTGAACTATTTCCCGTCGTGTTATTAGGTGTAAAAACGGCAGTCACACCCGAAGGCAATCCCGTTGCACTCAATGCTATTTTGTCAGCGTAACCGTCGCGGTTAATGTTAATTGTATAATTTGCCGTTTGACCTACTGTAACAGTGTTTGTTGTCGGTGTTGCCGTTAATGTGACACTTGCTGCATTCGCCCGTGTCATCGTTACAAATAACACCAAAGCGAACATTAAAATTGCAAAACGCAGATTATTATAAAAAAAGTTTCCTCTCATCAGGTTCTCCTCAAAAAAAAGGTTCAGAGTATGCTTTCAAATATGAATCACGATTTTGGCACGTAACTCTGAACGAAGTTTCAAAACAACATCTCTGTTCCAAATCGCTTTTTCATTTCGCGTTGAAATCGAAAAAGTCGTCAGCGAACGTCTGCTCTTGTAAATTATTTTGTGCTAAAAAATCTTAAAAACTCTCTCAAAATTTCTAAAAAACTATTAGAAAAACCTTTTAGAAATAGAGAATTAAGCTTTGATAAATCCGGCGGGACTGCTTTTGTGCAATGGTAAACAATTTTATCGGTAGAATAGAAAAACAGAATGCAAAAAAAGGTTTTTCGCCCGTTACTCTCTACTTGAAATTTCACCGGAAAAGTTTACGCCTTCCAAAAAAATATCTTCTGTTCATAGACATTTTCCTCTTCGGTAAGTTGGGAGTGCAGGGTAATTAGAGAAAAATAGCTTTAGCATTATGCTCGGCGTTTTTTTTCTTGTCAGAGTGATGTATTGATGGCTTCATGCGCCATCAGCCAATCGGTCATCCAAAAAACAGTTCAAGCCAAAAAAAGAGCAGTGTTCTAGTTTTCGATTTGTAGCCTCATTTGTGACAACGATAAAGCCATGGCATATTTGTAGGAATCGTTTGAAAGGCGCGAACAATGGCTTGTTAATATCAATGTCGCACCGCAGTTTGATAGCCTTCGCTCGAACCCGCGCTTTATTGCTTTACTTCGTCGTATTGGTTTTAACTAAAGAATGCCGGAATGCAGAAACACACACAAAGTAAACGTGCAAAGCTTTTGTTTAAATCTTTTGAATTCCGGTTTAGATACAAGTGCCGGGACCACCGGGAGTGTCACAATTACAAGGCGGAGTACATGTCCCACCTGCTCCACACGGCACCAATGCACACGATGCATTCGCCATCGCCGTCGGTACAATTATCGAAGCAACAACAGGTAATGCTATCGCCGATGCTATTCCGACTCGTTTCATCACTTCACGACGAGATATGTTTGGAACTGAAACGGGTGACTCTTTTTTCGTCTCCAACAAATTGAACTTTTCAAGTTGATTCAACGCTAACAAAACTACATCTTCGCTTACGTTTGCCTGTAAATCGCGCGAAACGAAACGTGCGATTTGTGACAAATCATTTTTGCCGTTGCAGTTTTGCCAAACGACAGCGGCTGTAAGATTCAGACAGTGTGCTTTGTGCGCGGTTAAATCATAGACAAGAACCTCGTCTGCCATTTGTTCGATAATCAGCTTCTCTTTTCTGGCTAACGGCACGAACTTCTGATTGGTTTTCTCCATACGCTCCTCCAAGTTATTAAACTTGCTTAATTATTAAATGGGCTAAGGCTTGATTGTTCAATTTAGGTTTCAAAAGCCATAGACATTTGAAATGGATTTAATCCGCATCCGGAGTTTATTTAACAGTCCTATCCTTAGGTGACCCGAAATGTTGAATGTGAACATGATTGTTCAAACTCTTCAGAATAAACCAAACTCCTTCCCGATAAACCGCCACATCCGTCTTACCGTCTCCGTCGTAATCTCCTTCTGTCGGTACATCTTCATTCAATCCGAACTGAATCACTTTCGCTTCATTCGTTGAACTGTGATGTGAATACCAAACTCCTTCCGTCGGACGAAATACAGATATGTCCGTCAACCCGTCTCCGTCATAATCCGATGCTGTCGGCACGTCGTCACTCAATCCGAACTGAAACACTCTCATTGTTTGATTCACACTCTCAAAGATGTACCAGTTGTGTTCCGACTTTCTGTAAACAGCTATGTCAGCTTTGTTGTCGTTATCAAAGTTTCCGACAATCGGAATGTCATCGGACAGACCAAACTGTTTAGTGTGAAAACTCTTGTCTGAAGAATGAATGAAATACCAGATAGAATCCGAGGGTCGAAACACAGCAAGGTCAGCTTTACCGTCACCATCAAAATCAGCAGGGGTCGGAATGTCTTTATTCAAACCGAATTTTTCAACCCTAATCTGTTTGTCAAAACTTTGAAGGATGTACCAGTTTCCTTCAGACCGACGATAGACCGCCATATCGGTTTTGCCGTCGCCGTCGAAATCAGCAGGGACAGTCAAATCATCCTCCACGCCCCATTTGATAACACGATGAGAATCTGTAAGAGAGAGCCACAGATGCCATTCACCTGTTGAAGGGCGAAACAGAACAATGTCTGTTTTACCGTCGCCGTCGAAATCGTTTTTGACATGAGCGAAAGAGAGGCGGGAGGGCGACGCATCCAGAAGTAAATCGTCACGTTCGCCCGTGTGGTCAAAAGAAATTGAGGAATTAGAGAAGTTAAAGCCGAATCTTTGAGCAGTGATGATGTAAGTTTGCCCTGTAGGAACATCCTCAAAGTTGAAGAGTCCGTTTTCATCAGTTTTAGTAGATATTGATTGATTGGATTCGGTGTTGATGAGGTTGATGTTTGCCCCTGCGAGAGGGAACGATTGATTGAAAGTAGCACGCCCATAAACACCTGCACGCGCAGAAGTGGGAGCGAGCGAGCTCAAAGTCCAGTCGGAGAATTGAGAGACGCCGTTGATGAAAGCGGAGTTTGAAGAAGTGTTGACACAAGGATTTGAAGGACAGTTGTTTTGATAGACATTTGTAGAACCACCGATTCGTGTGATTCGATAATCACTCTCATTCCCGAATACATCGGTCTGCAAATAATTTAATGTCAGACTGGCTGTGAAACTGCTCCCTGTTGCACTCAATGTCCAATAACGATTCAAACTTGTGGAAGCATTTAACGAAGGATGATTCGTTTGAAATGCCTGTGCACTGACTGCAATAGAACCGCTTGTGATGGTGACGGTTACAGGCGAATAGCCGTTAGCTGTACCGACGGTAAACGTAAAATTGTTTCCCGCTGTCATATTTTTACTCATTGTGCCAATGACATGACCTGATGTGCGCGTGATTGTGTTTGTAATGAACAGTGTGTTTGAACCCATCGAAAGATTGCCGTTTGAGAGCGTCAGGTTCTCAACTGTGGAATTGGTGTTAAAAGTCACGCCAGCCGCGTTGTTAATCGTGAGATTGTTAAAATTAACCAACAAAGACGAGTTTTGTGCCACCGTTCCGTCGAAAATGGTCGTGCCGAATGTGTTGATGTAAGTTCCTGACCCTTGCAGGGCGTTAGTTCCGCGTAAAGATACAGTGCGCGACGTCGCGTCGAAAGTACCAAATCCTTGAATGTTGATTGAATTAAACTGATGATTGTTTTGCAGGGCGAGTATGACTGACGGAGCAATGGTCAAAGTGTTTCCGACAAACGCACCGATGCCTGTGAGAGCTTTGTTGCCGCTTGTGCCGAAATTGGCGTTGACATTTGTGATGCTGATTGTGCCGTTGTTGCCTAAAGCCGTGCCGATGAAATTCAAAGTTCCCGCGCCCGCGATTGTGCCGTCGTTTGTGCCGCCTTCGATTGTCAGACTCGCGCCCGATGCTATTGTCAAAGTAGAGTTTGTGCCAATCGTTAAAGTCAAAATGCCCGGATTGCCGCTGCTAAGGTTGACAGTGAAATTACTTCCAATTACGGCATTATCAACCGAAGTCGGGACGAAATTTGTTGACCAATTCGCAGCGTTGTTCCAATCCGTGTTTGCCGCACCTGTCCAGATTATCGTATCGCCTGCCAGAAGTCTGGCGATACCGGAACGCGGCGTGTTGTCGTAGAGCGACAAAGTTCCGCCGATTAAAATTCGCCCGTCCGTCTGCAAAGCGACGGCGTTGAGAAGAGTGTTGAAAGAAAACGCGCCCGAATCGAAAGAAGCGTCGAGCGAGCCGTCCGTGTTGAGCCGCGCCAACATATTTCGGGTTACGCCGTTGTAGCTTGTAAAAGAGCCGACGGCTAAAATCCGCCCGTCCGCCTGCAAAGTCAAATCGTTGACGTAACCATTAAAACCCGTGCCGACGCTGAACGTGCCGTCGAGCGTTCCGTTTGAATTCAGGCGGGCGATTCCGCTTCGACTCGAACCGTTGAAATTAACAAAACTTCCGCCCGCGATGATTTTGCCGTCCGTCTGCACGGCTAATTCATAAACGCTGAAAAGGTCGAAGCCCGTTCCGGTGTTTGTGGTAAATCCCGTATCAATCGTTCCATTTGAGTTGAGCCGGGCGATGTGTCCGACTCCCGTTGTGCCGTTGTATTCGGTGAAAGCTCCACCGACAAGGATTTGTCCGCCGGTCAGAAAAACAACATCGTCAACCTGAAAATCAAAACCCGTTCCGGTGTTAAAAATCATATCGAGCGAGCCGTCCGTGTTGAGCCGCGCAATGTTGCCGGCGGCGTTGCCGTTGACGAAGTTGAAACTTCCACCGATTAAAATTTTGCCGTCCGTTTGAATTGCAATCGAAGTAACATAGCCGTTAGCGGAAACATTGAAACCCGCGTCGAGCGAGCCGTCCGCGTTCAGCCGCGTAATCGCGTCATTCGTGCCGCCGCCGAAATCAACAAAACCTCCGCCGACGAGAATTTTGTTGTCCGTCTGTACGGCGAGCGCGTTGACCGCGAAGCCGTTCGTGCCGCTGCCCGGATTAAACGTGGTGTCGGTCGTGCCGTCGGCGTTCAATTTGGCAATTCCGTCGCAGTAGCATTCGTTCACGCCGCGAAAATTTCCGCCGATTAAAATTTTGTTGTCCGGCAAAACCAAAATGTCATTGACCGCCGCGGGCAAGCCGAGAACGGCGGAAAAAGCCGTGTTGACGCTGCCGCTTGTGTTTAGTTTGACGATGCCGCTGCGCGTGATTCCGCTGAAGGCAGTAAAATTCCCGACGGCGAAAATCGTGCCGTCGAGTTGCAGAGCAGTTTGATAGATAATTCCGTTATTCGGACCCGTCCCGGCATCGAACGTCAAATCGAGCGAGCCGTCCGATTGATTGAGCCGCGCAATATAGACGCGCTCTGACATTGCGCCGAAAGATAGGTTTTGCCCGGCAGCGATAATCCGCCCGTCGGTTTGAATCACAATCGAAAGTACCGTTTGGTTGGATACAATCGGAGTAAATCCGGTGTCGAGCGTTCCCGTCGAATTAAGCCGTGCCAGTGCGTTACGCGATGTGCCGTTAAAATTGGAAAAACCACCGCCAGCTAAAATTTTTCCGTCCGTCTGGATGGCGAACGAATAAACGAAATTATCAAAACCCGTTCCGGCGTTCGTCATAAACGCCGCATCAACCGTGCCGTTCGAGTTGAGCCGCGCAACGTAACCTGCCGCCGTGCCGTTCACGTTCGAGAAACTGCCGCCAACCAAGATTTTTCCGCCCGATTCGACAGATACGGCGAGCGGGAAAGAATTAAAACCCGTGCCGAGATTGGTGTTAAAAGTCGTATCGAGCGAGCCGTTTGTATTGAGTCTGGTCAAATTATTTGCCGACGTGCCGTTGTATGAGCCGAAACTGCCGCCGATGATAATTTTTCCGTCGGTCTGGAGCGCGATAGCAAAAATCTGACCAGCCGGTCCTGCGCCGCCCGTATTAAAACTCGTATCGAGCGAGCCGTCCGCGTTGAGCCGTGCCAGAAAATTGACCGACGCGCCGTTATAGGTGAAAAAATTTCCGCCGATTAAAATCTTCCCGTCCGTCTGCACGACAATCGCCTTGACGACATCATTCGCTCCTGTGCCGACATTGAAACTCTGGTCAACCGTCCCGTCCGCGTTGAACCGCACAAGATATTGACGGGAACGCCCGCCCGCAACAGTAAATGCGCCGCCGACAAGGACGCGCCCGTCCGTTTGAACAACAACGACGTTTGCAGAACTGCCAAAGCCGTTGCTAACGCCCGCATTGAAAGTCGTATCCAAATCGCCGCCCGTCGCTTGCGATATTTGCGGCGCAAATTGAATCAGAGCAATCACACAAAACAGCCGGAAAATTTTTTTGCATCTTGGCATGGCTTTAATCCCCTTTAGTGATAAACTTCAATGTCAAAAGTTTAAAGACAAATTAAAGGGAAAGTCTTATAAGAGTTCTAAAAATTTCTAAAAATTTTCTAAAAATGCAGGTAAAACTCTTTTTTTTCTTGTCATAGTGATGTATTGATGGCTTCATGCACCAGCAGCCAATCGGTCATCCAAAAAACAGTTCAAGCCGAAAAAAGAGCAATGTTCTACTGTTCAGACCGATGCAACCAGAAGGCAATAAACTTTATAAACTTGAGGAATTCAAGGTTTACAGATTCAGCGATTTCACGGTTGACCCGATGCATCGTCAGTTGTTTGACGCAGAAGGCAAAGTGATTTCGTTAACGCCGAAGACATTTGATTTGTTGCTTGTTTTAGTTGAAAGCGGCGGGCGCATCGTGACAAAAGATGAACTCATGTCAACGGTCTGGCAGGACACGTTTGTCGAAGAAGCAAACTTGGCTCAAACGATTTCAATGCTGAGAAAAGCTTTGGGCGACGGGCGCAACGAGAATCGCTTTATAATCACAGTTCCAAGACACGGCTATCGTTTTGTCCCAAATATCGAAGAAGTTTTTGAAAAAAGAAACACACGCACTTTAATAAATACCACACTGAATCCGCCACAAACCGACGACGTAAAAAGCATTGCGGATGTGCACACAACTGAAGAGAAGAAAGAAAAAACAACCACTGCTCAAAAATGGCACTTGCCCGTCGGGATAGGATTGGGCGTTCTGTTGTGTGTGACGTTGGCATTTGTTTATTTGAATCGAAACAAAGAACCAAAAAATATAAGCGACGTAAAATCAATAGCAATACTTCCGTTCAAAAACGTGGGTGGGAAGCCGGAAGAAGAATACATAGGTCAAGGGTTGTCGGAAGTTTTAATTTCAAAACTCAGCAACATAAAAACAATTATGGTACGTCCCACAAGTGCGGTTTTGAAATACTCTGTCCCTTCGCCAGACCCGAAAAAGATTGGAAATGAATTGAATGTTGATGCAATTGTCATAGGCGGTGTGCAGAGAATAGATGAGGAAATACGCGTCACGGTTCAACTCATTCGCGTTTCCGATAACGCAACCTTATGGGCAGAAACATTCGATGACAAATTTACAAACATCTTCGCTGTTCAGGATTCAATCTCTCAAAAGGTGGCAACAACTCTTTCAGTCAAACTCACACAGGGCGAGCGCGAACAGATAGTCAAAAATTACACTGCAAACGCCGATGCATATAAACTCTATTTGCAGGGGCGATTTCATTGGAACAAACGAACCAGAGACGATTTACAAAAAGCCATATCGTTTTTCGAGCAGGCTGTGCACAAAGACCAGAACTTTGCGCTTGCATATTCGGGAACTGCGAGTTGTTATGTCTTGCTTCCAGAATACTACGGGGCAACTACGCATGAGGCTTTTCCTAAAGCCAAGGTGGCTGTTAAAAGAGCTCTGGAAATTGATGACCAACTGGCAGAGGCACACACCGCGCTTGCATATATAAAGGCTTTTTACGATTGGGATTTTCTTGCAGCGGACAAGTCGTTCAAACGCGCTATCGAGTTGAATCCGAATTATGCAACGGCTCATCAGTGGTATTCCGAATTTCTTTTTAACTTAGGGCGGATTGATGAATCTTTCCTGCATATCGAGCGAGCACTCCAGATTGATCCGGTATCGCCGATTATACTCTCAGACTTGACGGCTAACTATTATTATCAGCACAAATTTGACGAGGCAATAGAGCATTCCAAAAAACTTCTTGACCTGTATCCGCAATTCCCTTACGGGCATTTTTATCTTGGTTTGTCATACGAACATAAAGGAATGTACGCAGAGGCATCAGAGCATCTTGTGATGTCAATGACATTTTTGGGTGAACCGCCCGAATTTGCCGAGGAAGTTAAAGCAGCATTCAAGAAAAATGGCATGAAAGGGTGGTGGCAAAAACGCCTCGAACAGATTGAAACCCGACCCCAACTGAAATACATTCCTGATTTCAGCAAAGCTTTTGTCTATGCACGTGTCGGTGACAAAGACCGTGCGTTTGAATGTTTAAATAAAGCGTATGACCATAGAGAACGATGGATGGTTGGTCTCAATTATGCAATTGACTTTGAATCGTTGCACGATGACCCGCGATTCACGGATTTGCTCAAGCGAATTGGGTTGAAATAAAGGGGCAAGAGCCAAAACTACCAACGCATATCGTAACGCGCAATCTCTTCTTTCCAATTACCTGAACCCAAAAGCGGAATCTCCCCGTGAAAATCCAACTCTTCGTCAGGTTGTTTGCGAACCTTGTAAGAAAATCCTTTTGGCGAACAAACAAGCAACGTAACCCTTTCCTCAGTAATTGCAACAATAGTTGCATTGCGCCAATCGGTCTTGCATTGCAATAAAAGTTTTGAGCCGATTTGTAAATCTTTTAATTGCCGATTGCATATTGCCGACTGCGGATAGATTTCCATTTTGAATTTTGAATCTTCTATTTCTGAAAGGGAAGTTTCCAAGCTTTTTGCAGGCGTTCGTATTCGCTTTGCGGGAGTTGAACAAGCAAAGGTTTTTTCTTTTCATCAAGCCATTTCAAAAGCGTTTCAATGTTTGCGTTTTCCATCGCCGTACAGCCTGACGTTCCCGTTTTATTGTCAGCCCGGATGTGTAGAAAGATACACGAGCCGTCGCCTTTTTTCGGCGGTTCTGCATTATGTGCTACAACAATGCCCCAGCGATATTGTTCGCCGACTTTTAACATTTTTTCCGAACTGTCCCAATCAAAATCGCCAACCTTAAACTTATCAACGATGCGGTTATAGTGATTTGATTTTGTGTCATCAACGCATTCGGTTGATTCTTCGACAAAGGTGTAGGGAATCTTTAACCAGCCGGTTTCTTTTTTATCCGCAAAACCAAAAGCAGAACTGAGTTTGAAAATGCCCGCAGGAGATTTTCCGTCACCTTCTTTTTTTATCGCGCCTTCTTTTTGTTCTTGATGTAGTCCAACGCCCCAAGCTAACCCGCTACGCCCGACTACTATTTCAAAAGGTTCACCGACTGCTTTCCACTTTGCTTTACTGTTTGCACGTTCGTATCTTTGGAGTTTTCCGCTTATCGAATCCCAATCATTTGTTACGACCAAAACCATCTGGCGCGAAAGCTTTTTATATTGCTCACCGCTTATTTTCGACGGTTCATAAAACGGCTTTTTGTTTCCGGCTTTTTGGGCATTTATATCTAAAACGAAAAGAGATGTGCAGAATAAAAAAAGAGCAAACACATTGAATGTTTGCTCTTTGATTTTTGTCGAAAGAAATTTCATTTTTTTAATCTTCAAACGGAAGGTCTTGTTGTTTCGTGCTATTGCTGTACTTTTTCACAGCATAAATTCTGAGCGCGAATGTTAAAAGCACGAACGAAACTCCAATCCAAATCAACGTCCAGACAAACGGCGGAACACCTGTGACTACGTACATATTTGCGGCGTCCGTGTGAACTTGACCGCTTGTAAAAGGCGAAGACAAATAAGCGACAGTTTTCAAATCGCTGAGCGCATTCAAAATACATTGCACGGCGAGAAAACTTAAAAAGAAATTAACAAACCATTGGCTCGCGTATTTGGCTATGGCAATCAAGCCGCCCGCTATAATAACACCTGAAATGACAGTGAAGGGAATTCCAGCCCAACTGACATCAGGTGTAAGGGCGTTCATCAACGGAAGCACGAAACCAAAGAACAAAGCCATCACAAGTACGAAGACGGCAGACCCGACCAATACTGCACGCGCCGCGACAGCACGGCGAATCAACACAAGCAGAAGCGCGCCATATGCCGCCGCGCCCAAATAACCCGCACTTGAAATTATCAAAGAAGCAATACTGCTATGGGGCGAAGCCAATACAACACCGCTCGTATCGGGAGAAACGCGCAAACTTGCAACACCGCTTGTCGTAACAATCGAAGCCAGGACGTGCGAACCTTCGTGAATGAAGGTGACGAAAAGCTTGAACGGATACATTAAAAATTCTGCGAACGGAATAAACCAGAAAGCAATGCTTAAAACCGTAGCAATCAATAATGTCCTTACTTGTGGGCGAACATCATCAGCAACTTTGAATTCCATATTAAAAACCTCCGCTTAAAACCTCAGCCTTGATTACGCCGCATTCTACGACAAAGTTCCGGAGAGTAAAAGGCTAAAGTAAAATGAGTTTACTTTTTACTTTTGCTTTTTGCCTTTTGCCTTTCATATTTCCCTGATTTTCCGCCTGTCTTTAATTCAAGCTGAACATCTGTTATCACCATCGCTTTATCAACCGCTTTGCACATATCGTAAACGGTCAAAGCCGCAACTGTGACGGCGGTTAATGCTTCCATCTCGACGCCTGTCTGAGCTTTTGTTTTTGCCGATGCTGTCAGATAAACGCCATCGTTTTTTAGTTCTGCCTGAACGTCAACTTTGGTTAAGGGGAGTGGATGACAAAGCGGTATTAAATCGCCCGTTCGTTTTGCCGCCATTATCCCGGCAAGACGTGCGGTTTCAAGCGGATCGCCCTTAGGCGTTGATTGTTCACGAATGGCTTTGACAGTTTCGGGCGACATCAAAACAGACGCAGACGCAATGGCAAAGCGCACAGTTTCTTTCTTGTTGCTTGTATCAACCATTGCGATTTGCCCCGACCTGTTTATATGAGAAAGCCTTTTAATTGCGGATTGCGGGTTGCGGATTGACGATTTTTCGATTTCAGATTTTGCCATTTGCCTTTTGAACCTTGAACTTTGAATTCTTTAACTCTCACAAGATGATAACTCTCACGACATCGCCTTCTTCTAATTCTTTCATTCCTTGAGGAATATTTATCAACGCAGTTGTTTTTGCAAAAGAGACAAAATCCGAAGACCCGCCCCATTTCAAAGGATGAGCAAGAAGTTTTCCTTTTTCGTTTGTGCTTAATGTTGCGGGAATAAAACTCTCGCGTTCTTTCGCGCCTTTTGCCGTGTGTGATAGAACGGCGTGTTCATATTTCAACCCGGCATCATTCGCGCCCTGCATTAACAAAAGAGCGGTTCGCGCAAACAAATTGAAAGTAACAGCTACGGAAACGGGATTGCCCGGAAGACCGAAAATCAATGTGTCATTCAACCGCGCAAACACTGTGGGTTTACCGGGTTTCAAAGATATTCTTTCAAAAAAGATTTCTGCACCAAGTTCGCGCAAAGCCGTTTTTGTAAAATCATAAACGCCTACGGAAACACCGCCCGATAAAATCAAAACATCGAAATTGTCAGAGGCAGTTTTGATTGTTTGCTTTAACGATTCAAGATTGTCGTCAGCCAATGGCAATCGTTCGACAACGGCATTCGCCGATATTGCATAAGCCGCAAGCGTAAAAGAATTGGAATCGCGTATCTGGTCAATCGCAGGTTTTTTATCAACCGCAACAAGCTCGCTTCCCGTTGCCAAAATAGCGACACGCGGGCGACTCGTCACTTTAACTTTTGCGTAACCAAACGATGCAAGAGGGGCAATCATTTGCGTTGTTATACGTTCGCCTTTACGCAAAACCGTCTCACTTGATTTTATTTCACGTCCGCGGGTGATAATGTTCTGCCCAAGTTTTACCGACTCATCAATAAAGACAAACCCATCTTCTTCGCGTGTGACTTCAACCTTTTGAACGCTGTCCGCGCCCGCAGGTACAGGCGCACCAGTCATTATGCGAACCGCTTCACCCGCTTTCATTTCGTGATGCCAACCACGACCCGCCGCAGATTCACCAACGATTTTAAGACGCGCGGGAACTGTCTTTACGTCTTCAAAACGAACGGCATAGCCATCCATCTGCGAACGATTAAACGGCGGCAAATCCGTGTCCGCAAAAATGTCTTGGGCGAGTATGCGGTTTAACGAATCCTGCAAAGCGACTTCTTCAAACGCGAGTTGAAGCGTTTGTGATTTAACGATTTTGATTGCTTCTGAAACTGAAATCATTTTTTAGTCTTACCCGGGACAAATACTAATGCCCCCTATTATGCGTTCAAAAATCCACTTACCACCTACTTTTTTTAGCAAGATATATCTTGTATCAACCCATGTAGCACCACTGTCATTAACATAGATAACTGCTTGTGTGTGCATTTGGTTAAAACCCACTCTTGAAACAGATACAAATCTTGATTTTGGATGCCGCGTGCGAAATTTATTTTGTTCCTTGATATGTGAGAGAGTATCCTCCACACTGAGAGAAAACAGAACTGGTTCTACTCGATGTATGTATGACCTAAAGGGCGTATCAGGCAAGCGAACTATCTTATATCTCGTTTTATTTTTTGACAGAAAATCATTGTAAGTTTCACTCTCTACCGCTTTAAGCGACTCTTTTGTTGGTAGTCCAAAAATACTGTCTTTCGTCGTTGATTCCTCATTGCAATCACTGCAATACGTAGTTTCTGAGACAAATAAGGTTTCCAAACCGTAAGACCCAAAAAGTTCTTTAAATGTTGCTTTATATACTGCTTGTTCTTCGTCATCGTAGGCAATTGGAACAGATTCTACGTAGTCAGGACTTGAATCAAATATACTTGTTTCTTGGCTGCTAAATCTATCAACAACAAAATCCTCAAAACTTTTCCAATTAGCTGAAATCCAAACACTGCAAAGACCAATAACAAAACTTAGAATGGCTGTGGCGATACGAATGTAATAACGAGACATAGCTAAAACTCCTTTCTGTGATTATTGATTCTGCTCATTTAATAGTTTTACGAAAACTCGCGGGTGCGTCAAAGCGTTGACCGTCAAAGAGAAATCCGCCAAATGGCTTTAGAATTTCTTCTGCTAATACTATGACGGGATTTTGTTTTCCGGAAACAAAGAGCGATTCAAAAGCACCGCAAAAACGTCCGTGAAAATCGGGCGCGATTTGTTTCAAACATCGCGGAATTGCTTTGCCTTTTGCAGACCAATGATTTTGCGAACGAAAATAAAAATCCGCCAACGCCGAATAGAGAAGCGTTCCCGACGCAATCAATTCGATTCTTGAACGCGGGGTTCGTATGTCATCAATCAAGTCTGTGATTTGATAACGGCGATTTTGTAAATCTTCTTGGCTAAGTTTTGGCGGACCTGCTTCAATAATCTCTCCTGCAAGTTGCTTTAGTTCGCCCGAAAGTTTTGTCGGTCGCGGTATTTCTATTCCTTCAAGAACCATTTGCATCAAGGGAGAAAAGCCCGAAGGTCTGTCCATCTCTTGAAAAAAATAGTTGAGCGTTTCGGGGTCATGAACAAAAGCCTCGACAGGGTAATCTTGAAATGTGAACGATTCACGGTAAGCGTTCGGCAGAGCTTTGTATATGAGGACAATATCCAAATCCGAAAATTCTGTATGTTCGCCGCGCACAATTGAACCGGCAAGAAACAGTAATTCGGCATCCGCAAATTTTGTTGCAAAGATTCTTTTTGCCGTTTGTATTGGAGAAATTCTATTCGCGCTCATGGCGGAAAGATTAGCGCAAAATCCTGTCAAAAAAAAGAGTAACTTTAATTAACTGAAATTTATCTGTAAAAGCTGAAGTCTGGACACTTTTTCGACGATTCGATAATAGCCCAACGATTCATCGTTGGGAAAAAGTTAATAATCATTCACAGTCCCGTAGGGACGACTGATTATTGACAAATTTTCTATTGAGCCGTCCCTACGGGACTCAAATTG
>Ga0187894_10003968_pt1 | contig 16165 bp, 14 predicted proteins | sample GBC1701081metaG_FD_136650 | JGI IMG/M metagenome (GOLD analysis project Ga0187894, IMG submission 136650) | White microbial mat communities from a lava cave in the Kipuka Kanohina Cave System on the Island of Hawaii, USA - GBC170108-1 metaG ... | reverse complement strand
TGCTGGCGAGCAGAAGCCCCGCACGATCCATGCGCGCGTGAAGCTCAGCTCGGTGCTCGGGCGCCAGCCACAGCTCGCGGTTCGGGATGTTGGTGGCCTGCGGGAAGCGCCGCGGCAGCCAGCAGAACGCCGCGAGTAAGATGAGCGGAAGCCCAGCGCAAAGCGCGCCGAACAGCGAGCGATAGACCGCCCGCGACATGAAGCCGTGCGCCACTCCCCCGCCGCCGAAGCTCGAGGCGACGCAATCGGGCAAGCCGGCCGAGGTCGCAGTGACGAAGCCGACCGACGCGACGTAGGCGATCGCGAACGTCAGCTTCTGCGCTTCGCTCGGCATCCACACTCCTCCGGCGCTCGCGGCGCCGAGCTCCTGGATCGTCGAGACGGCGCCGCACGTTGAAGCGGCGTCTGCCGTCGCAACGCTTGCCGCGAGCCGATACCTTGCTCTTCCTTCCGCTCACGGCCGCAAGCGCTGCGAAGCAGCGCGCGCAGCGAGCCGCAGGCGAGCGAAGCCAACCCGGAGGCAGCGTGTGATCGTGGTCGGCCTCACGGGCGGCATCGCCTCCGGTAAGTCGACTGCGGCGCGCGAGCTGGAGCGGCGCGGCGCGCGCGTGATCGACGCCGACAAGCTCGGGCACCGCGCCTACGAGCCCGGCAGCGAGGCGCATCGCAAGGTGATCGCAGCGTTCGGCCCCGAGGTTCGCGGCGCGGAAGGCACGATCGACCGCGCCGCCCTCGGCGCGCGGGTGTTCGGCAAGCCGGAGCAGCTGAAGCGGCTCACCGACATCGTCTGGCCCGAGATCCGCCGGCTTGCGCAGGCGGAGATCGCCGCGCTGCGCGCAGCGCAGCCGCACGCGGTGGTGGTGCTCGAGGCGGCGGTGCTGTTCGAGGCGGGCTGGGAGCCGCTCGTCGACGAGATCTGGGTCGTCGTCGTGGAGCGCGCGACGGCGGTGCAGCGCGCGGTCGCGCGCGGCGGCCTGGTCGCGGCGCAGGTCGAAGCGCGCATCGACGCACAGCTCTCGAACGCGGAGCGCAAGAAGCGCGCGCAGGTCGTGCTCGACAACTCCGGCGACGAGGCTGCGCTCGTGCGCCAGCTCGGCGAACAGTGGGAGCGCGTCGCGCGCGCGGCGAAGGGGCGCGCATGATCCTCGACCTGCACAGCCACTCGGTGAAGAGCGACGACGGTCGCGCGCAGGTCGAGAACTACTGCCTGTGGATCCGCAAGCGCGAGCTCCCGATCGACGGCTTTGTGCTCACCGAGCATCGCCAGTACGACTTCGACTCCGACTACTCCGCGCTCGCGAGCGAGCACGGGCTGACGATCCTGAAGGCAAGCGAAGTCGAGACTGATTACGGGCACGTGCTCGTTTTCGGCGTGACGCCAGCGCTCGTCGACGCGTTCGACTTCGAGAACGTGAGGCTGCCGATCGCTCGCGTGCTCGCCGAGAGCGAGCGCTACGGCGCCGTCGCAGTTCCGTGCCACCCCGGGCGCACGCGCGTCGGAATGTGCGCACACGTCGCCGAGCGCGGCGCGCCGCCGGGCGTGCGCGTCGTCGAGACGCTGAACGGCGGCAGCCGCGGGCGAGAAGACGAGGATGCGCGTGCGATGGCCGAGCGCTTGGGTTACCTCGGCATCGGCGGCAGCGACGCGCACATCGTGAGCCACATCGGCCGCTGTGCGACTCGCTTCCCGGGCGAAGTGCGCAGCGCGGGTGAGCTCGCAGAGGCGCTGCGCGCGGGCCAATTCGAGGCGGTCTCGTGGAAATCGAAGAGCTGAAAGCGCGCTTCCTGAATCTCGACTTCGACGAGCGCGAGTTCCCGGTGCGCGCGGAGGCGATGGTCGAGTTCGCACAGGCCGTCGGCGAGACGGCGCCGCACTACACGGACCCGGGTCACCCCGACTTCCGCGCGGTGCCGACCTTCTCGGCGCGCTTCCACGGCCGCCGCATGCTGCCCGACGATTTCCCGCGCCTCAGCGGGATCCCGATGGACGCCGGCAAGGCGGTGATGCCGCAGGCGCCGATCCGCGCCGGCGTCAAGCTGATCGGGCGCAGCCACCTGCACGAGATCTACGAGAAGACCGGGCGCACGGGCCGCATGATCTTCCTGGTGGCCAGAATGGAAGTGCGGGAGCCGAGCGGCACGCTCGTCTCGATCGTCGATTCGCGCATGGTGATCCGCGAGAAGCCCGCGCCATGAGAACCGTTGCGAAGTTCGAGGATGCGGAGTTCGGCGAGGAGCTGGCGCCGTTCGAGCCGGATCTCTCGCTCGCCAACGTGCGCAAGTTCGCGCGCGCGGCGGAGATGCTGGCGCCGCGCTTCACCGATCACGAGGGCGCCCGCAAGGAAGGCCTGCCCGGCGCGATGGTGCCGGGCGTGATGAGCCAGGCGATCCTGGTCGCGATGATCCACCGCTGGGCCCCGAGCGCCGAGCTCGAGAAGATCGACACCGTGTTCCGCGCGCCTGTGCTCGCGGATCACGTCCACCGCGTGAGCGGCGTCGTCACGAATCTCGAAGCCGAGACGCGCATCGCCGAGATCGATCTGACGATCGCGAACGAGGCTGGCGAGACGCGAGTGTTAGGAACGGCGCGCGTCAAGCTGCTGTGACGGAGCAGCGCGCGGATCGGTCGGCCTCGGTTCACCACACAGCCGAGCGCGGCTCAGGTATTAGGGGCGACGCACGCCGGCGGATCCTCGGCTGCGCGTTCTGCTCGGAATGCGCCGTATTTTCGACGTAGCCCACTCGTTCGGACGCAGATCTGTCCCGCGGCGCCCCGACCTCTGGAACGCGAGCACGCTCGCGCTCACTCGGGGGCTCCTTGGAAGAGGATCGGATCGTGCAGGCAGGCGTGCGGGGATTCGCCCGTCGCCTGGTGTTCGAGCACAGCGTGCTGCTGCTCGCGATCGTGCTCGCCGCCAGCTTCGGCGCGGGCCTCTGGTACTCGTACCACCTGCAGCGCGAGCTGGTCGCGACGCTGGCCGAGCAGGGCACGCGTCTGCAGGCGACGATCCTGCAAGAGCTGCGCACGCTCTACACGTCGGCGGTGGTCGAGAGAGTTCGAGCCGCCGGCATCGAGGTCACGCACGATTATCAGGCGAAGCATGCGGCGATCCCGCTGCCGGCGACGCTGACGATCGAGCTCGGCGAGCGCATCGCGGAGAGCGGATCTGGGCTCGGCGTGCGCCTCTACAGCGACTATCCGTTTCCGTGGCGCAAGCACGGCGGGCCGCGCGACGCGTTCGAGCGCGATGCGCTCACGGCGCTGCGGCGCGATCCGAGCCGCCCGTTCGTCCGCTACGAAGAAGTTCGAGGCGAGCAGGTGTTGCGTTATGCGGTCGCGGATTCCATGCGGCCCGCCTGCGCGCTGATCGAGATCGCCCGTAACAACAGCGAGCGCTTGGTGCGCTTGATCAACGACATTCTCGACCTCGAGAAGATCGAGGCCGGCCAGATGCGCCTCGAGCTCGCGCCGCACGAGCTCGGCCCGCTGGTCGAGCAGGCAGTCGCCGCCAACCGGGCGTACGCCGAGCAGTTCGGCGTTTCCTACGCGCTCAGCGTCCACTGCCCCGGCTGCTGCGCCCGCGTGGATGCCGATCGCCTGATGCAGGTGATGACGAACCTGATGGGCAACGCCGCGAAGTTCTCGCCGCGCGGCGCCGAGGTGGAGCTGCGCTTGATGCGCGATTCAGGCCGCGTGCGCTTCTTGGTCTCGGATCGCGGCCCCGGCATTCCCGCCGCGTTCCGCGACAAGCTGTTCGCGAAGTTCTCTCAGGCCGACTCTTCCGACACGCGCCGCAAGGGCGGCACCGGCCTCGGGCTGTCGATCTCCAAGGCGATCATCGAGGCGATGGGCGGGCGCATCGGCTTCGAGTCGCGCGAGGGCGCCGGCAGCACGTTCTTTTTCGACCTACCCGAGTGGAGCCCGCTGCCGGCGTTGCTCGAACCCGATCGGGGTGAGGGAGAGCGCGAGCCGAGCGCGACACAGCGACCGCGCGTGCTCGTGTGCGAGGACGACCGCGACGTCGCGACGCTGCTCTGCCTGCTGCTCGAGCGAGCGGGTTATCAGGCTGTTGCCGCGCACGACGCCGCGTCCGCACGCCGGCTGCTCGCCGAGGGGGGCTTCGCGGCGATGACGCTCGACCTGCAGCTCCCCGACCTCGACGGCCGCGCGTTTCTGCGCGAGCTGCGTGAAGACCCCGCGACGCGCGAGCTCGCGGTCATCGTGGTCTCGGGCCACGTGCGCCAGCGGGCGCGGGCCGACGAAGGCGACGGCCTCGGCGTGGTCGACTGGCTCGACAAGCCGATCGACGAAGCGCGGCTGCTCGAAGCGATGCGTCAGGGCACGAACCGCGAAGCGAGCGCCAAGCCGCGCGTGCTGCACGTCGAGGACGACCCCGATCTGCAGCGCGTGATCGGCTCGCTGTGCAGCGAGTCGGTCGAGGTCGAGTGCGCCGGCACGGTCGAAGAGGCGGCACGGCGCCTCGCCCGCAAGCGCTACGACGTCGTGATCCTCGACCTCGCCCTCCCGGACCGTTCGGGCTGGGAGCTGCTGCCGCTGATCGACCGCCAGACGCCGCGGCCGCTCGTGCTCGTCTTCTCGGTGACCGAGCTCTCGCGCGCGGAATCGGCGCGCGTCGCGGGCGCCCTCGTGAAATCGCACGCCTCGAATCCGGAGCTGCTGCGCGCAGTGCGCGAGCTCGCCGAGCGCGCACGCCGCGGCGAGAGCGGCCCGCAGCCAGGGAGCCCAGCGTGACCCGCGAGTCGATTGCATTTGCGAACCGCGACGGCGGCTCGCTGCAGCGCGTGCTGTGCGTCGAGGACGAGGCGGACATTCGCACCGTCGTGCAGATCGCGCTTCAGGATCTGGGCGGCATGCAGCTTCGCGTCTGCAGCTCCGGAGCCGAGGCGCTCGCCGCTGCGCCGGAGTTTGCCCCCGAGCTGATCCTGCTCGACGTGATGATGCCCGGCATGGACGGGCCGGCGACGCTTGCCGCACTGCGCGCGTCGCCCGACCACGCGACGACGCCAGTGGTCTTCATGACGGCGAAGGTCCAGACGCACGAGATCGCGCGCTACCGGCAGCTCGGCGCACTCGACGTGATCATGAAGCCGTTCGATCCGATGAGCCTCGCCGACACGCTGCGCGGGATCTGGGCGAGCGCGCGTTCGGGCTCCGCGTGAAGGCTCTCGAGGCGGCAGAGAAGCTGCGCCGACTGCAGGAGCTCTACGCCGCGCAGCTCCCTGAGAAGTTGGCCGTACTGCGCCGGAGTCTCGTGCTGGGCGACGACGAGCGCGTTCTGGCGGCGCTCCACCTCCAAGCGCACGGGCTCGCGGGCTCGGGAGGAACGTTCGGTTACCCGCACGTTTCCGCGGTGGCGCGCTCGCTCGAGCGGATCGCGGCGTCTGCGCTCCGCGCTGGCCGTGCGCTGACCGATGCCGAGCGCGATGCCGCGACAGCGCTACTCGACGCGCTCGACCAAGCCGCGAGTGCGGCAGCTCCGCCCGAAGCGGCGCCGCCGGTCGCTCCGCTGGCAGAGGTTCCGCGCCGGCTCGTCTACTTGTTGGACGGCGATCGCAAGACGGCCGCCGAGCTGAGGACTCAGCTCGCGCAATTCGGTTATCAGGTCGAGAGCTTCTCGACACCGGCGCGGCTCGCGACGGCGCCTGCCAAGCCCGGGCTCGGGGCGGTGGTGATGAGCGTCGATCTGCGCGTCGAGGATCTCGGCGGCGCGGGCGCCCACATGAAGTTCATGGCGGCCGCGCGCTTGAAGGCGCCGGTCGTGTTCCTCTCGACGCGTGGCGATCTCCCCGCCCGCTTGGTCGCCGCGCGCGCGGGCTGCGCCGGCTACCTCGTGAAGCCGACGGACGTGCGCGCGCTGGTCGGCACGCTCGACGCGGTAACCGGCCGAACTTCTCCCGAGCCCGAGCGCGTGCTGATCGTCGATGATTCGCCGGAGCTCGCGGAGCGCTACGCGGTCGCGCTGCAAGCCGTTGGCATCCGCACGCAGTGCACGGGCGACCCGCTGCGCATCCTGTCTTTCTTGGCCGAGTTCCGCCCCGATCTCGTGCTGATGGACATGTACCTGCCGGGCTGCACCGGCGCGGAGCTCGTCTCCGTGATCCGCCAGTTCGAGGCCTACGTGTCGGTGCCGATCGTGTTCCTCTCGACGGAGCTCGACCCCGCGCGGCAGCTCGCGGCGATCGCGCTCGGCGGCGACGAGTTCCTCACCAAGCCGATCGCACCGGCGGATCTCGTCGCCGCCGTGACCGCGCGGCTGCGGCGCTATCGCGCGCTGCGCGCGTGCGTCACGCAGGACGGGCTGACGGGTCTGCTCAACCACACGGCAACTCTGGAGCGGATCGGCGTCGAGATCTCGCGCGCGACGCGACGAGCTCAGCTTCGCGATGCTCGACCTCGATCACTTCAAGGCGATCAACGACACGCACGGGCATCCGGCGGGCGACCGCGTTTTGCGCAGCGTCGCGGAGCTGTTACGGCAGCGCCTGCGAAAGACGGATGTGATAGGCCGCGTTGGCGGGGAGGAATTTGCGGTGCTGCTGCCCGACGCGGACGCCGCGGACGCAGCTCGCCTGCTAGACGAGCTGCGCGAAGCATTCGCGGGCGTTCGACAGTGCAACGAGCGCGGCGAGTTCGGCGCGACGTTCAGCTGCGGCGTCGTGCAGTTCCGGCCGGGCATGAAGACCGAGGAGCTGTGCGCGCTCGCCGACCGCGCGCTCTATCGCGCCAAGCGCGGTGGGCGCAACTGCGTGCTCGTCGAAGGCGGACGACGTTCACGTGCGAGCGCGCGCGGGGAAGAACGCCGGCGCGGCCTCAAGCAGGCTTGAACAGCGGAATCGCGAGCTCTTCGTGCGGCTCCCACTCCACGGCCACGCGCATGCCGATCTTCACGTCGCGCGTCGGGTCGGCGACGCCGATCAGGTTCGAGAGGATGCGCGGGCCCTCGTCGAGGTCGATCCACGCCACCGCGAACGGCACGCGCGCGCGAAAGAACGGGTGGTAGCTCTGGCGGATCACGCTGTAGGAGTAGACGGAGCCGAGGCCCTGCGAAGCTCGCCAGCTGAGCGCACTGCCGAGGCAGGCGGTGCAGTGCGCGCGCGGGTGCCAGACCACCGCGCCGCAGTCTTCGCATACCTGATAAGTGAGCCGTCGCTGCTGCGTCGCGCGCCAGAACGGCGCCGTGTCGTGCTCCTTCAGCGAGGGCAGCGGACGCGTTGCGGGAGGCTTCTGAGCTGCGGATGAGGACATATCAGGTCAATCCTTTCCCAAGATCACGGTGCCCGCGCAGTGGCGGCTGCCGAGCATGCCGCCGTTGCCGTGCGCGACGGCGAGGCGCGCGTTCGGAACCTGAGAAGTCGACGCACCGCGCAGCTGCCGCGTCGCTTCGATCAACAGAAAGATCCCGCGCATGCCGGGGTGATTGGAGGAGAGCCCGCCGCCGTCGGTGTTGAGCGCGGGGCCGCCGGGGGCGTCGAAGCGCAGCCGGCCACCGGTCGCGTACGCGCCGCCTTCGCCTTTCTTGCAGAAGCCGAGGTCCTCGAGAATCGTCAGCACGGTGATCGTGAACGAGTCGTAGATCATCGCGACGTCGAGCTCGTTCGGCGTCACGCCGGCTTCGCCGAATGCGGCCGGGCCGGATTGCGCTGCCGCGCTGACGGTGATGTCGCCGCCGTTCTCGGGATATTTCGTCGCCTCGCCGCCACCGAGGATCCAGACCGGCCGCTGCCGACAATCGCGCGCGACCTCGGGCGCGGCGATCACGACCGCTCCGCCGCCGTCGGAGATCATGCAGCACTCGAGCAGATGCAGCGGGTCGGCGATCATCCGCGAGCCGACCACGTCCTGGATCGTCGTCTCGCGAATGTCGAGAAACTCGAGCGCCTTCATCGCGGCGACGGCTTCGGGGTTCCGCATCGCGTGGCTGCGCGTCGCGGTCGCGATCTCGGCGAGCTGCTCGCTGGTCGTTCCGTATTGATGCATGTGGCGGTGCGCGACCATCGCGTAATTGCTGACGAGGGTCATGCCGCTGAAGCCTTCGAGGTTGTCCACCGGCGTGCGGCTCGCGGCGCCGAATCCGCCGCCGACGCCGATCGCGAACGCGTTGCTGTGCGCGGTGGAGCCGTAGGTGAGCAGCGCGACGCGCGCGCGGCCGGCGGCGATGTCGCGCTTCGCGTGTGCGGCGTGGAACTCGTACGAGCTGCCGCCGACGTTGGTCGTGTCGATCACGTTCGGCTTCAACCCGAAGTACTCGGCGACCTGTAGGCCCGCCATGCCGCCGCCGTCGCCGGCGTCGTAGATCGCGTCGACGTCGCGCCACGCGAGCCCCGCATCCGCGAGCGCGCGCGCCGCGCTCGCGGCTTTGATCTGAAGCGGGCTCACCCGCCCTTCGACGTCGCGCGAGGGATACTCGTGAATGCCCACGATCGCGGCGTCACGTCTTTGTGTCACGAGCGGAGCCTCCCGGGAGTGATCTCGAGCAGCGAGAGGCCGACTCTACGTTCGCGGCGCTGCGGTTCGCTAGCGCCGGGCCGCGAAGCCCGCCGGCGCGAGCGCGGCGCGTTGCAGGATCGGTGCGGTGATCGGCCGCACGCGCAGCGCGTGAGCGCTGCACGTTTTGTCGGCGAGCGACGGACGGACGTGTCGCGAGTCACCGCAGCGAGGTAAGGCGAGTCACCGCAATCGAGCGCGCTCCGTCGCAAGCTGCGGGCGGGGAGGAAACCATGCAGGCTCAGCGCTCTCGCTTCTCCGGGATTCTCGCAGCGTTCGTTCTCTCGCTCGTCGCGCCGGCCACAGCACAAACACCACGCAGCGCGGAGGAAGTGTTAGGGCCGCGCATCGACACGTCCGGAACGCTCGCGATCGCCCGGCCTGCGCCGCGACCGCGGGTCGACGCACTGCGCTTCTGGAACGGCGTCGCGATCGACGCGAGCGGCCTCGACCACACGCCAGTAGCACCCGGCGAAGTGCGCACCTTCGGCGAGCAGCTCGGGCCCGGCCGCGCGAGCCGCGCGATGGCGATTGTGCACATCGCGATGTTCGAGGCGCTAAACTCGATCGCTGGGAATTATCAGGGAATTCTCGGCCTGCCGCGCGCGCCGTTCGGAGCTTCCGCGGACGCAGCGCTCGCGCAGGCCGCGCACGACACGCTGGTCGCGATGTTCCCGTCGCAGAAGGGCACGTTCGACCAGGCGCTCGCGAGCGAGCTCGCGCGCGTGCGTTTCGCGTTCGCGCGCCGGCTCGGTGTCGCGGTCGGCGGCCGCGCGGCGAGCGCGATCCTCGCTGTCCGCGCAAACGACGGCGCTGCGCACGCCGAGCCGCGCATGGGCAGCGACTACGTGCCCGACGACGCGGCCGGAACCTGGCGCCAGGATCCGATCAGCCTCGTGCCGATCGCGCTCGGTGGGCACTGGGGTGAAGTCGATCCGTTCGTGATTCCGTCGCCGTCGCACTTCCGGGTGCCGGCGCCGCCCGCGCTGTCGAGCCCGGCTTACGCGGCGGCGTACAACGAAGTGCAGACCCTCGGCGGCGACGGAGTCACCACGCCGACGCTGCGCAGCGCCGACCAAACGCACATCGGAATTTATTGGGCGTACGACGGGACGCCGAGCCTGTGCGCGCCGCCGCGCCTCTACAACCAGATCGCCGTACAGATCGCGAAGCAGCGCGGCTCGAGCTTGCTCGAGACGGCGCGCCTGCTCGCGCTGGTGAACGTCGCGATGGCGGATGCGGGCATCGCGATCTGGGAATCGAAGTACTACTACCACTATTGGCGACCTGTTACGGGAATCCGCGAGGCGGACGCTGGCACCGGCCCGAGCGGTGCGGGCGACGACAACCCCGCGACGACCGGCGACCCGACCTTCAGCCCGCTCGGCGCACCCGCCAGCAATCTGAGCGGTCCGAACTTCACGCCGCCGTTCCCTGCATATCCGTCGGGCCACGCCGGCTTCGGCGGCGCGCTCTTCCAGACGCTGCGCAGGTTCTACGGCAGCGACGCGATCCCGTTCACCTTCGTCTCGGACGAGTTCAACGGCGCGACGAAGGGCAACGACGGCGCGATTCGCCCGCTGCTGCCGCGTTCCTTCCGGACGCTCTCGCAGGCGGAGGAAGAGAACGGCCAGAGTCGCATCTACTTGGGAATTCACTGGAGCTTCGACAAGACCGAGGGCATCGCACAGGGCAGGAAGATCGGCGACTACGTGTACCAGAACCTGTACAGCCGACGGCGCTGATTCCTCGAACGAGCTTGCTCGCCGCCCACGGACGACGTTCCGTGGGCGGCATGGGACGGCTCGTACCTAATGACTCGGCGTTCGCCCCGACCACATCTTGCCGGTCACCGTCAGGTCGTCGACGAATTGATCGAGCGCGACGTTGAGGCTGTCGAGCACGGTCCGAATCCTCAGCTGCTCCCGAGTCGTCGTCTGCGAGCCGGTGTAGGCGTCGTCGCGATCGCCGACCGCGCCGGAGTAGGTCTTCTCCAGAAAGATCACGCCATTGCGCTGCATCACGAGGTGGAGGGACGTGACGCCGACGGCGCTGAGGAAGATTGCGCCGTCGACCTCGGAGCACATCGCGAGCACCCGTACTCGCACGCTGGCTTCGCGTTGGGCGCCTGCGCCGGCGGCGACGCCCTCGAACAGCCCGGAGTTCACGAGCTTGCCGCGCAGGCGCTGCTGCACGGCGAACGCGGTCTGGTCACCAAACGGTGAGGTCTCGTCGCAAGTCTCGACGAGCGTCTCGAGCGTCACCCGCTGCTTCTCTTCGCGAAGGTCCTCCGGCATCTCGATCCGGAGCTGCCAAGGAAAAGGCGGCGTGTCGCTCAGCGGAATCAGCGTCGCATGCGCGGGGTTGGGCTCGAGCTGGTAGGCGGCGCCGCTCGCCTCGTCGACCTTCATCCCGATGAGTCCGCCGACGAGCGCGTTCCCCAGGTGCACGGGCGAATACTCCGGCGCCACTTCGAGAGCTCGCGGCCGGAATCCGTCGAGCTGGAAGGTGAGTACGTAGGCCGCGCTGCGCTCGAGCTCCACCTTGGCTGGAGTAGTGAGCACGCTGCCGCCCGGCTCGACGGTGACTCGAGCGCCGCTGGGTTCTGACGTGACGGCGACGCGCTCGCGGGTGCCGTGCACCGCCGTCGCGCAGCCGACGAAGCAGAGGCCAGTCAGGAACAGAATCAGCGCGCACGAGCCCCGCATCGCCACCTCCAATCGGGCGGCACATTCTGCCCGTCGCCGCGCAGCGCGTTTCGCGTTCAAGCAGTACGCGCCCCGATCAGCTCCCTCGCTTCGCGGAGTGCAGGGAACGCGTCTCCTCCGGTGATCTCGCGCAGCAGCTCCGCTGCGCGCGCTCGCGCCGCCGCCTCGTCCGGCCGCCCCAGCGCGAGGCGCAGCAGCTCGCTCGCCGCCATCAGCTGCTCGACGCGCGCGCCGTGCTCCCCGAGAAGCTCGACCGCCTGATGCAGCTCCGCCTCGGCCTTGCCGGCGGCGTCCTGCAGGAGGAAGACCATCCCACGGCTGCGGCACACGCGGCCCGCGAAGATGCGCTCGCTCGTCGATTCGAGCGTTTGCTGCGCGAGGTCGAGCAGCTGATGTGCCCGCTCGTAGCGTCCGGCGAGCCGATTCGCCTCGGCCGCCGCTTGGATGTGGTGACACAGGCCTCCTCGGAATCCCATCGCGATCGCCTGCGAGAGGCCGGCCTCCGCCTCCTCCAACCCCGCCGGATCGCCGAGCGCGACGCGCGCCCAGCCTGACATCACGTGCGCTTGCGCTTCCGCGGAACGGAATCCGCGCCCTGCACCCAGCTCGAGCGCCTGGCGCGACCACGCGCGCGCTCTCTCGAACGCCGACATCAGGCAGAACGTGACGGTCGACAGGGAGATCACGAGGATGCAGCTCGGCTGGTGATTCAGCGCGATCGCGCGCGCGCGTGCAGCCTCGGCGTGCTCGGCGGCCTCGTCGAAGCGGCCGCCCACCGCGAGCGCCAATCCGAGCGTTGCGTGGATGAACGCGAGCAGATCGGGCTCGAGGCTGCTCGGCGCGGACGGCAACTGGATCGTGCTGGCCAGCTCGAGCGCGCGCGTCAGGTGCCCAATCGCGATGGGGGCCGGAGAGCGGGTGATCTCGCACGTGCCGAGAATCAGATTCGCGATCGCCTCGAACAACGGAACGTGCGCCCCGCGCGCAATCCGCAGAACGTTTTCTCCGACGGCGGCGCTCTTGTCGATCTCGCCGCGCCGCATGAAGTAACGCGAGAGGTAGAGGAGGCCCGGTAGTTGGGGCAGCGCCGCAGCGGAAACGTCGCACAGCGACGCGATGCGCTCGTGGATCGCGCGCACGTCTGGGTGGTCGAGATCCAGGCTCGCAATCAGCGGCTGCGCGAGCGCGAGGCAGCACGCGAGCTCGTGCGCGCGGCGTTGCTCGCTGTCGGGCACGCGCAGCAGCGCGTCGAGCGCGAGCCGCAGGTTCGAGACCGCTTCGCGGTTCGCGAATCTCCCCGCCGCCAGCACGCCTGCCAGCTGGTAGTGCGTCGCCGCCTTGTCGTAGAGGCTCGCGGCGTCGCAGTGGCGCGCGAACGCGGCCGGGTCGGCCGCGACGACCGCAGGAAAGCGCGTCTCGAGCACCGAGGCGACGCGCTCGTGCACTGCCCGCCGGTCACTTCGCATCAGCGACTGATACGCGCTCTCTTGGAACAGCGCGTGGCGAAATCGATAGCCCGCGTGCGGCGGCGTACTCACCGGAAGGATCAGGCCGACGCGCACGAGCCGCGCGAGGCCGTCCTGCAAACCTCCTTTCGGGAACTCATCCAGCTCCCGGAGGAGATCCTCGCTGAACTCCCGGCCGATCGAGGCCGCCAGCTGCGCGACGCGCTTCGCAGCGCCGAGCCGATCGAGGCGCGCCATCAACAGGCCGCGCAGCGTCGCAGGGATCGCCTTCGTGCGGTCGATCCGAAGCTCTCCGGTCTCGGCGACTGCAGCCGACTCCGAGATCTCGTGCGTGAGCTGCTCGAGGAACAACGGCACGCCATCGGAGCGATCGGCGATCTCGTGGACCAGGTCGACGGAGAGCCGCCGCCCGCCGGCGATGGATTCGACCATCGCGTGCGAGGGTCCTGGCGGAAGGCGCGAGAGCAAGAGCTGCTCGACGTGTTGCGACCTCCAGGGCAGCGCGAACTCGGAGCGGGCCGTGCAGACGAGCAGCATGCGCGTGCGACTCGCGAGCTCGACGATGTGGTCGAGAAACTGCAGCGTCGACGGGTCGGCCCACTGGACGTCTTCGATCGCGACCACCAAGAGCTGACGCCCGGCGAGCGCTTCGATCGTGTCGCGCAGCGCCTCCATCGTGCGCTCGCGCTGCTGCTCTGGAGTCATTACGGGTAGAGGAAACGCGTCGTCGGCAGGCAGACCCAGCAACGCCGCGAGGAAAGGCGCGACGCGCTCGGCGGCGAGGTTCGGCAGGCGCGAGAGCGCTTCGGTCAAGCGCTGGGTCCGCCTGCGTGGATCGGGCTCATCGTGCAGAGCGAGGCGTTCCTGGAGCAGGTCGATCACGGGTCGCAGCGCGCTGCCCGAGCTGAACGGGGAGCAGGAGATGTCGAGCCACGATCGAGGCTCGATCGCGGCATCTTCTCGAAGAGCGTGCAGCAGTCGAGACTTGCCGATGCCCGGCTCCCCGCTCAGCCAAACGACCCGGCCTCGCCCTTGTCGAGCCGCGGAGGCCCAGGCGCGCAGCCGGCGCACCTCGTCGTCGCGGCCGAACAGGGGCGTCTCCGGCGCACCGCTGCGCCGGCTGCCCTCGTACGCCCGATGCACCAGATACACGTGCAGCGGCTCGTCGAGCCCGCGGATCTGGCGTGCTCCGATGTCGCGCGCGAACACGCCCGAGGTCAGGCGGTAGGTCGCCTCGCTGATCACGATGCCACCTTCTTCCGCGATGCCTTGAATGCGCGCAGCGATGTTGGTCGTGCTGCCGACCGCCAGTCTCTCCTGGCGTGCCTCGCTGCCCACCGGTCCGATCACGACCATTCCGGTGTGAATCCCGATGCGCGCGCGCGCTGCGTCGGTCGCGAAGCCTCGAACGAGCTGATGTTGGATCTCGAGTGCAGCGCGCACCGCGCGCTCGGCGTCGTCTTCGTGGGCGATCGGGTAGCCGAAATAGGCCAGGATCCCGTCGCCGAGAAACTGCGCGACGTGACCGTCGAATTGCGCGATCGCTCGGCTACACGCGGCCTGATAGCCGAGCAGGACGTCGCGAAGCTCCTCGAGGTCGACGCGCTCAGCGAGGCGCGTCGAGCCGACGAGATCGCAGAACATCACGGTGAGCTGACGTCGCTCGCCGCGCGCCGAGACTCCTCCGACCAGCTGCGGGCCCTGCCGCTGCGCATCCGGCGCGCCGAGCTCGCGCGGCTCCTGCGGCGCGCCACAGCGATTGCAGAAGCTCGAGAGCGGTGGGTTCTCGTGGCCGCACTCGGTGCACAACATGGGGCCGCCTTCTCACTGCTCACTGTTCGAAACGGAGCAACGGTGAATCCGGCTTTCGAACAGTACTCGCTCGCCGCGCGATCGTGCTTGCCCCACGCAGCGCGCCGGGTGTAGAGGGAGCTGCCGGAGCCCGGCGATGCATCACTTCTTTCGAGACTGGCGGCGGCGCCTTGTCGTTCACGCGATGCTGCTCTTCGCGGTCGCGGGGGTCGTCGGGTTCACCTACCTGCTCGCGCTCGGCCATGACGACGTCCTCGAGTGCCAGCTGTGCGTGAGCCGCGTGTGCGATCCGTGGGACCCAACCCCACCCGTTTGCGCGAAGGATCATCCTTGTAAGAACGACACGTTCGCTGAGCACCGACTGAGCTCGGCGCATCAGCAAGCGTGGCTCCACGGACTTCTGTTGTTAGCGATCGCCTTTGCGGGTCCGTACTTGCGGGTTGGCAGGCTCCTGTTCGCTGCGTCGGCGTGGCTGCTGATCGTCGGATCGTGGGGAGCAACGCTCGCGGCGTCGATCGACGGGGAGGTGACGTTCTGGAACGCTCCGCCGTTCGCGGGCGATCCGCTGTTTGCGGGGCTGACGCGCCTCGTCGCGACTCTCGCGGGGCTCGCGACGATGATCGCGATGCTCATCCTGGTCGGGCGCAGCGCGTGGGAGTTCGTGCGCGCGGGGATTGCTCCGCAGACCTGGTGGAACCGGGCCCGCATTGCGAGCGCGCGGCCGCGTCGCCTGTTCGAGCCTGAAACGCTGGAGGAGCTCCTCGACGACGTGCAGGAGGCCATGCGTCACCGGATGCACGTGCGCGCCTTCGGCGGCCGCTACTCGTGGAGCGCGATCGCCACCACCGACGACGCGATGATCGACATGCGCGAGCTTCGCGCGATCGCCGAGCCGGTGCCGTTCGTCGGGGACCCCGAGGCGAGTCACACCGTGACCGTTCAGGCGGGAGCAACCATCCGCGAGCTTTCGGATTTCCTCGCGGAGCGCGGGCTGATGCTCGAGACCACGCCGGTGAATCCATGGATTCAGGTGGGCGGTGCGCTCGCACTCGGATGTCACGGAACCGGGATTCATCACCGCGCACTCACCGAGCTTGTCACGGGGCTCACGATCGTCCAGTACAACGCCACCCCGTTGGCGTTGCTCGTCACGTACCTGATTCCAGTGATCCCCCGTCCCGCGCCGGCATGGGAGCAGTGGGATGCGCTGATGGTGAACCTCGGCTGCCTGGGCGTGATGTTCGAGATCACTCTCAAGTGCAGAAAGCTCTACGACGTGCGCATCGTGGACCAGGTCGTCCCGATGGATTTCACGATCAACACCGACGCCCAGCTGATCGCGCTGATCCAGGGCGGCGGACAGCCTAATTACTCTTCGGAGATTTTCTGGTTCCCATACAACGAGCAATGCTACGTGCGGACCTGGCACGAATCGACGAGCCCCAGCCAGCCTGGCTTCGGGTTCTGGTTCTGGGCTCTGCAGTGGCTCTACGCGAAGGTCGCTGGCCCCGTCGTCTTCACGATCCTCACGCTGGCGCCCTATCTCACGCCCTTCACGATGCGTTTGTTCCACAGCTTGTTCGGCAACCTCGCGGCGAACGTGCCCGCCCCGGAGGCGATGCAGTACCAGCGCTACTTCCTGCGCGTCTTCGACGTGGGCCACGCGATCCCGA
>Ga0187894_10003967_pt1 | contig 16167 bp, 13 predicted proteins | sample GBC1701081metaG_FD_136650 | JGI IMG/M metagenome (GOLD analysis project Ga0187894, IMG submission 136650) | White microbial mat communities from a lava cave in the Kipuka Kanohina Cave System on the Island of Hawaii, USA - GBC170108-1 metaG ... | reverse complement strand
GTGAAGGCCCACGGCTCGCCGGCCTTCTACGCCATCGAGTACCTTCGCGGGCGCCTCGAGCAGAGCGATCTGATGGCGCTCCGCGAGTTCGGCGGGCTCCAGGCCTATCCGAGCCGTCGCAAGAATCCGCAGGTGGTCGATCTCTCCACCGGCTCGATGGGACTCGGAGGCGCCATGGCCGCGTTCGGGGCGCTCGGCGCCCGGTACCTCGCCGACCACGGAGGCGAGGCGTACCCGCGTCGCTTCATCGCCATGCTGGGCGACGCCGAGCTGGACGAAGGCAACGTGTGGGAGGCGCTGCTCGAGGATTCGCTCCGCGAGCTGGGCAACCTGCTGTGGATCGTCGACCTGAATCGCCAGAGTCTGGACCGCGTCGTGCCCGACTCGCGCCGGCGGCAACTGCGCGAATGGTTCGCCGCCGCGGGATGGCGCGTGATCGAGCTGCGGTGGGGCCGTCGTCTCCGCGACCTCTTCTCGCGGCCGGGAGGGAAACGCCTCGCGGAGCGTCTCGAGGCGCTGTCGAACCAGGAATACCACGCGCTCCTGCGGCAGCCCGCGAGCGCGGTACGCAAGGCGCTGGTCACTGGCCGCGACGGCGAGACCGATCGCGCGCTCGACGGGCTCCTCGCCGGCGTCGCGGACGAGGCCCTCCCTGCGCTGGTCGCCGACGTGGGCGGGCACGACCTCGCGGCGATTCGCTCGGCGTTCGAGGAGGCCGCGCGGCATCGGGCGGGCCCATGCGTGATCCTGGCCGACACGATCAAGGGCTGGGGCCTGCCGTTCGCCGGCGATCCCATGAACCACGGGGCGCTCTTGAGCGCGGGGCAACTCGAGGAGCTCGGGCGGTCGCTCGGCATCGCGCCCGACGATCCGTGGGCGCGCTTTCCGGCAGCGAGCCCGGAGGCCGAGCGGATTGCGCGCGCGCCCGTCTTCCGTCCGCCGGCCCGCGGCGACGCGCCACCGCCGATTCCGCAACGACTCGATGAGTCCTATCCGCCGCACAGCTCGACGCAGGAGGCCTTCGGGCGCGCGCTCGGCCGGCTCGGCCGCCTGCCGGTGGCCGAGCGCATCGTCACGCTGTCGGCCGACGTCGCGGTGACGACGCACCTGGCGGGATGGATCAATCGCCAGGGCGTGTACGTCCCGACCGCGAGACCGGGCGCCGTCGAGAGCGCGGGCCAGGCCGTCGTGTGGAAGGAGGCGCCGGCGGGTCGGCACATCGAGCTGGGCATCGCCGAGCACAACCTGTTCCTCGCCCTCGGCGCCTTCGGGCTCACCGCCGAGCTCTCGGGCACCGCGCTGCTGCCGATCGGGACGCTCTACGATCCGTTCGTCACGCGCGGTCTCGACGCGCTCTATCACGCGCTCTACGCCGGCGCGCGGTTCATCGTCGTGGCCACGCCATCGGGCGTGAGCCTGTCGCCCGAAGGCGGCGCGCACCAGTCGGTGGTCACGCCGGGCGTCGGCGTCGCGCTGCCGGCGATCCGCTATTTCGAGCCGGCGTTCGCCCAGGAGGTGGAGTGGATCCTCCTCGACGGGCTCGAGCGCGTCCTGGATCGCGAGCGCGGAGAGAGCCTCTACCTGCGCCTGTCGACGAAGCCGGTCGACCAGGCGCTGGCACTGCCGCCGTCCGACGCGCTGCGCACCGCCGTGCTTCAGGGCGGCTATCGACTGATCGATGCGCGCGCGGAGCCCGGATGGGATCCGGAGGTGAACGCGATTCACCTCTTCGCGACGGGCGTGATGGTGCCGGAGGCGGTCGCCGCCGCGCGGGAGCTTCGCGCGCGGGGCGTGCTCGCGAGCGTGTTCGTCGTGACGAGCCCCGATCTGCTGTATCGGGGCCTCCGCGAGCCCCGCCCGTATCTCGAGGCCCTCGTGACGCCCGACGAGGAAGGAGTGCCGGTCGTCTCGGTGCTCGACGGTCACTCGCACGCGCTCGCCTTCATCGGTGGAGCGCTCGGCGTCTCGCAGCTCGCCCTCGGCGTCGACCACTTCGGCCAATCGGGCTCGCGCGCCGATCTCTATCGTCATTACGGCATCGACGCTGCCGCCATCGCGCAAGCCGCCTACAGTTTCTTGCCGGCCGCTCACGACTGAGGTAGCATCCCGCTACCGCCTCACGACTCCAAGGGAGGAGCCTGACTCATGGATCACCGCCTTCGCCACCTTGCCGAGCAGCTCGATGCCGGCATCATTGCCCGGCGCGAGTTTCTCCGACAGTCTGCCGTGATCACCGGCGGCACCGCCGCCGGCCTCGGCGTGCTCACCAAGATGGCGCACGCGCAAGGGACCAAGCTGCGCATCTGGCTCTTCAAGAGCTTCGTCACCGCGGGCAACGACATCCTGGCGCGCCAGATCGAGAACTGGGCGGCGGAGCGCAAGGTGCAGGTCGAGATGGACTGGGCCACCTTCGGCGATCGCGAGCAGAAGTTCGTCGCCGCCATCGAGGCGGGCAATCCGCCGGACATCGCGGAGATGAACTACCAGGGCCCGTCGCGCTACAAGCCGGCCCTTCGCGACGTGACGAAGCTTGCCAAGGACATCGCGGGCGCGCGGGGCGGTCTCCTGCCGTACGCCGAGCGCCAGGTGAACCTGGGCGGGCAGTTCTATGGCGTGGCCCGCCTGGCCTTCCCCGGCGGTCTGTTCGTCAGAAAGGACCTGCTCGCGGAGAAGGGCGTGAAGTTCCCGAAGGTGTACGACCCCGAGGTCGTCGAGATGGCGAAGAAGTGCCAGGACCCCTCGAAGGATCTCTGGGGGTTCGGGCAAACGCTCAATCGCTGCGACGACGGCAACGGGTTCATGCAGGCCATCCTCTGGGACTACGGCGGGAGCGTCTGGGACAAGGACGGCAAGCCCGCCCTCAACACGACGTTCCAGAAGCAGAACCTCGACGCGATCAAGTTCGCCGTCGGCACGATCCAGAAGGACAAGATCCAGCCCCCTGGAGTGATGGGCTGGACGGATGTCTCCAACAACGAGGCGTACATGGCGGGCAAGCTCGTCAGCACGAACAACGGCGCGAGCCTCTACTACGCGATGGTGGCCAAGAAGCATCCGCTCGCGGAGAAGACCCAGGTGATCCTGACGCCGGGCGGTCCGTCGGGCAGCTTCGTCGCGGCCGGCGCATACAACTGGGGCATCTTCAGCAAGAGCAAGCACGCCGAGCTGTGCGAGGACCTGATCCGCTGGGTCGAGGACGAGAAGCGCTTCGACGAGTTCATGAAGGCGTCGATCGGCCAGGCGGGCCCGGTCTACAAGGTGCGGGCCGAGAACGCGTACTGGAAGTCCGACCCGAACTTCGAGGGCATGCTCCAGAACTTGCTCCGGGGCGTGTGGGTCGGATATCCGGGGCCCTTCACGCCGGCCGCCGTCGAGGTGCAGGCCCAGTACATCCTGTGCGACATGGCCGGCCGCGTCGTGGTGGGCGGCCTGTCTCCGGAGGCCGCGCTCAAGGAGGCACACGCCCGGGTCGAGGAGATCTACAAGATCCGCGGCGGTAAATAGATTTCGGAGGGGGCCTCTGCGGCCCCCTCCGAGGCCTCCCCCAGGAAAAAAACAGAACCCGGATTGCGCCGGCGGAGCCGGCGCTCGGAGCGGCACGGTCTGGCCGCGCGGACGGTCTGGCCGCGCGGCATGGTTTGAAGGTGGTGTTCGAGTTGGGACTGCGGCGTGTGCGCGGCGTGCGACAAATGGCTTCGCTGGTGACGGAGACCTGAGTGGCGACTACGACTGCTGGGGTTCGGACCAAGGATCAGGCGATCGGCGTCCCCGTTCGCGAGGGGCGGGTTGGGCTCAGGCGATGGCTTGGGCCGGACTATCGGTTGGGATTTTTGTTCGTGCTCCCCCTCGTCGTGCTCGTGCTGGCGCTCGTCGCGTATCCGTTCTGCTATGCCGTGTATCTCGGCATGACCCGGAAGTACGTCGGGCTGCCGCCCGTGTTCGTCGGCTTCGAGAACTACGTCAAGCTCACCTTCGACGGATTCTTCCAGCGCGCCGTCGCGAACAGCTTCGTGTTCACGTTCGCCTCGGTCGGGGTCAAGCTCCTGCTCGGCATGGGCATGGCGCTGGTGCTGACCTCGCAGATTCGCTTCCGAAGCTTCTGGACCGGCGTGCTGCTGATCCCGTGGGTGGCGCCGACCGTCGTCACCGCGCTCAACTTCCTGTGGATCTACGACGCGAGCCTCGGCGTCCTCAACTACCTGCTGGTGAAGGTGTTCCGCATCCTGCCCCAGGGCGTCGGCTGGCTCAGCGAGGCGGGGACGGCGATGGCGTCGGTCATCGCGGTCAACGTCTGGCGCGGGTTCCCGTTCTTCGGCATCAGCTTCCTCGCCGGCATGAAGGCGATCCCCGGAGAGCTGTACGAGGCGGCCGCCGTCGACGGCGCGACGGCGGTGGGGCGGTTCCTGCACATCACGCTGCCCGGCATCCGGAACATCGTGATCATCGTGACGCTGCTCTCGACCATCTGGACCTTCAACGACTTCGCCATCGTCTACATCCTCACCAAGGGCGGGCCGGGTGGCACCACGATGGTGCTGCCGGTCTTCACCTACGAGATGGCCTTCGGAGCCCAGCGCCTCGGCGAGGCCATCGCGGCGGCGCTCTACATGCTGCCGCCGCTCGCGTTCGTGATCATCGTGCTCGCGCGGCACATGAGGCGGGGCCGTGGCCGCTAGCGGGATGGTGCGGAAGAGCCGGATCGCCACCGATCGGCTGCACTCGGCCGTGTCCTACGCCGTGCTGTTCGCGCTCCTCCTGGTCGTGATCTTTCCCTTCTACTGGATGACGATCACGTCGTTCAAGAGCGAGGAGCAGATGCGGAGCCTGGTCTCCATGTTCTGGCCCTCGCCCGTCGTCGACGAGAACTACCGCCAGCTCCTGGGCAAGACCGATTTCATCGCCTGGTACAAGAACAGCATCGTGGTGGCGTTCAGCAGCACGTTCCTGGCCACGGCGATCGGCACCATCGGCGCCTACGCGCTGGCCCGCCTGCGCTTTCTCGGCCGGGCGTTCATGGCGAGCGCGGTGCTCATCACCTACCTCGTGCCGCCGTCGATCCTGTTCATTCCGCTCTACGCGCAGATCCGGAACCTCGGGCTGGCCGACAGCCTGACTGGGCTCATCGCGGCGTACCCGAGTTTCACGGTGCCGTTCGTCACATGGCTCCTGATGGGGTACTTCGAGTCGATCCCCGAGGAGCTGGAGGAGTCGGCCATGATCGACGGCGCGACGCGCTTCGGCGCCTTCTATCGCGTCGTGCTGCCGCTGGCGGCGCCCGGCCTGCTCGCCTCCGCGCTCTACGCCTTCACCCAGGCCTGGAACGAGTTCCTCTACGCGCTGGTCTTCATCACCGACGTCAAGCTGCGGACGCTGCCGGTCGGACTCTCGACGTTCATCACCGGCGACGTGTACGGCTGGGGCTATCTCATGGCGGGGGCCGTCCTCACGACCCTCCCCGTGATCGCCGCCTACATCTACCTCCAGAAGTACATGGTCGAGGGCCTCACCGCCGGTAGCGTCAAGGGCTAGCCCGCTCCAGGTCGGGTGCTCGCCCTCTCCTCCGACAGCCGCTCCGCGTCTGGTACGCCCGGTGCACATGGCCTCGGGCTCCGCGCGCAAACGGGTCTCCAGACGCGGATCTGGCGGCCCAAGAGATCGTCGGGTCTGAAATAGTTTCCGGAAATTGTTTTCTGTCCGGAAACATCTACCCGCTCGCGGAGCGCCGACGTCGCCGGACTGATATTTGCCGGAGAGGAGAACTGCGTCATGGCCATTGCCTCGCCTCCCGCTCTCGACGAGATCGACTCCACCGCGTTGCTCGCCGCGCTCCGGGCGCTCAAGCAGGGCGACTTCTCCGTCCGGCTCCCCATCAACTTGACGGGGATCGCCGGCAAGGTCGCCGACGCGTTCAACGAGGTGAGCGAGCTGAACGAGCGCATGGCGGCCGAGCTTCACGGGCTCAGCCGGGAGACCACGCGCGCGATCCGGCAGAAGCCCGAGTTCAAGGATCTGCCGATCATCGCCGTGACGGCGAAGGCGATGAAGGGCGATCGCGAGCGATGCATCGAGGCCGGCGCCTGGGACTACCTCTCGAAGCCGGTGGACGCGGCCGAGCTGATCGCGATGCTGCGCGCGTGGCTCCATCGATGATCCGACCGGGCAGCGCGCGCGAGCGGAGTCGACAGATCGACGCCCCGAGCATCCTCGTCGTGGACGATCGGCCCGGTGAGCTCCTGGCCATGGAGGCGTTGCTGTCGGACCTCGACGTGCACGTCGTGTGCGCCAGCTCCGGGGCCGATGCCCTGCGCCATTTGCTCGACCGCGACTTCGCGGTGATGCTGCTCGACGTGAACATGCCGGACATGGACGGCCTCGAGACGGCCGCCCTCGTCCGCCGGCGCCCGCGGTCCGAGCACCTGCCGATCATCTTCATGACCGCGGGGAGCGACGAGGCGAACGCGCTCGTGGGCTACTCGCTCGGCGCGGTCGACTACATCATGACGCCGGCCATCCCCGAGGTGCTGCGGACGAAGGTGAAGGTGTTCGTCGACCTCTTCCGGCAGACGCAAGCGCTCCAGCGGCAGAGCGAGGAACGGGTGGCGCTTGCCGAGGAGCGCGTGGCGCGAGCGGCCGCCGACGAGCGGAGTCGGCAGGCGGCGTTCCTGGCCGACGCCGGCAAGGTGATGGCGCGCTCGCTCGACCTCGAGTCGACGGTGGCCGTCATGCTCGACCTGCTCGTGCCGGATCTCGGCGACGGCGTCCTCGTCCGGCTGTTCGTGGCGGAGGGAGAGCAGACGGTCACGGAGCACCGTCGGGGCACGGTCGGGGGCGACGTCGCCGAACGTCGGCTCCGCGCGGCGGCGGACCGCGCCGTGCAGTCGCTCGCCACCGAAGCGATCCGCGACGATGGCCGCCCGGAGGTGACCGCGGTCGTGTGCCCGCTGCTCGCGCGCGGCGCCGTGCTCGGCGCCGTCGCGGTCGGCCGCGGCGCGGGGCGAGCGCCCTTCGATCCCGGGAGCATCTCGCTCGTCGAGGAGCTCTGTGGCCGGGCCGCGATCGCGATCGACAACTGCCTGCTCTACCGCGAGATCCGGCAGCGCGACCTCCGCAAGGACGAATTCGTCGCGATGCTCGCGCACGAGCTGCGCAACCCGCTGGCCGCGCTCAGCTCCGCGCTCGGCGTCCTCGACGCCGTGAGCGAGCGCGACGACGTCGGGCTGCGGGCGCGCCAGGTGATCGACCGGCAGCTCCGCAACCTGGCACAGCTCGCCGACGACCTCCTCGACGTGGCCCGGCTCACGATGGGCCGCATCACGCTCGCGTGCGCGGTGGTCAACCTGGCCGAGAGCGTCGGCCACTGCCTGGGCACGTTCACCGGGGCAGGCCGCACCGAGGGCTACGCCATCGACGTCCGGACCGAGGAGACCTGGATCGACGCCGACCCGATACGGCTCGAGCAGATCCTGATGAACCTGATCGGCAACGCGCTCAAGTACACGCCGGCCGGCGGTCGCATCGCGATCCGCGTGTGGTCCGAGGACGGGATGGGCGTCTTCGAGATCTAGGACAGCGGCATCGGCATGTCGCCCGAGGTGCTCGCGCACGCCTTCGAGCTGTTCTTCCAGGCGGACCGCACGCTCGATCGCGCCAAGGGCGGCCTCGGCATCGGGCTCGCCCTCGTGCGCCAGCTGGTGCAGTTGCACGGCGGCGTCATCGAGGCGACGAGCGCTGGGCGCGAGCGCGGCAGCCGATTCACCGTGCGACTCCCGCTGAGCCGGCCGGCGCCCGCGCGGCGCGCGGCGGCCGCCGGAGGCGACGTCCACGCCGCCCGGAGCCGGATCGTGATCGTGGAGGACAACCGTGACGCGCGCGAGATGCTCCGCGAGCTGCTGGCGCTGGCCGGCCACGAGGTGTACGAGGCCGAGGACGGGCCGAGCGCCATCAAGCTGATCGCGGCGACCGAGCCCGACGTCGCGCTCGTCGACGTGGGGTTGCCGGGCTGTGACGGGTACGAGGTCGCGCGTCAGGTCCGCTCGGCGCCTGACAGGCGCCGCGTGTTCCTCGTTGCCATCACTGGCTACGCGCAGCCGGAGGACAAGGCCGAGGCCTTCGCGGCCGGCTTCGACATGCACGTGGTCAAGCCGGTGGACCACCACCACTTGCACGCGGCGATCGCGGCGGCCGAGCGGCGGAACGACGACAGCACGACGGCGCGCTGACGCGCCTGCGGGCAGCGCCGCGATCCACCAGCGTCTATCGTCCGGGCACTGACACCGGGCGGTCCCTGTGGAGCAGCACCCAGTCGGCGTTTTCTCCCAGCGCTTCCACCCCCAGCTCCTGGACCAGCGCGCGCCCGCGCGCCTCGTCCTGCCGGCCGATCGCCTCGGCGAGCGCGGGCTCGGCGGCCGCGAAGACGTGGCTCATGCGGCTGTACTGCTTGGCCAGGGGCGCCAGCGCCAGCTTGTCCGCCCACACCTGTGACAGCGCGGCCACGACGGGCACCAGGCTCACGACGACGACGAGGGGATTCTGGGCGGTGAGGAACGGCTTGGCGAACGCGAGGACGAGCGCCACCGCGTAGATGCCGTAGCCGAGCCGCTGGATCTTGCGGTACCGAGTGTCGTTGCGCTGGGCGGAGCGCGCGAAGTACGCGTTCTGCGGCTTGACCCAGCGCTCGAGCACGAGGTCGAGACGCACGTCGGGCTTTGCTGTGTGCGCGCCGCTTAGGCCGTCGGGCAGGAGGTCGAACGCGCGCATGGCCCGGCGGATCCAGTCCAGCTCGCTCCGCTGCTTGCGCAGGTAGTGATCGGCGGCGGCCTCGGAGAGGCCCGCCAGGCGCCAGAAGATCTGCACGCGCAGCCCCTCGGCGAGCGCGCGGTAGTCGAGGTACTTGGTCTGGTAGCGCGCACGCTTCGACCAGAGCCAGAGCGCGTAGGCGGCCCCGAGCGCGCCCACGTACAGCCCGTTCAGCGAGTAGGCCATCGCGCGGGCCAGCGCCTCGCCCTGGAGCGCGAGCGCCGCGAGGAATGCCAGCACGAGGAGCCAGGCGAGCGTGCGGCGCGTCCGCGCCTGGAAGGCGATCGAGAGCGCATCGGCCCGCGCGTAGCACGCGAGCGTGTCGCGAAGACGTGCAGGGAGGCGGGCCGCCTCCTCGCGGGACAGCATATCGCCGTCGGACGCCGCGCGCGGGTCCGTCGCGCCGACCGCGTCGCGGTTGAACTCCTCGACGCGCGACCAGATCTCGTCGAAGGCTTTGTGCGCAGCCTCCTCGTTGCCATACCCGTCGGGATAGCGCCAGCGCACCGCGAACGACTCCGCCGGGCGAGGCCGGCCGGGCCGCGGCGTGACGACCTGGGCCACCGGCCGGCGCTCGGCCGTATCGAGCGGGCTCCGCGGCTCGCCGTAGCCTTCGGGCACACCTTCGAGCGCGAATCGGACGAGCGGTGCCGTGCCTGCCTTTCCTTCGGTCGGCACGCCCTCCCACAGCGCGACCACGAGCTGGCTCCGCTGCGTGACGTAGGCGGCGGCCCGCGCGTACGCGTACTCGCGCTCGACGCTGGGCAGGCCCGGGACGACGAACCAGTCCTGAGCGCGCCCGAGCAGCTCCGCGAAGTCGGCGCGCGAGGCCGGTGTCGGAAAGTCCCGCTCGTAGTCCTCGCGCGGCAGCGGCAGGACGGCGAGCAATCCCAGGCCGAGGCGGAGCGCGACCCGGGCGCCCAGTCGGTCGGCACCCTCGGCGAGGGAGGTCACGACGAGGATCGGCGTGTGCGGGCAGCGCTCGCGGAGCGACGTCAGGATCTCGGCGACGCGGGCCTCGAGGAGCGGGACGTCGCCCGGCGACAGATCGCGGTGACCGCCGAGCCCGACGACGAGCGGAAGCGCTCCGAGCGACCGATCCGTCATGGCCCGGGCCCGATGACCCGTTCGATCCGATACCCGAGAGCCACGATGGCCCCGAGCGTGCCGATCACCGTGTCGCGGTCGGCCTGCTTCTCCGATTCGGGCAGGCGCTCGTAGGGCACGAGCGAGGGATGCTCCTTGCGCGCGTCGCTGCGCTCCGGTCCCCACCGCCATCCCTGCTCGATGCGCAGCCGCGCCCAGAGATCGTGCGCATTCTGCGCGAGGCGCTCCGTCAACTCGGCCAGGTCGTCGGGCAGGGCGACGCGGCTCGTGTCGATGGGATGGGGCCGATAGCTCACCCCTGGGTCAGGTCCCGAGGAGCTTTGCGTACGTCGCCTCGTCGAAGCCGACGACGAGCGCGCGCCCCTTCCGGATGGTCGGCGCCCGAAGGTTGCCGGTCGGGCCGAGGAGCAGCGCGAGGAGGTCGGCCCGTGCCGGCTTGTCCGCTTTGAGATCGACGTGCACGACGCGCTTGCCCTTGGCGACGTAGAGGTCGTCGACGCCCTTCAGGACGCCGAGCGCGGCGTCGCCCGTGATCGTCGCCTTCTTCGCATCGGCCTGCGTCGCGACGGCGATCTTCCGTTTCGCAAGGAACCCTTGCGTCTTGGCGCAGGTCATTCAGCCGTTCCGGTGATAGCTCCAGTCGACGCTCGCCATGGACGATGTCCTCCCTGAGGATCGAGTGCTCGTTCAGCGCAGATAGCGCCTCGCGTACTGCCCGACGCAGGCCGCTTCGAGATCGGCCGCGCGCTCGTACTGCCCGCGGAAGCGCTCCACCGACAGCGGGCCGAGATCCGGATCGCTCCGACCGTCCACGATGAGGTCGGCAAGCACGCGACCCGCTGCGGGCGAGAGGCTCAGGCCGCCCACGCAGCAGCCGGAGGCGACGTAGAAGCCCTCGAGCCCGGGCACCCGTCCGAGGATGGGCCGCCCGTCGGGCGTCATGGTTGGCGCGCCGCCGCGGTGCACGGCGACGCGCGCGGTCCGGAGCGCCGGGAAGTGCTCGGCCACCTCGTCGACGAGCGCGCGCAGCACGCCCAGGTCCAGCTCGAGCTGCGCGATGTCGAAGCCCGGCGACAGCGCCGCGCCGTCGATCACGCGGGGGTGATCCTCGTAGCCGCCGAACATGAGGCCGCCCTGCTCGTGGCGGACGTACACGCTCGCCTCGAGGAGGCGCACGATCGGCTGAAGCGGCTCGACGCCCGCGATCGGCTCGGTCACGAAGAGCTGATGGCGGACCGGCACCAGTGGCACGCGAATTCCGGCCGCGGCCGCCACCCGCGCCGTCCACGCGCCGGCGGCGTCCACGACGACCGGCGCGGCGATGTCGCCCCGCGGCGTCGCCACGCCCTCGACGCGCCCGCCGGCCTGCCGCAGTTCCTGGGCCGGCGTGAACGGCATCACGCGTCCGCCCAGCTCGGCGAAGCGCGCGATGAAGCCGGTGGCGACCTTCGCGGGATCGAGCCACCCGTCGCTCGGGACGTGGGCGATGGCCCGCGCGGCGCCGGGCTTGAAGTGCGGGGCGAGTCGCTCCGCCTCCGCCGCCGTGATCAGCGTGGCCTCGATGTCGAGCTTGCGCGCGGTGTCGATGCCCTCGTGAAGCCGCGTCTCGCCCGCGTCGGTGTACGCGGCCTTCAAGCTGCCCGAGCGGTGAAATCCGACCGAGCGGCCCATGTCGGCCTCGAAGCGCGCGAGCGCCTCGCAGGCCTCATCGCGCAGGCGCGCCATCACCGGGACCTTGTCGGCCTTGCTCGTGAGCCCGGCCGCGCGCGGCGACGTCTGCGACCCGGGCGCGTGCTGATCGAGCAGCACGACGTCGGCGCCGCGCCGTTTGAGGTGATAGGCGGTGGCGGCCCCGAATGCGCCGGACCCGATCACGACGACACCGGCCGATTTGAGAGTAGGCATCGCTCAGAGCCTCGTTGCGCGCGCCGAGTCGGCGTCGACCACCGGCCGCATGCCGCGCAGGAAATCGAAGTCCACGCCCTCGTCGGCCTGGAGCACATGGTCGAGGAACATCCGCGTGTACCCGCTGGTGGCCGCGGGCGGGCGCGGCGTCCACCGCGCCCGGCGGCGCTCCAGCTCGTCGTCGGGCACCTGCAACGTCAGCCGGCGGTTCGGCACGTCGAGCTCGATCCAGTCGCCAGTTTCCACGAGGGCGAGCGGCCCGCCGATGGCCGACTCCGGGGCGACGTGCAGGATCACGGTGCCGTAGGACGTGCCGCTCATCCGCGCGTCGGAGATACGCACCATGTCCTTCACGCCGGCCTTCAGCAGGCGGGTGGGAATCGGCGCCGCGCCCCACTCGGGCATGCCGGGCGCGCCCTTGGGACCCGCATTCTTCAGCACGAGCACCGAGGTCTCGTCGATCGGAAGGTCCGGATCGTCGATGTGGCGGGCGATCTCCTCGTGCTCGTCGAAGACCACCGCCCGACCTCGATGGGTGAGGAGGTGCTGCGAGGCCGCCGACTGCTTCAGGACCGCGCCGCCGGGACAGAGATTGCCGAAGAGGATCACGGTGCCGCCCTCGGGCGAGAGCGGAAGGGCGAGCGGTCGGATCACGTCCGGGTTGTGGCACGGCGCCTCGGCGACGTTGTCCCCGAGCGTCCTGCCGTTCACCGTGAGCGCGCCCGCGTGGAGCAGGGGCAGCAGCTCGCGCAGCACGGCCGGGAGCCCGCCCGCGTAATAGAAATCCTCCATCAAATACTTGCCGGAGGGCCGCACGTTCACGAGCAGCGGCGTCGTGCGCGACAGCTCGTCGAACTGGCGCAGCGGCAGCGGCACGCCGGCGCGCCCGGCGATGGCCACCAGGTGCACGATCGCGTTCGTGCTGCCGCCGATCGCCATGTCCGCGCGGATCGCATTGTCGAAGGCCTGCGCGGTGAGCAGCTCGGACGGTCGCGGGCCGCGGGCGAGGGCCATCTCGACGGCGCGGCGCCCGCTCATCTCGGCGAGCACCAGCCGGCGCGAGTCCGGCGCGGGAATGGCGGCGTTGCCCGGCAAGGTCATGCCGAGCGTCTCGGCGAGCGCGGCCATGGTCGATGCGGTCCCCATCACCATGCAGTGGCCGCTCGACCGGGAGAGGCACGATTCGACCTCGGCGATCTCCTCGTCCGAGATGTTGTCCGCGCGCCGCTCCGCCCAGATTTTTCGCGCGTCCGTGCCCGAGCCGATCTCCCGGTCGCGCCACATGCCACGGAGCATGGGGCCGCCCGTCACCATGATCGCCGGCACGTCGGCGGACGCGGCGCCCATCAGCATGGCCGGCGTGGTCTTGTCGCAGCCCGACAGCAGCACAACGGCGTCGAGGGGATAGGCGCGGATCTGCTCCTCGACCTCCATCGCCATGAGGTTTCTGTAGAGCATGGTGGTCGGTCGCATCAGGATCTCGCCGAGGGACATCACCGGAAACTCGAGCGGGAAGCCGCCGGCGCTCCACACGCCGCGCTTGACCGCCTCGGCGAGCTGGCGCAGGTGCGCGTTGCAGTTGTTCAACTCGGACCACGAGTTGGCGATGCCGATCACCGGGCGCCCGTCGAAGACGAGGTCGCTGAAGCCCTCCGCCTTGAGATAGCCGCGGTTCATCAAGCCGTCCAGCGTCTTCAAGCCAAACCAGTTTCGGCTGCGAAGCGGTGGGGTCATGGCGCTCTCCGGGTCGCGTCGAGAGTAGATGGCGGGAGTGTACCAGAGGTCTTCACGGGGCCGCGCCACCACGTCGCTTCGGCCGCGACGCGTTGACCGGGCCGGGCGCGACAGCATAGACTCCGCGTCGTGTTGCGACGAGGCGTCGGGCCGATCATCGAATGGTGGCCGCGTTCGGGAGCGGGCCCGGGCCGGCGATGGCCGCCCGGCGGGCTCGCGTTCGGCCTCGGCCTGGTCGCGCTGTGCTTCGCGCTCGCGGTCGCCGGGTGCGCGACGCTCACGCCGGCCCAGCGCCGGAGCGAGTCGGAGGTGCGGCTCTTCGCCGATCGCACCGCCCGCGCCTACGGCCTACCGCCGATCCACGTGCTGGTGAGCCACAACCCGAGCGATCCCCCGGGTAGCTACCGCCGCGGGTTCTTCGCCGTGAGCGCTGTGACGCTGGTGTCGACGTTCCGGGACGCGATCGTGGCCCACGAGCTGGCGCACTACGTCCTCGGGCACGATGCGCCGCTGCCCGGCGACACGACCGACGAGCGGAGGCGCGCGTATCAGGAGCGCGAGCTGGACGCCAACGCGAAATCCGTCGAGATCCTCGCGCGGGTCGGCGGGATGAGCGAGGAGCGCGCGCTCAAGACGGTGTACGCGTATCTCCTCGGCGTGCACTGGGCGCTCGAGCGCTACCCGCGGCTCAACCTCTCCGGCCACAAGCCGCCCTGCGAGGAGATCGCCGACCTGCTCGCGCGGTTTCCCGAGCAGCGTGCGTGGACGGCGTCGCTCGAGTGTGCGGCCACGAGCGTGCGCGACGCAGCCGGGGGCTGAACGAACCGTCGCGTAGGCGCGGCAGCGCTTCTCACGGGTGAGAAGCGCTGCCGTGCCGGCATCTCTCCTTTGAGAACAACGACGATCCGTCCCGAAGACATCTGCTCGATCTGACGCGTTCTCCCTCCTCCGAGCGGCGTGGCGCGCGCCTTGCGTCCTCCGACCCGACCGATGTACCACGCCGCGCTCGCGGCGAATCCACCGGTACGTGAGGGGATCAATGGCGAGACGCCACGCAATGCAGTCCCGTCGGCTCAGCAGGAGAACGTTCCCCGGCACGATCGGCTCAGGCCTGCTCGTCTCGAGCGGGTCGATCCTCGCCGGCGCCGCTCGCGCGCCCGCGCAATCGCTCGGCCCGCGGCGCGTCGTCATTCGCGAAGATCGCTTCGGGCGGATGTTTCCGAGGCTCCGGCCGTTCGCGGAGTCGAGTCCGCGGCTCCTGGCCGCGTTGCGCGACGGAGTTCCCGGAACTTCGGGAGTTCGGGCTCGGCCTGGAGGCGTCCACGCCGCTCTCTGGTACTACGTCCTCCGCGAGGGGCGCGTGATGGCCGGCGGCGCGCACCTCGGGCCCGCCGGCGGGCGCATCGTCGCCGAGGTCTTCATCGGGCTGCTGCAGCTCGATCGCGATTCGTATCTGTGGGAGCGCGGGTGGCAGCCGACGCTTCCGACGCGGAGCGGGAGGGTCACCGGCGATTTCCGGATGGTGGACTTCCTCGCATTCGCCGGCGTGGATCCCGCGCACCGCGGGCAATAGCGATCCGGATTCCGGCGAGGCGCACCGGGCCTTTCCGGGCGCGCCCGCCGGAGTTCTGTGATAGAGTGGGCGGCCGTAACGAGTTGTTTTTCGTTCGGGCTCGTGGTGCAGCCTGGTTAGCACACTGGACTGTCAATCCAGAGGTCGCGGGTTCAAGTCCCGTCGAGCCCGCCATAAAAACAAGCATTTCGGTGACGGGGTTTTTCGACTGTCACCGAAATGCACCTCAAATTGTAACTGAATTCCTGTTCAGTCCTTCCGCTCTCGAAGGGCGTCCGAGCACCTGACCGCAGAAGGGCCCGTGAAGCGCGACATGACTCTCGTGCGTGAGATTCTCCTCGCCGTCGAGGCTCGTCCGCCGCCAGGGCAGGGCCTCGCCGACGTGCAGATTCCCGGGGTCTCTTCCGAGGAGATCTCGTACCACGTGAAGATCATGGCGGAGGCCGGCCTCATCGAGGCGAAGAACACGACGACGATGCAGAACTTCTCTGGCGCCCTACAGGCCTCACCTGGCAAGGTCACGAGTTCCTCGATGCGGTCCGGAACGACACCGTGTGGCGCAAGACGACGGCGCTCATCAAGGAGAAGGGCGGGTCGGTGCCCTCCGACGTGATCAAGGCGCTCGCGGTGAAGGTCGCGGGTTCCATGTTCGGCTTGACCTGAGACGGTGGGATCTGCCTTGACGCGCGCGATCCGGTAAAGAAGACCAGCTGTGCTTTGCTTGTGTCGCGGCAACCTTCGCGGGAACGAGTGAAGCCACTGCCGCGAAGAGCTGAAGCCGCGCTCCCTAGGAACCCGGGGATGTTCGGCTCGTCGCGCTGGCCTCGCGCACAGCGGGCGGCGCGGGATCGGCGAAGCCCTCCCCGAGGGCCTGGCTCAGCTTCTCGCCGGCCGCCTTCAGGTCCGACTCCGCGACGATCGCGTAGCGCCGGTCGATGCTCTCGGTCTTGTGGCCGGTGAGCTTCATCGCCACCGACCGTGGCACGCTCGCGCGCTCGAGGTTCCGCACGGCGCTCCGACGCAGGTCGTGAAAGAGCAGCCCGGGGAGACCG
>Ga0187894_10003966_pt1 | contig 16168 bp, 11 predicted proteins | sample GBC1701081metaG_FD_136650 | JGI IMG/M metagenome (GOLD analysis project Ga0187894, IMG submission 136650) | White microbial mat communities from a lava cave in the Kipuka Kanohina Cave System on the Island of Hawaii, USA - GBC170108-1 metaG ... | reverse complement strand
CTTTTTCATTGCGCGCGCGATCGAATATATGGTGGTCGCAAAGACGCCCGAGCAGATGTTGTGGAGCTGTCACATTTCAAACCTGATGCTGGCCGTGGGGATGTTTATGGGCTCCCCGTTTCTGATCCGCGTCGCGGTCTTCTGGCAGATTCTGGGCCTGCCGCCGTGGATCATAGATGCGGTGGTGAGCGGACTGATCAAGACGGTTTCGATCTTTTCACACCTGGGCGGGGTGATAGTGGCGGTCGTGGCGATTCGCCAGGTGGGCGCGAAACGGTGGAGTTGGATTCCGTCGCTCATCTACTTTGTCGTCCTTCAGCAGATCACGCGGTTGCTGACCGACCCCGGCCCGTACACGAACGTCAATGTCGCCCATTTCGCTTACGGGCCGATGAAGGAGTGGTTTGCGGTCTATTGGAAATATTGGGTGGTGAACACTTCGATGGTGGCGGTGACGTTGATCGTCATCGAGTTTGTGTTGTTATGGCTGTTTCCACATCAGGCGAAAACGGCGCCGCGCGCGTGAACAAGCGGCGGACCAGGTAGGTAGCTTCCCGCTCACGCGCGCGGCGCCGTTAGACGCGAAATTAATCCGATCAATTCCTTATTTGACGCTCACAGTCACCGTGTTTGACGTTTTGCCATCTTGAGTTCCGCCCAGCGAAGTCGGCAGCGCGATACTTGTGGCCGAAGCCGACGCCACAGCCAAGGAGCCGCCGAAAGCGGCGGCGATCGATTCAACGGCGACACTGGTTGTGAAGCTGGCGGCGTTGACGGTGGTCACGGGCGGCGTCCCGCCCGATCCGGCGACAAGTTCAATGGCGCCGGTTATGATCGTTCGCTGTGATCCGTCGCTTACGATGATGTTGCGCATTCCGGTCGGCGCGCCGGGACTGACGCTGACGTCCGCCAGCACGGCATGCAACCCGTTGCTGGTGGTTCTGAAGTCCGTCCGCAGAACAGTTACGCCCGGGCCGCTGACGCTCAGCGGCGATCCCGATTGCGGAAGGCCCGGTCCCGCCACGCCGATGGTCACACTGTTCCGGCCTTGAGCTATGACTGTCAAGACGTTGAGAAAGGCGTCGATGGCCGCATCATAAACCGCCAATGCGTCGAAGGGAGGGGCGCCACGCGCGACGGAAATATCGAGCGTCGCCATTGCGCCGGCGCCGACGGTTATCTGGAAATCGCGGGTTGTTTGAAAGTCTATGGCGACGCCGCTGAAAAAAGGTTGCAGGTCGGCGCGGCTGAAGAAGGCTCCGGGCCTCGAGTCGAGCGGCTCGGCTGATTCAGGATATCGGGGACGTGTCTATCAATCCGCCTGATTCTTGATCAACAGGGAATAGAGTCTCCATTTGCTGTCAAGTTGTCCCGCAACCAGGACGTATTTGTGCGGCTGCCCGTCGACACGCGTGCGGTAGGCTCGTAAGACTTTGTCGGGCGGAATGCTGGGAAGTTCGATCACATGGCCCGGCGTCTCGTAGATTGCCCGCGCCAGCTCGGCCAGCTCGGCGGGGGTCGCCGCTTTGCTGAGCATTTTAGGCACGGTTGAGTCAATCACGGCGTTCTGTTGGGCGATTGTGGCGGAGTTCTTGTCCAGAATCGCTTTCATCCCGTCACGCTCGCGTTTGACCTGTTGTAGCTGATTCTCCGCGGATGCGGCCCGCTCATTGGCGCTTCCGATAAGATTCTCAGCCATACTGTAACGGCGGAACATCCAGCCGGTGAGGATCAACGATGCGGCCAGCGAGACTGTTACGCCACTCAAAACCCATCTGAGCAAGGCGCGCTTTTCGGCTTCGATCTGCATCGTTTGCCGCCGAACCATGTCGTATTCTTGTTGGCTGTACATCATGTCGCTTAAGTCTCATCTACGAGGTGATCTAAACCTGAATCCGAATTCGATGTCGGAACCAAACACGGGATAGGATTCGGATTTCCAATTCTAGCGATTGATTATTTCTCTGGCGAGAGAAATATTCAATCAGCTTCGTCGGGCGTCATTTTTCTCCGGCTATAATCCACTCTTCGTTGAAATGGGCATGCTTGATCGTTTTCCGGCGCAGTTTGCCTTCGGCGTCCTTCTCAACATCTTTGCGGTTGAGATGATAACTGTAACTCGCGTGCAGTGTCCCATCGCGGGCCTGAATGATTGAAGGGTAATGGTAAGCGCCAGCCTCGGCGCCAGGCGGGTCGTACTCCAGCCGCCGTTTCCATTTCCAGGTCTTGCCTTCGTCATCCGAGATCGCCACGGTCAGGCTGTTTCGTCCTCGTTCGGTGTCATTGTAGATCAAGGCCCAGTGGCCGTTGCGGAGAGAGATGATCTCGGCGCCGGATCCGGGGTTGGGCAGATCACTATCGGTTACGGGCGACCAGGTTTCGCCCTGGTCACGCGATTCGCTTTTGTGCAGACGTTTTGGCGCGGGGCCATTATCACGCATCAGCGTGAAAAGGGTTCCGTCTTTCTTCCGAACAATGCTGGGCTGGATGGCGCCCTGGCCGACGAGCGGAACGCTGGCCTTCCATGTCTCGCCCCAGTTATCGGTGATGGCCATCAGCGAGAACGAGAAGCCGTCGGAATAGAGAGGGACGATCAATCTACGGTTGTCGAGAATGAAAGGATGCGCGCGCGTCATCCAGCCCATGCGTCGGAAGAGTTTATCCGCCGCGTTCTTGCGGGTCCTTGCGATGTAATCGCGCAGGGCGCCGAGCCGCTCTTCAGGCTCGCTTTGCATTCTGTTTTCCAGCGCGTCCATCGCCTCTTTCACCGCCGCCTCGAATTCCGGTCCGGGAGTGATGTGCAGGACTTCGTTGATGTCCCAGACGGGCGGCCCTTCGGACTGGTAGCGCGATGAAATCCTGTATTTCATCAAGGCCGTATGCCACTCGTTGGCGAGGATGGTCGGCCAGAGCAGCCACAGTCTTTGCTGCGGATCAATGAACATGGCGCAGTTGGTGTCGGGATAGCCGGGAGTGTCAGCCAGGGTGAAGCGTGGACTCCACTGCCGCGCGCCGCGCCTTTTCCTCGCGCCCTCGATCTTCACGTCATCCGCGTTCCGTTCGCCGGACCCGTGAAACCAGCAGACGATCAAGTCCCCGTTCGGGCTCTCAACGATGCAGGAGGCGTGGTTGTGCCAGTGTTCGAGAGGAAAGATCAATTCCGATTCGAGAAACGGTTTACCCGTCGCTGAGACTGACTCGCTCGCAATCGCAAGCGCGATCACAGTGAATATCAGTGCAAAGGCGACAAGAAACGGATTGATGACCTGCTTCATTGACCAGTTACTCCCGCAGCGTGAGTGGGTGATGACAGCTTGCGATCCGCATCTTCTCATACAACCTGGCGCCACGAAAGTTTCGCGTGAATAATTTTTGCCCGGTTTGAGTGGAAGAAAACGTCCGGCAGGATATAATGCCGGTCACACGCAGCATACGCATCATTTTGCATCATAGCGATTCACGAAATAGAATATGGCAGAAGCAAAAGACAGGTTCGTAATCTCATTTCTATTATTATCCATTCTACTCCTGGCGGCGGGGTGCCGAGGCGGCGAATCGCAAGTCTCCGCTTCCAGAGGAAGAGAAGGCGGCGCGGCGAATTTGCCTGTCAAACAGGTCAAGTTAGCGAACTCCGAAGCCAGGCGATTGACTCTCACAGTCACTGCGCCCGGCACTCTCGCCGCCGATGAGCAAGCCGCGCTGAGTTTCAAAGTCGCGGGCCGAGTGAATGAGATCAAGGTTGACTTGGGCAGTCAGGTGCGCAAGGGGCAGATTCTCGCGAACCTCGAAACCACTGAATTCAAAGTGAGGTTGCAGCAGGCCGAAGCCGCGTTGCAACAGGCGCGAGTCAGGCTTGGGCTTCCTCCGCAGGGCGCCGACGACAGCGTAGAGGCTGAAAACACCGCGCTCGCGCGCCAGGCGCGGGCCGTCCTCGAGGAAGCCAAATCCAATCGCGAACGGACAACCCAACTGGTTAACCAAGGAATTCAATCGAGGGCTGAACTTGACCGCGTCGAATCCGCCTTCAAGGTCGCCGAGAGCCGTTACCAGGACGCCATCGAAGAGGTCAGGAACCGTCAGGCCGTGCTGCTGCAGCGGCGTTCCGAGCTGGCGATCGCCCAGCAGCAACTTGTTGAGACGACGTTGTACGCTCCCTTTGACGGCGCCGTGCGCGAACGAAGGGCTTCGCTTGGCGAGTATCTGAATTCGGGCGCTCCGGTGGCGACAATCGTCCGATTGCATCCCTTGCGGTTGCGAGTCGAAGTGCCCGAACGCGAGGCGCAAGGGATCAAAATAAGCCAGCCGGTGCGCGTTCTGGTGGAAGGGGATAATCAGCAGTCTTACTCGGGGCGTGTGGCCAGATTGAGCCCCGCCTTTCAAGAGCAAAGCCGCACGCTGATCATTGAAGCCGAAGTGGATAATCAGCGGGGTAATTTGCGGCCCGGTTCTTTCGCAAAGGCGGAAATTCAAACGACGGCGACTTCCGAGGCGGTCATGGTTCCCGCTTCGGCGATCGTGACATTCGCCGGCATTCAGAAAGTTTTTTCGGTGAAAGACAATCAGGCTATTGAAAAGAATATTGTGGTTGGGAAGCGTGAGGATGACTGGGTGGTTGTTGAGGGATTGGAGGCGGGCGCGCCGGTCATTTTATCTCCGGGCAACCTCGTCTCCGGGCAACCGATCTCGGTCTCTAAGTGAAAAACTTCGGGGAAGATCGGCTTTTTTCTTGACTACAAAGATAGGGAGCAATTACCTTTAGCGCGGCAGTCGAGGTTGAATATCAATATTGCCAAATGAAATGAAACGTCGCCCTCAATCCCGATCCCGCCACTGTTGATAACCCCTACCCCCCTCATCGAACCCTAATCTCGATCGCTCTTGTTCGACAGCTCTTTGCTTGAGTCTTAATGCTGCCTCGACACGAGGTTTCCTATACGGTACTCATTGGATAGGGATTAGTGTCTGCGGATAGGCCCTTTAATCAAAAATCACAACCCCTTGTAAAGTCCTTGAAAAATTGAGTTTGAAAAAAAACTGAAACTGAAGTAGTCTTCGCCTGCTCCACGTTCCCACAGTTGTCTGATCAGTTTAGAAAACGGGAGAAATTCACATGTCAAACCACTCACCTAGAGCGCGCATGGTAATAGCTCTTATCCTGTCACTCGCGCTTGGCTCATTCGGGCCTTTCAACACATATTCAATCCTGGCCGCTGAAGATACAAATAGAGAAAATACAGAAAGTACAAATGCGGCAAATGCAAATACAGCGGAAAATGCAACTACAGTAGAAGATGCGAATGTTGGAGAGCCGGACGAGCCATCTCAGCAAGTTGGCCAAATGATAGTGACGGGCTCTGTGACAGTTAACGAAAAGAGGGCCATTACCGGAACCTCAATATTTACCGATAGCCGTATCGCGGTCGCTTGCGCTAAAGGAAACTCCGCGATTGTCAATCTTGGAAGGTTGGGCCGCATCGAACTAACTTCAGGGTCCAAACTTATGCTGCGCTTCAGCGATGGGCTGATCGGCGGCGACCTTCTGGAAGGTAAAGCGGTCGTGAACACTCCGGCGGGGGTGAAAGTCGCGGTCAATACCCCAGATGGAGTTATTTCCGCTGACGGCGCGGAGGCGGCGGTCACACCTGTCGCGACGCAACGCGGTGTACGCTGTGTTCCAGTGGCGGTAAGCGGTTCAAGTTCCGCGTCTGTTTTGGGCAATGGAGCTCTTGGCGCGTTGCTCCTTGGCATCGGCGGGGCAAGCGCAGCCGCGGCCGCGGTTGCGGCTGCGGAGGAGGATCCCGTGGCGTCACCAATGATGCCACCCCCTATGGTCCTTAATAATTAGCTCCGGAATAACACTCAGGCCTTGAAGTTTATCGGTGTCAATCAATACTCGGCCCCGGGTTTGTGTAGTTTGCTTCTGCTACGTAAATAGATCTGATTGCAAGCGCTCTTTAAACGAAAAGAGCGCTTGCCTGTCCTCGAAATCGAGCATCCCTACCGCCCCCCGCCGCGCTTTTCCAAAATTCCGGAGCAGCGAATAACGTTGAACTGCACTCTAACACTGGACAATTTATATAAACGGATTGTGGCCATGTTGGTGGTTGTTGTCATAGTTCTGGGCCTCGGCGTGATGGTCACATCTAACTTTATCGTTAGGGGAGTGGCCGATCGGCGGATAGCATTGCCGCGCGAATGGCTCGCCGCAGCCGCGGAACGGTTCCCAAGCTCCGCGCGAGTTAGTTTCCAACTGGCCAATACTGAAATCGCCGACATCGCTGGTAATGGGCAGTTTGACGCCCAAGCTGAAATCCACGCGATGCGGACTGTTAATCTGTCGCCGTGGGATTATAAGGCGCGACGTTTGCTCGCCATGGCGCAGGAATTGAATGGTAAACAGAAAGAAGCCGAAAATTCGCTCCGCGCGGCCGTCAAACTTGCGCCGAACCATGCGGAGTTGAATTGGTCGTATGCGAATCTGTTGTTGCGGCGCGGCAAACTGGGAGAGTCTTTGCAGCCGTTCCGCATCGCGGCCAGAGCGAAAGTCGGTCTTTTACCTTCGGCTGTTGAAACGATCTGGCGGTCTTCGGCCGGCAGCCTCGATACGCTGAAAGCCTTCGCCGGAAACGACACCGAGTTGCTGATGGCCGTCGTGAGGTTTTTGATCGAGCAGAATCTGGTCGCGGAGGCTGTCTCGGTCTTCAACTCGATTGATAAACAGGCAAAAATCAATTCGCCACGAAGCCCGGAACTGATCACCACGCTGATCAGCGCGGGGCAGTTCAGCCTTGCAAAGGCGACCTGGATCGACCTGATGACCGCGCTCCGGCCTGAAGCTCAAATGGCCGGGGGGCTGGTCTGGAATGGCGGGTTTGAAACAGACGCGGTTGAGGGATTGAATCAGTTCGATTGGGTGATTCGTCAGAATCAGTACGCCCGGATCGTAATTGACCGAAACTTTGCCAGGACCGGGGCGCGTTCTCTGAAAGTCGTCTTTTCAGGTCTTGACACCACCACGTTGAGAGATGAGGCGCGGCAGATAATCGTTCTCAAGCCTGGGGCCGGTTACCGTCTTGAATGTTACGCGAAGGTGAAGGACCTGGTAACTCCGGAAGGCCCCCGCGTCGCCGTCATCGGGCAAGGCAACATGATCGCCGCCTCGGATCCGGTGCTGGCCGATTCATCCGGCTGGCAGCGCCTGGCCATCAGTTTTGTCGCGCCCGCCAATACGCTGAGCGCTGTGCTTACTATCGTCAGGACCCCCAAGTTCAGTTATGACGACCCTACGAGAGGGGTAATCTGGTTTGACGACTTTACGCTTGTTGAGCAGTAAAGGAGTGTTTTGCCGTGCTCCCGACAAAAGTCTCTATGACCGATCATAGCTCCGAGCCTGGGGACTTTATTGACCTGGTTATCGCGGTGGGGTTGATGGCCACAGTGTCCGGCGCCGCTCTTGCCTTTGGGGCTGTTGAACCATGGTCGTTAGCGACCTTAGGTCTGCTGATCCTTGCGTTCATGGTTTTGTGGGGAATCAAAGGCGTCATCAACCGGCGTTTGAAGATCAGCTTGCCTTCGACGACCCTGCCGCTCCTTGCGCTGATTTTGCTTGGCGTTTTGCAGGGCATAACCGTTGAGGATTCGGCGGGCAAAAGGTTCTCGATTTCGCTCGACGCCGAAGCGACTCGTCTCACGGTGGAAGTTCTACTTGTTCTTTTAATCGCCTTTCTGCTGTCGGCGAACTTTCTGACCGACGCGCGAAGGTTGGCCTGGCTCAGAAACTTTCTGATCTTTTTCGGCTTGGCTCTGGCGGTCTTTGGGTTGGTTCAACGTTTTACCGGGAACGGTAAGTTCTATTGGGTGATCGAAACCGTCACGCCGTTATCAGCGTCTTTCGGCCCGTTCGTAAATCACAACCACTTCGCCGGGTATGTGGAAATGATTGCGCCAATTCCGGTGGCTTTGATCCTGAGGCGGGTGGTCCGTGGAGAACTGGCGTTCCTGTACGGTTTTGCCGCGGCGATGATGGGGATCGCGGTCGTGATGTCGCTTTCGCGAGGCGGGATGATCAGTCTCGTCGCCGGTTTGATGTTCGTCGTCGCGTTCGGATTCAAATCTCCGACCGGACACATGGCTGGCGAGAGGTTCGCCGCCCGGTGGCGGCCGCTCAAATGGTCCGTCGCGGCTTCACGGATAGGCGCGATGATCGTGATACTTTTTACGATTGGCGTCGGCGTCTGGTGGGTTGGCGCCGATTCCGTGATCAGGCGCATGGAAAAAGGTGAATTAGCGCCAGGTAGTATGGATGCGCCCAGCAAAGATCCGGGCAAAGAGACGTTCTTTCAAAGCCGCGGGTGGATCTGGCGTGACACTGCGGCGATGATCCGCAATAACTGGGTAACGGGCGTGGGGCTGGGCGCGTACCATACCGTCTACCCGACCTACAGCACCCGGGATGGAACGTTGGTGGTCAGCCAGGCGCATAACGATTACCTGCAAATACTGGCCGATGGCGGGATCTTGGGAGCGATTATAGCTTTGTGGTTTATCATACTTGTAGCGCGTGATACCGTGCGCGCGTCCCGCCACCGGAACCCGTTAATGGCCGGAACGGCTCTCGGAGCGGGGGGCGGGCTGTTCGCATTGTTTGTTCACAGCCTGTTCGATTTCAATTTTCAGATTCCCTCGAACGCCCTGCTCTTCCTAGTCTTGACCTCGGTTGTTTCGCAGGTCGCCATGGCCGTGGCCGGAGAGAAGAGAGCGATAGTAAAAGGCGATCTAGCCATTCCTGAACGCGCCGCCCCACTTCTTAGTGGATGAAAGCGGCCTTCTGTAAAAGATGGGGGTGTTACCTTGAAAACTCAGTTGATGAAACAGACTCTCGTGACCGCTTGCCTGGCTTGCCTGGTTTTATCGGGCGTCGTTTACGGGCAGGCTCAGCAGCAAAGACCCGGAACGACGGGCGCGCCGAAAGGTGGTTCACGCGGCTCCAATGGCGGCGCCACCGGTGACCGCGTCGGCCCGGACGTGATCATGATCGATGGCGACGATTACAAACTCGCCCCGAGAGATGTGATCGAAGTCATCGTCGAAGATGCGCCGGAGTTGTCCGTGAATTACACGATCAATACCGCCGGGATAATCCTGCTACGTTTCCTGGGCGCCACACCGGTCGCCGGGATGACGACCGACGAGGTCAGTAAATTAATCACCGATGGGTTGAAAGGGCGTTATTTGAAAGACCCCAAGGTTTACGTGACGGTCAAACAATACAACAGCCGCACGTTCTTCATTCAAGGCGCCGTCAGACAGCCCGGCATTTATGTCATATCGGGGAAGCCCACCTTGTTTCGTCTGATGACGATCGCCGGCGGGTTGCAGGAAAACCACGGGTTGACCGCGTATATCTTCCGCGAAGTGAAAGCCAAACCGGAGAAACTGGAGACCGGCCCTCAGAGCGGCTCTCAGAGCGGCGATGACAGCAAGTTGAAAGAGATCGTCAATAACGCCAAGGGAACAGATCCGGGGACCGTGGTCGAAGGCGAACCGGACTACGAATTGATCACGGCCAACATTGGCGGAATATTGGTGGGCCGGTTGAAGAATGACCTCATTGTTCAACCGGGCGATGTTGTTTACATCCCACCCTCTGATGTGTTCTACATCGCGGGTGAAGTGAGAGCGCCGGGGCAGTTTCAACTCAGGCAGGGAATCACATTGCGCCAGGCCATCTCGCTTGCGGGAGGAACCCTTTTCAAAGCCAAACTCGACAAGGGCATCATCTTCCGTACGGACCCGGCCACGGGGAATTTCACCGAGGTTCCGATTGACATCGGGGCGGTGATGAAGGGTGAGAAGCAGGACATCCCGATCGTGGGCAACGATGTAATCTGGGTTCCGAACAGCGCGCTTAAATCATTCGGCGCCACAGTTGTGAATACATTAGTTCCCGCCGCCATCTTCCGCATTCCTCTGGGTAGATGAGTCGCTAAGCGGATTTGCGTCGGAGCCTGCGCTCCCTCAGGTCGTCTTCCGGGCGCCGCGCGCGGACAGGCCATCAGCAGGAACGGCATCCGACTTACGAAAGAGTCTTATGGCAGATGAAAGAGAAGAATTGGAAAAGGCGTTACCACCCGAAGCGACGGCCTTGATACGTCCGTTCACGACGTCAAGGTTGGGCTATGATCAGGGCTATAACAATTACGGCGCGGACTCGAACGCCAACGGCATCCATCTGCGAGAGTTGTGGCGCATCGTCCGCAAACGCAAATGGCTGATTTCACTCATCGTGGGCGTCGCCACGATCCTGCTTACGATCGAGGTTCACCGCACGCCTTCGATCTATCAGGCGCATACCGACATCCTGGTCGGCAAGGAATCCTCCAAGGCAGTGCAGATCAAGGACCAGATGATCCAGATCGAGGATTCGGACAACATCAACACGAACAAGTACATTATCAAGAGCAGCCCCTTGCTCGAAGACGTCGTCGTCACGCTCGGGCTTGATCAGAATCCGCGCTTCATGGAAAGCCTTCAGAAAAAGACGTTCACGGACGCCATCAAACACATCTGGCAGCGCGTTTCGGGCGGACGGGGCAGTTCCAGGTCGCAAGACGCCGATCTCCCTGTTTCGTCCATCCCCAGCGCCGCGCACGAGCGTACGCCCGAAGAGAGCAAGCGGCTGAAGCCTCTCGTTGACGTTCTGAAAGGTAAATTGAAAGTCGATGCGTTGCCCGATTCCCAGATCATCCGGGTCTCGTTCGATCACACCGATCCCGAGCTTGCCGCTTCCGTCGCAAACGCCACCGCGAAGATTTTCATAGACCGGAGCTTCGAGCGTAAGACCTCGCGGTTCGCCGACACCTCGGGCTGGCTCGAACGTTCGACCCGCGAGTTGAAGAGCAAAGTGCAGCAGGCCCAGGCCGCGCTGGCCGAATACACCCAAGCCGCCGGCATCTATTCGACCGAGGGCAAAGAGAATCTCGCCACCGATAAGCTGACCCGATTGCACATAGACACGACGAAGGCCGAGATGGATCGGATGCTGAAAGAGTCGCTCTACGAAGAGGTCAAGCAGGGGCGCATTGCGCAACTGCCCGAAGCTTTTTCCGACCCGAGGATCGGAGCGTTGCAGAGTGAGCTTCAAAAACTTCAGGTCGAGGCCGCTGAGTTAAGCGTGAAATACGGGCCTGAGAATCCGCATGTGGCCGAAGTCGAACAGAAGATCAAGACCTACCGGGAGCAGATCGGCGAGAACCGCGGCACGCTCGAGGGGAAGTTGAAGGCCGATTTCGAACGCGCGGCGCGTGATGAGAAGTCCGTTAAACAGGCTCTGGAGAAGGCCAAGGCCGAAGCCGTTCAGCAGAATCAGGCCGCCAGCCAGTACAGCGCTCTCAAAGCGGACGCCGATACGATGACGGCTCTCTACACCGATTTTTTGCAGAAGACCAAACAGGCTGATCTTCAATTGGCGGAGCAGCATAACAACCTGCGGGTCATCGAACCGGCTGACGTGCCAGGATCGCCTACCGGCCCGATGCGGTTGCGCACAATCCTGATCGGGTTTCTGGTGAGCTTGGTCGGAGGCGTCGGGCTGGCGTTCTTCCTCGAATATCTGGACAACACGGTCAAGAGTGTTGAAGACATCGTGCGGGTCGCTCAATTGCCGACGCTCGCCGTCATCCCCTCGATCAACACCGTCAACACCCGCGCGATATCGTCGAGGAAAAATCAGAACGGGAAGGGCGCCAACTCGATTGGCGCCGGGTTGAGCCTGGCTACGACCAGTCACACATCCTCTCGGGGCTCGGGGGGCAACCTGAGCAAACTCGTGACGCTCGACCAACTCTCCTCGGTTGTCGAGGCGTATCGAATGCTGCGAACCTCGGTTCTGCTTTCGGCCGCCGGCGCCCCGCCGAAGACCATCCTCTTCACGAGCGGGCAGCCGGGCGAGGGGAAAACGACCACGGCGATCAACACCGCGATCTCGCTCGCTCAACTAGGATCGAGTGTGTTACTGATCGACGCCGACCTGCGCCGCCCGACGGTTCACAGGATTTTCAAGGTGACCCAGACACACGGGCTTTCGACTTTCCTCTCGCGCCAGGTCGAGATTGATACCTTGATTCATAAACTTTGGGTGCCGAATCTGTTCGTGCTCCCGTGTGGCCCGATTCCGCCGAACCCGGCGGAATTGATCAGTTCGGAGCGGATGAAAGAGTTGCTCCGCGACTTGTCCGGGAAATTCGATCACATCCTGATTGATTCCCCGCCTTTGATGAATGTTACCGATCCCGTGATTCTCTCGACGATGGTGGACGGGGTGATCCTCGTCATTCAAGCCGGCCGCAGCACGCGCGATGTCCTGCGCCGCGCCCGGCAGGAGCTGAACAGTGTCGGAGCGAAGGTCTTTGGCGTAGTGCTCAACAACCTCGACATCAAACGTGAAGGTTATGACAACTATATCGCGACCTACGGTAGTTATGGATATAGCGATATGAGAGAAGAGGCCGGACGCAAATGACTGCGACGGCGATTCGTAAGCAGTGAGGCATAAAGTTTGCGGTAAGTTCCATTCAATAGCTGTCTCCCCTTAATTAAAAGCAGTTCTTCCTGTGTTTCCCACAAACACAGTGTAAGGTGAAGGTATGTCAGAGGAGAGAAATTCAGACGATAAGAACAAGATTGACCGCCTCCCTAACCCAGATTCGCGGTCAGATTTGCGACCAGAGTCGCGAATGGATGAAGCCAGCTTGATTAGACCGAGTGGGGTCGCGCCACTGAGTTCGATGGATCAGTTCGCGTACAATTATTACAACACGGCGCCGCCGGAAGAGGGATTTAACGTACGCGAGATCTGGCGCAAGGTTCGGAAGCGCAAATGGCTTGTGCTGGTGGTCGTAATCATTGCGACGACCATCGTCACCGTCGAATCTTTCCGCACGAAGCCAACCTACATGGCGACGGCGAAGGTCGCTCTGAGCAGTGATAATCCGACGATCCTCAAACTCGGCGACGCGATCCTCGGGGTGGACGATGCCGAGCGCATCAAGACCGACCTCTTGTTGCTGCGCACCTATCCGTTGCTCGCAAAGGTCGTCGTCCGGTTGCAGCTCAACGAGGACCCTCGTTTCCTCGAAGCGGGGGAGCGTAAGACGGTCATGGAGGCGGTGAAAACGATCCTTGCGAGATTTTCCACTTCTTCCAATTCCTCCGCTTCTTCCGACTCCGAGGAGAAAGGTCCGAAATCCGACCCGCTTCCGCCGCAGATTGACGGCAATCTGTCGCCCGAAGAGATCGAAAGTCTGACGCCGTACATCGCCGAGTTGGATGAATCTCTCTTCGTCACGCAAATTGATGAAACGCGGGCGATCCAGATCAGCTTCACTCATACCGACCCGCTCATCGCCCAGAAAGTCGCGAACGGCGTGGCTCAGGTCTTCGTGGACGAGAGCTACGCCAACAAGACCGCCAAGACCAGCAGTTCCGCAACGTGGCTGGATCGAACCACGCGCGAGTTGCAGGCGAAGGTGCAGCAGGCCGAGCAGAATCTGGCGAATTACAGCAGCAGCAACAACATCTTCTTCTCGGCGGACGAGAAGCAGAACCTGGTCATCGGTAAGCTCGCCGAGCTTTATGGCCAGCAGCTCAAGGCCGAGACGGATACCAAGCTCAAATCATCGCTTTACCAGGAGGTCAAGGACGGCCGCGTCTCCCAGTTGCCAGAAGCCTTTTCGGATGCGGGGACGATACAAAGTCAATCCAATTTGAATAGTCTTCGGGTCGAACTCGCGCAGTTGACCGCCACCTTCGGCCCTGAAAATCCGAAGGTCGTCGCGACGCAGAACCAAATCGCGCAAATAGAGCGGACGCTTAAGGAGAACACCAGAAACCTGGAAGACCGCTTGAAAGCCGATTACGAACGCTCGATCCGCGAAGAAAAGTTGATTAAGGAGTCTTACGCAGGCGCCAGGGACGAGGCCATCCAGCAGAATCAAGCCTCGATCAAATTCAACATCCTCAAACAGGACGTCGAAACGTCCAAGGCCCTCTACCACGACTTTCTATCGAAGACCAATCAGGCCCAGATCGAACAGAGGCAACAGGGCAATGACCTGCGCGTCATTGAACCGGCGCGGACTCCGGTCGCCCCGTCCGGCCCGGGACGCAGCCGCGCGATATTGATCGGGCTGATGTTGAGTCTGGCCGGCGGCGTCGGATTGGCGCTGCTGCTCGAATATCTGGACAACACCGTCAAGAGTATCGAAGACGTGACGCGCACGACCCAACTCCCGACTCTGGCGTTGATCCCTTCGATGAACGCCGAGGCGATGCGGGCGGTCGGAGAGAGAAAGAACGGCCGGAAAAAGATGATCGGGGTTTCCGGCGACAAATTGGGGACGGTCAGCGGCCTGGCGCCGCGGAGCATGCATCCGCCGGGCGATAAGCTTGCTCCGTTGGGGTCTCTTTCGTCCGTGGTCGAATCCTACCGGATGCTCAGAACGTCCGTCCTGCTTTCAACCGCCGGCGCTCCGCCGAAAACGATTCTGGTCACAAGCAGCCAGCCGGGTGAAGGCAAAACGACGACCGTGGTCAACACCGCGATCTCACTTGCGCAACTCGGCGCATCCGTCCTGCTGATTGACGCCGACCTGCGCCGCCCCGCGGTGCATAAGGCGTTCAAAATTCCGCACACGCGTGGGATCTCAAATTATCTGTCGAGCCACACGCCGTTGGAGAACCTGATCATCAAACTTCCCATTCCGAACCTGTCCGTGTTGCCCTGCGGGCCGATCCCGCCCAACCCGGCTGAATTGATCAGCTCCGAGAGGATGAAGGACCTGCTCCGCATTCTCGGCCAGCAATTCGATCACATCCTGATCGATTCGCCGCCGCTGATCAGCGTCACCGATCCGGTGATCCTTTCGACCATGGTTGACGGCTCCATCCTCGTGGTTCAGGCCGGCAAGAGCACGCGTGAACTGGTCCGCCGCGCGCGGCGGGAACTGGCCGGAGTCGGGGCGAAAATTTTCGGCGTCGTGCTCAACAATGTGGATCTCAAACGCGAGGGCTACAACGATTATGACTACTACCGCCACACCGCCGATTACGGCGAAACTTACAGGGGGACAAAGGCCGGTTGAATTTGCCTGAAAAACCGCTCGTCTCGATTCGCGCGGGCGGCGCTCTCGCTGCGATTGATCTGAAATCATTGTGGGCTTACCGCGAGCTGCTTTATTTCCTGACCTGGCGCGACGTCAAGGTCAGGTATAAGCAGACCGCGTTAGGGGCGGCTTGGGCCATTATCCAGCCGCTCTTCACGATGATTATCTTCTCGATCTTCTTCGGCAAACTCGCCAACATGCCGTCGGACGGCATCCCGTATCCGCTCTTCGCCTACTCCGCGTTGATGCCCTGGACCTTCTTTTCGAACGCCGTCAACAGCAGCGGCAACAGCCTGGTCGGAAGCGCCAACCTGATCACCAAAGTCTATTTCCCTCGAATGATCATCCCCGGCGCGGCCGTGGCCGCGGGGCTGGTTGACCTCATGGTCGCCTTTGGCATTCTGGTAATCCTGATGAGTTATTACGGCGTCGGCGCGACCTGGAACCTGTTGATGCTGCCCGCGCTGACATTGCTCGTCACGCTGCTGGCGATCGGCGTAGGGATGTGGACGTCGGCGCTCAATGTGAAATACCGCGATATCCGGTATGCGCTCCCGTTCGCGATCCAGTTGTTGATGTTCGCCACGCCGATCATCTATCCGGTCAGCCTTATTCCCGAGCGCTGGCGCTGGCTGCTCAATCTCAACCCGCTGACGGGGATTATCGAAGGATACCGGGCGGCGTTTTTCGGGCGGCCTTTCAACTGGCCGATGCTGGCCGTCTCCGCCGCGATTACTTTGGCTCTTCTGGTTTATGCGGCCTTCTATTTCCGCCGCATGGAGCGCACATTCGCCGATATTGTTTAAAAGCTGTGGCAGTAGCCCGACCGTGAGGGAGGGTGTGGCTGGCAACAATGCTGTTTGATTGAAATTACAGAGTCGAGCGAGGGTAGCGCAAACTGTCTAGCTAAGGTTTCTACACAAGTTCCCCCGCTCCGGAGGAGCGCAATGTTTATAGGTATGCGGTGGATGATGCTCCCTAGCTCCGTCAGGAGCGACATCCGCGCG
>Ga0187894_10003965_pt1 | contig 16170 bp, 21 predicted proteins | sample GBC1701081metaG_FD_136650 | JGI IMG/M metagenome (GOLD analysis project Ga0187894, IMG submission 136650) | White microbial mat communities from a lava cave in the Kipuka Kanohina Cave System on the Island of Hawaii, USA - GBC170108-1 metaG ... | reverse complement strand
TTCTTTTTCTTTTTTGTATCTTTTTCTCAAAATTTCTCGAAATCTTTTTTCTGAATCGCTACATTTATAAATTTCGTCAGCTATCTTTTTCATTGGTGAAAAATGAGGAAAATTTTACTTGTGTTGTTGATTTGCGCAATTTCAGTTTCTGCTGTTAATTTTGACGTTTCTATTTTTCCGCCAGAAAGAACAATTAAGGCGAATGAATCCGCTGTTTTTGAGATTGAGCTTTCCCATAATTCGCCTGCAGAAGAGTTATTTGAGGTGTTTTCCAATGACGTCACTTGGGGTGTTGAGACGAATAAAACTCTTCGAGTGCCTCCTAATGGTGTTCTAAAGACTGTTTTGAGCATAAGGCCCCTTAATTTGAATTCGGGAGCGTATAATTTGCCGATTATTTTTAAGCGAGCGGGTTCTTTTGAGCAAGTCAAAAAATTTGTTTACATCGAGCTTGAGTCTCAGTTTCCTGATGAAGTAGCGTATTTGCCTGCCGTTCGTGGTGTCGCGAGTGTTGAAAAAGAAATTGACCCAAGAAAAGGTATGAAAATTCGGCTTCAGCTCGAAAATCAAAACATGCGCGAGCTTGAGAAAGTTGAAGTTCGCGTTCGTTCAGCTGTTGTAAGTAAAGATTATTCGACAACACTTGGTCCTTTAGAGAAAAAAACTTTGACTTTTGATGTTGAATTAAATCCTCAAACTCCTGAGCAGTCCGACGCCCTTCTTGTTTCGATTGTTGTTCCGGAAAGCGAGAAGGCTTATCAGTTTGATTTGATTCCTGTTCCTTTTGTTATTGTTTCTTTTGGCGGTGTTGTTCCTTACGTTGAGGACAATTCTTCATTTTTCAAGAATACTCAGATAGTTACTTTGATCAATGAGGGTAATCGAGAGGTTGTTCATCGCTATCACGTTCCTGCTTGGTTTGGCAAGCGTATTTTTATTGCAAGCACTCCGAAATATTTTGTGGAGAAGGGTGAGATGATTTGGGAAGAAAAACTTGGTGTTGCGGAGCAAAAAACTATCGTGATAGTTTATAATTATCGTCCGCTTGTTTGGCTTATTTTGTTCGCGATTTTAGGAAGCGTCGCGTATTTTGTTTTCAGAAGTCCTATTGTGGTGTTAAAAAGAGCGACTGTTGTCGGAAGCCATGAGGGTGGAATTACTGAATTAAAAGTTATTGTTGAATTGGTGAATCGTTCTCGTAAAGTTGTTCGTCATGCAAAAATTATGGATATGGCTCCTCGTCTTGCCGATGTTTCAACTTACAAAGAGTCAGTTTTATCTCCAAGTAAAATTACTCCGTCAGAGAAGGGAACTATTATTCGCTGGGATATTGATTTTATGGAGCCAAGAGAGCACCGCATTTTGATGTATAAGATGAAGACTAAAATGGAAGTTTTGGGCGGAATGACTTTGCCTGTTACTGCTCTTAAATTCGCAGTTGATGGTAAAGAGCGCGAGACTGTTTCCAATCAGGCTGTTATTAAATATCGATAGTAATGTTTTTAAATGGCTTCTTGTGTTCTCGTCATAGCTCCCCCGGTTAGCTCAACGGCAGAGCATTCGGCTGTAGAACAGTCGCCCGCAGACAGCGTATTCACGCGGAATGATAGCGGGTCAGCCGTGTTGAGCCCGAAAGGTTGCTGGTTCAAATCCGGCACCGGGGATACGCCACAAGGAGGTGCTCTGCCTCCTGTGGTTTTTCTTATTGTTATTTATAAACGAGCGAAGGTGAAGCAATGCAACCATCAGGAGTATGGATCGACGCAAGAAACCCGAACATGACTTGGTTTAATTGCTGGTGGATTTCTGCCGGCATTCCAACAAGCCAGCACCCCAATCCGTCAGGAATAGATCCTTCACTTTATAATCAGGTCTAAAGTCGGTGAACGATTGCTGATTAATAACTTTAATATATCAGTTATGCCATCTGTAATGTATTATGAGGTGATAGTGTAAACCCTCACACTTAAAAAGAGGTGAACGAAAATGGAAAATACACAAGAACTTTCGTCCAAGAAAACGGTTTTAGTCGAGGTTGAATATGCAAGCGAACTTCAAGACTTTATTAATTTGAACAATGATGTGCAAATAGATGATTCAAACAAAGAACTAATAATGAAAGCAAATAAGGGGGACCTATTGCAAGTTGTGAAAGAAATTGGTTCGACTCCGATTATTATAAAATCAGTCGATAAATATGATGAAGACTTCTTGCTAAGTAATTTCTGAGATGTCACAAGTTCAATTTCGTTACCGCTTATTGGCGGATGAAAGTTTCATAAGGTGGTTGATACAATACCACAAACCAGTCTTTCTAAAATTAACACATATTAAAGCATCATCAATAGATTGCAAAAAAGAGCATAACGTGATGATCGAGACGGATGGGGTGAAAATAGTTAGCGAAGGCTTGATAAAAGAATCAAATTTGAGAGCCGCTTTTAAAGGTCAAAATGTTCCCGCTGAAGTCACAAAAGTTCTAAGTAAAAAGTGTGATCAATTAATTCTTACTGCTATGATTTTAGCTACTGACAAACCTTATTTCACTTATCTTTTGACCACCAAAAAGAACTTGCCAGAATATAAAAGTTCAACCCATAGCCAAAATGTCAAAAGCATATCTGTCAAAGCGGAAGAAGACGCACTAAAAATTATCGATGTGTTATGGGGTGAATTTTGTTTAGCCAGGGAACTTAAATAAATGTTTTCAAAATTCTAAACAGAATCATTTTTTCCACCCAAAAATTTTTAAATAAACTGGCAGGTTTTTACTATGCGCAAAGCTTTTTGAGAAGGATTGGGTTTGGTGGTGAGTTTTCTCGGTGCCGAATGCGGCTTTCTCGCGTTTGCGTAATAATTTGAATTGGAGGAAAATGTAATGACAGAAGAAAATACGCAAAACTCTGCACCGCAAGAACAGCCTGTGGAGCAAAAAACAGAAGAAGCTCAAGCTTCAGAAGAGAAGGAAACTTCCGAAGAAAACAAAGAAGAATCTGAACAAAAAGAAGATTCAGAAGAAAAGAAGACTTCTGAAGAAAACAAGGAAAAATCTTCTGAAAAGTCCGAAGACAAAAAGCCTGAGGAAAACAAGGAAGAGAAAAAGGAAGAAAACGCTGAAGATTCTCAGTAATTTTTTCTTTTTTATTCAATTAATTGTTTTTCAATCTCTTTTTTGAATCACCAATATCTTTTTATTGTTTCAAAATCAAGTTTTATTTTTAATGCCGATAATCTCTAATTTGTACGTTAGGTGTCCTGGCGAGGGTGAGCCTAGTTTGCCAAAGCTTTCTCAGGATAAGATTGAGGTTTATTCTGGCGGTGCCGTGGGGGATTTTAATTTTTTCAGGTTTAATGGTTATAGAAAAATTTGTGAGAAGAAGAATAAGGTTTACGATGCTGAAAACCGTTCTCTTTTAATTATGTCTCTTGACGTTATTGCTAAATTAAATGAGGAGGGCTGGCCTGTTAAACCTGGTGATTTGGGAGAAAATTTGTCAATCGATGGCGCGATATATTCTTATTTTGCGAGCGGCCAAAAATATCGCGCTGGAAGTGCTTTGTTTGAATTGACAGAACAGGCAAATCCCTGTAAAAAGCTCGCCCAGCTGCGTTACGTTGGGGATGATAAACTTACAGATTTCATAAAAACAATGGGAGGAAGAAGGGGTTGGTACGCTAAAGTTTTGAGTGTTGGAGAAATTAAAAAGGGCGATGAACTTATTCTCGTGTAGCGATATCTTTTTATTCTAATTACCTCCTTGTTTTTTTATGAAAAGAGCGTTGTCATTGTTGGTTTTTGCGTTCATCGTTATCGGTTGCACGACTGCGCCGCAAGTTCAAAATATTACTGGTCCTATTAAGGTCGAAGAGCCTGTTGTGAAAGAGCCAGTCTTAGATGTGCCAGTTGATGATGCTGCGGCGTCTTGCGCGGCGGTTTTATGTCCTGTCAATACAATGTGCGAAAATGGAAAATGTATTGAGAGGCCTGAAGTTAAAGTTGAAGCGCCTAAAGGGACCGTTATTGAGCAGTTTCTTAATGATGCGAGAACCAAGTTTTCAGGTTTTGCTTACCGGTTAGAAGATAGAATGGTTATTGTTTTTGACAATAAAGCAAGGCATTATTTTTTTAATTTAAAAGAGTTAAAGGATAGAACCCCAGTTACTGATATTTATGTTGATCTAGTGAATAACAAGGCGGTTGGATATTGTAATATTGAGCGCGAAGGCAGAATGGTTGACTCTTTTGATTACAAGCGTTCAAAATGTAAGGATTATGTTAACAAGGAAATTGCTGTTGATGTGACTTCAGATTTGATTCCAAAAGGGCCTCTTGAGTATATGGAAGAATACCGAAATTTGGAGCCAATTTTAGTTGAGGATAATCTTCAAACTATTAGTATTGGAGGTAATTCAAAGTCTATTCAACCGTCTGTTCATTTTATGATTGATGGAAAACGCCACGTTTTGAATTTGGATAAGCGCTACCACGTGCCTCTTAAGATTAAGCGAGAGGGAATGGATTCTATAGACTTCCGTGACGTGTTCTTTGATACTATGGTTCTTGAAGGCAAGCAGCAAAAGATTGACGCGTCATGGGTTACTTACGTTCCAATCGCTGATTACATTACAAAGAAATAATTTTTTCTTTTTATCTTTTTTAGTTTCTAAATTCTTTTATATTCATTTTCAATTTTGTTTTTTTATGGTTGTTCGCTGTGTTTTGCATGGAAGTTTTAGGAAAAATTTTGATGAGATTAGAGAAGTTCATAAGCTCTTCACGAGCGCAGGAATTGAGGTTATCGCGCCGGAGTTGTCAGAAATCGCGGGTGAAACGGATGGTTTTGTTCATTTAAAAAAAGATGAGAGTAAAGATCAGCGTCTTGTGGAGCTTTTGTATTTGAAAAAAGTCGCAAGTCTTGGCTCTTTGGGTTTTAGTTATTATGTTAATCCAAATGGAATGATTGGTGAAAGCGCGTCTTATGAACTCGCGATTGACCAGTTGACAAATGCGCGTTCTTTGTTTTGGAAAAAACCGATTCATCCTGCGTATATTCCTCAAAATTCAGTTTGGTCTCCAAAAGATTTGGCGTGTTATGTTAACGAAAATGAATGTTATCCTCCTCCTGTTTTTCCAAAAAGTGAGTCTAGATTGAAAAAATTGGTTGAAAATTTGATTTTGCCGGGCTCAAAGATAGCTGTTGGCGCGATTATTGTTGATTATAGCGGCAAGCGTTACAAAAAAGGTGATGAGCGTGATGTTTTGTTGGTTCAAACTCATAAGTGGGGAGATAGGTTCTCGGTTGTTGGCGGAGGTGTTAGAAGAAATGAGCGCCTTGTTGACGCTTTGTGGCGTGAAGTGAAAGAGGAAACCAATCTTGATTCAAAAATTGAGGAGAGCATTTGCACTTTTGATGAAATTAAAAATTCAGGTTATTATCAGAGTGGCGTTCATCGTGTGTTTACCGATAATGTTGTCAAAGCCAATAGGCGCTCGATTGTTTTGAATGATGAGGCGCAGGGTTATTTGTGGATTCCTCCTTCTGTTGCTCTAAACGAGCTTGATATTGAGCCTAACGCGAGAATTACGTTGGAATTGTATTTGAATAAGCATCTTCGGGCGGCTTAAGTTTTTTAACGAAACCTTTATAAATGTCACGTCAGAATTATTAACTATGGTTAAGAGGGTGCTTCAGCCGCAAGAAGTTGAAGTATTTTACGTGCTTCCGGCAATTCGCCGTGAGCTCGCGCTTTCGATGAAGCGCGCGGGTAAATCGCAAAAAGATATAGCGCAGCTGCTAGGCATCACGGGCGCGGCGGTTTCGCAGTACGTTAGCAAAAAGCGTGCGGCGCAGGTAAAATTCACTTTGCCTCTTATTGACGCGATTGAGAAGTCATCGCAAAAAATCATTAACGAGGTCTCGCTTATGCGTGAGACTCAGCGCTTGTTAACTCTTGCAAGGAATGAGCGCGTTGTTTGTCAGATTCATGAATCTATTGGAGGCGCGCCTAAAGGTTGCGGCGCGTGTTTTGATGAAAAAGAAACAAACGTCAAAGGACCCGTTTAAGGAAATTGTCGAGCTGCTTGAGGAGTATGATGAGGGAACTCCAAAGCGCGACCCGAAGTTTCAGGACAGCGGTGAATAAAATGAAAATAGAAATAAAGAATTTGAAGGTTTCCGTGAATGGAAAAAACATTTTAAGTGATGTTTCGCTAGTTGTAAATTCAGGAGAAGTTCACGCGCTTATGGGTCCTAATGGGAGCGGTAAAAGTTCTCTTGCTCAAGTTTTAGCGGCAAATCCAAAGTATAAAATCGATGGTGGCGACATTTTTATTGACGATAAAAGTGTCAAGAGTCTTTCGCCTTCAGAGCGAGCAAAGCTTGGTGTTTTTTTGATGTTTCAGCAGCCTGTGGATATTCAAGGTGTTTCTCTTTCAAAACTTTTGTTTCAAATAGCGAAGCAAAAAGATGAGAAGCTTTCGTTTGTTAGTTTCAAAAAAAGTCTTAATGAAAGTCTTGAGATGTTGAATCTTCCTTTTGATTTTTGCGAGCGCGATGTTAATGTCAATCTTTCAGGCGGCGAGCGAAAGAGAGCCGAGATGCTTCAGCTTTTAATCACAAAGCCTTCTTTTGTTATTCTTGACGAGATGGATTCTGGTCTTGATGTTGATAGCATGCAGCTTCTTGCTAAAGTGTTCAATAAATTAAGAGGGCCAAATTTTAGCGCGCTAGTTATCACTCATTATTCTCGTCTTTTACAGTATATTGTCCCTGATAAAGTTCACATTTTGTCAAATGGCGAAATTGTTTTGTCGGGAGAAAAATCTCTCGCAACTGACATTGAGAAGAAAGGTTATGAGGCTCTTGTAAAATGAATGAGCTAAAAGTAATTAACAGCGAATATGAGAAAAAGTATGGTTTCTCTGACCCTGAAGTCTCTGTGTTCAAAACAAAGAAGGGGCTTTCTAAAGATATTGTTAGTCAAGTTTCTAAAGTAAAGAATGAGCCTGAGTGGATGGCAGAGCAAAGACAAAAAGCTTTTGCGATTTTTGAGAAAAAAGAAGTTCCAAAATGGGGCGGGGATCTTTCGCAAATTGATTTTAATAAATACACTTATTTCTTTTCTCCAACGGACAAAACCGCGCATTCTTGGGATGATGTTCCTTTGGACATTAAGAAAACTTTTGATAGGTTAGGTGTTCCTGAAGCTGAAAGAAAATTCTTGGGCGGTGTTGGCGCGCAGTACGAGAGTCAAACTGTTTATCACAAATTGCGAGAAGATCTTGCGAAACAGGGTGTTGTTTTTACTGATATGGATACTGCGCTAAAAGAGCATTCTGAATTGGTAAAGAAATTTTTTGGGACAGTTGTTCCGTCAGGCGATAATAAGTTTGCCGCGCTAAATACTGCTGTTTGGAGCGGCGGTTCGTTCATTTACGTTCCTCCTAATGTTAAAGTTTCAGTTCCTCTTCAGGCTTATTTCAGAATTAACGCCAAGAATGTCGGACAATTTGAGAGAACTCTAATCATCGCTGACAAGGGCGCAGAAGTTCACTATATTGAAGGCTGCACGGCCCCTGTTTATTCGACGGATAGTTTGCACGCGGCTGTAGTTGAAGTTATCGCGATGGAAGACGCAAAGATTCGCTATACTACGATTCAAAATTGGAGCAGTAATGTTTACAATTTAGTTACAAAGCGCGCTGTTGCGTACAAAAACGCTGTTGTTGAATGGGTTGATGGTAATTTAGGAAGCAAGCTTACTATGAAATATCCTTGCGTTGTTCTAAAAGGTGAAGGCGCAAGGGCGGATATTTTGTCAGTTGCGTACGCTGGAAAAGATCAGCATCAGGATGCCGGCGGAAAAGTTATTCATCTCGCGTCAAAGACAAGTTCAAGAATTGTTTCAAAATCTGTCAGTAAGGATGGCGGTAAAAGCAGTTATCGCGGTTTAGTTCGTGTAGAACAAGGTCTTTCAGACGTTGCTGTTTCAGTTAAATGCGACGCTCTTTTGCTTGATGATGATTCTCGTTCGGATACTTATCCTTCGATGAAAATCAGCGAACCGTCTGCTACAATTTCTCACGAGGCGTCTGTTGGAAAAATCGGAGATGAACAATTATTCTATTTAATGTCGCGAGGTTTTTCTGAGAGCGAGGCGATGGCTATGATTGTTCTAGGCTTTATTGCGGAGTTCACTAAAGAATTGCCGATGGAGTATTCTGTTGAGTTAAACAAGTTAATTCAGCTTGAAATGGAGGGTTCTTTGGGATGAGCGAAATCATAGTCAGTTCGGGCGAGGAAAAGCGTTTGTTGTTTGTTCATGATACTCAAAAATCTGAAAACGTAGTGATTCGTTTGTCAGGTGAAGGTGCGAAGGTTTTTGTTGATGAAATATTTTTGAATAATGCGAAAAGCGAGGTTAGAATTATTCACGAATCTTCAAAAACTGAGTCTTTTGTGTTTTCTCGAGGCGCTGTATCTGGGGAAGTTGGCGCTCTGGCGACAATTCATATTCCTAAAGGAATGAAAAAATCAAAAAGCGTTGTGAAGCAGCGTTTTATTTTGTTAAATAATTCAGCGAAAGCGGTTGCGATGCCCGCTCTTGAAATTGAAGAGAGCGATGTAACTGCTTCGCATTCGTCTTCAGTTTCACCTCTAAATGATAAAGAATTGTTTTACTTGCAAAGTCGAGGTTTTTCAGAAGTTGAGTCAAGAAAAATGCTTGTTGAAGCGCTTCTTGCGCTGCCCGAGGGCGTAAAATGGCAGGGATGAATGTGAGAGGAGATTTTCCTTTCATGAAAAGAAAGCTTGTTTATCTTGATAGTGCGGCAACTGCTCAAAAACCAAAAAAATTTATTGATTCAGTTAAGAATTATTATGAAAATAATAACTCTAATGTTCACAGAGGAGTTTACAATCTTGCCGAAGAGACAACTGGGCTCTATGAATCAGCGAGAGAAAAGGTTGCGAAATTTATTGGAGCGAATGGAAAAGAAATTGTTTTTGTGCGAAACGCTACTGAAGCGATTAATATTGTTGCGAAGTCTTGGGGCGCGAAAAATATCAGAAAAGGTGATATTATTCTTTTGACTCAGATGGAGCATCATAGCAATATTGTTCCGTGGCAGATGCTTGCGAAGGCAAAGGGCGCAAAGTTAGTTTATGTTCCGATAACAAAGGAAGGAGAGCTCGATAGAAAAGAATTTTCCCGTCTTATTGCGAAGAAGCCAAAACTGTTCGCGTTTACTCACGTAAGCAATGTTCTTGGAACAGTTAATCCTGCGAAGGAATTAATTGACGAAGCGCACAAAAATGGCGTGACTGTTTTAGTTGATGCATGTCAGAGTGTTCCGCATATGAAAGTTGACGTGAAAAATCTTGGCGCGGATTTTCTTGTATTTTCTGGTCATAAGTTGTACGCCTCTTTTGTTGGAGTTCTTTACGCAAAGCGTGAATTGCTTGAGAATATGGAGCCGGTTTTTGGCGGCGGCGAGATGATTAAAGAAGTTACTTTTAGCGGCGCCTCTTGGAATGATGTTCCGTATAAATTCGAAGCTGGAACTCCAAATATTGAAGGTGCCATAAGTCTTGGTGTTGCTATTGATTATTTGAACAAAATTGGAATGGCGAAGATAGCTGCGAATGAAAAGAAATTAATCGATTATTGTTATTCTGAGCTAAAAAAGAATCCTCTTGTTACAATTTATGGTCCTAAAAAAAGAGCGGGTGTTATTTCTTTTAATTTTGGTGATATGCACGCTCATGATGTTTCTTCAGTTCTTGATGAGCAAGGTGTTTGTGTGAGAAGCGGGCATCATTGCGCTCAGCCTCTTATGTCTGTATTAAATATTCCTGCTTGCGCGCGTGTTAGCGTTGGAATTTATACTACAAAAAATGATATTGATGAATTTTTAATAGCATTAAACAAGGCAAAGGTGGTGTTTCGTTTATGAGTGAGATGTATCAGGAGATAATTCTTGATTATTATCGCCATCCGCGAAATAAGGGAGTTCTTCCTCATCCAGATATTGTGTCTCATGATGTTAATACTTCGTGCGGCGATGAAGTTACTATGCACGTTTTGATAAAAGACGGCAAGGTTGGAAATATTCGTTTTAGCGGCAAGGGTTGCGCGATTAGTCAGGCGTCATCATCAATGTTAACTGAATATGTTCTTGGTATGAATGTTGAAGAGGTCGCGAAGTTATCAAAAGATGATATTTTGAAATTAATTAGCATTCCAATTAGTTGCGTTCGTTTGAAGTGCGCGCTTTTGGGGCTTAAAGTTTTAAAGCTAGGAGTTATACAGTACCTTGGCAAAACAGTCAAGGCGGAGGATGAAATATGAAAACTATTGAACAATTTGTGACTAAAGATATGATTATCTCTGATGTATTGAAAAAATATCCTGACGTGGCTGTTGTTATGTTAGAGCACGGTTTGCATTGCGTTGGCTGTCACGCTAATGTATTTGACACTATTGAGGCTGGCTGCGCTGTGCACGGTATTGATGAATCCGCCGTTGTGAAGTTAGTTGACGAGATTAACGCCTACATTACTGAAGACAACAAAAAGAAAGTTTCTGTTAAAGATGGTCCTATGACTATGGTTGTAACTGATGGAGCTGCGCAAAAGATTAAAGATTTGTTAAAAAAAGACAATAAAGAAGGGTTTGCGCTTCGTGTCGCGGTGTCTCCTGGCGGCTGTTCTGGGTTCATGTATCAGATGAATTTTGAGAAGGAAGCTGTTGAGTCTGATGTTGTTATTGAGGAGAAAGGCGTTAAGATTTTAATCGATAAGGATAGCGCGGATATGCTTCGTGGCGCCGAAATCGATTATGTTGATAACTTAAACGAGTCAGGATTTAAGGTTAACAATCCTAACGCGAAGCACGGCTGTGGCTGCGGAAAAAGTTTTGGTTAGATTTAGTTTTTTTTTAATTAAGTTAAAAATTAAATTAAAAAAATAAAATAAAGAAATTAAAACATTTCTTTCTTGAAAATCGCTTGCTCTAGGCTAAATTTGCCGTTTCCGTGCGCCGTTAGCATTAGGAACGCCGCGAGATAGAGTAGGGCAAGTTCTCCTTTGTTAACTATTGGAACTAATCCTTGAGCTGCGTGAACTTTGATGTAAGCTCCAATCATCACTATGGCGCAAAGTATTGCGAACAGTCTTGTGAAAAGTCCTAGCGCGATTGCGATTCCGCCAACAAGTTCTATTACTCCAACGATTCCCATTAAACTCATGAGCGGTTGCGCTGTGCTTCCGAAAGCTCCGAATAATTTTTGAGCGCCGTGTTGCGCGAATAATAATCCGACTAGCACTCTGAATATCAAATAGAGCGCGCTGTGAAGTTTTTGTACGTGTTTTTGTATCATTTTTTGTACCTCGTTTGCGTGATGTGTTATTTTGTTTGTTTCGCGTAATCATTATAAATAGATTTTGTATGCTTTAGTATATGGATAAATTAAGGTTCGGAACTGCCGGAATTCCAATTTCTACTATTCCAAGGGACACGCTCTCTGGAGTTAAGAGGGTTCGTGAGCTAAATTTGGATTCTATGGAGCTTGAGTTTGTTCATAGCGTTAATGTTAATGAGGAGCTTGCGCCTAAAGTAAAAGCGCTCGCGAAAAAACTTGATATTGTTTTGACTTGTCATGGTCAGTATTTTGTGAATTTGGCGGCGATTGAAAAGCCAAAGATGCACGCCTCAATTAATCGTATTTTGTCCGCGGCGAGGCGTGTTCATGAGTGCGGAGGCTGGAGCGCGACGTGGCATATGGCGTTTTATTTAGAGCGTCCTAAAGAAAAAGTTCACAGTATTGTTGTTAAGAATATGAAAAGCATCGTTAAAACTTTGCAGGATGAAGGCAACAATGTTTGGATTCGTCCTGAAACTACTGGAAAGCCGAGCCAGTGGGGTGATTTGGATGAAACTATAAAATTGTCGCAAGAAGTTGAGCAGGTGATGCCGTGCATTGATTTTGGTCATTTGCACGCGAGAAATAACGGCGGGAACAATACTCTTGATGAGTTTCGCGCTATTTTAACGAAGCTCGAGAAGGGTCTTGGTAAAGAGGCTCTAAAGAATATGCATATTCAGTGCTGCGGAATTAATTATGGTCCGAAAGGTGAGAAGAATCATCTTGATTTTAAGGATTCTGATATGAACTGGAAGGATATGTTAAAGGCTTGGAAGGAGTTCAAAATAAGAGGTGTTGTGATTCCTGAGTGTCCAAGTGTTGAGAAAGAATCGCTTCTTCTTCAGAATTTTTATTATAAGTTATAAAATTCAGTATCATAAAACTTATAAAGACGAAAATCATTGTATTTTTATGCGAGTACAGGTTGCTGATGCCAAATTGGATTCTTTTAAGGCTGAAGTCATTGTCGTCGGCATGTTCTCGAAGGAAAAATCTGTTCCTGCGAGCTTGAAAGCTATTGATGAGAAGCTTCATGGCGCGATTGCTCATGTTTTGAAGGGAAAGGAGTTTGAGGGTGAGTTCGGTCAGTTTTTTTTGGTTTCAACAATCGATAAAATTCCTGCGAGAAATATTTTGCTGATTGGTCTTGGAGAGCAAAAAGATTGTTCTCTTGATATGTTAAGGCGTGCTGCGGGTTTTAGCGCGAAAGTTGTTCGTGATTTTTTCGGAATTACTTCTTTCGCGACTACTTTGCATGAGCTTGACATTCCAAAATCTTCAAGGGATGATAGGGCGCAGTGCGTCGCTGAAGGAACTGTTCTTGGCGCTTATCAGTATATTAAGTTCAAAACTGTTGACAAAAATAAAATCAAAGTTTTAAATGAAGTTACTTTGGTTGGCAACGATGTTAAAGACGCGGTGAAAAAAGGTGTTGTTCTTGCCGAGTGCCAGTGTTTGGTTCGTGATTTGGCGAATGAGCCTGCGAGCAATTTAACTCCTGACGCTTTGGCGAAAGAGGCGAAAAAATTAGAGAAGCTTGGCGTTAAAGTTACTGTTCACGATAAAAAATCTATTGAAAAGTTGGGTCTTAAGGCTGTTTTGGCTGTTAATCGCGGAAGTGTTAACGAGCCTCGTTTTGTTATTATGGAATATAATGGCGGCGGGAAAAAGAAGGTTGCTCTTGTAGGAAAAGGAATTACTTTTGATAGCGGCGGTCTTGATTTGAAAAACGCAGATGGAATGCTCACGATGAAGCATGATATGTGCGGTGCGGCAGTAACTCTTGCGACTGTTAGGGCTGCTGCTGAGTTAAAAATTAAAACAAATCTTGTTGGTGTTTTCGCCTCAACTGAAAATATGCCTGGAATGGATGCGTATAAGCCTGGCGACGTTGTCGAGACTTACAGCGGAAAAACTATTGAGGTTCTAAATACTGACGCTGAAGGTCGTGTTATTTTGTCCGACGCTTTGGCGTATACTGAAAAAATTCTAAAGCCTGATGTTATGATTGATCTTGCGACTTTAACTGGTGCGATTACTGTTGCTTTGGGCAGTGTTTGCGCAGGAGTTATGGGTCGTGATGATAAATTAATTTCTGAATTAGTGAACGCGGGTCAGGAAACTGGCGAACGTTTGTGGCAGTTGCCTTTTTGGCGTGAATATCATGAGCAGGTAAAATCTGATATTGCGGATGTTAGAAATCTTGGTTTGTTCGCGCGTGAAGCGGGAAGCATTACTGCCGGCGCGTTTTTGTCCGCTTTTGTTGAGAAGACTCCTTGGGCGCATATTGACATCGCAAGCGTTAGCTGGTCGGATGTTGAGAATGGTTATACGAAGAAGGGAGGCACTGGTTTTGGAGTTCGTATGCTTGTTAAGTTTTTGGAGGGCGCGAAGTGAGACTCTTTAGTGTTGCTCAAGCAAAATCTTTGCTTCCTGATGTTGAAAAAGTTTTGAAGCGTGTTATGCGCGTTCGCGAAAAAATTGAGGAGGTTCTTGATGGAGAAGAGCCTGTTGTTGAGTTTAGTTCTGATGACGGTTTTCATTCTTTTGTAACTCAAAATGTTAAAGTGAACAAGGAGTTTCATCGTTTGTACTATCAGTTTTACGCCAGTTTGGAGAGTTTGCATAAGATGGGTGTTGAGCTTCGTGATATTGATGAAGGTATTGTCGATTTTCCATCAAGACTGCAGGGCAGAAAAGGATTTTTGTGCTGGCAGGTCGGCGAGGGTGATATTTTGTCTTGGCATGATGAGGATGTTGATGTTGAAGAGAGAGTGCCGATTCTTGACCTCGACGAATATCTTAAGAAGAAAAGTTTATAAAACGCCTGTTTGATTTTTTGTTCTATGACTGCTGAACGTGTTTACAGGATAGTTTATGACAGAAAAGCGTGTATTGGCGCTGCTGCTTGCGCGGCTGTCGCGCCCGATTTTTGGAAGATGGCTGAAGATGGCAAGGCGGATTTGGTTAAGTTTGAGTTAGATGATAATGGTAATCAGGTTTTGTTTGTGAAAGAGAGCGAGATGACTCCTGAGGGCAAAAAAGCGATTGATGTTAATCGCGACGCGGCTGAAGTTTGTCCTGTTCAGGCGATTCACGTTTATGATGCAGATACTAATGAAAAAATTGTTTAGTCACAAAAAGGTGACCAATCAGTTATAAATAAGACGATGATTTCTAAACTAGTATGCCTGAATTTGCGCCTAAAAAAGTAATTCCAAGTCCTCCTTTTGGCTTTGTAGATATTGCGGGGCTTGAGCCTTTGATTAATTCTCATGCTGTTCAGAGTTTGAAGAAAAAAAGACAGACTGGTTTACTTAGCGAGGTTTGTTTGTACGCGACGCATTCTCGTCTAGCTCACGTTATTGGAATTATGGGTCTTACTACTCAAATGATTGATAATATGTTTTTACGGGGATTTTTTGAAGGTGAGGATAAGGAGCAGTTAAAGAATGATTTGCGAATTACCGCTCTTTCCCATGATTTAGGTCATCCTCCATTTTCTCACGCTGTTGAGTATGTTATTGACGCTTTGGGTGGTGGAAATCATAATCAAAGAACTAATGAGTTAATTGAAGGAGAGCTCGCGGGCTTAATTGTGAAGTGTGGCAGTTCTCCAAAAAGAATTGTTGAGCTTCTTGATAAGAAAGACGGGGATCATCTTGGCAGGATTGTTACAAGTAAAAGTGTTGGGGCTGATAAGATTGGTTATTTGTATCAGGACCAACGAGTTACTGGTCATAACACTGCTATGCCGGGGGATTATAGTCAGCTTTTGCCTTATTTGTGTTTTGTTGACAATGATTTGCGTGTCGCAGAGACTGCGCAGAATTTTTTGATGAATATGCAAAAGGCTTATTTTGAGATGTATACTGAGGTTTATTTGCGAAAGCAGGCTTTGGCTTTTGAGCGTATTTTGCAAAAAGCTGTTGAGAAGCATGTCGAGTATTCAAGTATTGAGCCTTCGATGCTTTGGGAAATGAGTGAGAGCAGGCTTGAAGTTTGTTTGGAGGATTCTGATTCTCAATTGGTTCGAAGATTGTATGAGAGAATTGAGATTCGTGACGCGTTAAAAGCTGCGGTGACTTTTAAAATTGACAAATATTCAAGAACAGAGCGTGTTGGGGATAAGCCGATTTCTGTTGTTGGCTGTGATGAGTTTGAGCTTGAAAAATTTGGCGCAAAGTATGGCAATCCTGTGAGTTTGACTAATTTGGAGAAATTGTTCGCGGATGAATTGAAAATTAATGAGGGCGATATTGTTGTTACTGTTCTTCAAAGCCCTAAAAAGTTGGTTCCTGAAGATGTGTATTTAGTAACAAAAGATGGTCGTTTGGCGGGAACTTTGTTTGAGAGGAGTCCTTCTCATTATGATTCTTTGGTTGGGTCGGCGAGGAATTTTTACACTATTCGTGTTATGGTTGACAAAAATTATCGCGAAAAGGTTTCCAAAGAGGCGAAGACTCTTATAGATATAATAAAGTCTGATTCCAATATTTTGCTTGGCTAATTATCTTCCTCGAAGTTCCATCGATTTGGCGATTCTCTTTAATGCAAGAACGTTTGCTGCTGCGCGGTATGTTATTTTGTATTCTTTTACCGTGTCGTGAACTTCTTTGAACGCCTTTGTCATTAATTTATCGAGTTTGTCATCGACCTCGTTTAGTTCCCAGTAGTAGCCGTATAGGTTTTGGACCCATTCAAAGTAGCTTGTGCTAACTCCTCCGGCGTTTGCGAGAATGTCT
>Ga0187894_10003964_pt1 | contig 16173 bp, 12 predicted proteins | sample GBC1701081metaG_FD_136650 | JGI IMG/M metagenome (GOLD analysis project Ga0187894, IMG submission 136650) | White microbial mat communities from a lava cave in the Kipuka Kanohina Cave System on the Island of Hawaii, USA - GBC170108-1 metaG ... | reverse complement strand
GACGCCCATGCCCTGGTCTGTCAGTCCTCTCGCAGGTAAGACCACCAACCGGAGAGCCGGATGCGGGAGATCTGCACGTCCGGTTCGGAGGGAGGGGGAGTTCACGCTCTCCCTACCCCTATCGGCCAAGTCCCCGTCATCGTGGTCCGAAGGACGCCCGCTGGGTCCGATTCCCGTTGTCGGCGCACGGCGCCGTGGCACACTGGCGACAACAGGGAGACCGGCCCACGGGCCAGGGCCGTAGATCAAGAAACATGGCCCCGGGAGGATCTACGAATGAACCGTCGCAAATTCGTGCGGACGGCGGGCGCGGTTGCGACCGCGTCCGTCGCTGTTGCCGCACCGGCCATCGCGCAGTCGATGCCGGAGCTGAAATGGCGCATGTCGTCGAGCTTTCCCAAGAGCCTCGACACTTTGTTCGGCGGCGCCGAGTCCTACGCCAAGCGTGTGGCGCAACTCACCGACAACAAGTTCCAGATCCGGGTGTTCGCGCCGGGCGAGATCGTGCCGGCCCTGCAGGTGCTTGACGCCGTGCAGAGCAACACCATCGAGATGTGCCAGACGGCGAGCTACTACTTCGTCGGCAAGGATCTGACGTTCGGTTTCGATGCCGGCGTGCCGTTCGGGCTGACGGCACGACAGCAGAACGCCTGGATGAACCAGGGCGGCGGACAGCAGCTCATGCGCGACTTCATGGCGCCGTACAATGCGGTGCCGATCCCGGCCGGCAACACGGGCGTGCAGATGGGTGGCTGGTTCCGCAAGGAGATCAAGACGCTCGACGACGTGAAGGGGTTGAAGATGCGCATCCCTGGCATCGGCGGCCAGGTCTGGGCCAGGCTGGGCGCGGTTCCGCAGCAGATCGCCGGCGGCGAGATCTACCCTTCCCTGGAGCGCGGCGCGATCGATGGCGCCGAATGGGTTGGCCCCTACGACGACGAGAAGCTCGGTTTCTTCAAGGTGGCGCCATTCTACTACTACCCTGGTTTCTGGGAAGCCGGCACGCAGATCACGGTGATGGTCAACAAGAACCTGTGGGACGGTCTGCCACCGCTCTATCGGCAGATCCTTGAGACGGTCGGTGCCGAGGTGAACGGCGAGATGATGGCACGCTACGACAACCTTAACCCGCAGGCGCTGCGCCGGGTCGTGGCGGCCGGCGCGCAGCTGCGGCCCTATCCGCGCGAGGTGCTGGCGGCGGCGTGGAAAGCGACGCACGAGCTCTATGACGAGTTCTCGTCCAAGAACGAGAAGTTCAAGGCGGTCTACGAGCCGTGGCGCAAATTCCGCGACGATCAGTATCTGTGGTTCCGCGTCGCTGAGCTGACCTATGAGAACTTCGCCTTCAGTGCGGCTCAGACCGTGAAGTAGTGCCCGTCCTGGCATTACCGGACCGACCGTGCCCGGCGGCTTCGGCGGGCGTTTGCCTTTGGCGCGCGGTGCGGCAGTCAGTTCAGTCTGTCATCTCGAGCGACGCGAGGGATCTTTCGGGAACGGAGTCACCGGTCGCGGAAGATCCCTCGCTGCGGCCAGGATGACAGACTGAACCAAGTCCAGGACGGGCCGCCGGTCAGTTCTTGGCCGGCGGGATGATGATCGGCGGCGGCAGTTCCTCGTCCTGCTGCGGCGACTGGATATCGATCTTCACCTTGCTGGGATCGACCCCCGACGGCTTGTCGAGGAACACCGTCACCATCTTCGGGAAGGCGATGACCAGCACCACCATGATGAGCTGCAAGCCGACCCAGGGGATCGAACCCCAGTAGATGTCGGAGCTCTTCACTTCCTTGGGCGCCACGCTGCGCAGGTAGAACGGTGCGAAGCCGAACGGCGGATGCATGAACGACGTCTGTACGTTGACGCACAGCATCACGCCGAACCAGATCAGCGCCGCATCGGCTCCGACCACCGGCGTCAGCAGCTTCTGCGCCACCGGCGCCAGCATCGGCACGATGATGAAGGCGATCTCGAAAAAGTCGAGGAAGAACGCCAGGAAGAACACGAACAGGTTGACGACGATCAGGAAGCCCCAGACGCCGCCCGGCAGCGACGACATCAGGTGCTCGACCCAGAGGCCGCCGTCGACGCCCTGGAAGGTGATCGAGAAGCACGTCGCGCCGACCAGGATGAAGGCCACCATGGCGGTGATCCGCATCGTCGCCTCGAATGCCTGCCTGGTGAGCGTGCGCAGCTCGGTGATCTGCGCCGCCTTGAGGCAGAGGAAGACGATCGCGGCGTACATGACGCCGATGACGATCTGGAACGGCACCGATTTGAACGAGCAGGCGCCGATAGGGACACTGACGGAGCCGATCTTGACCGTGCAGAGCGAGAGCGCCACCGCGATGCCGCAGGCGATCGCCCCGACGATGAACGCGATCCGCACCCAGCGGTCGTGCCGGGCGTTGCGCAGGACCGCCAGCACGATGGCGCCGATCGTGCCCATGGCGCCGGCTTCCGTCGGCGTCGCCAGGCCCAGCATGATCGTGCCCAGCACGAGGAAGATCAGCACTGCCGCCGGGATGATGCCCCACAGGCACTTGATGAGCAGCGGCCGGCCGGTCAGCGTCCGCGGCACCGGCGGGACGGCGGCGGGCCGCGCGATGCTGAGATAGAACGTGTAGAGGGCAAACAACGCGATCTGGGCCAGCGACGGGCCCCACGCGCCCAGGTACATGTCGCCGACCGAGCGGCCGAGTTGGTCGGCCAGCACCACCAGCACCAGCGACGGCGGCACCAGCTGCGTGATGGTGCCTGAGGCGGCCAGCACCCCGGTCGCGTAGCGCATGTCGTAGTTGTAGCGCATCATCACCGGCAGGGTGATCAGCGCCATGGCGATGACCTGCGCCGCGACCGTGCCGGTGATGGCGCCGAGGATGAAGCCGACGATGATCACCGAGTAGCCGAGCCCGCCGCGGATCGGCCCGAACAGCTGGCCCATCGATTCGAGCATGTCTTCGGCCAGGCCGCTCTTCTCGAGGATCGCTCCCATGAAGGTGAAGAACGGGATCGCCAGCAGCAGCTCGTTGGACAGGATGCTGCCGAACACGCGGCCGGGGATCGCCTGCAGGAAGTTCAGCTCGAAATAGCCGAGGTTGATCGAGATGAACCCGAAGAACAGGCCGACCGCCGCGAGCGAGAAGCTGACGGGATAGCCGAACAGCATGAACAACACGAGGCCGCCGAACATGAGCGGCGGCATCAGCTCCAGCAGGGTCATTGCACCGGCCTCTCGTACTTCGCCTCGAGGTCGGCCACCTTCAGGCCCTCCAGCGCCGCGACGCGCTTGATCAGCTCGGATATCCCCTGCATGGCGAGAAGCGCGAACCCGACCGGCATCACGAGCTTGATGGGCCAGCGCAGCAGGCCGCCGGCGTTGCTCGAATGCTCGCCCACGGCCCAGGACTGCATGAAGAACGGCCACGACAGCCACGCGAGCAGGACACAGGCCGGCATCAGGAACAGCACGATGCCGATGATGTCGACCCAGATCTGCTGCCGTTCGCTCAGCATCATGTAGACGATATCGACCCGCACATGCTCGTTCTTCTTCAATGTGTAGGCGGCGCCGAACATGATGATGACGGCGAACATGTACCACTGGATCTCGAGCCAGGCGTTGGAGCTGCTGTCATAGGCGTAGCGCACCATCGCGTTGCCGGCGCTGACGACGCAGGCCAGCAGGACCAGCCAGTCGCAAATCTTGCCGATATGCTCGTTGAACCAATCAACAGCCGCGCTGAAACGAAGCAGCAACCTCACGCAGATGTCCTCCCGCGGGTGCCATCCGTTGTGCCGGACGGCTATTGGCTGACGGAAATTCAGGCGTGGTTTAGCAGAACTTGCCCTTACCGCCACGGGATTCTCCGGCCAGCGGCGATCCGCCACCGGGGGGGCAGCGTCGCTTCAGGCGGGCAGGTAGCTTGAGCCGTAGTTCAGTTTTTGGGCAATTCAGGCAACATGCCAGCGCGTGAAGTCGCCGATCGGGGCGCGCTCGGTCAGCAGGTTGTTGGGTATCTCATTTTCGTCGGCATAACCCAGCGCCAGGCCACAGATCACGACTTGCTCTTCGGAGATGCCAAGTTCGCGCCGGACGACCTGCTGATAGCGGCCAAATGCTGCTTGCGGACAGGTGTGCAGGCCCTTTTCGCGTGCCAGCAGCATGAGTTGGTCGAGGAAGATGCCACAGTCGATCCACTGGCCGTCCCCCATGTCACGGTCGACGCACAGGATCATGCCTACCGGCGCGCCGAAGAACTCATAGTTCTTGCGAAACTGCCGGGTCATGCCCGCGGTGTCGCCCTTGGGCACGCCCAGCAGCGTATAGAGCTGCTTGCCCACGGACTTGCGGCGGCGGTCGTACTCGGGCGTGAACAGCCGGGGATAGACGTCGTATTCGCGCGTATCAGGCTCGCCGGCATCGATGGCGTCGAGCAGGACGCGCGACAGGCGTTGTCGCGCCGTGCCCATCGTCACATACAGCTTCCAGGGCTGCAGGTTGCCGTTCGACGCGGCACGGGTGGCCGTGGCGATGATCCATTCGACGGTCTCACGCGCCACCGGGTCCGGCTTGAAGGTCCGCATCGAACGGCGTGTCAGCACGGCTTCCGAGACCTTCATCGCGTGCTCCATCAGCGCTCAGGTGGAGAGTTGACTCTGTGCAGGCAGCTTGCGAGCACCCTGTCGTCCTTCGCTGCGCTCGGGACGACGAGATTGGTCACCGCCGCCCCAGGTGCTGGCGCAGGAAGGCGAACAGCTGCTGGCGTGCAATGGCGTTCTCGCGCACGGAAAAGAAGTGGCTGGCCCCCGACACGATCAGCAGCTCGGCCTCCTTGCCGGCCGCGCGCAGGGTCTCCGTCATGCGCAGGCTCTGCTCGAGCGGCACATTCTCGTCCTTGTCGCCGTGCATCAGCAGCACCGGCGTGTCGATGGCGTGCACATGGTGGATCGGGGACCGGCCGTGCAGCCCGCCGGCGTCGGTGAGGTCGTCGAGGTAGGGCTGCATGTGCGGGTTGGCGACGTACCAGTGCTCGAGGTCGGTCGGCGGGAACAGCGCCGCCACGCAGCGGACCGCCGGCCGCCGCGCTGCCGCCAGCAGCGCGATCTGCCCGCCCATCGACGCGCCGATCAGCCCGATACGGCCGGGGTCGACCGACGGCAACCGGCGCAGCCAGTCGATCGCGGCCACGACGTCATCGGGTTGCCGCAGCCCCTGGTCGCTGTCGCCGTCCGACCCCAGCCAGCCGCGCAGGGCCAGCACCAGGACCTTGTAGCCGGAGGCGGCGGCCAGTTCGGCCAGATGCCGCTCGGTCCAGGCGTTCCGTCCGAATCCGTGCAGCAGGACCAGCGCCGGATGCGGCGGCTGCCCGGCCTCAGGCTTGAACAGGTAGCCGCCGAGGCTCGTGCCGTCGGCGCCCGGCAGCCGCACGCGCTCGGTGCCGGGGATGTCCGGCAGGTCCGCCCAGCGATGCACGATATCGAACCGCAAGCCGTCGGGCGTCCGCACGCCGCAGGCATAGTAGCCAGGCGCGAAATAGGCCTGCTCCTTGGGCGGGTCGAGGATTTCGGCGCCGAGATCGACCAGGTGCTCGTAGACCATGTCGATCCGGACGCGGCTGTCGGCGGCGAGCGCGACGGTGATGCCGGTGGCGGGCGGCCGTCCGTCGGTCGCCTGGCGCAGCATCAGGTGATCGTAGCGGCGCATGAACAGCGCCCGGTCGGCGTCGGCGCCGATACGGCGGAATCCCAGCAGCGGCAGCCAGCGCCGATGGAATTCGACCGAAGCCGCGAGGTCCGCCACCACCAGCGCCACGCCGGCATAGCCGGATGAGGCATGGTGGGTCGGGGGTGGCGGGGCCTCGGTCATTTTTCCTACCTTCCCCCGGAGGGGGAAGGTGCCCGAAGGGCGGAAGGGGGATGTTCGATCAATCGCAGTCCATCAGTGGGGCATCGAGTATGGTCCAACATCCCCCTTCCGCCGCTTCGCGCCACCTTCCCCCTCCGGGGGCGGCAAGAATACCGTCCCCCTCAGGCGGCCGCCTGCTTCGCCTGCGCCAGGTTGCGCAGCACGTAGTGCAGCACGCCGCCGTTCTTGAAGTACTCGATCTCCTCCGCCGTATCGATGCGGCAGGTGACGGTCACCGTGCGCGTCTCGCCGTCGCGGTAGTGGATGGTGAGCGGCAGGTCCATGCGCGGCTTCAGCCCGCCCTCAATGCCCCCGACATCGAACGTCTCGTAGCCGCTGAGGTTGAGGTCCTTGCGCGTCATGCCGTCCTTGAACTGCAGCGGCAGCACGCCCATGCCGACCAGGTTGGAGCGGTGGATGCGCTCGAAGGTCTCCGACACGACCGCCTTGACGCCCAGCAGGTTCACGCCCTTGGCCGCCCAGTCGCGCGAGCTGCCGGTGCCGTACTCCTTGCCGGCGATGATGATCTGCGGCGTGTTCTCCTGCTTGTAGCGCATCGCCACGTCGTAGAGCGGCACCGCCTCGTCCGACTGGTAGTGGCGCGAGAGGCCGCCCTCGATGCCGTTCACCATCTCGTTCTTCAGCCGGATGTTGGCGAAGGTGCCGCGCATCATCACTTCGTGGTTGCCGCGGCGCGTGCCGTACTGGTTGAAGTCCTCCGCCTTGACGCCGTGCTCCATCAGGTACTTGCCCGCCGGGCTGTCCTTCTTGATCGAGCCGGCCGGCGAGATGTGGTCGGTCGTGATCGAGTCGGCGAACATGCCGATCGGGCGCGCGCCCTGGATGTTCGAGATCGCGCCCGGCTGCGCACCCATGCCTTCGAAGTAGGGCGGATTGCGCACGTAGGTCGAGGCATCGTCCCAGTTGTACGTCAGGCTGGTCGGCACCTTGACGCTGCGCCAGAACTTGTCGCCGGTGAAGACGTCGGCGTAGCGCGTCTTGAACGCCTTGGCGGTGACGTGCTTCTCGACCGCGCGCGCCACTTCCTTGTTCGAGGGCCAGATGTCCTTGAGGTAGACCGGCTGGCCGTTCTTGCCGATGCCGATGGGGTCCCTGGTGATGTCGATCTTCATCGAGCCGGCGAGCGCATAGACCACCACCAGCATCGGCGACGCCAGGTAGTTGGCGCGGGTCTGCGGGTTGACGCGGCCCTCGAAGTTGCGGTTGCCCGACAGCACCGAGGCCACCACGAGGTCGCCGTCGGTGATCGCCTTGGACACCGGCTCCGGCAGCGGCCCCGAGTTGCCGATGCAGGTGGTGCAGCCGTAGCCCACCAGGTTGAAGCCGATCTTGTTGAGGTCGCCCTGCACGCCGGCGCTTTCCAGGTAGTCGGTGACCACCTGCGAGCCTGGCGCCAGCGAGGTCTTCACCCACGGCTTGACCTTCAGCCCGAACTTGACGGCGTTGCGCGCGATCAGGCCGGCGCCAAGCATGACATAGGGGTTGGACGTGTTGGTGCACGACGTGATGGCGGCGATCACCACGTCGCCGTGGCCCACGTCATAGTCGACGCCTTCGGGCTTGATCCGTTTGCCGTCGTCGCGGCGGCCGAACTCCTTGTCCATGTTGGCGACGAACTGCGGTGCCGCCTGGTCCAGCGGCACGCGGTCCTGCGGCCGCTTGGGCCCGGCGAGGCTGGGCTCGACATCGCCCAGCTCCAGCGACAGGGTGTCGGTGAAGACCGGATCGGGCGACTTGCTGGTGCGGAACAGGCCCTGCTTCTTCGCGTAGGCCTCGACCACCTCGGCCGCCTTGCCGCGGCCGGTGACCTTGAGGTAGCGCAGCGTCTCGTTGTCGATCGGGAAGTAGCCGCAGGTCGCGCCGTACTCCGGCGCCATGTTGGCGATGGTGGCGCGGTCGGCCAGCGGCATCTCATCGAGCCCCGGCCCATAGAACTCGACGAACTTGTTGACCACGCCTTTCTTGCGCAGCATCTGCGTCACCGTCAGCACCAGGTCGGTGGCCGTGGCGCCCTCGCGCAGCTTGCCGGTGAGCTTGAAGCCGATCACGTCGGGGATCACCATCGGCTGCGGTTGGCCCAGCATGGCCGCTTCGGCCTCGATGCCGCCCACGCCCCAGCCCAGCACGGCCAGCCCGTTGACCATGGTGGTGTGGCTGTCGGTGCCGAACAGGGTGTCGGGATAGGCTGTCAGTTCCTTGCCGTTCTTGTTCACGAACACGACCTGCGACAGGTACTCGAGGTTGACCTGGTGGCAGATGCCGGTACCCGGCGGCACGACACGGAAATTGTCGAACGCCTGCTGGCCCCAGCGCAGGAAGCGGTAGCGCTCGCCGTTGCGCTCGTACTCCAGCTTCACGTTCGCGCCGAAGGCACGGTTGTTGCCGAAATTGTCGACGATCACCGAGTGGTCGATGACCAGGTCGACCGGCACCAGCGGATTGATCTTCTTGGGATCGCCACCCAGCTTGGCCATGGCGTCGCGCATCGCCGCCAGGTCGACCACCGCCGGCACGCCGGTGAAGTCCTGCATCAGCACCCGCGCCGGCCGGAAATTGATCTCGTGGGCCGACTTGCCTTCCTTCAGCCACCCCGCAAAGGCGGCGATGTCGTCCTTGGTAACGGAACTGCCATCTTCGTGCCGCACGAGGTTTTCCAGCAGGACCCGCAGCGAGTAGGGCAGCCGGCTGAGGTCGCCGATCGCCTTCTCCACCGCCTTCAGGCTGTAGTAGGTGTAATCCTTGTTGCCGATCTTGAGGGTTTTGCGAGCCTTGTAGCTGTTGGGGTGTGCGGCCATGGGTCCGTCTCTCCTTGGGTGCGCTGGTGGCGGCAGCGGAACGTTGCGATGAAAATAGGCCGACCCTCCGGGCCGGGCAATCTGTCAAATCAGTGCGGCATTTCGGGCGCTCGCCCGGCGGCCTCGGTCAGGCGGAACGGTTGCCATGCGTGACAGGAACTGCGGCGCGCACATGCGTGATATACGGTGGCCACCGGTACGACAGGAGGCGATCGGCATATATGTGCCGTTGCCTGTTTGATGGGCAGCGGAACGCGACACGGTGATTCCACCCGGCGGCGATCTGTTCTAGCGTTCGACCATCACGGTAGTCGGTTTGGAGAGTTCGGGGATGCGCGGGTTGTTCTTCGGGGTTGCCGTCACGATGGCGATGTCCGGCGGTCCGCTGGCGGCGCAGACCGGCGTGCCGGTGGACCGCGACTGGGATCCAGTGGCGCGCGATTTCAATCGGCAGAGCGGTGAGGGCGGCTCCTCGCTCCCCGCGCCACCGCCCAACGGCAAGGGCGCGGTCAACTCCGTGCACGCGATCGACCGCGAACTGGCCCGCAAGGAACTGACCCCCAAGGAGCGCAGCAATCTGTTGATGTTGCGGGCCATGCTCAACCTGGCGTCAGGCAACCGCGGCCAGGCGGACCGCGACATCGATCAGGCGCTGAAGGCGGACCCGACCCTGAAATACGACATGTTGGCCAGTCGGGCGCGCGACATGGCGGCGACCGGCCGGACCCAGCCGGCCATCGACATGGTGGAGCGGGCGCTCAAGGACCAGCCGGGCTACGGGCCGCTGGTGACCACCCGCGGCCAGGTCCGCATGATGCAGGGCGACTATGCGCTGGCGCTGGCCGACTTCAGCCAGAACGCCGACACCAGCGACGTGGCGCGCCGGCTGCGGGCGCAGGCCTTCTATACCAACGGCAACTACAAGGACGCGGTCGGCGACCTCGACTATCTGCTGCAGTCCCGCTCGCGCGTCTCCCAGCCGATCCACCTCGTGCTGTGGCGCTACGCCAACAACGTGAAGCTGCGCCGCGATGCGCGCGGGCTGCTGGCGGCGGATCTGCGCAGCTTCGGCGAGCCTACCATATGGCCGGGGCAGATCGCGCGCTTCCTGGCCGGCCGCATGACCGCCGGCGAGCTCGAGATCGCGGCCGAATCCGACGCCGATGCCAAGCGCTCCAGCGGCCGCTGCCTTGCCTCGTATTTCATCGCCATGGACGCCGTGCGGCAGGGCAACCGTGCCCGTGCCCGCGAGCTGCTGCAGCTCACCCAGGCGCGCTGCGGCATGGCGCATTTCGCCAACTGGGCCGCCACTGCCGAGCTGAAGCGGTTGTAGCGCCATCACCTCTCCGGCGAAGCTGGGGAGGTGCCCCGGAGGGGCGGAGGGGAGCCGACGCGGCCTTCGCAACGAGGATCGCGTCCTTGTAACCAAGACCTCGTCGGCTCCCCATCCGGCCTTCGGCCACCTTCCCCACGCTGCGCGTGGGGAAGGGACGAAGGAAGGATCTCGTCACTCCTGCAAGCCCAGCGGTGCGATGAAGCGGGTGATCTCCGCCATCACCAGGCCGGGCTGCTGCAGGTGCGGGCTGTGGCCGCAATCCGGGATCAGGCGCGTCTCGCAATAGCCCGCGACCTTGCCGGCGATGATGCCGACCTGCAGCTCGCTGCCATACTCGTCGTCCTCGCCCTGGATGGCCTGCACCGGCACCTCGATCCTGGGCAGCCGGCCGTCGGCATCCATGGGCTCGAAGCCCGGCGCCAGCCAGGCGTCGTTCCACAGGTGGAAGGCGCCATCGACGTTGTCGCCGTGGTAGCGGACCAGCCGGGCGCGCAGGTCGCCGGACGCGAAGGCTTCGCGTGCCTTGACGATGCTGGCGACACAGACCGGCTCGTTGATGACGTGCGCCGCGATGGTGACGACGCCATGCAGGGTCGGCGGGTCCGATGCGGCGTAGTTCAACGCGATGGTGCCGCCGTCGCTGTGCCCGACCAGGATGCAATCCGTGATGGCGGCGCCCGCCAGCAGGCGCGGCAGCACATTGTCGGCCTCGATCTCCATGTAGCGCACGCCGGGATCCGTTGGCCACGACGAGGACTTGCCGTACCCCGTGCGGTCGTAAACCAGACCGGGACAGCCCGCATGGGCGCAGAGCTTCGCGGGGAAGTCGCGCCACATCTCGATGCAGCCCAGCCCCTCATGCAGGAAGATGAGCGTCGGTCGCGATGGCCCGTCACTGGCACCGATCCGGCGGGCGCGAAGCCGGCGGTCCGGCAGCTCGACATAGAAGTCCGCCATGCGCGTCTGCCGCTCGACAAGATGTTGCGGTGGGGCGAAACCCGGGACCGAACGGTATCCCCGGCGTGCGCCCCTCTCCTCGTGGGTCGGCCCGGCCGTTGCCGGGCACACCTATTTGGAGGTGAGCACCATCACCATCTGGCGGCCTTCCAGCTTGGGGAACTGCTCGATCTTCGACAGGTCGGCGGTGTCGTCACGCACGCGCTCCAGCACCTTCATGCCGAGATCCTGGTGCGCCATCTCGCGGCCCCGGAAGCGCAGGGTGACCTTCACCTTGTCGCCTTCCCCCAGGAAGCTCCGCATCTGGCGCATCTTCACGTCGTAGTCGTGATCGTCGATGCCGGGGCGCAGCTTGATTTCCTTGACCTCGATGACCTTCTGCTTCTTGCGCGCCTCGTTGGCCTTTTTCTGCATCTCGTACTTGAACTTGCCGAAGTCGCCGATCTTGCACACCGGCGGGTCGGCATTGGGCGAGATCTCGATCAGGTCGAGGCCGGCTTCCACGGCCATCTCGAGGGCTTCGCGGGTGTCGAGCACCCCCAGCATCTCGCCCGTCTCGCTGATCAGGCGCACATTATACGCCCGGATATCGCGGTTCACGCGCGGACCCTCGCGGGTGGGCGCGGACTGCTGCATCGGTCTGGCTATCGTCACTCTCCGTTGTTGATGCCCCGGCGGCCGCGCCGCCGGTGGCTGGAATGCGGGAAGGATCGACCGGACCCCGCCCGCCGTGCTTGAGGGCGCGCCGCCTAACGTGGCGGACGCGCCTCTTCAGACAATCTATGGACGGCCTCGTCCAGTGCAAGGGTTTCCTGCTTTTCCGAGCCCAATCGCCGGATCGCCACCGTGCGACCGTCGACATCGCGCTTGCCGACGGCGAGCAGCACTGGCGTCTTGGCCAGCGAATGTTCGCGGACCTTGTAGTTGATCTTCTCGTTGCGCCGGTCGACGTCGACCCGCATGCCCGCCGCCGTCAGCGCCGCCGCGACCTCGGCGGCATAGCCATCGGCATCGTTGACAATCGTGCATACCACCGCTTGCGTCGGCGCCATCCACAACGGGAACTTGCCCACGTAGTGCTCGATCAGGATGCCGATGAAGCGCTCGAACGACCCGAAGATCGCGCGGTGCAGCATCACCGGCGTTCGGCGCACGCTGTCCTCGGCGACATAGTGGGCGCCGAGCAGGCCCGGTACCAGGAAGTCGACCTGGAAGGTGCCGCACTGCCAGTCGCGCCCGATGGCATCGCGCAGCACGAACTCCAGCTTGGGGCCGTAGAAGGCGCCCTCGCCGGGGTTCAGCTGGTACTCCAGGCCGGCGGCCAATGACGCTTCCTTCAAGGCGTTTTCGGCCTGGTCCCAGACGTCGTCGCTGCCGACGCGTACCGGTGGCCGGTCGGAGAATTTCACGAAGAAATCGGGGAAGCCCATCTCGCGGTAGACGCGGCGCAGCAGCTCACAGAACTTGACGCCTTCGTCCTTGATCTGCGCCTCGGTACAGAAGATGTGCGCATCATCCTGCGTGAAGCTGCGCACCCGCATGATGCCGTGCAGGGCACCCGACGGCTCGAACCGATGGCAGGAGCCGAACTCGGCCAGACGCAGCGGCAGGTCGCGATAGCTCTTGAGGCCCTGGTTGAAGATCTGCACATGGCATGGGCAGTTCATCGGCTTGAGCGCGAAAATGCGCCCGGCCTGGTTATCCATGAACGCGCGCAGGCCTTCCTCGTTGTCCGACAGATACATGTTCTCGCGGAACTTTTCCCAGTGGCCCGAGGCTTCCCATAGCCGCCGGTCGACGAGCTGGGGCGTCTTGACCTCCAGGTATCCGTCCTCGTCGAGGCGGTGACGCAGATAGTCCTCGAGCGCGCGCCACAGCGCCCAGCCCTTGGGGTGCCAGAACACCATGCCGGCGGCCTCTTCCTGCTGGTGGAAGAGGCCCATCTCCTTGCCGATCCGGCGATGGTCGCGCCGCTCGGCTTCCTCGAGCTGCGTCAGATATGCGTCGAGCTGCTTGCGATCGAAGAACACCGTGCCATAAACCCGCTGCAGCTGGGCGTTCCTGGCGTCGCCGCGCCAGTACGCACCCGAGACCTTCATCAGCTTGAAGGCCTTGCCGAGCTTGCCCGTCGACGGCAGGTGCGGGCCCTTGCACATGTCCAGCCAGCCGCCTTGCCGGTAGACCGTGATCTCCTCGTCGGCCGGCAGCTCGTCGGACCATTCCGCCTTGAACGTCTCGCCGTGCTCGAGGAAGTGCTTCTTCAGCTTGGCGCGGTCCCAGACTTCGCGCTCGATCGGCAGGTCGCGGTCGACGATCTCCGCCATCCGCTTCTCGATCTTCTCGAAGTCCTCCGGCGTGAACGGCTCGGCGCGCGCGAAGTCGTAGTAGAAGCCGCTCTCCGTCGCCGGGCCGAACGTGATCTGTGTGCCGGGATAGAGTTCCTGGACTGCCTGGGCGAGCACGTGCGCCGCGTCGTGGCGCAGCAGCTCAAGGGCGTCGGGATCCCTGGGCGTGACGACGGCGACCTTGGCGTCGCGCTCGATGGGACGCGACAGGTCGCGCAGCTCGCCATCCACCTTGACGGCGAGCGCCGCCTTGGCGAGGCCGGCGCCGATATCGGCAGCAAGCTCCGCGCCCGTCACCGGACGGGGGAACGACCGGACGCTGCCATCCGGCAAAGAGAGATTGATCATGGTTGCAGACTCGAAACCTGGGGAGACTCGCGCAGCCCTGAGACCGGCTGCTTCTGCGCCTGCCGGCTGCCGTAGCGGCCGTCAGACGTTGAACCGGGAGGCCCGCCCGCGCAGGGGTAGACGCCCGGCCGCCTCAAGTTCGGTCGGTGAAGGTTCGGATGCCCGTCAGACGGGCGTTCTCGGGCGCAACGCGCGGAATCATGCTGCAACAGGTACTTTCAGCGCCGTGTGCTGTCAAGCGCGCCGGTCTTCGCCTCTCCCGGCACGCGGGGGAGGTCGCCGGTCGCGAAGCGGCCGGCGGGGTTTCACGCACGGCACCTCGTGTCGAGCCTCACCTTCCCATCATGCTGCTCACGATGGGCTCCTTCCTCTCCCGCTTGGCGGGAGAGGAGATCACGCCCCAGGACCAGCCGTCGGTACCCGCCCCATGAGATCGGCATAGAGCGCCAGCGTCTGGCGGCACATCGTCTCGACCGAAAACCGCTCCCGCACGTGCCGCTGGGCACGATGCGACAGGGCCGCCCGCTCGCCGGTGGTCAGCCCCAGCGCCTGGCCGAGCGCTTGGGCCAGCTCGGCCGGCGCGCCGGATGCCCCGGTCCAGCCCGTTTCGCCGGGGATCATGCCCTCGACGGCGCCTCCCTCGATATCGCAGACTACCGGGCGGCTCATGGCCTGGGCCTCGACCAAAGTCCGGCTGAAGCCCTGACCCTGGCCGCCCACGACCACGACATCCGAGAGCATGTAGGCGGCCGGCATGTCGTCACAGAATGGCGCCAGCCCGACGATTCCGCCCAGGTCCCTCGCCTCGATGCGCCGCTTGAGCTCGTCCTCGAACGGCTGGGGTGTCGATTGCGCGCCCAGCAGCAGACAGTAGATGTCGCGCCGGCCCAGCTCCTTGATCGCATCGATCAACCGGGTCTGTCCTCGATCGCCATCCAGGCGGGCCGGGAACAGCACGATCCGGCGGTCATCCGGCAGGCGCAAATGGGCCGCCAGCTTGATCAGCCGCTCGGCGCGCACGGTCGCGGGATTGAAGCGGTCGAGGTTGATGCCGCCGCGGATGGTGACGATACGGCCGGCACTTGCGGGGTAACAGGCCTTGAGGTTCCCGGCGACGAAGTCTGACACCGCGATCACGGCATCGGCCTGCGCCTGCGCCGCTTCCATGCGCCGCGCCGCCCATCGCTCGCCGCGGACCGGCCAATGCGCCGTCGCAACGAACTTGAGGTTCGCCGAACGGACCAGCCGCCGCGCCGCCCAGGCGGCGGCTCGCGAGCGGGTGTGCACGATGTCGATGCGGTGGACCGTGAGCGCTTCGCGTAACCGACGAGCGTTGGCCCAGGCCTGCAGCAGGTTGTCGCGGTCAGGCGGCAGCTCGACGTGGGTCACCTTCAGGCGCCGCAGCTCGCCCAGCATCGGGCCACCCGAAGATGCGATCACCGCGCGGCCGCCCGCGGCAACCAGGGCCGCCGCGGTATCGACGGCGGCGCGCGCGATGCCGCCGCCGGCCAGCATCGGCACGATCTGCAACACGGTGGGCAGGCGGCTCGCGTCCGCGGCGGGCAAGGTGCTAGCGTCGGTCATCATCCATGGCCGGCGCCTGTGCGCCGCACCCACAGGGAACCGCTGAGAATGTCCGTCGATCCCGGAAGGCCGCCCACCTTAACACGTCCCGACGGTGCGACAATTGCGTACCATCGGGTGCAGGGTCGCGCGCCGACCGTGGTGTTCTTCGGCGGCTTCCGCTCCGACATGACCGGCACCAAGGCGATGGCACTTGATAGCTGGTCGCAACGCGTCGGTCAGGGCTTCGTGCGCTTCGATTATTTCGCGCACGGCCGGTCGTCGGGCGATTTCCGCGCCGCCACCGTCGGCCGCTGGCTGGACGATTCGCTGGCCGTGGTCGACACCCTGACGCAAGGGCCGCTGGTGCTGATCGGCTCCAGCATGGGCGGCTGGCTGTCGCTGCTGGTCGCCCGCCAGCGCCCGGCGCGCGTCAAGGGCTGGATCGGCATCGCAGCCGCCCCGGACTTCACCGAAGACCTGATGCTGGCGCATCTGTCGCCCGAGGCGCGCGCGACGCTGCAACGCGACGGCGAGCTGCGGCGGCCGAGCCGATACTCCGACGAGCCGGACATCCTGACCTGGCGGCTGGTCGAGGAGGGGCGCAACCATCTCGTCCTGCGCTCGCCCCTGCGCATTGCGGGCCCCGTCCATCTGTTCCATGGCCTGAAGGATCCCGACGTCCCCTGGGAGCTGTCGCAGCGCCTGCTGCATCACATCGAGTCGCCGGACGTCGCCGCGACCTTCACCAGGGACGGCGATCATCGCCTGTCGACGCCCCCCGATATCGAACGCCTGCTGGCGGTCGTGGAGGCGATGTGCCGATCAGATGACAGGTATCAGGGATCAGGGATCAGAAAGCCTTCTGATACCTGATACCTGATACCTGATACCTGATACCTG